>Ga0209009_1000004_pt1 | contig 164700 bp, 177 predicted proteins | sample BlaSpr_A8_OM3_M2_FD_187979 | JGI IMG/M metagenome (GOLD analysis project Ga0209009, IMG submission 187979) | Forest soil microbial communities from Thunder Bay, Ontario, Canada - Black Spruce, Ontario site 2_A8_OM3_M2 (SPAdes) (version 2) | ecosystem: Environmental > Terrestrial > Soil >... | reverse complement strand
AGGGCGGCCCGCATGGCGGCGATGTGCGCCGGCGTCGTGCCGCAGCACCCGCCGATGTAGGCGACGCCCAGGTCGGCCGCCTGGCGGGCGAAGGTCGCGAAGTATTCGGGCGTCGCGAAATAGAAGAAGCGGCCTTCGACGCGGGCGGGAAGTCCGGCGTTGGGCTGGCCCGAGACGGGAAGGCGCGTTTGCTGGCGCATCTGCTCGAGGACCTGGAGCGCGACCTGCGGGCCTACCCCGCAGTTGACGCCGATGACGTCGACGCCGGCGCGCTCGAGCGCCTGGACCACCTGGCTGGGTTCTTCCGCGCTGAGGGTGAGGCCGTCTTCGGCGAAGGTCATCTGGGCCACGATCGGTAGGTCGGTCGTCCGGCGGGCGGCGTCGACGGCGGCGAGAATCTCCGGAAGGTTGGTGAAGGTCTCCAGCACGAGGAGATCCGCGCCGCCCTCGAGCAGTCCGGCGATCTGCTCCTCGAAGGCAGCCGTCGCCTGGGCGACCGTGATGCGGCCGATTGGCTCGAGCTGCTGACCGATGGGACCAACCGAGCCGGCGATGAAGATGGGCTCGCCCGCGATCTCGCGGGCTTCCCGGGCGAGCTTGACGGCCCTGAAGTTGATGTCGCGCACGCGGGTCTCGAGCCCGTGGCGGGCCAGCTTGATCCGGTTGGCGCCGAAGGTGTTGGTCTCGATCAGTTCGGCGCCGGCCGAAATGTACGCTCGGTGAATTTCCTCGACGATTTTGGGCTCGGTGAGGTTGAGCTCGTCGAAGGAGCGCTCGAAGCTCACCCCCCGGGCGTGGAGCTGGGTACCCATGGCGCCATCTCCTAGGAGGGGGCCGCGCCGCAACCGTTCCAGGAACGGATGCTGGCGCGCGGGCGGGTCTTTCGGCGCTTGAGCCACGGAGCGCAATAGTAAGGTAGACAGCCCCATTTGGGGGCGGCTGGGTGCAAGAGGGGTCGCTTGCACGGAGTTGCTCCTGTGCGGCATGGCTGACCTGACTTCGCCCGGTGCAACCAAGCACGTGGTGGTCATGGGCGCCGGGCCAGCCGGGCTGTCGGCCGCCTACGAGCTGACGCGCCACGGGACGCCGGTGACGGTGGTCGAGAAGGATCCTCGCCAGGTCGGAGGGATCGCCCGCACGCTCGAGTTCATGGGCTGTCGGTTCGACGTGGGCCCCCATCGGTTTTTCTCCAAGAGTGCCGAGATCGAAGCCCTATGGACCGAGGTGCTGGGCGACGAGATCCGGTCGGTCTCGCGGCTGACGCGGATCATGTACCGGGGGAAGTTCTTCGACTATCCGATCAAGGCCTCGAACGCCTTCCTCAACCTGGGGCCATACGAGACGGCGCGCTGCCTGGTGAGCTATGCGCAGGCGCGCCTGCATCCGGTGGTCGACCCGAAGTCGTTCGAAGACTGGGTGTCGAATCAGTTCGGGCATCGCCTGTTCGAGATTTTTTTCAAGACCTATACCGAAAAGGTGTGGGGAATTCCGACCACCGAGCTTTCAGCCGACTGGGCGGGGCAGCGGATTCGCGGGCTCAACCTGGTGGAAGTGATCCGGAATGCGCTCCTGCCCGCGGCGTGGCGCGGCGGCGAGGGCGCGATCGTCAAAACCCTGGTCGACGCATTCCGATATCCGAGAACGGGTGCCGGGCAAATGTGGGAGGCGGTGGCGTCGCGGCTGGCAGCGGCAGGCCATCCGGTGCGGTTAGGGGAGGAGGTGGTCGCGGTCCGCCATGCGAATGGCCGCGTCATCTCCGTGCAGGTGAAGGACCGCAACGGTGCCACGCTGGACGTGTTGGGATCGGAGTTCATCAGCACCATGCCGATCCGCGAGTTGATCGCCAAGCTCCAACCGGCCGCGCCCTCGATCGTGCGCGCGGCTGCCGACGCGCTCGGGTATCGCGATTTCATTACGGTCAATGTCGTGGTCGACCGCGCCAACGTCTTCCCGGATCAATGGATCTATGTGCACGACCCGGGCGTGAAGGTGGGGCGCATCGGGAACTTCAAGAATTTCAGCCCGGCGATGGTCGACGATAGTGGCTTGACCGGCCTGGGGATGGAGTACTTCTGCTTCGAGCACGATGGCATGTGGAGCTCGCCGGATGCCGACCTCCTGGATCTGGGGCGGCGTGAGCTGGTGGCGCTGGGGATCGTTCGGCCTGAGGAGGTCAAGGCGGGGATGGTCTACCGCCAGCCGAAGGCCTATCCCGTGTACGACGGGGCGTACCTCGGACACCTGGAGGTCGTGCGCGAATGGTTGCGCCGCGCGCTGCCGAACCTGTGGCTGGTGGGGCGCAATGGGATGCACCACTACAACAACCAGGACCACTCGATGATGACGGGGATCCTGGTGGCGCGGAATATCGCGCTGGGCGCCAACTACGATCCCTGGCTGGTCAATACCGACGCCGAATATCACGAAGAGGAACGCGCGGGGGAAGCGGCCGGCGGCGAGGGCGGGGCCGGGCGTCAGGTGCCGCAGCGAATCGCCAGCTGACCCGGAAGTCGACCGATATACTGGTTCGCGCCTGGCAGTCCGGAGTAGCTCAACGGTAGAGCAGCACGCTGTTAACGTGACGGTTCCCGGTTCGAATCCGGGCTCCGGAGCCAACCCTCTCTAGCTCGGGCCCAGCCTCCAGAGATACACCCCGCCATCCTGCGTCGGGGGCGTCCCGATGATGGCCGTCAGAAACGCCAGCACTCGATCCTCGCCCGCCATCGGGCCGAGCACCACGGTCTGCACCTGCCAGCGTCGTAACATCGCCATCGCCGACGTGCGGTACGCCGCCGTCACTTCCGGCGCCGGCGCGCCCTGCTGCATCGCCATCAGGTCGGAGCCCAGCATCGTCGGCGCTGGATCCAGCGCCGGGCCGGGTCGATTAGCGTAGCCCTCCGGCATCTTGAAGCGCAAGTCCGCGCTGAGCTGCCACAGCATCGCGCGCGACTCGAATTGGTGCGCATAGGGGACGACCAGCGCGATGCTTCCGGACGGCAGCGTCGAGACCGAGCCGCTGGAGAAGAAGGTGGGCACGTTGGCCGCCGAGGTGGCAAAGGGAATCCGCGGCACCAGGGTCATCAGCGCCAGGGCCGCGATCGCACCCGCCGCCATCGTCCGCCGTGGCGATGCGAAGTCCCAGCGATCGACCAGCACCGACAGCAGCAGGCCGGCAAAGAGGAAGACATAGAGCATCAGGCGGCTGGGCACGACGTTGTGCAGGAGCGGCACCGTCGCCAGTCCCGCCCAGATCAATCCGAAGAGCACCGGCGTCAATCGACCAACCCGGGTGCGGACCACCGCGAGAAACGCCACGGCGAGCAGCCCGGCCGGTAGGCCGGTCGTCACGCCGCCGAGGTGGAACGTGATCCCTAGCGAAAGGGCGGCGGCGAGCAGCGCTAGCATCGACGCCACCTGAACCACCGGAGCCCGCCACCAGCGCACCACCGCGAGGACCAGCAGGACCAGCATTGGCAATCCCAGGAATGCCCCGGCCTCATACTGGCTGCCGCTGAATCGGTCCGTGACCGCGGTGAGTGCGGCTGGTGCGATGGCCTGCAGCGAGGTCGGCAGCACCAGGCCGGCCACGTCCGTGACAAAAACATTCGACGCCGCGAGCGTGCCGTGGACCGCCTGCGGGCCGAAGAACTGCATCCACAGCGGCCCGACGGCGACCAGTGTGAGCATGCCGGTGGCAACCCCGAGGACCTTGAGGACGTAGGTCGCCCGCACCCGGACCTGGTCGGGACGCAAGCCAGCCAGAATTGCGAGCGCCATGCACGCCAGCAGGACTTGTGTCAGCAGCAACTCCTCGGAGATCAGGAGTTGGGCCGCGGCCATCGCGCCGATGATGGCTCCCAGGCGCCAGGGCGATCGCTGCTGCCGCAGGACGGCTTCTTCGAAGGCGATCAGCATCAGCGGGCAGATGAACACGACCCCAACGTGCGGATGCCCGAGCGATTGGGCCAGCATGTAGGGCGAGAACCCAAAGAGCAGCCCGCCAAGGGCGGCTGCCCAGGGACGCTCCACATGACGGCGGAACGCGAGGAAGGCGCACCACGCGGCAAGCGCCATCGAGGCCGTCATCAGCAGGTTGTAGGCGAAGATCGGCCCCAGCGTCAGCGTAATGGGGGCCAATAGCAGGCCGAGCAATGGCACCGACGTCTGCCACATCAGGTTGACCCCGCTGGGAAAATCGAGATAGTTGGTGAACAGGGGGTTGAGGCCGTGGCTGAGTGCAAAGGGCACCCAGCGCAGGTACCAGATGAATACCGGCGGGTCGGGTCCGTCGCCGATGACCTGCGAGAAGGGATGCGCCCAGGTGGCGGCAAACAATCCGAGCGCGAGCAGCCCATAGGTCGCAAGCCATCCGGCAGGCGTGCTGAGAAGGCTCAACCAGGCATCCGAGTGCGCCGGTTCGGACGCGCGCGGGTCGGGGCGAAGACGGGGCGCTGGAAGGCTCATAGTTTGCCGGTTTAGGCGTTGGGGAAGGACTTGATTAGGTCGGACGTTTTTCTGCTATAACGCGGGAGTCCGGCCGAACCGCCGGATCCAATATTGGAGGTTTAGATGGGAATCTTCGGCCAGGAAGTCCGGCGCGAGTTTATCGCCCGTCCGGATACCGCCAAGGGCCAAATTCTGTTCAAGTGGCCCGACACCAACATCCGTAAACTGACCCAGCTCACGGTCGAGCAGGACGAGCTGGCCGTCTTCTTCCGCGACGGCCGCGTTCAGGGTACGATCCAGCCCGGCCGGGTAACGCTCGACTCATCCGAGATCCCATTCCTCGGCATCCTGGTCGACGCGGCCAGCGGCGGCAACCTGTTCCGGACCGAACTCTATTTCATCTCGACTCGCGAGTTCCCAAATCTGCCCTTCGGCGGTGCGGTCGACAACGTCATGGATCCGCAGACGAACCTCGGCGTCGGGCTGCGGGTCTTTGGCGAGTACTCGCTGAAGGTCGTCGAGCCGCAGTCGTTGATCGTCAACCTGGTCGGCACGCAGAATCTATCGACCAATGACGAGATCACCGACTGGATGCGGGAGCAGCTGCTCAAGACCCTGCGGACCGACGTTGTGTCGCACGTCGTGAGCAACGGCTGGCCGCTGCTTGGCATCGCGGCCCATACCGACGAGATCGAGTCGGAGACGATCGCCCAGGTGCAGCGCAACATCAGCAGCTACGGCCTGCAGATCGTTCGACTCGGAAATTTCACGATCACGCTGAAGCCCGAGGACGAGGACAAGCTCAAGAACTTCCTCCACGACGTTCAGTACTCGAAGCTGGCGGGCGGCTTCCAGCAATACGCGGCTGGCCAGGCGATGATCGGCGCCGGGCAAGGGCTCGCCCAGGGGCCCGGCCAGGGCGGCGGAGTCAACCCGGCGTTCCTCGGGGTCGGCCTCGGCGTGGGCGGGCTGGTGGCCGGCCAGATGGGTCAGACGCTGGCCGCCGGCGGCCAGATCCAGGTTCGCTGTCCCAACTGCCACGCGCTGAACGCGGAGAACGCTAAGTTCTGCAACAGCTGCGGCCAGGCGCTCTCGCCGGCCCCGGCGCCGGCCGGCGCCACGGTTGCCTGCCCGAAGTGCGGCACCCAGAATTCGGCGACTGCGAAGTTCTGCACCAACTGCGGCCAAACACTCACCGGCGGAGGCACACCGGCACCGACCCAGTGAGCCTCAGGCGGCGTCTTGGCCTGGCGGCCGGGCTGGCGCTCTCGGTCATCCTGACCAGCCCGCTGTTGGCGTTTGCACGGGCGGGCGGCGGTCAGAGCTTCGGCGGCGGTGGCGGCGGATTTGGCGGTGGCGGCGGCTCCTTCGGTGGGGGAGGCGGCTTCGGCGGCGGCGGCCTACTCCTGCCCTTTCTCTTCTTTGGCGGCGGTGGGGGCGGGTTCTTCTTCTTTCTCTTCATCCTCTTCGCCCTCTGGCAGGTCTACCGTCGGATGAGCATCCGCAATCCGATGCAGGCGTCGAACTGGGGCCCGGCCTATGCCCCGATGGCGCAGATGCGCTCGACCCTGACCGAAGACCTGGCGGCTCTTCAGGCCAAAGATCCGAACTTCAACCAGCAGATGTTCCTCGACCGGGCGCAGGCGGCCTTCTTCGCCCTGCAGAAAGCCTGGATGGATCGCAACCTCGAACCGGCCCGCGTCTACATGTCGGACGGCATCTACCACCGGTGGAAGACACAGATCGATGCCATGATCGCCGCCCACAAAAAGAACATGCTCGACAACCTGGTCATCGGCGGCGTCCAGATCGTCAAGGTGCAGACCGATCCCAACTTCGATACCATCACGGTCCGGATCGACGCCAGCGCCGCTGACTACGAAGTGGACGACACCACGGCCAACAAGGTCATCTACGGCTCGCGCCAGAACCAGAACTTCACCGAGTACTGGACCTTCATTCGAAGCGGATCGGCCCGGACCAAGGCGGGCGAAGGGGCAGAGGTCACGCAGTGTCCCAACTGCGGCGCTCCGTTGTCGATCAACGAGTCCGGCGTTTGCAGCTACTGCAAGGCGACCGTCACCAGTGGACAGTTCGGCTGGGTCCTCGACAACATCACACAAGCATCGGAGTGGCAAGGATGAGCGAGCAGAACGATCCGATCACTGACGGACGCGCGCCCGATCCGGCGTCGAGTGGGGGAGACGGCACCGGCTGGTCGCAGCCGCCGGCACCGCAATCCCCGGGTCCGCCCGGCGCCTTCGTCGACCGTCCCGCTGCGCCACCAGGAGCTCCGCTGCCACCGGGTGCCGGCTCGCCACTGCAACCGGGACCGCCGATGTCGGTGAACGCACCGATCACCGACTCGATCATCAACCGCTACGCCCTGGTGGTGGGCGTGGTCGTTGTCGTTCTGGTCCTGATCGTGGTCCTGGTGATCCTGGCCGCGGTCTTCGGCAAACGATGAGATAAGCGTCTGCATATACACAGATATGTAGTATAATCAGCCCGTGGCTGCGCCGGACGAGCCAGGTCTGCTGGCGGCGCTGCTCGGGCAGCGCGCCGACCTCTCGGGGGTGAAGGCCTTATTGGCCGAGGGCGGCATCGTGGAGCGTCAGCCGGGTGATCTGCGGGAAGCGGCGCGCCGGCATGGTTTTCGGCCGGCACAGGTCCGCCGGCTTCTCACGGTCCGAGAGCTGGCCAGACGCTGGCACATTCCGGCTGACAGCGCCGCTCCCGCGATCACGTCGCCGAGGGAGGCGCTGCTCCAGTTCCAGGACCTTCGGAGCAGCCCGAAGGAGTGTTTTTCGGTGCTCTACCTGAATACGCGCAACCAGCCGGTGGGGTGCGAGAAGGTGGCGGTCGGCGGGCTCAACGTCGCGGCCCTCCAGCCGCGTGAGGTCTTCGGCCCGGCGCTGACCATGGGCGCCGCCGCGGTCATCCTGGCCCACAACCACCCCTCCGGGGACCCCACGCCCAGTCCCGAGGACCTGGCCGTCACGCGCCACCTCCTCGAGGCCGGTCGGTTACTCGGTGTGGAAGTCCTGGATCACCTGGTGGTGTCCGCGGAGCGCTTCCGGAGCCTGCGCGAGGCAGGAGCTCTATAGATCCTGAGTTTTGGTAGTTGCAATAGGTTATATTGCCGATGCCAAATACGGCACCGTAGCCACGTTCACCTTCACAATTCACCCGTCACAAAGCCCTCGGCGGGTGAGAGAATAGACCCGCTCGCCTGCCGGCGGGCACGGCCCACAGCGGGGCAGGAAAACCGACCACTGAGCGATGGTCGGTTTTCTGTTTTCAAGCCCGAAAAGGGCTTGAAACCGAGCTCCCACAGTAGTTCACTTCCCCCATCGGTGTACGCGCGCTGCTTTCGCACGTTCCTGACGAGCGTAGGGCCGCGCGTTCGTCGGACCGGTGGGAGCTCGGCCTTCGAATTTCGAAGCCCGCGACAAGGGCTTCGAAATTCTCGAAGCAAGGGCTTCGAAATTCTCGAAGCAAGGGCTTCGAAATTCTCGAAGCAAGAGCTTCGAAATTCTTTACCTAAACCCTATCGATCCGCGTGAGCAACCATCCGAACTTGCCGCTGATCACGGCCGCATCGCAGAAGGGGCAGATGCTCGTGATGTCGACGTTGACCGACGCGCCACAGTTCGGACAGCTCTCCGAGGTGATCGTCCCCGGCTGACCGGTTGTTATCGTCGACGGACGCTGGAAGATCCAATCTTCCGTCCAATCCCAGCGATTGGTGTCGCCGCGAATGACCCGTGAGCCTGCATCGAGGTCATAGTCGGCCGAGTTGGCGTTGAGGCGAACGGTTACCGTGTCGAAACCGCTGTTCGACAGCGCACCCGCCACCACGGCGCTGGTGAAGCTCAGCCCGTCGAGCATGTTCCGCCAGCCCTTGTCGCGATAGGCACCGATCTGCGCCTTCTGTTGTTCCCAGATGACGGAGGCCATCACGCCCTGGCTCAGCGCCGGCTTAAGCGCGGTCCAGGCCTCGAGCACCGCAAAGAACAGCCGCTGCACCTGGGCCAGGAAGACGTTTTCGTCGAACGCGGGGTCATGCTGATGGATGGCGGCGATGCCGGCGAGCTTGCCGTCGACCCCATCGGAATCGATGTTCGGCGCCCAGGATCCGGGCAATACCTGGCCATACCATTCGCGGCTGGGACGGTGCGACGGGCCGCCCTCCGACGTGAGGTAACCCTCGCCGGCACTCGCTTCGCCCTGGGCCAGCCAGTCCGTCATGTCTCTCAGGCGATCAACCAGGCCGATACCCAATGCGACGCTATTTCCCTCCCCCGCTTGCGGGGGAGGGCAGGGTGGGGGCCGTCAGCTCGTCCGGAAGATCTCAGTGATCTGCCCGGTGCCGTAGTCCCCGACCAGCAGGCCGCCGTCGGGCGCGACGGTGATCGCCAGTGGATGTGAGAACCCGGTGGCGAAGTCGCTGACCTGGCCGTGCTCGCTCGCTCCCGAACCTGAGAGCACGACGCGCAACACGCGGCGCCCGATCGGACCGCCGGCGTTCGCGCCCCACTCGGTGACGAACGCGTTGTCGGCGTAGTCGCCGCCAAACTCGCCGCCACCGTAGATGACGATGCCGTCCGCCGAGCTGTGAGGTGTGAACACCGCCACCGGCGCGGCGACGCCGCCGCAGTTGCCGTGCAGGCTGCCATCCGGATAGGCCGGCCAGCAACGCGGCCAACCGGCGTCTTCACCGTCGACCACCCGCAACATGTGATCGGCAGGCTGCGTCCCGAGGTTGTCCTGGCCGTTGATCATGACGTAGGCATCGCCAGTGCTCGCCCGTAGCGCGAGTCCGAATGGATTTCGGGCTCCGCGCACCGCAATTCCGGCAAAGGTCCAGTCGGAGTGAAAGCGCAGGACCGTGGCGCTGCGCGAGTCGGCCTCGGTGCAGACGTCGCAGGTCGAGCCCACACCCAGCAGGATGTCGCCGTTCGGCATGGGGAGGACGGCGTCATTCTGATGACGGCCAGTCGGGAGACCGGCGACCACGACGTGGGCGCCGCTGAGGCCGCCGTTGCTGAGCTGGTAAGTGCGAACGCTGCCCTGGACCGAAACAATCAGCTCATTGCCGCGCCAGGCGAGCCCCAGCGCGATCGGCAGGCCCGAAACCAGGGTCTGCGGCGCTGAGCCCGGCGACGCCACCACCTCGATCGCGCCGCCCTGGGTCGCCACGTACAGCCGGCCGTCCGGTCCAAATGCCATCGCGCTGGTGGTGCCCGCTCCTCGCGCATAGGTGTATGCGGAAAAGCCTGCCGCGACGCTGATGCCGCCGGCGGCGGGGAGGTTGGGCGGTGGCGGGAGGGGCGTAGGTGTCGGCGGCGGGGTTGGGGTGGGCGTCGCGGTCGGCGTGTGGCGCGGGGATGCCGTCACCCCCGTTTGGGACGTTGGCTGGCCGCACGCAACCAGCGTCAGCGCCATCAAGGTGGTCAGCGCTCGCCGTCTCACGATAGCGCCGGAATGCTGAGCACGATCTTGCCGAACTGGCGCTGCTCCTCCATCAGCGTCTGCGCCTGGGCCGCCTGCTCGAGCGGGAAAATCCGGTCGACAATCGGTCGGAGGGTTTTCGCCGCCAGCAATTGGTTGAGCTGCTCCCAGTCGTGACGCGTCCCCATCGTCGATCCGTAGATGGTCACCTGCTTGACGAACAGCCGGCGAAGGTCCTCATCCGGCTTCGGTCCGCTGGTTGCCCCGCAGGTGACCAACCGCCCGCCTTTGGCGAGCGCCCGGATGCTACGGTCCCAGGTCGCCGCCCCGACGTTATCGACGATGACATCGATCCCACGTTTCTCGGTGATCCTCCAAACCTCCCTCGAGAAATCCGTCTCCTGGTGATTGATGAGCACGTCGGCGCCGAGCGCGAGCGCACGCTCGAGTTTCTCCGCGCTACTCGAGGTGACGAAGACCCGGGCGCCCACATGCTTGGCAATCTGCAAGGCGGCGAGCGCGACACCGCCGCCGATGCCCAGGATGAGCACGCTCTCGCCTGGCAGCACCCGTGCCTTGGTCATGAGCATCCGCCAGGCGGTCAAAAACACCAGCGGAAAGGCGGCGGCCTCCTCGAAGCTGAGGTCACCGGGGATCGGTCGGAGGTTGACCTCGGGCATGACGACCGCCTGGGCAAAGGTGCCGTCCCGATGTTCGCCCAGGATCTCCCACCGATCGCAGAGGCTGTGCTCGCCCCGGACGCAGTAGTCGCAGATCCCGTCGCTGAGGCCGGGGTCGAAGAACACCCGGGCCCCGACGGGGTGGCGGGCCGCGCCCGGGCCGTTGGCCAGCACCACCCCGGCCCCGTCAGCGCCCCCGATGTGGGGGAGAGCCACCCCGGGGGTTTGCCCGTTGCGGACGAACAGGTCGAGGTGGTTGAGCGCCGCGGCCCGCAGCCCGATCAGGACTTCCCCAGGCCCCGGCGCTGGCGTCGGCACCTCTTCATAGTGCAGAACCTCCGGGCCGCCGTGCTGGTGAAATCGAACCGCTTTCACAGCGTCTCAGCTTAGCGGGGCCTCGGTTGCGTCACACAACGTAGCCGGCTCGAAATCACGCGGAAGATGGAGAAAGGAAGTCACGGAGGGTGACGTTGCAGTATCGAAAGCCCACAACCGCAGTGCTGTTGTGTCAAAAATCATGACTTATAATGTGGCGCACGTGACAGCCGACCCCGAGATTCAATTGCTGAACCGGCTCGGGGGTCTCTTCACCGGTTCCCTGTCGCTTAACGACAACATCGACGCGATGTTGCGGGCGACCTCCCAGATGGTGCAGTTCGACGCGGCCACCGTCTTCCTGCTCAACGAGGGCAGCCGCGAGCTCACCGCTACCGCCACCTACCCCCACCGCGACATGGTGCCGCACATTGCGCGCTTCGTCCTCGGCGAGGGCATCCTCGGCTACGCGGTCGAGCAGCTCGAGACACTCAACATCGCCGACGCCACCTTGGACCCTCGCTTCAAGATGCTCGACCAGAGCCGGTCGCCGCGCGCGTTGATGGTTCAGCCGCTGGCGACGACCCAGCGGGTGGTGGGTGCCATGACGATCTCGCGCCAGCGGGTCGATCCCTTCACCGAACTGGACGTCGCCATCCTCAAGGTCATCACCAACCAGGCCGCCATCGCGATCGAGAACGGCCGCCTGTACGAGCAGCTCCAGGGCCACCTCGATGAGCTGGAGACGGCCAATGCCCAGATCGCCGAGGTGAGCCGGCTGAAGTCCGAATTCCTGGCCAACATGTCGCACGAGTTGCGCACGCCGCTCAACGCCATCCTTGGGTTCTCGGAACTGCTTCGAGACGATCTGGCCGGCAAGATCACCGAGAAGCAGCGCCGCGACTGCCTGGACAACATCTATAACAGCGGCCGCCACTTGCTCTCGCTGATCAACGACGTTCTCGACCTGACCAAGGTCGAGGCCGGCCGGATGGACCTGGTCTACGAGGAGTTCGGGATCGACTCCGCCGTCCGCGAGGTGCTCAATGTCGTGCGCTCGCTGGCGATGAAGAAAGACATCGAGATCGCCTCCAGCGTCGAGCCGGTGGATGCGCTACTGATCGCCGACAAGAACAAGTTCAAGCAGATCCTCTACAACCTCCTCTCCAACGCCATCAAGTTCACCCCGCCGTCGGGGAAGGTCGGCCTCCAGGCCGTGGTCCGGGAGCAAGCGCTGCGGATGACGGTCCAGGACAGCGGCATCGGCATCCCCAGGGAGCTCCAGCACAAGATCTTTGGCGCCTTCTACCAGGTCCAGAGCGCCAACAACCGGGAATATCCCGGCACCGGGCTGGGGCTGGCTCTGACCAAGAAGCTGGTCGAGCTGCACGGCGGCTCGATCGAATTCGATAGCGCCCCCGAGAAGGGAACCGCCTTTACCGTCGAGCTGCCCCTGCGGCCCGGTCCGAGCAAGCGGAACCGCATCCTGGTGGTCGAGGACAACCCCTCCAACCTGGACCTCGCCCGGATGGTGCTGGAGGGAAACGGCTTCGCCGTGGATACCGCCACGAACGGCCAGGAGGGCCTGGAGAAGGCTCGCCACCTCCGGCCCGACCTAATACTGATGGATATGCAGCTTCCCGGCGTTGATGGATTAGCGGTCACACGCCAGCTCAAAGCTGACCCGGCCACCGCGGGCATCAAGGTGGTCGCCCTGACAGCCAACGCGCTGAAGGGGAGCGAGGAGCAGGCGCTGGCCGCTGGGTGCTCCGGCTACATTGCGAAACCGATCGAACTCAAGAAATTCATGCTGCAAGTGACGAACTTTCTGGAGAAGGAGTAGGACCCGACCAAATGCCGTTCCCGAAGACAATCCTGATGATCGAGGACGACGCGCCGACCCGAGAGGTCGTCCGAATGGCATTTATGGGTCAAAACCTCACGCTCCTCGAGGCGGATACCGGCGAGAAGGGCATGGAGATCATCGAGAAGTCCGAGCCCGACCTCGTGATCCTCGATCTGAACCTGCCGGGTGTGTCCGGCATGGATGTCTGCCGGCAGCTGCGCGCCGATGGCACCCAGGTGCCGGTCATCATGCTGACCGCCAAGAACGACACGATCGACGTCGTCGTTGGGCTCGAGGTGGGGGCCGACGACTATCTCACTAAGCCGTTTGAGGTACGGGAACTCTTGGCCCGGGTTGGTGCGCACCTGCGCCGAAGCGAGCAGGCGGTCGCGCAGGCATTGCCCAAGACGCGCTTCGAGTTCCCAGGCCTCATCATCGACATGAACAGCCGCCAGGTCTGGCGCGAGGGCAAAGAAGTCGCGTTGACCCTGACCGAGTTCAACCTCCTATCGCTGCTAGCCTCGCAGGCCGGCCAGGTGGTGAGCCGTGGCGAGCTGCTGCGCAAAGTCTGGGGCTACGAGGTCGAGATCGAGACCCGCACGGTCGATGCTCACGTTTACCGGTTGCGCAAGAAGATCGAGCGCGACTCCGAGAAGCCGCACTACATTCATTCGGTCCCGGGCATCGGTTATCGCTTCGTAGCGGAGTAGTCGCACCGACCGCGCGAGCACAAGTGTTTCTCGGCAATCCCGCCGATAGCGCCAACTCGGTGCATGGGGTATGGTGCGAGGCAAGGAACGGGGGCGGTACCTGGGGGAGCGATGGCGAAACTCATTGCGCACGTCGATCCGACACTCGAGGATTACATCGAGGCGGCGGCTCTGGCGGAGCGCGTTCCGATCGATGAGTATGCGGGAGCACTCCTCCAGGTAGGTTGGGACGCGGTCTTCGGTTTCCGCCGGTCCGATCGGTTCCCGCGAGCGGCCTCGGCCTCGCGGCAGGCCGAATTGCGGGCTCGCTTCGTTGAGCTGCGGGCCAGCCTGCCACATGGGGCCGGCAGAGACGGCCACCGACCCGGGCGCTCACAGATGACGGACGATGACGATCGGGATCAGCCGCTACTCGAAAGCGACGACCTGACCGTCCCGGGTCACGACGAGTCGGATCTGGACCTCTCGCGAACCCGCGCCGCCGGGTAGCGGCGAGACGCGTCCGCGGACCGTGAGGCGCATGGTGCCGTTCGCATCGATTTCTTCGGTGCAGCTTTCGCTCACGGCCACGAAGTCCCGATCGGGGTCCGAGGGCGTACAGCTGGTGAGATCAGGGAGCGTCGGCATCGAATAAGGGGTTAGCAGCTGGTCAGCCGGTACCGGTGCGGGCATCAGGTTGATCGGCGTGTGAAGGCTCGGGTCGCCGAAAGCCCATGCATTCCGGCCGTCCCAGCACACTTCAACCTTGAGGCGCGTCGCACCGGCGAACCCGCCCGCGACGCTCTTCTCGGCAGCGTAGTGATCGCAGGTCGCTCCGAAGGCCTGGAATGACCCGTTCATCCCATGGCCAGTGTAGGTTTGCGCCGGCAGGACCTGCCCCGCCACGAACCATAGGCCGGCGAGCAGAGGCACCGTGAGGAGGGACCACCATCCCCGGGGCCGGGCCAGCGCGCTGGTGATCTCGTCGTCGCGTTGGAGCCAGGCGATGATCGCGGTAGGCCCGACGATCAAGAGCTCGAGAAAAGCCGCGAGATGCCGGGGAGTGATGGCATCGGGCACGGCATTGATGCTTTGCATGTTCGATGTCGCCAGCGCGGCGCCAAAGATCGCGAACGGGACCATCAGCAGGACGCCCGCAGCCAGCAGCCGGAACCCGAGCCGGTAGGCACGGTTACGGAGCGCCGCCTGTCGCTCGTCGAGTCTCGAGGTCGGCAGGAATGCGAGCCAATCGGTCATCACACCCAGCACCAGGTCGAGCGCGATCACCGCGAGCAGCAGCACGATCCCGGCGCCATGAAGTGAGGTTGGAATCGAGGACGCGAGCAGCAGCCAGCATGCGACAAGCAGGAGCAGAACAAATCTCGAGTTGGTCACGGGAACTGCACCACCTTTCCGTCCTTGGTCAGCGAGAGCGTCACCACGACGTCGCGGGAGATAAAGGGGAGGATCGCGGGCCTGAGCGTGGTCCGATATGTGAACGTCAGCGTTCCGTCGGGCGCGGTTCGCTGTTGGCACGCGACCGTCGAATCAACCAGCCCCTCGCTCATCTGTGGATGGCAGTCGCTACCGTACACGCCCCACAGCGGATATGCTCGGGTCCCGTTCCAACAGGCGACGGCGCTGATCGGAATGGACGCCTCGAATCCCCAACCGACCTGCTTACGCGCTTCGAAGTACCGCCCGTGATCGTTGCCGCAGGCGGCGCTAGCCCCCGCGAATTCGACCGGATTGGCCACGGTGAAGGCGCTGGTGCGCACCGGCGCGATCAGTAGCGCGAACGAGAGCACGACCGGGACGACGATGCAGAGCGCCACCATGCCGTAGGCCAGCCGCGCCCGCATGCTGCGGCGAAGACGCGGCGCATCCTCGTCAGAAATTCGGTCCGGTTCGATCCAGGCGATCACCATGGCTGGGAGGAAGAGGAGGAGCTGAAGAAAGCTGATCGCCGCACCGCCATGAATGGCGTCGGCGAGCCAGCCATGACTCTCCGGCGTCGCCAGGTCGGCGCCGACGAGCACGAGCGCGACGGACACCGCAAGGATGCCGTAGGCGATCCGGTGGGCACGGTTGCGCAGCGATTCTTGTCGTTCGTCAAGGTCCCGAGCTTCGGCGCTGGCGATGCGTCGAGTAGCGCGGCCCAGTGCGAAGTCCGCCAGGGCTAGCGCAAATAGCAGCGGGAACTCGGTTGCCTGGTAGGAGGATCCGCTGGTTAGAAAGTCGACGGTAATCAGGCTGATCAGCAGGACGAGTGCGCGTCGAACGACACGGAGTCCAAGCCAGGCGCCCGGCTCGACCGGCACACTGCGCACGACTGCGATCGTTGCGAGCAACAAGACGAGGTAAGCCAAGGACGTCGCGCCCGGTGGCAGGAAGCCGACGAGGAACAAGCCCAAGAGCGCGGGGACAAGGAGGGCGATCATCCGCGCGATGGAGATGCGCGGCGAAGACGGGCGCGAAACCTGCGTGACCATTCAGACGCCCTCCCGCGGCTCACGTCGATAGAGTTCCTCGCTGAGGGGCCGCAGCGGCTCACGCGAAAAGATCGCCTCGATCGGGAGCCTGAAGACCTCTGCAAACCGGAACGCCAGCTCCAGGCTGGGGTTGTATTCGCCGCGCTCGATGTATCCGATGGTTTGGTAATTCACTCCAACCGCCTCTGCCAGTTGCTGGCGAGAAAGTTGTCGCTCGGCGCGCAGGACGGCAATCCGGTTGAACAGCGGCCGCTGTCCATCTCCCGTCGAACTCTTTTGATCATCCTTCCTACGCACAGACATAATGTTGCATAACTACAACATCATGTCAATGGGCTTAACGGACTTGTGTCAGAGACAGAGGCCCGGTCAGCTACTGGGTATTCGGCTGATCTCAGTCCAGAGCTGCGCGGCGGCTTTTTGGCCGAGGTAAAAGCTCGCGAGATCGAGGCGCTCGTTGGGCGCGTGCGCGAAGCAGTCCGGTAGGACGAAACCGACCAGCAAGGTGGGAGCGCCGAGCAGACGGCCCATGATCTCGACGGCTCCGATCGATCCGCCCGATCGGATCAGGGCGGGGTCTTTCCCATAAACGCGCCCGAGCGCCCGGCGACCGGCCTGGATCAGCGGATGGTCGACCGGCGTGATCCACGGCACGCTGTGGCTCTCCAGCTCGGTGAGTTTGATTCGAACGGTCTTTGGCCGGATCTCGTCGATGTAATCGCGGAGTGCCGCGGCGACCGTCTTCGGATCCTGGTCCGGAACCAGCCGGCAACTGATCTTGGCCGCGGCCCAGGCCGGGATAATCGTCTTCGCCCCCGGCCCCTGATAGCCGCCCCAGATGCCGTTCACGTCGAGCGTCGGACGGGCCCAGTTGCGCTCGGTCGGCGTAAAGCCGGCCTCGCCGTCAAGGGCCTCGAGCCCGTAGGTTTGTTTCAGCGCGGTCTCGTCGAAGGGGACCCGGGCGAACTGCCGGTGCTCCTCTTCGCTCAGTGGTCGGACCCCGTCGTAGAACCCGGGCACCAGGATGTGCCCGGCTGAATCCTTGAGGCGGGTCAGAATCTCGGAGAGCGCCTGCGCCGGGTTGGGCGCCATCCCGCCCATCAGTCCCGAGTGCATGTCGACGGTGGAGGCCTCGACCCGAAGCTCGAAGTAGATCAGGCCGCGCAGCGCGTAGGTAATGGCGGGAAAGCCCCTCGCCACCATGGTCGTGTCGCTGACCACGCAGTAATCGGTCTTGAGCCGGTCGCGGTTCGCCCGGACAAACTCCTCGAAATGAAGGCTGGAGATCTCCTCCTCGCCCTCGGCGATCACCTTGATGTTCAGCGGCAGCTCGCCGATGGTATCGAGCCACGCGTGGATCGCCTGCCAGTGCAAGGCGATCTGGCCCTTGTCGTCGGACGACCCACGGCCGAGCAACTGTCCATCCTGGCGGATGGGCTCAAAGGGCGGTGATGTCCAGAGGTCAAGCGGGTCGACCGGTTGGACGTCATAGTGCCCGTAGAGCAGCACCGTCGGCTTGCCGGGCGCCTTCAGCCAATCGGCATAGACCACCGGGTGTCCGGCCGTGTTGATGACCTCGACGTTTTGGAGACCGATTCGCTCGTATTGCTCGGCAAGGTGTCCGGCGGCGCGGCGCACGTCATCCGCGTGTTCCGGCTGGCTCGAGATGCTCGGGATCCGGAGAAACTCTTCGAGCTCGCGGAGGCCTTGCTCACGCGTCTCGTCGAGGAATTCCTCGGGGCTCGGCATCGCCGACTATCTTAGAGCCGGCGCATCACCGAGCCCCCGGTCTGGAAAGGCGAGCGTGTCCGGTCGGAGTTCTTAGTAGATGAAGCCCAGGAGATCCAGGCCGGCTGTCGACTTGATCGTGCGGTAGTCCACGCGGCCCCAGCCGCCGTAGTTCATCTCCGACACCGTGAACGAACCGTCGGCGTTTACCGACTCGACGTAGGCGACGTGCCCGACGGGCGAGGTCCAGCTGATGCCCTGGACCATGATCGCTCCGGCCATCGGTACCTGGCCCTCGGCAAAGCCAAAGGCCCGCGCGTTCGACCACCATTCATAGGCATTGCCATTCCATGGGACATTGCGCCGGTGCGCGACCCACCAGGTGCAATAGCCGTAGGGGAACTTCCCGCCGGACCCCGCGACCGGGGTGTTGCTGTAGGTGATGGTGTAGTTCGTCACCTGCCGGCCGAGGCGGTTCCACGTCACCGAGCGGACGGTCTTCTTCCCGATGCCGGTATCGAGGGCTGGCCCAACGCCGTCCGGGAGCATCAGCATCGAGCCCGCCTTGAGGTGAGCCGGGTCTCGGAGCAGGTTGAAATCGACGATGTCCTGGACATTCACGTGGTACTGGATGGCGAGCGCGTGAAGCTGGGTGTCCGACTGGACTTTTACAAGGATCCCGTTGACCGGTGGAACGACCAGCCGCTCCCCGGCGATGACGCTCGTGATATCGGAAATGTTGTTCGCCCAGCGGAGGGTATCAACGGTCAGGCCAAAGCGGCCGGCCACATCCTGGACCGTATCGCCCGCCTTGATCGTGTAGTAGCTGACATCCTTCCGGACCGTGGCGTCCACACTCGACGTGCTCATCTTCATGATGAACCCACCCTGGCTGAGCACCACGTCGTCGACGTGCGTGGTCCGCAGTGCGACCGAAGGGGTGGGATTTGCGCCGTAAGCGGTGTCGGTGTGGAGTCGGTCGAAGGCCGTCAGTACCGGGATCACGGCTGCCGCTAACAAAACAAGCGTGTGCGTTAAAAACCGGCTCTGTGCCAGATCACTTCCCCCGTGATAGCTCAGTTGGTTTTTTTGGATGGTAGCACAGCTTAGGTCCGCGCAAGTGCCCAAACGCGCTTCCCCAAAAGGTGGAAGTGGCCAAGACGTGACAAAAATGTGAAAATGCGAGACAGTTGGGGCCGCTGCTTAGCGGAGCGGGCTGAGCGGTTGCTGAATACGAATTTCGCAGGAAGGGCTCACGGAGGCAGGCGATTTGGGGTCGGACGGGGCAGGCAACACCAGCCTGGGCCTTAACAGTTGTAAAGAATTTCATAGGGCAGTAAACTCCCCACCCTCTGTGGCGGTACGGCTTCGGACGCGCCGCAGGGTGACGATCGCGGTTCTGGGCCTCGCCGGAGGGCTCAGCCTGCTGCTGGCGCCGGCCCCCGCGCTGGCCGACACCGCCGCGTCGCCGTCACCCTCGCCATCGGCTAGTTCGAGCCCGGCTGCAAATCCAGCCAGCCCCTCCCCGACGTCCTCGGCGACGCCGACCGGCTCGCCCAGCGCCAGCCCGAGCAGTCCAGGCCTCCAGAACCGCCAGGCCCAGGGCCAGCTGATCGGTGACCTGACCGCCGCCGAAGCGCACGCCCTGATGCTGGAGAAGTCACTCAGTCAGTCCCAGCTCGGCCTGGTTGCGCTCGGCCAGCAGATCCTCGACGCGGAACGACAGATCTCCCAGCTCGACGCCAGGATCGCGGCCGTCACGGCCCAGCACGCGGAGGTCAGCGCGCGGCTGGCGTCAGATCGCAACCAGCTCGCCACCACCGTTCGGCGGCTTTACAAGCACCAGGACAACTTCTTCGCCAGCCTGATTCGTTCCGGCGGGTTTGGCGGCCTGCTGGAGACGATCGGGTACAGCGACGTCGTCGTCGACCGGGAGCGGGACATGGTTCGAACGGTGCAGGCCGATGAGGTCGCGTTGGCCCACGCGCAGGCGAACCTGGCGCGCAGCCGCGCGACAAAGAAGGATGTCCTCACCGGGCTGGTCCGGTCGCGCACGACGCTGGCCGAGGCGATCGCCAACGAGCAGTCGCTCCAGACCCAGCTACAGGCGGCGATCGACGAGGCCCTGGCCGCGCTCGACGCCATGCAAAGCGATTCGCCCGAGGTGGCGGCCCGTCGCGCGGCGCTCCAGCGGATCAAGACCGACAGCATCCTGAGCCAGATCGAGCAGGCAGTATTCGCCCAGCAGAATATTGAGCTGACCGCGAACCTGGTCGCATCGGATCCGGTGTTGACCGCGACCGGGAAGCTGCTCTGGCCGATCCCGCATGCGACCGTCTCCCAGGGTTTTGGCCCGACCGCCTATGTCTTCGAAGCCGCCTACGCGGGGTTCGCGCATTTCCATACCGGGATCGATCTTGCGGTGCCACTCGGGACGCCGGTCTTCGCGGCGGCCGACGGCGTGGTCGTGCTCGCCCGACCGATGACCGACGCCGCCGGGACGCTGGTCGGCTACGGGAACTACGTCATCATCCAGCACGACGCCGGGCTCAAGACCCTCTACGGGCACCTCCTGGCGATCGGTGTCAAGGAAGGCGATCAGGTCAAGCGGGGCCAGCTGATCGGTTTGGTCGGCTCGACCGGCAACTCCACCGGACCGCACACCCACTTCGAGGTGCGGATCGAGAACAGCCCGGTCGACCCGCTGCAGATGCTGCCCGACCCGCCGTCCCAAACGGCGGCGCCGGTCACGACCGCGAACTGACGAAAAGAGCTCAGTACACCGGCGTGTAGCCGGGGTTGGCGCTGGCACTCGCCGCCGCGGCCGCCGCCAGGTCGGGCGTCGCCACGAACCACTTGCCGCCGATGCCCTGGCCATTGGCGTCGCCTGAGGCGCTGTCCTTGCTGTAGTGGTACAGGGGGTGGCCGTTATAAAGGATCTGATTGCCGTTCCCGCCGTTCAGCACGCTGAGGTGCCCGGGCAACGCCGGGTCGCTGGTCGGAGTCCCCGAATCCGACACGAGCGGCGGCCAGGTGGTGGCGCAGCCGCCGGTGCACGCGACCTTGGTTGCGGTATCGGCGGTGAAGTAGTAGAGCGTCAGCCCTTGAGCGTTCTTCAGCACCGTTTGGGTCGTGCTGCCCACCGTTATCGAGGCGGTGTGGATCAGCGCGTTGCTTGTCGCAGCCGGGCTGCTGCCCGTGCCCGAACCGGTCGTGCCGCCGCACGCGGCCAGGAGCAGGGCGGCCAGCGCGCCGACGGTGAGCCCTATCGAAAGCCGAATCGACCTCATGAGTGCCTCCTCAGGGAACGATCCCAAAACTGAATACGACCGCTGGTTACGTTCGGCCCTTGCCAAACCAGCCTGCCCGTTGTACGATGCCGGGCACATGACGGGGCGGGTTCGCTTCGCGGGCTTTTACTTTTACGCCTACCTCGGGCCGGCACGGGACCGGCTCGGGATGGGTTAGCGCCGCCCCTCCCGCCGCCACCCGTACACCGGCCTCCTCCCAAACATACGACTAAATTGGCGCGCCCAGGAGGCAAACAAGGATGGCGGTTCGAGGCATTCGCGGCGCGACGACCACAGACGAAGATAGCGAAGCGGCCATCGTCGACGCCACGACCGAGTTGCTGGCGCAGATCGCTCGCGAGAACGCGCTGCAGCCCGGCGATATCGCGGCAGCGTGGTTCACGACCACCCCTGATCTAACCGCCGAGTTCCCGGCGGCGGCGGCCAGGCGGTTTGGCTGGGGCGATGTGCCGCTGATGTGCGCCCACGAGATGGCCGTGCCCGCCTCGAACCCGCGCAGCCTTCCCCGTTGCATCCGGGTGCTGCTGCTGGTCAACACCGAGCAGCCGTCGTCGGCGATGCATTTTGTTTACTTGCGCGGCGCGCAGGCGCTGAGGGTGACCGCATGATCATCGTGATGCGGCATGACGCGACCAAGGAACAGGTGGCGGCGGTGGTCTCGCAGGTCGAGGCACACGGTTGCCGCACCCACCTGAGTGACGGCGACGAGCGAACGGTAATCGGCGTTATCGGGACGAATCCATTCGCCTTGCGGGATCTCTTCATCGAGGCCCCTGGCGTAGCCGAGGTGGTACCAATCACGAAGCCATTCAAACTGTCGAACCGCGAATTCCGATCGCGCGATACTCGCATCACGGTCGGTGTCCATGAGGTCGGTGGAGGCCGTCCCTGGATCGTGGCCGGGCCGTGCTCGGTGGACGGCGAGGAGCTATACCTCGAGACCTGCCGGAGGGTCCGGGCGGCGGGAGCCCACGCGCTTCGCGGCGGTGTCTTCAAGCCGCGCACCTCCCCCTACAGCTTCCAGGGACTGCGCGGCGATGGAATCAGCATCCTGCGCGAGGCGAAACGCGAGACCGGCCTTCCGCTGGTGTGCGAGGTGCTGGAGCCGGCGGACATCGGGACACTCGCCGACATCGTCGACGTGTTGCAAATCGGTGCCCGCAACATGCAGAACTTTCCCCTCCTTTCGGAAGTCGGTCGCCTGCGGAAGCCCGTTCTGCTGAAGCGAGGAATGTCGGCCACCATCGAGGAATGGCTCCTCTCGGCCGAGTACATCCTCAGTCAGGGCAACTACGAGGTCATCCTTTGCGAGCGTGGCATTCGCACCTTCGAGACCTACACCCGGAACACGCTCGATCTCAACGCCGTGCCCCTGATCAAGGAGTTGAGTCACCTGCCGGTGATCGTCGATCCGAGCCACGGCACCGGCCGGCGCTCCCTGGTCACCCCGATGGCATTGGCCGGGATTGCCGCGGGCGCGGATGGACTGATCGTCGAGGTGCACGCGCAGCCGGAGGTCGCGCTCTCTGACGGTGCCCAATCGCTGACCCCGCAGGCGTTCGCCCACCTGGTCGAGCAGGTCGATGCCGTCGCTGCCGCGCTGAGCCGGACGGTCGGAGTGGCCTGATGCGGGTCGGGATCGTCGGCCTCGGCTTGATCGGCGGCTCGCTTGGCCTGGCCTTACGCCGGCTGGGCGGGTCGGTCGAAGTGCGCGGCGTCGCGCACCGCGCCGATGGTGTCGCGGTGGCCCAGCAGCGCGGCGCGGTCGACTACGCGTCGACGGATCTCCGCGACCTCGCGGATTGCAACATCGTCGTGGTCGCCACCCCGATCAACCAGATCCGCTCGGTGCTCGAGCAACTCGTCGCCGACATCCCGCCACAGGCGATCGTCACCGACGTCGCGAGTGTGAAGCGCCCCGTTCTCGAGTGGGCCCGCTGCCTGCCCGATCCCTCCCGATTCCTCGGCGGTCACCCGGTGGCCGGCAAGGAGCGCAGCGGGCTGAGCGAGAGCGATGCCACGCTGTTTCGGGGGGAGACCTGGGTCTTCACCCCGGATGACGGACAGGAGCTCACGCCGTTCGATGAATGGTTCCGCCTCGTGCGCGCGATTGGCGCGCGGCCGCAGATCCTGTCCGCGGAGGCGCACGACCGGCAGATGGCGTTTCTCAGCCACCTGGCCTTCACCCTCAGCATCGCGTACGCGCAGACCGTGCGGCCCTTTGCTGACCCACGGCTCGGCGGCCCTGGGTATCGGGGCATGGTGCGGCTGGCCGAGGGTGACCCCACCATGTACGAGGACATCACGTCGACCAATCGCGGGCCACTGGTCGAGGCGATCGATCGGTTCGCGGAGGTCTTGCACGATTACCGCGAGCGCATCGACCGCGGCGACCGCGTGCGTGAACTCTTTGAGCAGGGCGCGCGTGCCGCCCACTGACGTGGAGTCGGCGCAAATCGTTGAGCCAGCAACCAGGATTGCCGGTGAGGTGCGCGTTCCCGGCGACAAGTCGATCGCGCACCGCGCTCTCATGCTGGCGGCCCTGGCGCAAGGGGATAGCCGGATCGAGGGGCTTCCCGATGGCGAGGATGTGGCGGCGACCGTCGCCTGCCTACGCAGTCTCGGCGTGCGCATCGATCGCACCGGCGGCCCGGCCCGTGTCCATGGCGGAGGCTGGCGGTCGTTCAGCCCTTCACACGGACCGCTCGATTGCGCGAACTCCGGAACCACGATGCGCCTGATGTTGGGCATCCTTTCGGGAAGCTGGGTATCAGCCACGCTCGACGGTGACGCCTCGCTTCGCCGCCGGCCGATGGCGCGGGTGGTCGAACCACTCCGCATCATGGGGGCCAGGATCCAATCGCAGGATGGCCGTGCCCCGCTGACGGTGACCGGAGCGCGGTTGCAGGGGCGCCGCCATGTGCTCGCGGTGCCGAGTGCCCAGGTGAAGAGCGCGCTTCTCCTGGCGGGGCTTACCGCCAGCGGCCCGACGACGGTCGTCGAACCTGTGGCGACCCGCGATCACACAGAACGGCTGCTCCGTGCGATGGGGACGGATGTCCAGGCGACCGCGGATGGCGTAGTGATCCGGCCCTCGCAGCAACCGTTGCGCCCGATTGATCTCTCGGTACCCGGCGACTTTTCGTCGGCCGCCTTTTGGATGGCGGCGGCGGCGCTCCGGCCAGGTTGGTCGGTCACCATTCGCCAGGTCGGACTGAACCCCAGCCGCACAGCGTTCCTGCGCCTGCTGGAGTCGATGGGGGCCGAGATTCACGTCGATACGGATGTCGCGGGCGTCGAGCCACTCGGTTCCTTGACCGTCACGGGCCGTCGGTTGCACGCGGTGACGATGGGCGCCGCCGATGTGGCCGCAGCCATCGACGAAATTCCCGCGCTGCTCAGTGTGGCGACCCAGGCTGAGGGCACGACCGTCATCGAGGGCGCCGCCGAGCTTCGCGTCAAGGAAAGTGATCGCTTGGCGACCATGTCGGAGGGCCTTCGCCGGATGGGCGCGGTCGTCGACGAGCGTGCGGACGGCGTGAGCATCCATGGCCAGGCGGCACTGCACGGTGCGACGGTCCAATCGCGCGGCGACCATCGCATCGCCATGGCACTCGCCGTCGCCGGACTAGCCGCATCCGGCCCGACTACGATCGAAGGCGCTGAGTCGGTCGCGGTCTCATATCCGAACTTCTTTGAGCAGCTGCAGGAGCTAGCCCAATGACTTCCACCATCCTTCTGCTAGGTGACTCTGTTTCCCAGAGTCTGTCGCCAGGATTTCAGCATGCCGCCTTCATGGCCTTAGGGATCGACTGCCGATACGTGGCGCGCGAGGTACCGCCGGCACAACTCGCCGCTATGATCGACGAAATCCGCGCCGACATGCGGATCCTCGGAGCAAACGTCACCATCCCGCATAAGGAAACGGTCATTCCGTTGCTCGACGAACTCGATCCACTGGCCCGCAAGGTCGGCGCGGTCAATACGATCAGCCGGGATAGTCTGCGGCTGAAGGGCTGGAACACCGACGTCGTGGGATTCCAGCGCGCACTCGCAGAAAAATCGATATCACCCCGTCGCGTCGCGATTATCGGAGCGGGCGGAGCCGCGCGCGCGGTCGCCGCCGCCCTCCAACCCACGGCCGATCAGGTCTGGGTCGTCGCGCGGAACCTTGATCGGGCGCGACGGCTTTGCCGAGATCTCGATATCGTGCGCGGCGGCGCTGTCGACGTAAACCAAATGCAGGATACCGTCGCAGCCGCAGACCTTGTCGTAAATGCCACGCCGTCCGACCTTCCGCCCGCGGGTTGGCTGCGACCCGACCAACAACTCTTCGACTTGCGCAGTCGGCCGTCGGTTGATGGTCGGGCCATGCTCCTCTACCAGGGCGCGGCATCTTTCGAGATATGGACAGGCCGGCCGGCGCCGCTTGTCGTGATGCGCCACACGCTCGAGCGCTCCGCAGCGTCGGTGTCGGCATGACCCTCCGGTTACTTACGGCGGGCGAATCCCACGGCGAGCGGCTCACCGTGATCCTCGACGGTGTTCCCGCCGGGTTGACGGTGCGCGAGGAAGACCTCGCCCGCGACCTGACCCGGCGGCAGGGTGGGCACGGCCGAGGCGGACGAATGGCCATCGAGCACGATGCCGCCCACATCGTGGCCGGCGTGCGCGGCGGCTTGACGCTGGGCTCGCCGATCACGCTCGAGATCGCCAACCGCGACTGGGAGAACTGGCGGCAGGTCATGGCGGTCGACGCCGCGGAGGTCAAGCGCAAACCGATCACGCGGGTGCGCCCGGGGCACGCGGATCTGGCCGGCATGCTCAAGTACGGCGCCGACGATGCCCGCGACGTGCTCGAGCGCGCCAGCGCCCGGGAGACCGCGGCGCGCGTGGCGGCGGGCGGGGTGGCGAAGCTGCTGCTCCGCGAGTTCGGCATGCAGGTCCGCAGCTATACGCGCTCCGTCGGGGCCATCGAGGCCACCGTACCCTCGACGATTTCATGGGACGCGGTTGAGGCATCGCCCGTCCGTTCTCCCCATGATGCGGCGGGGGAGGCCATGGTTGCGGCCATCGACGCCGCGCGCGAACGCGGCGACACCCTTGGTGGCGTCTTCACCGTGATCGCCGACGGTGTGCCGCCTGGCCTCGGCAGCTACCGCCAGTGGGACACCCGCCTCGACGGGTTGCTCGCCCAGGCGATCGTGAGCATTCCGGCCTGCAAGGCGGTTGCGATCGGCGATGGCGTGGAGGGCGCGGGCCTAGCTGGCTCGCAGGTCCATGACGTTCCCGTCTACGACAACCGCCGGCTCAGGCACGAAACCAATCGCGCTGGCGGACTGACCGGCGGCGTCAGCAACGGCGAGCCGCTGGTCGTGCACGGCTACATGAAGCCGATCTCGACGTTGCTCAAGCCCCTCGCCACCGTCGACCTCAAGACCAAGGAACCGGCCCGCGCCCATTACGAGCGCAGCGACATCTGTGTCGTGCCTGCGGCTGGCGTGGTCGGCGAGGCCATGGTGGCGCTCGTCCTCGCCGGAGTCGTGCTCGAAAAGTTCGGCGGCGACTCGATGGGGGAGCTTCATCGCAACGTCGAGAGCTACCTGCAGGAGATCCGCCGTTGAACACCGTAGTCCTGGTCGGCTTCATGGGGAGCGGGAAGTCGACCGTCGGTCCGCGCCTCGCGCAGCGGATGGACCGGCCCTTCGTCGACCTCGACGATGTGATCGAGGCCGAGGCCGGGCGATCGGTCGCCGAGATCTTTTCGAGCGAAGGCGAGGCCGGCTTCCGCGAGCGCGAAGCGCGCTGCCTCGAGCGCGCACTCCAACGCGGCGGCTCGGTTGTTGCCGTCGGGGGCGGCGCGCCGATGCGCGACGAGAACTGGGTGCGCATCCGGGATGGGAACTGTGTCGTGGCGCTGATCGCCGAGCCCCATGAGCTCGCCCGCCGGCTGAATGGATCAACCGACCGCCCACTGCTGCAGCCGGGCGCGCCGTCCGTGATCGCTGAGCTGCTGCCGCGCCGCTTGCCCCGCTACCTCGAGGCGGATGTGGTGATCAAGACCGATGGGTTCGATCCGGCCGAGGTCGCGCAGCAAATCCACGATCGGCTTGCGGGCAGTGGCCTGCACCGGATTCCGATCGACGTCCCCGGCGCCCCACACGACGTCACCGTGGGTGCGCATCTGACCGGCGTGGTCGCCGCGACGCTGCGGCGGCATTTTCCCTCCCCCTCTGGGGGAGAGCAGGGTGGGGGCTCTCCCACCATCGTCGTCGTGACCGATGACGTGATCGCCGAACGACACGGCCGACCTCTGCTCCACGAACTGGCATCGGCTGGCATCGATGCACAGATGCACCTGCTGCCGTCAGGGGAGCCTGCTAAGGAGCTAGCCGTGCTCGCGGGCATCTACGACGCGCTTGCTGCCGCCGGCGTCGATCGGCGCGGCGCGCTGATTGCGTTGGGCGGGGGCAGCGTGGGCGATGTCGCCGGCTTCGCCGCCGCGACCTGGATGCGGGGCATCAGGTATTTCCAGATGCCGACGACGCTGCTGGCCATGGTCGACAGCAGCATCGGCGGAAAGACGGCGATCAACCTGCCCGCCGGCAAGAACCTGGCGGGCGCGGTTCATCAGCCCTCGGCGATCTTCTGCGATCTCGATTACCTGGCAACCCTGCCGGACGAGGAGTTTCGCGTCGCGTTGGCCGAGGTGATCAAGGCCGCCCTCATTGCCGAGCGCTCTTTTGCCGAGTGGCTCTCCGCCAATATGCCAATGGTGCTGAGCCGCGACGCGTCCTCGGTCCGCGAGGCGGTGACGCGCGCCATCGCCATCAAGGCGGCTGTTGTGGCGAGCGATCCGAACGAGACGGGTGTGCGGGCCATTCTCAATTACGGGCACACCGTAGGCCATGCATTGGAACGCGTCGTCGGGTTCGGCGGGATACGACACGGCCAGGCGGTGGCGTGGGGCATGGAGGTGGCGGCACGGATCAGCCTCCTTGTCGGTGCCTGTACGGCGGAAAGCATTGAGACACAACACGCCCTGCTTCAGGATGCCGGCCTGCTCGGCGATCGCCCCGTCGTTCCTCATGCGATGCTGATCGATGCGATGCGGCATGACAAGAAATCCCAATCGGGCGACGCGCGCTGGGTGCTCCTCCGCGAGATCGGCCGGGCGGACTACGGCCAGCGGGTCGATCCGTCGATCGTTCGCGCCGCGCTCGCCGAGGTCCTTCCCGAATGAAGATCCTGGTGCTCAACGGCCCCAACCTCGGCACGCTTGGTCGCCGGGAGCCCGAGGTGTACGGGACGAAAACGCTCGCCGATCTCGAGATCGTGCTCACCACCCGCGCCAAAGAGCTCGGCGTGGAGCTTCGCTTCCTGCAGTCGAATCACGAGGGTCAGCTGATCGACTGGATCGAAACCGAGCCAGGCGACGCCATCATCATCAATCCCGGCGCACTCTCGCACTACAGTCTGGCCCTTGCCGATGCCATGCGCGGCTCCGGCAAGCCGGTCGTCGAAGTCCACATCTCCAATGTCTTTAGCCGCGAGCCGGAGCGGCACCGGATGGTCACCGCCGCGGCGGCGAAAGGCGTCATCTCCGGCCTCGGCTTCGAGGGATACCTCGCAGCTCTCGATTACCTGCGATCGCTCCCTCCCCCGCGGCCGGGGGAGGGTCGGGGTGGGGGCGGCTGAGCGTCCAACTCGAGGCGCTGGCTGACGAGGTCTTCGGCGCGGCGGCAGCCCAGGGTCGAACCGGGGGAGAGAGTGTTCGCCGGCCTTTCGGCGAAATCGTCAGGAATACGACGTATCCGGACCTCTTCTTTTTGACCGGCATCGAGGACCTGGTAGCGCCGACGTGGCAGGCGGCCGATTTGCAGCGGGTGGTGCAGGAGGCGATTCCCGGTGCCATCACGTACCGCGCGAGCAGCCGCGACCCCGCCACGATCGCGGTGCTGAATCCGCTCCTGGTCGCCGCGGGGTACTCGAGCGAGACTCGTGTCGCGATGGTCCAGGTCTCGGTTCCTCCGGCATCCTCCCCCTCTGGGGGAGGGCGGTGTGGGGGATTCACCATCCTTCCTGTTCGAACCGACGAGGGATGGGCGGCCTTCGAGCAGCTGATCTATGCCGACACGCAGGAACACGGGTGGACCGACGCGATGAGGGCGCAGTTGGTCGCGCTCTATCGCTGGCGTGCGGCCGACACGCCGCATCATTACTATCTCGCCCATGACGGGACGCAGACGGTCGGGCACGTCGGCCTCTTCCAGCACGGCACGAACGCCTACCTCCATGGGCTCTACACGCACCCGTCGGCGCGCCGCCGCGGAGCGGGCGCCGCGTTGACTCTCGCCATGAGCGTAGAGGCCCGCGCGCTCGGCTGTCAGCGGCTGACGCTGCAGTGCACCCGCGACTCGTCGCTGCCGGCCTATTACGAGCGCCTGGGATTTCGAGCCGTCGGTGAGAAACAAATTTGGACAAGGCCCGCGTAATTCCCTCCCCCTCTGGGGGAGGGCAGGGTGGGGGCGTGACCGCGGGGTGGCGGGCCGAGTTTCCGCTGGTCGGCCCGGAGGGCGAGGTCGTCGACCTGCGCCGCGTTTTCCTCTCGCACGGGATCGCGGAGCTGCCGCCGATGCGACTCGACCAGAAAGCCTGGACCTTTGAAATCACCGTTCCGCTGACCGGATTCAGCCCGCGGACGGTCGTGATTTCCCAGGCGCTTCCTGGCCACGGAGTGATCGAGATCATGGGTCGGCCGCCAACGCCGAAACTCGGCGTCGCCGTCATGGCGCAGGTTCGTCATGTCCTGAGCCTTGACCTTGACCTCATGCCCTTCTATGCCGTGGCGGCCGAGGATCCGGATCTGGCCTGGGTCCTCAGCGGAGCGGGGCGGATGGTGCGCAGCCCCACGGTCTTCGAGGACGTCGTCAAGACCATCTGCACGACGAACACCTCATGGGGCGGAACCACACGGATGGTCAACGCCCTGGTCGAACACCTGGGCGAGAAGGCGCCCGGAGCGCCGCCGACCGGACCGTATGGGCGTGCCTTTCCCACCCCGCAAGCGATGGCGGCGGCGCCGGAGCGCTTCTATAAGAAGGTTGCGAGCGCCGGCTACCGGGGCCCTTACCTCAAGTCGCTGGCCAACGACGTCGCGTCCGGACGCGTCGAGCTCGAGAGCCTCGCCCAACGCTCGCGAGAGGTGTTGCCCGACGATGAGGTGGCAGCACAGCTGCAGGCGCTGCCCGGCGTCGGCCCCTACGCGGCGGCGCACATCATGTTGATGCTGGGCCGATACGACCGTCTCATTCTCGATTCCTGGACCAGGCCGACCTACGCTCGCCTCCTCGGGAAGAAGCGGCCTGTCAGCGATCGCACCATCGAGCGCCGCTTCAAGTCTTATGGGCGTTACGCCGGTCTCGCCTTCTGGCTCTTTCTAACTCGAGATTGGCTGACCGACGACGCCCAGCCTATTCTTTGACAAAACCATGAGCACGCCGGAGTTGCGGGTGCTGATCGTCTCGACCAACCCGCTCGCGCGCGGCGGACTCGCCGCCATGCTCGAGGGGATGCCGCGGGTGAAGGCGATAGGCTCGGCCGGCACGGCCGAGGCGGCGTCGCTCGCCGGGCAACTGCTGCCCGACGTCGTGCTCCTCGACGTCGGCGACGGCGAGCTCGAAGACCTCGATGCGATTGCGCGCCTGGCCGCCGCCCAGCCCGGTTTGCCGATCGTGGCGCTCGCCGGCGAGCCGGGCGCACTGACTCAGGCGCTTGCCTTCGGTGCCTCGGCCTTGTTGCCAGTCGGCGTCGATCCGGACACCCTGGCCGCGGCCCTGTTCGCCTCCGCCCGGGGGCTGGTGTCGATCCCGCGTCAGGAGATTGCCACCCTGCTGCCCCACGACGAGCGAATCGAAGCGGCTGCGAACGCGCCGACGGAGTTGCTGACTCCACGCGAGCTCGAGGTGCTCCAGTTGATGGCGCGCGGCTTCACCAACCGGCAGATCGCCGGGCGTCTCCAGATCAGCGAGCACACGGTGAAATTCCACGCCGGTGCGGTGCTCGGCAAGCTGAACGCGCACTCGCGCGCCGAGGCTGTCGCCCGGTCGATCGGACTCGGCTGGATCCTCGTCTAGCGATGACGCTCTAGACTAGGCAAGCGATATGGCAGTGGACGCCGAAGGGTATGGCGCGAAAGAAGAAGGGCTCGACCGCCTGATCGCGGACGCGCGAGTGCTCTCACCGGCCGGAATCGAGCGGGCCGCCTGGGGCTGGGATCGGCATGAAGATCCGCGGATCATGGAGCGCTTCCACGAGGCCGAACGCGCGGCGCTCCGCGCCCTCGAGAAGAGCGATCGCGGACCGCAGTGGGACGACGCGCGCAAGCGCATCCTCGACCTCACCGAGCGTCGGACGTCGCTCGAAGACTGGAAAGCCGAGCATGGTGACGTTGGTCACAAAGCTGAGCGCGCCCTGCTCGCGGCGGCGCTCGCCATCGTCGCGCGAGACAAGATCGATCATCCGCATTACGTCACGCTGGTGCGGCCAATGTCCGAAGCGCTTCCCTGGCTGTTGCCCGAATTGCCGCCCGAACCACGCCGATGATGATCGCGCCGCGGGTCGATCCGGCCGCCGCGAAGGCCAAGTTCGACGCAGGCGAGGCCATCCCGCTCGATGTGACCAGCTCGCTGGTGTATCCGGCCGTAAGCCACCGGATCCCAGGCGCAATTCGGATCCCGCCAGAACCGATCACCCGCGGTCTGCAGGGAGCCCGGCCGGCGGCGGAGATCCTGAGACACTTCGAGAGCCTGCCTGCCGATCGCGAGATCATCGCCTATTGCACCTGACCCGACGAGGGTACCAGCGCCCGTGTGGCGCAATTTCTCCGACAGCAAGGGCGGCAGGCGTGGGCATTACGCGGCGGTTTGGCAGCCTGGCGCGCGGCCCAATATCCGATGGAGTCGAAGCACGCCGATCATGCGCCGGGCCCGGAGGAAGAGTGCCCCGACTGTCATGAGGAAGTCGCGGCACACCTCGCCTGAGCGTTAGTCGTTGAGCTCGTAGACGACCGCCACGTCGACCGTGACGTTCATCTGGCCGGCCTGCACGGGCGCCCCGCCGCCCCCGCCGCCGCATTGGCCGCCGGCGCCGCATGGCGAGTAGCCTGAGCTGCCGCCGATGACCTCTGAAACCGAGAGCACCTTGCCGAGGTGACGCCCGGCGAGGTTCGCCCATTCCTTGGCACGATCCGCCGCCGCATTCATCGCCCCTTGTCGCGCACCCTTCAGCTGGTTGGTGTTATCGCTCAATTGCAGCGTGATGCCGTTGATCTGGATGTCGTTGCCCACGGCTCCCTGGGCCGCCCCCAGGACGGTGCCAATATTGGCGATGTGATGGATCTTGACGTTGACCGTATTTCCCGCCCGATAACCGATCACGTTGTACTGGTTTTCTTGATAGACGTTGATGCCGGTCGTCTGGATGTCGGCGTCCAGGACTCCTTGGCCCTTGATCGCCTTCAGCAGTGCGGTCATCTCGCTGTTGGCGGCGTTCATCGCATCTGCCGCCGTGCTCTGCCTGGTCAACACGCCCATGCTGATCAAGGCGTTGTCCGGCGTCGCATTCTGGGTTCCTTCGCCGACAACGGTGACCGTGTCCCGTGGTCCGGCAACACCGCCGGCTCCGACCGAGGTCTGCGTCGATCCCGCCGCGCCGGCCCGGACGGCCACCGCCGTTACCGCCGATGCCGCGATCGCGATCAAGGCGCCGATGATGATCAGAATTCCACGCGTGGCGAGCGTACCCCTCAAGGCTTGCATGACGTCGTACTCCTTCAGATGATCTCGGATTGGATGAATCTGAGGTAAGAACGCGGCCTCGCAGCAAACCGTTACACCTGCTCTAATGGGCGGCTCGCGTCCCGGACCTCCGGGTGATCGCGCCGATCGATCAGTGCGCTAGCGTGGAGGGCATGGGAACGCTGTCCGACCTTTCGCGGGATATCGCTGAGCTCGTCGGGCGCCTCGGCCCTAGCGTCGTGCGGGTCGATGCCCGCCACGGACGCCCGGCCACCGGGATTATCTGGGCGGACAACCTGGTGGTCACCGCGGAGCACGTGATCGAGGAGGACGGCAACATTCTGGTGACCGGTCCTCCCACCACGGTAAAAGCCACGGTGCTCGGCCGTGATCGTGCAACCGACATTGCGGTGTTACGAACCGAAGGGCTCCGAGCGGCACCCGCGCCCCGCGGACGCTCGGAGGACGTCCGTACAGGCCATATTGTGCTTGCGCTCGGCAACGCCAGCGAGCACCAGGTCACGATTGGGATCGTCAGCGGCTTTTCGGGCGAGTTTCGGAGCTGGCGTGGCGGCCAGCGCCTTTTACTGATCCAGTCGACGGCCCAACTGTTGCCCGGGTTCTCCGGCGGCCCACTCGTGGACACGGAGGGCCGTGTGATCGGGATCAACAGCTGGAACTATGGGCGCGGCGTCAGCCTCGCGCTACCGGTGGGGATCGCGGAACGGGTGGCTGAGAGCCTGCGCACCCACAGTCGGATCCGTACCGCCTATCTCGGCGTCGGCGTCCAGCCGATCCGCCTGACCGACACACTGGGACTTGGACAGGAGAGCGGGCTGCTGGTCGTCACCGTCGAGCCGGATGGGCCAGCCCATAAGGCCGGAATCCTCCAGGGGGACACCCTCGTCACGGTGAACGGCGATCCGCTCCTTGGACGCTTGGACGCGCTCTTCGCCGTTTTACGTGCGCTCGACGCCGACTCAACCCATACGTTCGGCGTGGTCAGGGCGGGTGAGGTAAAGGAGGTCCGGGCAACCCTCGGCGAAGTCCCTGGCTGAATCTCTCCCTTGCATAGCACGTGTCCCCTCCCCCTCTGGGGGAGGGTAGGGTGGGGTCTCGGGGGCCGTTGAAACCAGTCGTGGCTGGGTAGGCTAACCAGCATGTATTGGTGGCATGGCGGCTTTCACGAGCCGGAACCCGGGGTCAAGCTCGAGTGGCCGCTGCTCAAGCGCGTCTTCAGCTACTTCATCCCGTACTGGCGGCTGGCGCTGGTCGTCCTCGCCTGCATCGGCGCGACGGCAGCCCTGGGGCTGGTCCCCGCGATCGTCACTAAGGACCTGATCAACTACCTGACCGGCTCACATGGCCAGTTCGGGTACGTCGCCACCCTGATCGGCATCCTGGTCGGCGCGTCGGTGGTCGGCGGGCTGATCGGCGTGCTGCAGTCGTTTTTCAGCAACCGGATCAGCCAGAGCATCATGTTCGACCTGCGCAACCAGCTGTTCGACCGGGTGCTCAAGCAGTCGATCGCCTTCTTCACCGCGACCCGGACGGGCGACGTGATGTCCCGGCTGAGCAACGACGTCAATGGGGTCCAGAGCGTGGTGTCCGACACCATCTTCAGCCTCGTCAACAACGTCGTCATCCTGGCGAGCACCGTCGTCCTGATGTTCGCGCTCGACTGGAAGCTGACGATCGCGGCGCTCGTCGTGCTGCCGGCCTTCCTCCTGCCGACCCTCCGCGTCGGCAAGGCGACCTTCCAGGCGCGCAAGGCGACGCAGGGAAAACTTTCGGAGATAACTGCCTACATGCAGGAGACCCTGGGTATTTCCGGCATGCAGCTGGTCAAGGCGTTCGTGCGGCAATCGGCCGAGACGCTGCGCTTCCGCCGGCTCAACGACGACCTGCGCCTGCTCAACATCCGGCAGTCGATGATCGGCCGCTGGTTTTTCATGCTGATGGGCGTGCTCGGGACAGCCGGTCCGGCCGTGCTCTGGCTGTTCGGCGGGTATCTCGTCGTGACCGGCCAGGAATCCCTCGGCACCGTCGTCACATTTGCGACCGTGCTGCTGGGACGCCTTTACGGGCCGGTCGGCTCGCTAGCCAACATGCAGGTCAATGTGGTCGGCTCACTCGCCCTCTTCCAACGCATCTTCGAGTACATGGATCTGCCGGTCACGATCGGTCAGAAACCACAGGCGCTCCATCTCGAGCAGGCGCGTGGGCAGGTTCGGTTCGACCAGGTGACGTTCCGCTACGGAACGAGCGATCGGCCGGCGGTCAAGAATGTGTCCTTCACCATCGAGCCCGGTCAGCTGGCGGCGCTGGTCGGCCCGACCGGAGCGGGCAAGACCACCATCACCAGCCTGCTGCCTCGCTTCTACGATCCGCAGCTGGGCGCGATTCGGCTGGACGGGAACGACGTTCGCGATCTCACGCTCGAGTCACTCGGCAGCCAGGTCGGGATGGTCTTCCAGGACACGTTCCTCTTCCACACCTCCATCCGTGACAACCTTCTCTATGCCAGGCCCGATGCGACGGAAGGCGAGATGATCGCGGCCGCGAAGGCGGCCTACATTCACGATTTCATCGCGTCTCTGCCTGATGGTTATGACACCGTGGTTGGTGAGCGCGGCCATCGGCTGAGCGGCGGTGAGAAGCAGCGGGTCGCGATCGCCCGCGTCATCCTCAAGAATCCGCGGGTGCTGATCCTGGACGAGGCGACCTCGAACCTCGACTCGGAGTCCGAGCACCTGATCCAGGTGGCGTTGCGGCCGCTCTTCGAGGGCCGCACGTCGCTCGTTATCGCGCACCGGCTGTCCACCATCCTCGCGGCCGACATCATCCTGGTGATGGAGCACGGCGCGCTGGTGGAGCAGGGGCGCCACGCCGACCTGCTCAAGCAGAATGGGTTGTACGCGCGACTGTATCACCGGCAGTTTGAAACCGCCAACCAGCTGGCGACGCCGGCTTAGCCAAAAAGGAGGAAGGACGTTGGCCACGACACAGGTCTGTACGCATCTGGAGTTGATTGTCAATCCGCGGCCGAAAACCAAGGGCTGCGAGGAATGTCTGAAGATGGGGGACACCTGGGTCCACCTCCGCTTGTGCGAGGTCTGCGGTCACGTTGGCTGCTGTGACTCGTCGAAGAACAAGCACGCCACCAAGCACTTCCACGCCACCGGCCATCCGATCGTCAAGTCGCTCGAGCGCGGCGAGAACTGGATGTACTGTTACCTCGACGACGTGATGTTCGAGGTTGACTAGGCGGCGAGCGTTCCCTCGGACTCGGGTGTCTTGATCTCGATCACTTCACCAAAGCGATGCACCGTTTCGATGGCGTCGTACAGCGGGACCGCCCGATCCGGCGGGATGAGATCGGTGATTTTCAGGTAGTAACTCCGGCCTTCGGGCCAGACGAGTGTCGGCACACCGAACACGCCACGCCGTACCGCCTCCGAGTGCTCTTTTGCCAGCGTCGTGAAATCCGCCGCCTTGACGTCTTCCTCCCAGCGTGCGACCTCGAGTCCGGCCCGCTCGACGATCACCCGATGCGTCGCGTGCTGATCCAGCGGCAGGTGGTCCTCATGGCGGGCGCGCTGGAGGGCGAGCCGGAAGCGATCCCCGAGCTCGGCGCCCTGGGCGCGGGCGGCGGTCGCCGCCAGGAAAGCGGGTAACCCTTGCGCTTGCGGATCGCGCTCCCAGACGGGCGGGGTGGGCGAGCCTTCATGGGCCTGGTGGTTCTGGCTCAGCGAAAAGAACGCAAAGCGGGGCCGGATCCGGCCGGCTTTCTCGACCTCGGCCAGCCACATCGACCCGCGATATGCCCAGGGACAGAGGAAGTCGATGTAGACGGTCGGCTCGCTGATCGTCATCCCGTGGTCGAGTGTACCGGGGTCGCGCCAGCGAGTTGCGGAATGACCTCAGTTTCGAACCGGTGGAGAGGCTCCAGGTCATAGGCGACGCCCGGGATGTAGATGATGAAATAGTCGATGCCGGCCTCGATCAAGGTCCGCAGGTGCTCCGCCACCCTGTCGGCGTCGGCGATCAGCGTCCCTTCGCGGAAGCCCTCGTAGCCGCGGGCTTTGGCCCTCGCCCGCTCGGGGTCTTCGGGCCTGCCGATCACGAGCACTTCCGCCTCCGCCGACTTGACGATGTCGTCGTAGTTGCGGCCGACCGTCTCACAGTGCTGGCGGAGCACGCCGAGCTTGTGGCGGATGGTGTCGGGATCGCCGCCGACGTTGCAGGCGTCCCCATACTGCGCGACCAACTTGAGCGTGACGCGCTCGCCGGACCCCCCGATCCACAGCGGTGGATGCGGCTTCTGGACGCCCTTCGGCTCGTTGATCGGCCGGTCGATCGTGTAGTACTTTCCCTTGAACACGGGGGAGTCCTCGGTCCACATTCGGTGGATGATCTCGCAGGCCTCCTTGAACATTCCCATCCGTTCTTTGAGCTCGGGAAAGCCGTACCCGTAGGCCCGCCATTCGTGCTCGTACCAGCCGGCGCCGATCCCGGCATTCAGTCGCCCGTGGCTGGCGACGTCCACGGTGGAGGCGATCTTGGCGTAGAGCGCCGGGTTGCGGTAGCCGTTGCACCCGACCATCTGGCCGACGCGCACGCGCTTTGTGTCTCGCACCAGCGTTGAGGTGATCGTCCAGCATTCGAAGGTCGTCTCCAGTGTCGGTTCCGGCACCGTATGGAAGTGGTCGTAGACCCAGACGGCGTCCCACGGACCGCGATCGGCGGCCTGCGCCACCTTCGTCATCGCCTCATACTTTTCAACGGGGTCCTTGATCTGCGCCAGGTCCATGCGCCAGCCTTGCGGGACGAAGACGCCAAATTTCACTGCCATGGGAGGAGTCTAAAGTTCATGCCGGTCGTGGCGCGCTGCGAGGCCGTAGGGGACGGATATCGGTGCATCGTCCGTGTCTCGGACGCGACCGGGGCGAGCCAGCACCTGGTTCGTGTGTCGCGCAAGGACCTCGACCGCTGGGGCCGCGGCCGTTTGGCTGAAGATCTCGTGCGGGATAGCTTTGCCTTCCTGCTCGAACGCGAGCCGAAAGCGTCGATCCTCAAAGAGTTCGATCTTTCGGTGATTCAGCGCTACTTTCCAGACTACGACGGTGGCTAGGGAAAGACGCCCGCCTTGTAATCGCTGAGGATCTCGTTCGCCGCGCGAGCGCCTTCTTCGGCACCGCCCTCCATGTAACCCTGGAAGTTGATCGAGCAATGCTCACCGGCGAAATGGCACTTGCCGTTCGGGAACGGCTGGCGCGCCTTCTCGTAGCCGCTGAACTGGGTGTACTGGCCCACTTTCCAGAAGGAATAGGAGCCGAGCAGGTAGGGGTTGCCGAAGGGATAGTCGACGGTTGCCCGGCCGTTCCAGAGCGCCGTGATGCCCGGGAAGACGGGCTCGAGCTTGCCGAGGAAACGAGTCGCGTAAGCCTGGACCTGGGTTGGATCATTGAACGTCAGGCCGACGCTGCCGCCGGTGTAGTTGACCAGGATCCCCGGATCGGTCTGCAGGTTGCCCTGCCCGCGCGAAACGTCCCACGAATTCTGGTAGCCGCCGTCGGTGAAGGTATATCCAGTGCTGATGCCCCATGGTCCGCTGGTATTCCAGAGCCGGCTCTTGAACTGCAAATGGAGTTTGCTGTTCGAGCCATAGCCGAGCTGCGTGATGGCCGTATGCTTGAGACTGTCGAACCCCGCGTGCACGTAAGCCTGGCTGCTGGTCAGAATCGTCCGCAACACTGAAAACGGAATGGCCATGATCACCCGATCGGCGACCGTCGTGAAGCCGCCCGATGGTCCCCTGAAACTGAGCTTGTATGTCCCGTTGGCGTTCAGCAGAATCCCCGTGAGGGCCGTGTTCCGCTGAACGCTGCCGGCCGGCAGGTAGTTCGCGATCGCCCGCGGCACCTGCTCATTGCCGCCCGTTACGTGGTATCGCTCGTCAGAGGCGCCGAAGATCCGGAAGTCCCCGGGCTGCGGCTGGTAGGCGAGCAGGTAGATCAGGTTGAGCGAGCTCTGCTCTTTACTGTCCCCGCCGTATTCGGTGTTGTAGGCGACGTCAAGCAGGCGGCCCATGGGTGAGTCGTGGCCTCCCCGGACGTAGGACTGGATGTATTGGTAGAGGCTCATCTGGTCGAGTTCACGCCCGCGGGCCGTCGAGCTGTTGTACAGGGTCGGGAAGCCGGTCGCGTTGGCGTCCGAGTGCACCTGGTTGTAGACGGGCTTGAAGTCATTGTTCGCCTGGTCATCGGGATAGTACTTGCCGAAGAAGTAGTAAGTATCGGTCGACATGACCGGCTCCGCAGCCAGGAGGTCGGTTAGCCCAAAGCCGAACCGTTTGGCCAGTCCCTGGATTGTCTTGTGCTTGGTATCGATCAGCTCACCGCAGTGCTCGCTGACCTGGCCGTTGAGCCAGCTGGTGGTATCAGAGTGCATGCGGCCGCCCACACGGTCAGATGCCTCATAGATGGTCGAGGTGTAGCCCGCATCGAAGAGCGTCAGCGCCGCGTTCAAGCCAGAGATGCCCCCGCCGATGATGGCGATCCGCGGCGCCTGGCCAGCAAAGGCGGCGATTGGTCCTGTGAAGGCGGCTGCGCCAACCGTGGCGCCGGTTGCTTTTATGAAGTCCCGCCGCGTCCAGGCTCCTTGCCGCCGCTCCTCCTGGACCTGCTCGACCGGTTTGCCTGATCGCTCCGCTTCCGCAAAGTCCTGGTAGAGCGCCTGAAGCTTGCGCAGCAGCGGGATACGAGCCATGTGTTCCTCCCTCTCTCCGCCGCAAACAGTAAAGACGGCGGACTGTCCCGGTAAACCTACACGACCCCGCCAAATCGCGCAAGCGGATTGACAAAGCGAAGAGGGTCGGTTAGTTTGCTCCCAAGCCCAGCGCGATCAGCCGATACATGAGTTCAGGGGGAGGAGGAGGGAGCGGTAGCCAGCCTTGCTGCAGTCGACGGCTTACCGCCCCATGGATCCACTGACGGCCGCTAGCCGGCCTGAGGCTGCCCCTGCTCCCGCTGAGGTCCGGCTCGAAGGGCTGCGCAAGACCTTCGGCGACGTCGTCGCCGTGGCCGGCGTCGATCTCGAGGTCCGTGAGGGAGAGTTCTTCTCGCTCCTCGGGCCCTCGGGGTGTGGCAAGACCACCTGCTTGCGCATGATCGCCGGTTTCGAGGAGCCGACGGCGGGCCGGATCCTGCTCCATGGCCAGGACGTTGCCGGCCTACCGGCATACGAACGCGACGTCAACACCGTGTTTCAGGACTACGCCCTCTTCCCGCATATGTCGGTTCATGACAACGTCGAGTACGGGCTCGTCGTCAAAGGCATCGGTCGCGCCGACCGTCGGCGCCGCGTCGGCGAAGCCCTGCGCATGATGCGATTGGAGCGGCTCGACCGGCGCAAGCCTGGCGAACTCTCGGGTGGCCAGCGGCAGCGCGTCGCGCTTGCCCGCGCCCTGGTGAACCAACCCCGCGTCCTGCTTCTCGATGAGCCGCTCGGCGCGCTCGATCTCAAGCTTCGTCAGGCGATGCAGATCGAGCTCAAATCGATCCAGGAGCGGCTGTCGATGACATTTATTTACGTGACGCATGACCAGGAGGAAGCTTTGACGATGAGCGACCGCATGGCGGTGATGAACCAGGGACGGGTGGAGCAGGTCGGCAGCCCGGCCGAGGTATACGAGAGGCCGGCGACCGGCTTCGTCGCCGGCTTTGTTGGCGCCTCCAACGTCCTCTCCGGAGATGCCGCCCTGGCGATCACCGGCAGCCCGCAGGCGATCACAGTGCGGCCGGAAAAGATCCGCCTGGGATCTCCAGACGACCGACCCCATCCGGATGAGGTAATGGCGGTCGGCGTCGTTCGCGATGTCGTCTATGTTGGCGCCTTTACCCGCTATGTCGTCGACCTGGAGGCCGGCGGCGAGCTCGTCGTGCTCCAGCAAAACCTCACAATGTCGTCGATGGACGTGCTCCAGGCGCGCGGCCGTCGCGTGCGCCTGTTCTGGAACCGGCAGCACAGCCGGGTGATTGCGACGGCCGGCGGCGATCAGAAGAAGGAGGAGATCGGATGAAGCGATATCGAGCGAATCTCGTCACGGCAGTGGGGGCGATGCTCCTGCTGGCGGCGTGTGGAGGAACGTCGACCGCGCAGCCGGGGTCGAACCTGAAACAGACCATCGGAGCAGGGGAGGGCGCCCTCAACCTGATCGCCTGGACGGGCTACGTCGAGAGTGGCAAGACGGATCCCAAGGTTGACTGGGTGACCCCCTTTCAGACTGCAACGGGCTGCACGATCAACGTGAAGTTCGCCGACACCTCCGATGAAATGGTGACCCTGATGCGCCAGACCGGTGGCCAGTACGACGGCGTGTCGGCCAGCGGTGACGCGACCAACCGCCTGATTGCTCACGGCGATGTCGCCGAGGTCAACGTCAACTTGATTCCGGATTTCAAGGACGTCATCCAGTCGCTGCAATCGCCGCGACACAACACCATCAACGGTCATCACTACGGCGTCCCCTACATGTACGGTCCGAACGTGCTCATGTACAACACGACGGTGGTCAAGCCGGCGCCGACTAGCTGGAAAGACACCTGGGATGCGAACTCGCCCTACAAGGGCAAGGTGGCCGCCTACGACAGTGCGATCTTCATCGCCGATGCCGCCCTCTATCTCAAGGCCCACAACACGAGCCTCGGCATCACTGACGTCTATGAGCTCACGACCAAGCAGCTGGATGCCGCGATCGCGCTGCTCAAGCAGCAGGCGCCCTTGATCAAGAAGTACTGGGCGGCCACCACTGACGAGACCGATCCCTTCAGCAGTGGCGATATGGTCATTGGCACCGCCTGGCCCTACCAGGTCAGCTTCCTCAAGAGCGAGAACAAGCCGGTCGCCGCGGTCGTGCCCTCCGAAGGCGCAACCGGGTGGGCCGACACCTGGATGATCTCCTCGCACGCGCAGCACCCGAACTGCATGTACCTCTGGATGAAGTGGACGGAAACGCCGGCCGTCCAGGACCAGGTCGCCGAGTTCTACGGTGCGACGCCGAGCAATGCCAAGGCATGCGATTTGCTTCGCCAGCACATCGGCGCCACCGCCGATAGTGACTACCACTGCGGCGACAACACCTTCCTCAAGAACATCGCGCTCTGGAAGACGCCGCTGCAGGAATGCGGCGACAGTCGCGGCGCGACCTGCACCGACTACACCATCTGGTCGCAGAAGTGGCAGGAGGTCCGCGGAACGAAGTAAGGGATGGCGGAGACCCTGATTCGAGCGGGGGAGAGGCTCGCGGCCCCTCCCCCCAGCGCCGTCCGCCGTTTGCGGCACGCGATCGGTGGCTTCTTGTATCGAGTTCCGGCGGCGCGGCTCGGGCTGCTGCTCGGACCGGTGCTGCTCTGGATGGTCGTCATCTACCTCGGTTCGCTCGGTCTGCTCTTCATCACCTCGTTCTGGCGCCAGGACTCGGTCACCGGCGCCATCGTTCAGAGTTGGGGGCTGACGAACTACCAGTTCCTGGTGCAGGAGGACGTCTACCGGACGATCGCCATTCGGACCGTCGGCATCGCGCTGGCCGTCACGGTGACCGATATCGTGTTGGCGATCCCGATCGCCTACTACGCGGCACGAATTGCGACACCACGGATCCGCACCCTCCTCTTGCTCTCGATGGTGCTCCCGTTGTGGTCGAGTTACCTCGTCCGGGTCTACGCCTGGCGCACCATCCTCTCCGGTGACGGCGTGCTCAACTGGTCGCTCCACCAGGTGCACCTGGGTTCGGTCAACCTCGGCTTCTCCCGCTGGAGCCTGTGGATCGTCTTCTCCTACCTCTGGCTCCCGTACGTGGCGTTGCCGGTCTACGCCGCCCTGGAACGGATTCCCAACTCGCTGATCGAGGCGTCCACCGACCTGGGAGCGCGCTGGCGCACCACGTTTCGACGGGTGATCCTGCCGATCGCCTTCCCGGGCATTGTGGCCGGCTCGATCTTTGCCTTCTCCTTGACCCTTGGCGACTACATCGCGCCCGACCTCGTGGGCGATACCGAGTTCATCGGCAACGTCATCTACCAGAGCGTCGGCATCGCCAACAACATTCCCTTCGCTGCGGCGTATGCCGTCGTGCCTGCGCTGGTGATGGGCATCTATCTGCTGATCGCCCGGCAGCTGAAGGCGTTCGAGGCGCTATGAGCCGCGACCGGCTGATCGAGCCTCGCTCGGTACGGATTGGCATGCGTGTGGTCAGCGGCCTCGTCCTGCTTTTCCTTTATGTGCCGCTGCTGGTGATCATGCTCTACGCCTTCAACCCCGCCCGGTCACAGGCCTGGCCGCTGCCCGGGCTGTCGACACGGTGGTTCGTAGCGACCTGGAACAACGCGGATGTCCGAACGGCGCTGGTCACGTCGCTCAAGGCCGGTCTCGGCGCCACGACTATTGCCCTGATCCTGGGCAGCCTGGCCGCCTTCGCCGTGCATCGTTACCGGTTCTTCGGGCGCGAGACCGTCTCATTTGTGCTGATCCTGCCGCTGGCGCTCCCCGGCATCGTCACCGGGATGGCGCTCAACTCCACCATCAACCTTGGCGGACAGCTGATCGGGTTGTCGTTCAGCCTCTGGACGATCATCATCGGTCACGCCACGTTCTGCGTAGTGGTCGTCTACAACAACGTCATCGCCCGGCTTCGCCGCACTTCCACCTCGCTGGTCGAAGCATCCTCCGACCTCGGCGCGGACGGTTTCCAGACCTTTCGCTACGTGATCCTGCCCAACATCGGCACCGCCTTGATGGCCGGCGGCCTGCTGGCGTTCGCCCTGTCCTTCGACGAGATCATCGTCACCAACTTCACCTCGGGCAGCGAGATCACGCTGCCCAAGTGGATCTTCAATAATTTGCGGTTGCCCAACCAGCGGCCGGTGGTCAACGTGGTCGCCAGCGTCCTGCTGCTCGCCAGCTTGATCCCGGTCTACATTGCCCAGCGCCTGACCCAGGAGAGTGGTGGGCTGGTCTCTGGGCGGGGGGCCGTGGTTCCCGCGATTGAAGATGTAGCAGAGCAGGCGGCGGTGCCGTAGCCGTATAAAGAGCGTATGGCAGCTCCGCCGGTGGATGAGAAGGTCCGCGAGGCGCTATCGAGACCGCAATCGGTGATTGACATCACGACCACCGGGCGCAAGAGCGGCGAGCCCCGCCGCCTCGAGATCGTGCTTCACAACATCGACGGGCGACTCTACATCAGCGGCCAACCATCTCGAACGCGCCGCGGCTGGCTCGCCAACCTGGATTCGAATCCGAACCTCACCATCCACCTGAAACGCGGCATCAAGGCGGATCTGCCCGCAACCGCGCGCGAGATTACAGAACCGGTCGAGCGCCGTCGGGTTCTCGAGGGCGTCGCGCGTAACTGGAACCGCGGCGACGTCGACACGATGATGCAGTACAGCCCGCTGATCGAGGTTACGACCGACGGCCCTCGGCCGTCCTGACCTTCAGTTTTAGTCGACGGCGGTCATCACGTGCTTGACGTTCGTGTACTCCTCGAGTGAGTACATCGACAGGTCCTTGCCATAGCCGCTCTGCTTGTAACCGCCGTGCGGCATCTCGCTGACCAGCGGGATATGGGTGTTGATCCAGACGGTGCCGAACTGCAGCCGGCGGGCGGCGTTCATCGCCCGACCGATGTCGCGCGTCCAGACTGAAGCGGCCAGCCCGTAGGGGACGTCGTTCGCCCAGGCGATCGCCTCGTTGTCATCCTTGAAGCGCTGCACGGTGACGACCGGCCCGAAGACTTCCTTCTGCACGATCTCGGAGTCCTGCTTGACGTCCGTGACCAGGCTCGGCTGGTAGAAATAGCCCCGGCCGGGGATCGGCGCCCCGCCAACCAACACCCTGGCACCGCGCTCGCGGGCGCGGTCGACGAACCCTTCGACGCGCTCCAGCTGCTCCTTGGCGACCATCGGGCCCATGTCGATGCCTTCTTCCAGGGGATTGCCGACCTTGACCGACTGCACCGTCTTGGTCAGCGATGACAGCAGGTTGTCGTAAATCTTCGGCCCGGCGATGACCCGCGTGGCCGCGGTGCAGTCCTGGCCCGAGTTGAAGAAGCCGGCGGCCTTGACCCAGGTGTTGACCGCCTCGAGGTCGGCATCGTCGAAGACAACCACGGGCGCCTTGCCGCCCAGCTCCAGGTGGACGCGCTTGAGCGTCTGGGATGCGGCCTTCGCCACCTCTTTGCCGGTCGCGACGTCGCCGGTCAGCGACACCATGTCGACCCCGGGGTGCCGGACGATGCCGGCCCCAACGGGCTCGCCGTCACCGGTGATGACGTTGAAGACACCAGGGGGGAGGATGTCGGCCGAGAGCTCCGCAAGCCGGAGCGCCGTCAACGGCGTCCACTCGGAGGGCTTGAGGACGACGCAGTTGCCGGCTGCCAGCGCCGGGCCGATCTTCCAGATCGCCATCATCAGCGGGTAGTTCCAGGGGGCGATCGATCCGACGACGCCCACCGGCTCGCGCCGGATCATGCTGGTATAGCCGCGCATGTACTCGCCGGCGGCTTTCCCCTCGAGGATGCGGGCAGCCCCTGCAAAGTAGCGCAGGTTGTCCGCACAGACCCACAGCTCTTCCGAGAGGAACAGCGCTCGAGGCTTGCCGACGTTGGCCGACTCGATGTTCGCCATCTCGTCGGCATCGGCAAGGATCGCATCCGCCAGCTTCAGGAGCATCTCGCTGCGCTCGCGTGGGGTGGTCTCGAACCACTCCGTATACGCCTTGCGGGCCGCCTTCACGGCCCGGTCGACATCGGCCTCGGTGCCTTTGGGCACCTCCGCAATGGTTTCGCCGGTCGCCGGATTGACGATCGGCTGACCCTCGCTGCCCGAGCCCTGTACCCACTCGCCGCCGATGAACATCTCCCGCCGCTTCACTGCCGTTGCCATCTTTGTAACCACCCTCCTAGCCGCAGCGGGATATCGCTGCGACCCTTAGGATATCTCCGATGGGGGAGGGGCCAGGGCCACGGTCCAGGGAACTCCAGGCAGAGCGGGATCGCTACCTGCCGCGCGGCATGTCGTCCGCCATGTCGGTCTTCGCCGCATCCGGTCACGGTGCGACGCTGACCGACGTCGACGGTCAGACCTACATCGACTTCGCCACCGGCATCAGCGTGATGAATGTCGGGCACGGCCATCCCAAAGTGCTCAAGGCCATCAAGGAGCAGGCCGATCGGCTGGTCCACTCGGGCGCCCCAGTGATGATGCCGGAGGCCTACGTGCGCCTGGCCCGACGGCTTTGCGAGATCGTCCCGGGCGCTTTTCCAAAGAAAGCCTTGCTCCTCAACAGCGGGGCCGAGGCGGTCGAGAATGCCGTCAAGGTGGTGCGCCAGGCAACCGGACGGCCGGCGATCATCAGCTTTCACAATTCCTTCCATGGCCGCACCCTGATGTCGATGACGCTGACCGGTAAGGTCGCGCCCTACCGGCAGAACTTCGGGCCGTACGCGCCCGAGGTCTACCAGGTGCCATACCCGTATGAGTACCGGCGTCCCGCCGGGATGTCGGCCGAGAGTCTGGGCGGCGCCTGCGTCGAGGCGGTCCGACAGCTCTTCAAGACCACCGTTGGCGCGGATCGGGTGGCCGGCATCCTGGTCGAACCGGTCCAGGGGGAGGGGGGCTTCGTGGTGCCGCCGCCCGATTTCCTACCGGCGCTGCGTACGCTCTGCACCGATTACCAAATCCCGCTGATCGCCGACGAGGTGCAGACGGGGTTTGGCAGGACCGGAAAAATGTTCGCGGTCGAGCACTCGGGGGTCGAGCCCGACCTGGTCGTCCTGGCGAAATCGCTCGGCGGCGGGCTGCCGCTGGGCGCGGTGGTCGGTCGGAGCGAGCTGATGGACGCGACCAACCCCGGCGGCCTCGGCGGGACGTTCGGCGGCAACCCGGTCGCCTGCGCCGCGGCGCTGGCGGTCATCGACGCGCTGATCGACGAGAAGCTGCCGCAGCGCGGTAAGGGGCTGGGCGATCGGGCGTTGGCCCGTATGCGCGGCTGGCAGGATCGTCATCCGCAGGTCGGCGACGTTCGCGGTTTGGGCGCCATGGTCGCGATGGAGCTGGTCACGGATCGTGCAACCCGCGAACCCGCCGGAGCGCTGACCAATGACGTTTTGCGGTACTGCCACGCGCACGGGCTGGTGCTCCTCAAGGCCGGCCTTTACGACAATGTGATCCGCCTGTTGTTCCCGCTGGTCATCAGCGAGCAAGAACTCGATCGCGGTCTCGACATCCTCGAAGAGGCGCTGGTTTCAGTCGACGCCTAACCCGTTGGTGCCACCCTGGTGATGAGCGTTACGGCGGCCGCCAGCAGCACCTATACCGACTCGATCCACGGCACGGAGCCGCCGAATGCGACGCAAACCGAGGGACAGTTCGTTGGCGAGGCGACCAGTAGTCTCGCCGGCGCCTGGTACATCGACGTCACGCACCAGGTTTTATCGAATAACTCGACGCCCGTTGCCATCACCCGCGGCCACTTCCGCCTCAGCACCGTCATCAATTACTCGCCCGAGGAGATCCTTGGTTCATTCACACTGTGGCATGGGTCCGTCAAGCAACTCGACGGCTTCAGCGGTTGTACCAACCAGCACTACCAGGTGCACGGCGACTTGAGCAACGTCGGCGTCGACTGGGGGACCGGCTCGGGATTCTAGATCATCCGGCATCATACGGGCGGCGGTTTCGCGACCGCCGCCTGTACACTTCCAAGCCTTATGGCCAGCCCGCGTACGGCCGCGGTGATTCGGCCGGTTGAGCCGGCGGACCTGGTGTCGTGGCTCAGCCTGGTCAACCAGGTCCGCTACTGGCAGGACGACGTCGAGGCGTTGCGGTTCGACGACAGCCTGCGGCCGCCAGACGAGCCGATCCTGCGGCTCGGAGCGTGGGCTGCGGATGGGGCGCTGGCCGGAGTGGCCGAGGCGGCACTGAGTGAAGACGGTTCGCGATATGAGGACCGTGCCGCGGGGCTGGTCGCTGTAGCTCCAGCGCATCGACGCCAGGGTCTTGGCGCTCGACTGGCCGACGAGGTCGAAGGTTTTGCCGCGTCGAATGGCGTGAGATGGGTGGAAGCCGAGGTCCGAGAGGGCAATCTTCCGGTTGCCCTCCCGTTCGTCGGCGCGCGCGGCTACGTGGAGCTGGAACGCTATCGAACCTCCGTCCAAACGCCCTCTACGGTGGACCTGAGTGGACTGACGACATTGCGAAGCCGCCTCGAAGCCGGTGGGATTGAAATCGTGGCCTTCCCGGCCATCGACTCGCCCGCTGCGCGCGAGGAGCTTTATCGAGCAACCGTGCAAATCTGGCGGGACATGCCCCATGAGCCGCACGTGAACTGGGAGGACCCGACACTGGAGACCTTTACGCGCACCATCTTCGAGCGGTCCTCGGTGCTGCTCGACGGATTCTTCGTCGCTCGGGATGGTGACCGGATCGTCGGACTGTCCTATCTCGCGCGCCGTCCGGACGAGGATGCCGAAGTCGGCGACACCGGCGTCCTGCGCGATTACCGGCGACGCGGGATCGCTCGCGTCCTGAAGATGATGGTGACGCGCTACGCCACCGACCACGGGATCAAGCGCGTGCATACCGACAATCGGGCCGACAACGCCGGCATGCTCGCGATCAACCGGGAGCTCGCCTTCGTCCCCGGTGAGCAGATCGTGATCTTCGAGAAGACCCTGACGCCATGACCGAGTTGCTTCGGCTTCCGGCGCGCGGGAGCGCGGCATACCGGAAGCTGGTGAGCCGCCGGCCCGTGACCGGAGAAATCCAGGATCAGGTCGGTGGCATCCTTGGCGCCGTCCGGGACGGTGGGGACCGCGCGCTCCTCGACTTGACCGAACGCTACGACGGGGTCCTCCTGACGACCAGCCGGGTTCCCAAGGAGGCCTGGCAGGTGGCGCTCGATCGGCTCGAGCAGAGCGTTCGTGAGGCGCTGACCGAAGCCATCCGCCGCATCGAGGCGGTTCACCGGGCTCAGCAGTTTCACGAAGAGACCGTCAGCGTCGCGCCGGGCGTCCAGGTGTGGCGCGAATGGCGTGCCTTCCGCCGAGTCGGCCTCTACGCGCCCGGTGGCCGCACCGTTTACCCGTCGTCAGTCCCGATGATGGCGGTGCCGGCGCGGATTGCCGGCTGCGCGGAGATCGTGCTCTGCTCCCCGCCGCAGCGCGACGGGCAGGTCGCGCCCGCCATCCTCGCTGCTGCCGCGCTGTCCGGCGTCACCGAGATCCATGCGATTGGGGGCGCCCAGGCGATCGCGGCGCTCGCCTACGGGACAGAGAGCATCCGCCGGGTCGACAAGATCGTCGGCCCAGGCAATGCCTATGTCACGGCAGCCAAGCTACAGGTCGTGGGTGACGTCGCGATCGACATGCCGGCGGGGCCTTCGGAAGTCGTCGTCATCAGTGACGGCTCTGCCAACCCGCAATGGCTGGCCGCCGACCTCCGCGCCCAGGCCGAGCATTCGCCCGATGCGATCGCGGTCTTGGTGACAACCGCACCGGCGGACGCCGCGGTGCTCGAGGATATGCCCGGGGGGCAGGTCAGAGGCTTCCATTGCGAGACCCTCGCCGAGGCGATCGCCTTTGCCAATGACTTCGCCCCTGAGCACCTGACGCTCGCCTGTCGTGAGGCGCGGCGCTGGCTTGCGCAGGTGATGGCGGCTGGCTCGGTTTTCGTAGGGCCATATGCGCCGCCGGCCGCCGGTGATTACGCGACCGGGGCCAATCATGTGCTCCCCACCGGCGGCGCCGCTCGAAGCTTCGGCGCGCTCGGTGTACGCGACTTTGGGCGCGCGATCCAGGTGCAGGCAATCGATCCCCGCGGCATCGAAGCCATCGCCGCGGTCACCGATGTGCTGGCGCGGCTCGAAGCGCTGCCGTGGCACGCGCGCTCGGTGCGTCTGCGATCTGAGACCTGAGGGCGAACACCAGCAGCGGCGATAATGTCTCGGGCATGAGCGTGGGCACGCGAACAGGAGATTCCGGTCTTAGCACCCAGTCACAGGGGTTCGCGATCGTCGTCGACGGATTGCGAAAACGGTACGGGAGCCTGGTGGCGGTTGACGGCATCTCGTTCAGGGTCAAGGAGCGCGAGATCTTCGGACTGCTCGGCCCCAACGGTGCTGGCAAGACGACCACGGTCGAGATCCTCGAGGGCCTACGCGGCGCGGACGAAGGCCAGGCGCTGGTCGCCGGGATCGACGTCCGGAAGGATCCGGACAAGGTCAAGAGCCTGATCGGTGTGCAGCTGCAATCCTCGGCGTTCTTCGATGGCCTGAGCCTGATCGAGCTGCTCGACATGTTCGGGGCGCTCTACCATCGCACGGTCGACGCGATGGCGATCCTGAAGAAGGTAGACCTCACCGAGAAGGCGCGCTCGACGGTCACCAAGCTGTCGGGCGGCCAGAAGCAGCGCTTCAGCATCGCGACGGCGCTCGTCAACGAGCCGCAGATCCTCTTCCTCGACGAGCCCACGACCGGCCTCGATCCGCAAGCGCGTCGCAACCTGTGGGAGCTGGCGGAATCGATCCGGTCGGAAGGACGGACCATTTTCCTGACCACTCATTACATGGATGAGGCCGAAACGCTCTGCGACCGGGTCGCGATTATGGACCACGGCAAGATCCTGGCGATGGAGCCCCCCGACACCCTGATCCAGCGGCTGCTCGACAAGGGGTTCCACAAGGATCGGGTGGAGCGCTCGGCGAATCTCGAGGATGTCTTCCTCGACATGACCGGGCACGGGTTGCGCGAAAGCTGACGTGACGCGCAGTCCCTTCGTCATGCTGACCTGGTCGTCGCTGAAGGCGTATTTCCGCAACCGCGGCGCCATCTTCTTCAGCCTGCTGGTGCCGCTGATGATCATGGGGATCTTCGGCCTGATCAACTTCGGGAGCGGCACCCCCAGCGTCAATATCGGCGTCGTCGACCAGGCGCACAACCAGGTCAGCAGTACGATCATCAGCAGCCTCAAAGGCATCAAGGCCGTCAAGCTGCACACCGGCGGCCTCGACAGCGAGAAGCACGAGCTGCAACAGGGGAGCCGGGATCTAGTCGCCGTGCTGCCGGCATCGATCGGCCAGGGCTCGACCGCGATCACCGCCTATTACAACCAGGGCAATCCGCAGAATTCGCAGGTCGCGATCGCGATCATGAATCAGTTCGTCGATCGCGCCTCGTTCGCGTTCGCCGGCATCACGCCGGCCCTGACGCTGGATTCCAAGCCGGTGCAGAGTCGCAACGTGACCTATGTGGACTTCCTGGTGCCGGGGATGATCGCGCTGTCGATCATGCAAACGGGGCTGTTCGGCGTCGTCTTCACCTTCGTCCAGTGGAAGCAGCGCGGCATTCTCCGGCGCCTGATGGCCACGCCGATGCGGGTTCGCGATTTCTTTTTCTCGCAGCTGGTCACCCGGATGACGACCGTTGCGCTGCAGATCGTCGTCTTGCTGGCGGTGGGCTACTTTCTCCTGCATTTTCACTTCGCGGGCAACGTGCTCTACCTGCTGATCGTCGGCATCATCGGCGGCGGCATCTTTCTGGCGATGGGCCTGGCCATCTCCGGGGCATCCAAGAGTGAGGAGACCGCAGCGCCGATCGCCAACCTCGTGTCCCTGCCCTTGATGTTTCTCTCCGGCATTTTCTTCTCGCGCTCCAACATGCCGGACTGGCTGCAGACCGTCACGCAGTATTCGCCGCTGACGTATGTCTCAGATGCGCTGCGCAGCATCAGCGTCGACGGTGCCTCCCTGTGGGCGATCCGAGGTGACATGCTCGGCATCTTCGTGTGGCTCGCCATCGCGGTGGTGCTGGCGACTCGGCTATTCAAGTGGGAGGTGGTCTGATGGCGGTCGAGCTCAGTCCGAAAATGGAGGCTTTCACCCAGGAGGTATTTCCGGTAATCATCGGGACCAATCGCAAGGACGGCAGCGTCGAGATGGTGCCCGTGTGGTTCGAGCAGAAAGACGGATCGTTCTGGATCAACGGCGGCACGAATCGCGGTTGGTTCAAACACCTCCAGCGCGACCCACGCGTCACGCTCCTGCTGATCGACCCGAAGGAAATGTTTCGCTGGGCGCAGGTGGAGGGGCGGATGGTCAATTGGGCCGAAGACAAGGGTGGCGACCACATCAACCACCTATCCCATCGGTACCTGAAGAAGGATTACCAGGGCCCGCGTACCGGCCGGATCACCATCCAGATCGAGCCGTTGCGCGTCACCGGGGCGATCGATGGCCGGAGGTAACATCGCGTCGGCGCTGAGTCCTGCGGTCCAGAAGCTGGCGGCCTTGCCGATCCCGGTCGTCGTTGCGACCAAGCGGGTCGACGGGTCGGTGCAATTGAACCCCGTGTGGTTCGAGCTCAAAGACGGCTTCATCTGGCTGAACAGCAACACCAATCGCTCCTGGCCGAAGAATCTCCAACGCGACCCCGAGCTCACCATGCTGCTCGTCGATCCGAAGGTGCCCGACCGCTACGCCCAAATCCGCGGCCGCCTGGTCAGCCTGATCCCGGATCCGCAGCACGAGTTCATCGACCACCTGTCCGAGCGCTACACGGGCAAGAAATTCCGTGAGCTGGAACCGGACGAGCACCGCGTCACCCTCAAGATCCAGCCGGTCACTGTGACCGGCGCGATGATCTAAGAGCGTTCCTTGATCGCGGACCAGATTCGAAAGGGCGAGAGCGGCATCTCGAGCTGATGGATCCCGAGGGGGCGGAGCGCGTCCATCACGGCATTCGCGACCGCCGGGGTTGATCCGGTCGTCCCACCTTCCCCAATGCCTTTGACGCCCAGCGGGTTGTTAGGGCTGGGGGTCACGGTTCGCTCGGTTTCGAACATCGGCAGGTCGGCCGCGGTGGGGAGGAGGTAGGTGGTCAGGTTGCCGGTCAGGAGTTGCCCTTCCTCGTCGTAGACGACGCCTTCGAAGAGTGCCTGGGCGAGGCCTTGTGCGATCGCGCCGTGAACCTGCCCGTCAACGATCATCGGGTTGATGACGGGGCCGCAGTCGTCGACCGCGACGTAGCGGAGGACCCTGACCGCGCCGGTCTCACGGTCGACCTCGACGTGCGCCAGGTGCGCGCCAAAGGGAAAGACCTCGGCGGGCGCCTCGAACTCCCTGTTGGCCGAGAGCTCCGGCTGACGCCCGGCTTCGATCGCCCAGGTGGCGAGCTGTTGGAGCGACATCGCGCGCGCCGGCACCCCGCGGACCTGCAACCGGCCGGCCTCGAGGACAACATCGGCTGCGGCGGCCTCGAAGGCGGCGGCCGCTAACGCGCGTAGTTGGGTGGTCAGCGCCGCCACCGTTTCGTGAACCGCCGAACCGGACAGCGCCGCGCTCCGACTTCCGAAGGTGCCGATCGCGTACGCCGGGAGGTCGCTGTCGCCGAAGACGACCTTGATCCGATCGACCGAGACCCCGAACTGGTCGGCCGCGATTTGGGCCCAGGTGGTCTGATGCCCCTGGCCGTGGGGGGTGGAGCCGGTGATGACGGTGATCATTCCATCGGACTCGAGGCGCACGGTGGCCTGGTCGGCCTCGGTCCCGGCCGCAATCTCGACGTAGGTCGCGATGCCGATCCCCTGCAGCTTCCCGTCGTCACGAGCCCGACTTTGGGCCTCGCGCAGCTGCCGGTAACCGGCCACCTCCACCAACCGCCGCAAAGTTCCCGCATAGTCCCCACTGTCGTAGGTCAGCTTCCCTGCGTTCGTGTAGGGAAATTCGGACGAGCTGATGAAATTCCGCAGGCGCAGCTCGATCGGATCGATGCCCAGTTCTCCGGCGAGCCGGTCCATCATCCGCTCGATCAAGAACGCCGCCTCCGGCCGGCCGGCGCCCCGATACGGGCCCGTCGGGGCGGTGTTCGTGTAGACACCCATGACGCTGCTCTGCGACGCCGGGATGCGGTAGCACCCCGTCTGCAGGTCCGGGGTGACGAGGGGAATGAAGGCGCTGTAGACCTCGAGGTGACCACCCATATCGGCGAGGATGCGCGACCGGATGGCGAGGACGGTGCCGTCCCGCTTGGCCGCAAGCTCGATCTCTTGCAGTTGACCGCGCCCGTGCCAGGTCACGGCGCAGTTCTCCCAGCGTTCCTCGATCCACTTGACGGGTCGGCCGAGGCGCCGAGCGGCCTCCGCGACGGCAATCTCCTCGCCCATGGATCCGCCTTTACTCCCAAAGCCGCCCCCTACGTCCTCGACGATGACGCGAACCTTGTCCTCCTCGAGTCCGAGGCACTCGGCGACGGTGTCGCGGACGCCGTAGGTCGATTGCGATGAAACCTGTACGGTCAGGCGCTCGCGGTCCATCCACGCCAAGGCGCCACGCGGCTCGAGGGGGGCGGGGATCAAGCGTTGGTTGACGAGGCGCTCCCGGACGACGACCTCAGCCTGGTCGAAGGAGCGTTTGACCGCCCCCCGCTTCAACTCCTTGCGGAAGGCGACGTTGCTACCAAGCTCCGGGTAAAGGAGAGGCGCGCCCTCCTGGAGCGCGCGCTCCATGTCGGTGACCACCGGCAGCGGCTCGAGGTCCAGCTCGATCAGTTCGAGGGCGTCGCGCGCCTCGGCCAGCGATTCCGCGACCAGCATCGCGACCGCCTCGCCGGCGTGTCGGACCCGACCGCTCGACAGCACGGGACGCTCGGGGAGCGCCATGCCTTCGACCCCCGCTTCGATCCGGAGTGGTTTCAGGTTCTTGAGGTCCGCAGCCGACCAGGCCGCCACGACGCCCTTGGCCTTTCGCGCCGCGGCGAGGTCGAGGCGGCCGATGCTGGCGTGGGCGAGATGACTTCGTAGAAACACGAGGTGCAGGCAGTTGGCGGGCTGCAGGTCGTCGACGTAACGCCCGGCACCGCGAATCAGGTGTGGATCTTCGACGCGGCGGATCGACGAACCAAAAACCGGTGTAGTCACAGCGATGAAGTCTAAGTTAGCTTGCGAGATATCGGGCGGCGGCCGCGGTCACGACGCGCGCGGCCCGGACGATCTCGTCGACCGAGATCCACTCATCGGTTGAGTGCGCCTGCTTGATGTCACCCGGGCCGTAGAGGATCGCCGGCGTTTCCGCTTCGTGGACCAGGAGCCGCATGTCGGAGCCGTAGGGGGCGCCGTCCGGCTCGGGCTCGACCCCGAACTCTTCGGCGTGCGCCGCCTTGAGCGCCATGAAGGCCGGGATCTCTGGATCAACCTCGACGGCATCGAACTGCCCGCCGTGCCACTCGAACTGCGGCGGATGCTCCATCAGCCACGCATCGCGCTGCGCAACGTCGGCAATCGCCGCGGCAAACTGGCGCCGCACCTCGGCGGAGGCCGTCCCAACCGGAACGCCGACCCGTCCCTCGCACTCCAAATCGTCCGGGACGGTCGACGACCACGACCCCGCCCGCAGCCGACCGATGCTCAACGGATAGGCGATCGGGTAATGCCTGAACAGTGGATGCGGCTCTTGGTTGAGCGAGCGCTCCAATTGCCGGAGTCGAGCTTCGACCAGCTCGAACTTCTCGATGGCGCTGATGCCCTGGTAGCGAACGGAGGCGTGTGCCGACTGGCCGCGGATGCGCAGCCGGAACGATAGTGCGCCGGCCTGCGCCGGGATGATGCGAAGGCGCGTGGGTTCCAGCACGTATGCGGCATCCGCCCGGTAGCCGCGCTGCGCCATGGCGAACGTGCCGATGCCACCGTCCTCTTCGCCGACGACACTCTGGACGATCAGGCGGCCGCGCAGTGGCATACCGCTCTTCTTCAACGCCGCCGCCGCCGTGATCGCGACCGCCAGCCCGGCCTTCATGTCGCAGGCTCCTCGGCCGTAGAGGCGGCCAGCCTGGATGTGCGCCGACCAGGGGGACGCGTGCCACGCCTGCCGGTCGCCGGGGGGAACGACGTCGACGTGACCGTTGAGGATGAGTGAGCGCTCGCCCTTCTGTCCCAGGATGCCCGCGACCAGCACGGCTTCGGTGCGCTCCACCTCCATGCCCGGAAAACGCGGGTGCGCTTTCAGCCGATCGACATCGGCCTCGAAACGATCGACCGCAAGGCCGGCCTCCTCGAGCATCAGCGCAACAAGATCCTGCACCGCGCGCTCGTCACCCGTGATGGAGGGGACCCTCACGAGGTCCTGCGCCAGCCCGATGCAGGCATCGGTGTCGAGCGACTGCAGGGCCCTTGTCTCTGCCCGCTCCCCGATCACGCGCTGAGTGTAGTCGCGTCAGGCGGCGAGGTTGAGGGCCCCGTCGCACTCGGGGTAGCGAACGCAACTCAAGAAGACGCCGTATTTCCCATGCTTCGGCTCGATCGATGCGCGGCACTTCGGGCAGTGCCCAAACATGACCAGAAGCTCCGCGCCGTCGATCAACTCGAGCTGCGGGATCTTCTCGGCAAACTCGGTGGCCTCCGGCGTAAAGACGCCCGACGTCACGAAGAAGCCTTTCATCAATTTGCCGGCGGTGATCACTCCCGCGAACTCACGGACCTCGCGTACGTCAACGTATCCGCCGGGAAATCGTCGCTGCTTGCACTGGACGATCGCGCGTTGCTTTCCCTTCCGCAGCAAGAGATCAGTACCACCGTCAGGGCCACGCTGGCCGACCAGCTCAGCTGACCAACCCGTCGCCGTGAAGCCGGCCGCGACGAGCCGCTCGAACTCGCGCCAGGGCAACGAGCGGATCGTATCGAGCGATCGGTTTGAATCGAGCAGTCGCCACCAACCCGACCGCTTCATCTGCGCGGACACCGCCACGATGGCAACGAAATACCCCGGGATGAAGGCGAAGAGAGGCGCAACGATGGCCGACCATTCCCATCGCACGAATGAGCCGGTGCCGCCCCAAGCCCCGAGGGTGATTAGCTGGATTGCCAGATCTACGACAAGGAAAACGGTGATGGGCAGAGCCACGGCGACGACCAGCGGTACTCGAGCAACCAGCCGATCCAGCCAGGTGAAGACGCCCATGACCGCCTTAACGCCGGCAGCGGTGAGAAGTTGCGGCGAAGCTCAAGGAAGGAACTGCTGGTGGCCCAGGAAAACCAGGTCCGGTGGGATGCTCAGCACGCCCGCCAGTCCGTACACGAAGTTCCAGAACGTGGTGCTCACCGGTCCGCCCTGCCAGAGCAGGAAGAACAGTACGAGGAGTGGCAGCATCCCGAGGCGGCTGGCAAGGATTCGTAGATCGATCGAGAGCCACGGCGCGATGATTCCAAACCCGTCGAAGGGTGGAATCGGGATCAGGTTCAAGACCACGGCGCTGAGCTCCACGAACACGAGGAAGGCAAGCGCGGCCCAGAATTGCTCGTTGCCGAACGACATGGCGCCCTGGAACACGAGGAATGGCCAGCCGACCAAGAGGGCAAAGAGGAGGTTGGATATAGGGCCCGCTGCCGAGGCGAGGCTTCGCCACCGGTTGTTGCGAATGGCCTGCTCGTTCAGGTAGACCGCACCTCCGGGGATGCCGATGCCGCCGAGCAGGAGGAAGACGACCGGCAGCCCGATGCTCAGCAATGGATGGATGTACTTCAGCGGGTTCAATGAGAGATACCCGGCGGAGGCCACCGAGCGGTCGCCACCGAGGTAGGCGATGAACGCGTGGCCGAACTCGTGGATGCAGAGAGAGGTCACCCAGCCGCCAACCACGAACAGGACGGTAAGCGGCAACGTCAGGCTTGGTGCCGCCCCTGACCACAGGCCCACGCCGCCCAGCAGCATCGCTCCTACCGGAATGCCGAAGACCGGGCTGACGCGCACCGCACCGTCGAGCTTTGGGAGCGGTCGTTGCCGCGCATCCTTCGGCGTCGACCCGGGCGTCGTGAGGTACTGCCGGATGGCATAGATGCTCAGGCCCGCCGCCTCCAGCCGCTGCGCAGTCGTCGTCGAATCCTTGTAGAGGAGTGCCAAGAGCAGGTGCAAGGCGTCCACGCGGTAATGACCGATCTGCTCTGCCTCGCGATGCGCGTTGATCAGCAGGTAGCGGGCGGCAGGACCGATGGGCGCTGGCGCCGCCGGGCCCGCTGGGTCAAGATCCCGCCATTCCGATGCGCTGCGGAGGGACTCCAGGTTGACGTTGAGCGCGACCATCGCCTTGTGGGCCGGGTTACGCGGCGACAAGACGATCGCCGCTAGCACGTGAGTTGGCTCGGTGCGGGCGCTGCCGCTGGCGGTCGCCAATCGCTGTGCCAGCTCGATCACCTCTCGGGCGGACGCCGTCAGCGGGATCTCGTTCGCGATCTGCTTGAGCGTCCAGCCCTCGGCTGCGCTTCCGCCAAGTGGTTGCGGCGAAGTAGCCACGATGCCTAGAACGTCACGGGGCAGCGAATCCGGTTGACCAGAAGCTTGCGCTCAGGTCTTGACGGTGCCAATCCGCATCCGAAGGCGCCCTTCGATCTGACCCAGGAGCCAGGCGGCAAATTGCTCGTGCGTCGGATGCTGCTCTTTGACCACATCGAGAACCTCGTCATGAATGCGGGTGAGCAGGTTCAGGAACTCGCTGTCGTCCATTCCCCACCTCCAGGGCGGCCGGCAATTGTAGGCGGCCGGCTGGGGAAATTGTAGACGCCCTCGGCCCATAAAAAAAGCAGCCCACCGGCCGCTTTTCGCACCGCGACGCGCCCTTTCAGACGTCGGGATGCTCGACTGGTGTGTCCTCGGTGGTGTGATGGTGAGGGCGGGTGCCACCGTACATTCCGCCCGCGAGCAGGTTGTAGAGAATACCCACGATCGCCAGCAGCAGGAACAGAAAGATCAGGTTGCCGCCGACATTGGCAATGAGGCCAAGGAGCCAGAGGACGAGGAGAACGGCCACGAGGGCCCAGATCAGACGCGCCAAGCTTTCACCTCCGCTAAGGGGTAGCTGATATTGATGCTATCATTTATCGTGGGTCGACGATGGGAAGTAGTCAAACCGTCGAATGGCGCTAGCGCTAGCGGAAACCTGGCAACTGCCCGCCTCGGTAGATCCGGGCGGGCTGGTCGACCCGGTCGACTCAGCCCGGGCGGCTGGCCTGCGGTATGGATCCGACCAGGGTCCAGGCGTCCGACGGAAACGTGTCGCGAAGGCGTTCACCTACATCGCGGACGGGGTGACCATCCGCGATGCGGAGACGATCCGGCGGATCAAGAGCCTGGCCATCCCGCCGGCGTGGACGGACGTGTGGATCTGCCCCGACCCCCGCGGCCACCTGCAAGCGACTGGGCGGGATGCAGGTGGGCGGAAGCAATATCGCTATCACGCGCGCTGGCGGGAGGTCCGGGACGCGGTCAAGTACGACCACATGCTGGCCTTCGCTGAAGCGTTACCCCGGATCCGAGAGCGGACCGACCAGCACCTCGAGCGTTCCAGCACGCCTAAAGAGAAGGTGCTCGCGACCGTGGTCCGCCTGCTCGAAGAAACCCGTATCCGTGTAGGCAACGAGGAGTACCGAAAGGAGAACGGCTCCTATGGATTGACGACGCTGCGCAACCGCCACGTCGATGTAATCGGCTCGGAGGTGCGCTTTGCCTTTCGGGGTAAGAGCGGAAAGCACCATCGAGTGAGCCTTCACGATCGGCGGCTGGCACGGACCATCAAGCGCTTTCTCGAGATCCCCGGCCAGGAGCTGTTCCAGTACATCGATGAAGACGGGGAGCCGAAGGCGATCGAGTCGACCGATGTCAACGACTACCTGAGGGAGATCACTGGCGAGGACTTCACCGCCAAGGACTTCCGCACCTGGGCCGGCACTATCCTCGCGGCCCGATTCCTCCGCGAAACCTTAAGAGAACCGGAGACGCAGGGGGCGAAGCAGGAGCTGGTGCGGGCAATCGCCCGGGTTGCGGACGAGCTCGGCAACACCCCCGCGGTCTGCAAGAAGGGCTACATCCATCCGGCGGTGATCGCCGCGTACCTTGCAGGCCGCCTGAAGCCGATCAAGGAAAGAGACGACGAGGATCCCTACAAGCTCTCCGCCGAGGAACGGGGCCTGCTCGCCCTGCTGACGAAGGCGGCCTGAGAGTTAGCTCGCGCTCAGGATGAGGTAGCCGGAGATCGACAGCAGCACGAAAACGGTGATGATGACCACCGCCGCGAAGGCGGGAAGGGTGGTTCGCCAGGCGTCGCGCGCGTCCATGACACTCAATCCTGCGGGCTGAAGTTGAAGCCCTCATGAGCGGGCCATATGAGTTCAATAAGACGTCAGTACCAGTAGTTGGAGCCTTCGGCTGAGCTCGAGCCGGTTGGCGCTGGCTCATCACGGATGAGACCTTTGGGCCCGGCGAGCGTCCGGACCGCTTGCTCGACCCGGGCGATGAAGGTGTCGTAATCCTCGCCGGTTTGCGGGTAAAGCGGATCGCCAAACGTAATAGTCGCCGCGTGCCGGCGTGGGATCCGACGAAAGCGTGGAAAGACCTCGTAGAGGCCGTCGATGTAGGCGGGGACGATCGGCACTCCGGCGTCGATGGCAAGGATCGCGGCGCCCTTCTTGAAGGTCCCGATGTTGCCCGTCCGCGAGAGCGTGCCCTCCGGAAAGATCACAACCGACCAGCGACGGGCCAGATGTTGCTTCAAGCGGTCGAGGGCTGGTCGAGCGCCGCCCGCGCGCGGAATCGGAAAGGTGTTGATCAAGAGCTGCGTCAGGATCGCTTCCCATTTGCGCTTGAAGATGGAGTCGGCGGCGGCGACCACGAAGGCGCGGAATCGGAAACGGGTGGGGAGCGCCTGCAGCATCACCACCGCATCTAGGGCGCTGCTGTGGTTGGAGACGAAGACCGCGCCGCCCTTGATGGACTTGACCCGGTAGCGGTCGATGACGGTGAGCGGCGAGAAGGCGCCCATCAGCGGAAAGATCAGAAAGGTCTGCATCACGGCTCGGATGCCACGAATCGATCCCCATTGGGTCCACGAGGGAACCGTGGCCGGCGGCGGGCTCGTCGTTTCCAATTCCCTCCCCTCCGGCGGTCGCCCAGCTAAAGTAGCGGCGGGGGTGCCATGCCGGAACACCGCAAGCGTAGCAACCGAAGCTCCGTGCCGAAAGGTCCATTGAGACCGTTCCGGGCGCTCTGATGGCTCGGCCACTTCGCGCCGCCGAGGGTGTATCGGCCGAGATCAGCCGCAACCTGGCTCTCGAGCTGGTTCGCGTCACCGAGGCGGGAGCGCTGGCGAGCGCTCGCTGGATGGGTCGGGGTGATAAGAACACGGCCGACGGCGCGGCGGTTGATGCCATGCGGCGCGCGCTCGGCATGATCCCGATGGATGGCGTGGTCGTCATTGGCGAAGGCGAGAAGGATGAGGCGCCGATGCTCTACATCGGGGAGAAGATCGGTACCGGCGAACCGCCGCAGGTCGACGTCGCCGTCGACCCGATCGACGGCACCACCTTGCTCTCGAAGGGATTGCCGAATGCGATCTCGGTGGTGGCGATGGCGGCCGGGCGCGGCTCGCTCTACGACGCCAAGCACGTCCATTACATGCACAAGATCGCGACCGGGGCCGATGCCGCCGGCTCGCTGAACATCAATGATCCGGTCGCAGTGAACCTACAGCGAGTCGCGAGAGCGAAGCGCATGCGCGTCAGCAACCTGACCGTTATCATCCTCGACCGCCCGCGCCACGAGGGGTTGATCAAAGAAGTTCGCGACACGGGGGCCCGCATCAAGCTGATCAGCGACGGCGACGTGGCGGGTGCCGTGATGACGGCGATCGATGGCAGCGGGCTTGACCTCCTGATGGGGATCGGCGGATCACCCGAGGCGGTGCTCGCCGCCGCCGCGCTGAAATGCCTCGGGGGCGAGATCCAGTGCAAGCTCTACGCCCGCAGCCCTGAAGAAAGGGAGAAGGCAGAAGCCGCTGGCGCAAAGTTCGATCGCGTGCTTGGCATCGACGACCTCGTCCGCAGCGACGACGTCTTCTTCGCCGCCACAGGCGTCACCGACGGCGAGGTGCTGCAAGGCGTCAAGTACCACATGAACTGGGCCGAGACCGAATCCCTGGTGACGCGCAGCCGATCCGGCACCCTCCGCAGGATCTACGCTCGGCATCACTGGGGCTACAAGCAGCGGGAGTGGTTGGGCCAGCCCGAAGAAGGCTAAGGCGTCGCGGGCACCGCAGTACCCCAGCGATACATAAGGTAGGGGCCTAGGCTCAGGAAGCCGCAGGTGATCGCCGCGTGGACCAGCACCGGCGCGAGTAGCGACGGGGGCGACGGCTGCAACAGATAAATCAGGCCAAGGGTAAGACCTGCCGCCGTGGCACCGGCCACGGGACGCCAGCCCCAGCGATCGAGAAAGTGGTAACCACCGAAGACTACGGTGACGACGAGCAGGGCGAGCACCGGCGCGTTCCACCATCGAGCCAGGCTTCCCTGGAGAAATCCGCGAAAGAACAATTCCTCGATCGGGGCATTGAGGAGCAGGTAGTAGGCGCTTTGTACCAGCAGGTCTGGCTTGGTGGGAACGAACTGGCGTCCGCTGCGCCGGGAAAGGTAGGCGGCAAAAGCCGCGGCGACCACAAACGTGGCGAGGCTGAGGGGGATCGCCACCAGGAGATCGCGCAGTGGATGGGTGATCACCAAGCCGAAGTTGCGCAGCGGCATTCCCGTCAGCCAGCTGAACAGAAGGGGGATCAGTGTGAGCGGGACCAATCGCAGGAGAAGGTCGAGGCGCATCCACGACCAGCTGTTCGCAACGGTCGTCCGAACGACGGCCCGTGTCAGGGTGGGGGCTTTCAATCGGAATGGTCGATGACGTACTGGATCGCTTCGCGCTCCGCCATGATCGGCCGGATCAGATTCTGCAGAACGGCCAGATGATCGGGGTGGTTGGCGTAGGTGGCGAGCCCCTCTTGGTCCGTAAAGTCCGCCACCAGCGCAAAGTCGGCGTTGCCATCCTGGACGCCAACGTCGCGACCGAAACGGTAGGCGAGGATGCACGGGATCTTGCTGGGGAGTTGGTGCAAAGCGGCCTCGACTTTGGACACATCCGCGGCCGTCGTTTCAGGCTTCCAACGGAAGAGAGCGACGTGACGCAGCACGGCTAGGAGCGGATGGAGATCCCGGGCAGGACGGTTCGATCCAGCTCGATGAACTCCGATTCATAAGCGTCCGCGACCTCCTGGGCGCGCTCGAAGTCCTTCGGGGTGAGGTGTCCCTCGCGTCGGCGCCGGCCGAGGATCTGCTCCGACATCCGGGCCATGAGTGCGATCAGGATTGCGCTGATCGCGCCGAAAAGCAGAAAACGCAAAACGGTCCGGCCGAGTCTCATTAATTCGAGCTTACGCCAGGCGGCATGTCGCGCCCAAGTGGCTCGAGGGCATCGGCGACGGCCGCGAGTTGGGCCGCCGACAGGCGCTTGGAGAAGTGCTCGCGAATCCCCCGGAGGTGGACCGGCGAGGCGTGTCGCAGACGGGCTTTGCCGGTCGGCGTCAAGATCGCGAAACTTCCCCTTCGGTCGGAGGCGCAGCGGCCTCGTTTGACGAGCCCACCGCGGACCAGGCGGTCGACCAGCCGCGTCAGACCGCTGGGGCTGAGGCGGACGCGATCCGACAGCTCGGTCATCCGCAGGCGGCCGTCGGCAGCAAAGCTAAGCTGGACCAGGACATCGTATTCGGCAAGCGTGATGTCCTCTTCCTGGACCAGGTCGGCCCCCAGTCGCCGCAGTAACGAGGCCTGCGCGTCGAGGAAGGCGCGCCAGGCCCGCATTTCGACCGGTTTGAGCTTCGGAGCCATGTGGAATAGATTCTCGCATCCAACTGTTGGCTAAGAGGTAGTTGCATCTGCAACGAATTTGAAAAGACCGGAGGAAATACAGAAGAATGAAGTGGGCATTTGACGTCTACCACAGTAGCGTCACGTTTACGATCCGTCACATGATGTCGAAGGTGCGCGGCCAGATGAAGATCAAAGAGGGCTGGCTCGAGGTCGACAACAATGTCCTCAGCACGGCCAAGGTCGACGTCGTTCTAGACGCCGCCAGTATCGATACCGGGGTGGAGATGCGCGACAACCACCTGCGCAGCGCCGACGGACATTTTGACGTCGCGAATTATCCAACCATCACGTTCAAGAGCAAGCGAATTGAGGGCACGGACCCCGCGAGCTTCAAGGTGATCGGTGACCTGAACATCCACGGCATCACCAAGGAAGTGGCGCTGACCGCCAGCTTCAACGGCGAGGGCAAGGACCCGTGGGGCAATCGCCGTGTGAGCTTCGACGCGGAGACCAAGCTGAACCGCAAGGACTACAACCTGACCTGGAACCAGGGGCTGGAAGCCGGCGGCTTCATCCTCGGTGACGAGGTCAAGTTGGAGATCGGCGTTGAGGCCGTCCCGGCGCCGACGCCGGCCGAGGCGCAGAAGGAAATCGACGCCGAAGTGGCCCTCGAGTCTCGCTAACCCGAACCCCCTTCATTAACAGCCCGCCAGGACTTCTGGCGGGCTGTTAGCTTTTTTCAAGCCATTGCCCCGGGTGACGGGATTCCGGGATGGTCGCGTTGCTTCAGCGGGGGTCAGTCTTGAGCCGCGCTGTCTGCCGCACCTGCTGGACGTGGTACGCGAACGGCGAGTCCGTATGCCCAAAGTGCCACACTCGTCTCGTGGGGGCGGATAACAGGGCCTCGGCCAACGCAGCCGATGATGGTCCGCGCGCCCTTTCCACACCGGGGCCGCGCGATAGCGGCCTTTCCACAGCGGGGCCGCGCGTGGACGCGCCGTTTCCGGCGCCCGCCCAGTCGCGCTCGTCCGGGATCAGCTGGCCGGTGTGGCTCCTCATCGGCGCCGGCGCGCTTGCTGTGATCGCCGTGGTCGGCCTTATGGTCCTCGGCCTGAAGGTCACCGGGGCACTCGGCCCGGTAACGTCATCCGATGGTGTCTTTTCGGTCAAGGTTCCGAAGGGCTGGGCAGAGGGCAGCGCGGTGACGACAACGATGGCGACGCCGGTGCTGGCGCTCGCCGGCCTCAACAGCACCAACGGGGTGAAGCCGGAGTTCGTCGTTGCCGACGTAGGCCAGTCGATACCCCTCTCGACCATCGAGGCGGGCTGGGATCCAGTCCTGCGGAGCGGCCGGGTCAACGTGCCCGGCACGCTAAGCGGACTGACGCGGAGTACCGTCGCCGGTGCGCCGGCGCTGAGCGTCGACTTCCACGGATCGAAGTACAGCGGTCAGCTGCTCTTCATCGACTACGGCAGCAAAACGTACATCGTCGAGATGGCGTCGGACCCGAGCGAGTTCGACCGGCTGCGCGACAGCGATTTCGCGGCGATCCTTTCGTCCTGGCACTGGCAGTAGAGCCGATACAGTTAGCGGGTGATCGATGACGCTTGGGCATTCAAGCCGGCATTGGAGCAGGCACGCGCGATCGCGGAGCGAACCATCAAGCCAGCTGAGCTGGTTGCCCTTTACTACGACCGCATCGCGCGCATCGACCCGGAGCTCAACGCCTACGTCCTGCTGACCCGGGACCTGGCAGAGAGTCAGGCGGCCGCCGCCGAAAAACGCATCACGCGGGGCGAGCCGCGGGGTCTGCTCGAGGGCGTCCCGATCTCGATCAAGGAAACGGCGTCGCTTGCCGGTTATCGCAACAGCCTCGGGTCGCTTCACTTCGAGAAGTCGATCGCGCCGCTCGACGGCTTCGCCATTGGCCGGCTGAAAGATGAGGGCGCTGCCATTCTGGGAAAGACAAATGCGCCGGAGTTCGGGACTCGCCCGGTGACCGAAGGCCCGATGTTCCCGCCGGCGCGAAATCCCGTCGATAAGACCAGGACCGCCGGCGGCTCGAGCGGTGGCGCCGCAGCGGCGGTCGCCGCCGGCCTGTGCGCCTTGAGCCATGGCGGCGATGGTGGTGGTTCGATCCGCATCCCTGCCTCCTGCTGCGGGGTGGTTGGATTGAAACCATCGCGCGGACGCATCTCCAGCGGACCGATCTTTGGTGAGGACTGGGCGGGTCTCAGCACCAGCGGCGTGATCGCGAGGACGGTCGCCGACGCGGCGCTCGGCCTCGATGCGATGAGCGGGCACCTGGCTGGCGATCCCTACTGGGCCGAGATCCTGGAGCCCTTCCTGCCGGCGGCCCGGCGCCAGGCGCCGAGTCTGCGGCTCGCTTGGACCATCGATGCGCCGGCTGACGTCGACCCCGAGGTCGCCGCGGCGGTCGAGTCCGTGGCGGCCGAGCTGGCACGGCTGGGGCATCGGGTGACCCGCGTCAAACCGGACCTCGGTGGGTTTCGCCCGCTGATCCAGATCCTTGCGGTCACGTCGGTCGGCACTCTGCCGATCACCCAACCGCAACGGCTCGATCCTCTGAACCAGCGAATGTTCGAGGCCGCGCCGATGTCGAGCGCCGTGGACTACCTCCGGGCGCTGACCGAACTGCACCAGCAGGCGCGCAAGTTGATCGCGACCTGGGACCAGATCGACGTGCTCATCACGCCGACCTTGACGTATCCGGCTCCGAAAATCGGCGCGCTCGGGCAGGACGTCAACACGGCATCGGATGAGTTTCTCGACTGGTTGAGCTTTACGCACCCTTTCAATTGCACGGGCCAGCCCGCGATCAGCCTTCCACTGGCCCAATCGAAGGCCGGACTGCCGATCGGCATCCAGCTGGTCGGCGCTCCAAGGGACGAATACAGCATCCTGTCGCTAGGCGCGCAGCTCGAGGCGGCAGTCAAGCCACCGGCCGCGGTCGCCTCGTCCGGATAGTCCACATGGCAACTGACTGGCTGCTGATCGATGGGTCGAGCGTGATGTTTCGGGCGTTCTTCGGCATCCCAGTGACCGCCTTCAAGGCCCCCGACGGTCAGCCGGTCAACGCCGTGCGCGGCTTCCTCGACATGCTGGGGCGGCTCGTCACCGATCGGAAGCCCCGTGCCATTGTGGTGGCGACCGATAAGGACTGGCGCCCGAAGTTCCGGGTCGATGTCCTTCCGAGCTACAAAACGCATCGCTTGATTCAGGGCAACATGCCAGCGGAGCTCGAACCACAAGAGCCGATCATCCTCGCGGTGCTGGCGGCGATCGGCGTCGAGGTCATCGGCGCGGAGGGGTTCGAGGCGGAAGACGTGATCGCATCCATCCTGCCGAAGATCACCGGCAAAGTTGAGATCGTCACCGGTGACCGCGATCTCTTTGCGCTGGTTGCGGATCCCGATGTCTGCGTCCTGTACACCCAGCAAGGGATCGGCCGCTTGCTCGTCGTCGACGAAGCGGAAGTCGAGCGTCGCTACAGCATTCCGGGCCGCTCCTACGGCGACTTTGCCGTGCTGCGCGGCGATCCGTCGGACGGTCTGCCCGGCGTGCCGGGCGTGGGGGAGAAGACGGCCGCGCAGCTCGTTCGGCGGTTCAAAGATCTGGACGGCATCGTGGCCAGTGGAAAGCTTGGCGAAGCCGCCAATGCCTACATCCAGCGGGCGAGGCGAGTTGGCGTCCCGGTCAGCGTCGCGCCGGTACCGACGCCGAAGGCGATGCGGCCGACCAAGGCAACCGACCCCGCCGCGTTGGCGAAACTCAACGAGACCTACGGGATCGGCAGCGTGACGGAGCGCCTGCTGCGCGCACTCGCCGGTCGACCTGCGGCCGTTCGGACGCCCTGAGGTCGATGCGGCATGAGCCGGCCCAACCGAGAAGGCCTCTCTTTTCTTACCGACCCGATGACGTTGCAACGGCTCGAAGGCGGCGTGTTGCTCGTGCTCTCGGTGCTCATCTACTGGAAGTTGGCAGGACCGTGGCTCTGGTACATCCTGCTGATCCTGGCGCCGGATCTCTTCATGCTCGGGTACATCGCTGGACCGAGGCTTGGCGCCGCCGTCTACAACCTGGGACACACCTGGCTGCTGCCCGGCGTTCTCGCCGCGGTCGGGCTCATCGGCGGGGCATCGTTCGCGGTGGACGTGGCGGTGATCTGGATTGGTCACATCGGCGCCGACCGCATGCTCGGCTATGGGCTCAAGCTGCCGACCGGCTTCCAGGACACGCACCTGGGACGGATCGGCCGTAACCGCTGATACGCTTGGCTGATGCTCGATCCCAAGCATCGCGTCACGATCGAATACTGCGTTCCCTGAAACTACCTGGAGCAGGCCGTCGGTCTGGCGGCTGAGATTCTCGGGGCATGGGCGCCGATCATGATCGACCTGTCCTTACGCTCGGGAAGTAAAGGCCGTTTCGAAGTCACCCTCGACGATCAGCTCATCTTCAGCAAGGTGAAGCTGAAACGGTTCCCAAAGCCGGGCGAGATCGTCACCCTGGCAGAGCCCACGCTCGGGCCCCCGATCGCCTGGCGCTAGGGCAGAATTCACTCGTTCGCCGTCCACTTCCGTACCTGCTCGCGTTGGTGCTGGCGGCTGGCGCCTTCCAGTACTTCCGGCCGCTGCCCCCGACCGCGGCGACCTCGGTGGTTGCGGCCTCGGAGCGGCTGGGAACCGCGCCTGCACTGCCCTGGCCCGCGGCTGGGCAGGCTGCCCTCTACCTGGAGGGCGCTGGCGTGATTGGGACCTCGGGCGGCCCATCACCGGTCCCGATGGCCAGCACGGCCAAGATGATGACGGCCCTGGTCGTGCTCGAGGATCACCCACTGGCCCTCGCGCAGCCGGGCCCGGTGATCACCGTGGCGCAGGCCGACGTCGCCACCTTTCGGGCGGAGCGAAACCAGAATGAGTCGGTGCTTCCTGTCACCGCTGGTGAGCAACTCAACCAGTACCAGCTGCTGCAGGGCGTGCTGCTGCCGTCGGCCAGCAACTACGCCGACATGCTCGCGAAGTGGGATCTCGGCGATCCTGCCACCTTTGTCAATCGGATGAATATGCGCGCGGCGGCGCTGGGGATGAGCGCCACGCATTACGTGGACGTCAGCGGGTTCTCGCCGTTGAGCGTCAGCATCCCCTCAGATCTGGTCACGCTGGCGCGGGTCGCGATGCGTCAGCCGGTGTTCGCGGAGATTGTGGCCCAGCCGCAGGCCACCCTGCCGGTGGCGGGCGTGGTCCATAACCTCGACACGCTGCTCGGACAGGGCGGGGTGGTCGGCATCAAGACCGGCCACACCGACCAGGCTGGTGGATGCTTCGCGGTGGCAGCCGACCTGAGTATCGACGGCGCGCCGGCGCGGATCTACGGGGCGGTAATGGGGCAGCCCAATGCTCTGGCGGGGGCGTTCACCGCGACGAACGCCCTCTTGCACGCGCTCAGCCCCGCCTTGCATCTGCGCTCTGTCGTCCACCGCAGCGAGGTCGTAGCCCGCTACCAGACCCTGTGGGGCGAGGCGGGCGCGGTCGTGGCGGATCAATCAATCGCCTGGGTGCTCCTCGACGGTGCGACGGTCGTGCGGCGCACCACGCTCGACGAACTACCCGCCGCCTTGCCGGCTGGTTCGCGGGTTGGCACCTTGTTCATCGAGGCTGGCGCGCATCGGGCCGAAGTCCCGCTCGTGACGGCGACCGCGATCAACGGCCCGGATCCCGGGTGGCGCCTGACGCGCAGCTTCTAGCCGGCGCCCCAGTCCACGGGCTTGATATCGATGCCGTCGGGGATGAACAGCAATCCGTCCGTCCGCCCGCGGCGGTCATTGATCCCGTACTGCCACACGATCGTGTCGGTCTTGGGATCGATGACGAGCACCCGGTGGCGAAAGTCGTCGTTGAGGGCGATCAGACCGTTGCTCAGCTCGATCGCAAGCGAGGGATGGTCCAGCATGGCCGGGCCAGATCGCGGTGCGTAGCGCCAGACCGGTTTGCCCTGCCGGGTCATGATCAGGATCTGCCCCGGACGCGAGTAGTCGACGAGCAGAATGTTGCCGTCCGGCAGCATCTGCGCGTCCGAGGGATAGCGGATCCCCGGCGCGCGCACCGTCCAATAAAGGGTCCCGTCCCAGCCAAGCTCACTGACCCAGCTGCCCAGAATCTCGGTCGTCAGGACGTGGCCGTTGTCGAGCGGCGTGTCGCCGTTAGGCAGGCCAAAGCTTTTCGGCGGGTTGTGCGCGCAATATCCGGTCCGGCCGAGCTGGGCCTTGATCGCCTTGGAGGCCTGGTCGATCAGGATCAGTCGGCAATTCCGGATGTCGGCGACCCCGATGCTGCCGTCCGGCCACATGTAGGCGTCATCCGGACCGTTCAGGTAGCCCTTCGCCGACCCATGACGTTCCGACACACCGTACTGCCAGACGATGCGGTGCGTGGCGTAATCGATCAGCACGATGGCGTGCGATTCCTCTTCGTTGACGACGATCGATTTTCCATCGGGCGCGTAGAAGGCATCGTCAGGCCAGCGAAAGTGTTGGCCAGGCTGTAGATCGCCCGGCCGTGGGAACTCCCAGACGAGTCTGCGGTCGGCCGTCACCTCGATCACCTGGTTGTTCGCGCGATCGGCGATCAGGAGGTTGCCGGGTAACACACCGGGAAGCGCAGTGGGGGAGAGGGTCGGCCCGGGGTCAGGCGTGGCCGACGGCGGCGGCAACTCCTCCGCCTGCTGCGCCACTTTCTGAGGTGGGGACGACGCCTTCGAGTTCGAGCAGCCGGGCACCGTGATCAGCGAGATGAGAATGACCGGCGTCAGCAGAGCCGACGCGTGCCGAGAAACGACGCCCACGGCGGGGAAGTATATGTGGCGACCTCGTGCACTTCGCCGTTTGCCGCGGCAGGAGCCGGGTATAAACGAAGGCGAACCGTTCAAACGTCTCTGATCGAAAGAAAGGAGCGACACCGTGAGCATCAATTCACCGACCTCTGATCCCGATACCTCAACCGCGAACGCCTCGCTCACGCTGACCCCACCGGAGCCAGTGGCGGCGATCAGCGATGGGGAAGCGGCGGCGATGGTACGGCTCGATCCGGCGACCGCCAGCAAGATCGACGCCCTCGTCAACGGCTATGTCAGGTCCATCGCATCGGTCGATCCGCAATCTCCCGACTTCGTGACCAAGCTGAATGCCATTCAGAGCATGGGCGATGACGAGATCCGCCAATCGGCAAGTGTTTCCAACCGGTTGCTCGACAAGCCGGTGAAGGCGATGGAGTCGGGGCCGTTCAGCAAGGGGGCGACCGTATCGAAGTCGTTGGTGGACTTGCGGCGGACGGTCGAAGACCTGGATCCCTCGCAGCAAGGCCTGCTGAGTCCGAAGCACCTCTTCGGCCTGATTCCGTTTGGCAACCGGCTTCGTGACTATTTCGCCCGTTACCAGTCCGCCCAAGGGCATCTGAACGCCATCATCCAGGCGCTCTACCACGGTCAGGACGAGCTGCGCCAGGACAACGCCGCAATCGAACAGGAAAAGGTCAATGTCTGGGACATCAAGGGCAAGCTTGAGCAGTACATCTACATGGCGGGTAAGCTCGACGCTGCGCTCGAGGCGCAGATCGACCAGATCGGGCAAACCAATCCCGAGCGGGCGAAGGCGCTCCGCGAGGATGCGCTCTTCTATGTTCGCCAGAAGCGGCAGGACCTCCTCACCCAACTCGCCGTGAACGTGCAGGGCTACCTCGCTCTCGAGCTGGTGCGCCGGAGCAACCTAGAGCTGGTTAAGGGAGTCGACCGCGCGACGACGACGACGGTGTCGGCACTTCGCACGGCAGTCATCGTGGCGCAGGCGCTGACCAACCAAAAACTGGTCCTCAACCAGATCACGGCGCTGAACGCCACGACTGGCAACCTGATCGAATCGACGTCCGCGATGCTGAAAGAACAGTCGGGCCGAATTCAGCAGGAGGCTGGCAGCGCCACCATCAACGTGGAGAAGTTGCAGGCGGCCTTCGCCAACATCTACGCGACCATGGACATGATCGACGCCTACAAGCTGCAGGCGCTCGACAGCATGCAAAAAACCATCGACGCGCTCAGCGGCGAGGTCGTAAAAGCGCAGTCGTACCTTCAACGAGCGCACAGCGCGCCGGCGACGGCGGCAGTGGGCTCCGGCAGCCGGGGTGAGCTGGCGCTGCCCAGTCCCGCATCCCGCAGCTGACACTTTGATCGATCGCTCCCTCCCCCTCTGGGGGAGGGTCGCGCTGGGGGTTCGCGCGGTCTCCTCCTAATTCGGCGGCCTCGCAGGAGGCCCGGCTTTGTTAGTGTGAAAACGAGGGCTGGATCATGGGATTCACGAGCAAGCCTGTCAGGGTTATCGAGGTACCGGAGCCGGTTTCGGAGCCGCTGATCGCGCCTGAGCGCGAACCGCAGCGCACCGAGCGAGAAGAAGAGGCCCCGGTCACCACGCCGGCGTGAACGCCGCCGTCGGGTACCGCTTCTGGCGGGTGGACCCGGACGACGCCTGGACGCGCGGTCGGCTGCAGTCGCCTGTGGCCGAGACCTTGTGGCCGCCACTCGAGACCCTCGAGGCTGAGTGCCAAACTCGTCCCGGACTGCGCCTGGCCCGCGCCGGCCTGCATCGACACGATGAACTCCGGGTCTCCCCTGAGCCGAGCTGCAGCTGTGGGATCTACGCCTATCACGACATCACTCCGATGACCCGGGCTTTACGCGAAGAGCCATACATGTTCGGCGGCGCCGTGCTCTGCTGGGGCAGGATCGTGATCCACCCGGAAGGCATGCGGGCCCAGCACGCGCGACCCCTGGCCCTGTGCCGGCCCGAAAGCCCGGGGGTGCAGTTGCGGACGGCGGCGCTGCTTGCGGAGGTCACGAGGGAGTATGCGATCCCGCTGCTCGAGCTTCGCGACCTGGTCGCCTACGCGAGCGAGTTCGGTGCCAGCTACAAGCCCGAACCGGCGCCCCCAACGCGGCGGGGGTTGGACCGAGTCAAGGATGCACTCTCCTGGCGGCAGATGGCTCGCCGCATCGGGAAAGCGTTCGGCGGCTAGAACCCCACTCAGCCAGCCGCGGCGCTGGCACTCCGCTCCGCCGCGTCCGCTCGCGCCGTTGCTTTCGCGCGTCGCTCGATCAGGAGGCAGCTGAGTGCCCCGACGGCCAGCACGGCGATCGAGACCGCGAGCGTCGGCTTGACGGCGTTGACATAAGCGTTATCAAAGACAGCGCGAAACAGGCGCTGCAGCGTGGGCGCCAGCGCCGGCGGGACGCCGGCGGGTAACTGGGCGCCCGTCTGACCGACCCCCACCTTGAAGCCGCCCGAGGCGGCATTGGAGAAGCCGCTGACGAAGATGCCGCGAAATGCGGCTGGCACCTGGCTCGAGTAGGCGACCGCCTGCTCGTGCAGCTGGGTCGCGAGCCGGTTCTGCAACACCGCGCCGATCACGGCGCTGCCGATTGCGCCGCCCACCTGCCGAACGGTGTTCAGGACGCCCGACGCGGCTCCCGCCATCTGCGGCTTGATGTTGCGCATGGCGACCGTCGTCAGGGGCGCGAAGGTCATGCCCAGCCCTAGCCCGGCGAGCGCCGCGGGTCCCCAGAAGGTCGCCTGGGTCGCGTTGAGGGAAATCACCAACACCACGAGCCCCATCCCGGCGGCAAAGAATGTCAGCCCGGCAACGAGGATGTACTTTCCTCCAAAACGATCGGACATCCGGCCGGCGATCGGAGCGACCACCATCGAGACCAGTGACATCGGCAGGAACGTCAGCCCCGCTTTCAGTGCGGAGAATCCCAGGACTGACTGAAAGAAGATCGTGACCGGGATGAAGAACCCGAGCATGCCGAAGGCCACCGCGGAGCTGACCCAGATCGCGATGCTGAAGTTCCGGTTGCTGAAGAGGGAGAGCGGCATCAGGGGCTCGGCCTGGAATCGCTCGAAGACAATGAACAGCGCGAACAGCACAACGCCGGCCGCGATGATCTCAGGAATCGTGATCGGTCCCCAGATGGCGCCCCAGTTGAAGCGCTCGCCCTCGACCAGCCCGAAGATGATGCCGAAAAGGCTCGCGCTGGCGAGCAGGACGCCCACGATGTCGAGCCGGTGACGCCGCCCGGGACGGAGATCGGGCACGACCAGGAGCGCGCCCGCGAGGGCGACCAAGCCGACCGGGACGTTGACGAAGAAGATCCAGCGCCAGTTGATGTAGGTGACGAGGAACCCGCCGAGGGTCGGCCCCGTCACGGTCGCGACACCGGCGACCGCGCCCCAGATGCCGAAGGCTGCCCCGCGGCGTTCGGGCGGAAAGATGATGGTGATGATGCTGAGGGTCTGTGGGGTGAGAATCGCGCCGCCGACGCCCTGGAGGATACGGGCAGCGATCAGCTGGTTCCCATCCTGGGAGAGTCCGCAAAGCGCGGAGGCGACCGTGAAAATCGCCAAGCCGAGGGCGAAGAGCCGGCGCGGGCCGAAGAAGTCGCCCAACCGGCCGGCGGTGATGAGCAACACGGCGTAGGCCAGCAGGTAGGCGTTGATCACCCAGAGGATCTGATCGAGCGACGAATTGAGGCCCGAGATCATCGCCGGGATGGCGATGTTCACGATCGTGGTGTCGAGCAGGATCATGAAGAAACCTAGGCTCAGGAACACCAGGACGAGCCATTCGTTCTTTGCTTGCGCGGGCCTTGCCATCCCCTAATTCCTCCGATTACGATTGCTTAGGATTTCTGATACTTTAAAGATCAAAGTATTCTCATGTCAAACCGCAACTCGAAAGAGCGGCTGATCGAGCAGACCCTCCAGGAAATCCGAGCCCTAGACGGCGAGCTGGACCTGATGGACCAGGCTATCGCCGACCGCCTGGGTATGAACCGCACCGATGCTCAGTGTATGGATCTGATCAGCCGGCTGGGGCCGATGACGGCGGGGGAACTAGCGGAGCGAGTTGGATTGACACCCGGCGCCATCACGGCTGTCCTCGACCGGCTCGAGCGCGGCCACTGGGTCCGTCGAGCGCACGATACCGTCGACCGTCGCCGGGTCATGGTCTCGGGCGGCCAGGCGGAACACGCGAAGATGGCCCCCATTTTTGCTCGGCTGCGAAGCTCGACGCGCGAGGTCCTCGCGCGCTACTCGGAAGAGCAGCTCGACCTGATCGCGGACTTCCTGCGGCGCACTGCCGCCATCGCCACCCAACATCGGCAAAGACTCCGCCGCTCATGAGTTTCCCTCCCCCGCTTGCGGGGGAGGGTAGGCTGGGGGCTCGCCGAACTCGTAGTTTGACAAATCCCACGCAGTGGTACATAGTGAAGCACTTCACTATGCAGTTCTCTGAGATCAAGGGCGAGTGTCGTTTCAACGGCACGCTGGCTAGCGACCGAGCCGGACGCCTGTATGACAGCCGCTTCCGCGACGCACTCCGGTCGACACGCCGGCCGCTGTCGGAAAAAGAGATGCGCACGGTGGAGGCCATGACGGCACTGCGCATTACCGCCCGGCTGACTCACGGGCTCATGGATCGCTGGGCCGACAAGCATGGCTTGAGCGAGGGCCGCCTGCACGTCCTGTGGGCGCTGAAGGCCGCACCGGAGCGCCAGCTGCCCCTCGGGGAACTGGCCGATCAGCTGGAGGTCACCCCGCGCAACGTCACCGGGCTCATCGATCATCTCGAGCGCGACGGCCTGGTGGAGCGCATCGACGATCCGGCCGACCGCCGGTTGACCTACGCCCGACTGACGATGTCGGGCGCGAAGCGGCTGGAGGGCATGCGGGAGCAGGGATTGGAGTGGCAGCTCAAGATCGCGGCCGGGCTCTCGACCGAGGAGCTCGAGCAGCTTCGTCATGCCTGCCTGCAGCTGATCGAAAACATGACCGGCGCCAGGGTCCCAGAGAGGAGCGCATGACGAACGAACCACGGCAACCGTCAACCGACGCCACCAGCGGTCATCTCACCGAGGGGTTGACCCGCCGGCAGACGATTGGCGTGGTCGCGGGAACCATGCTCGCGCTCCTGCTGGCGGCGCTGGATCAGACGATCGTCGGAACGGCCATGCCGCGGATCGTGGCCGAGTTGAACGGCCTCAATTACTACACCTGGGTCATCACCGCCTACCTGGTCGCCTCGACGATCATGGTGCCGATCGCGGGCAAGCTGGGCGACCTCTTCGGTCGCAAGCCGTTCCTGCTCGCCGGCATGATCGGCTTCGTCGTCGCCTCGGCGCTGTGCGGCCAATCGCACGGCATGCTCGAACTGGTCGTCTTCCGAACCATCCAGGGCATCTTTGGCGGCATGCTGTTCGCCACCGTGTTCGCCGTGATCGGCGACCTCTTTCCGCCCTCCCAGCGCGCCCGTCTCGCCGGTCTCTTCGGCGCCGTCTTTGGCCTGTCGTCCATCGTCGGACCGACCGCCGGTGGATACATCACCGACACCTGGGGCTGGCGCTGGGTCTTCTACGTCAACCTGCCGGTTGGCGTCATCGCGGTCCTGCTCGTGCTCGCCACGATGCCGTTCGTTCGATCATCCGCTTCCATCCGGGACATCGACTTCAAAGGCGCCGTCGCGTTGATCGCCGGCTTGGTCCCCCTGATGATTGCGCTCTCGATCACGCGGGATCATGGGTGGACCTCCCCGGAGGTCCTGGGCCTCCTCGCGGCGGCCGCCGTCCTCCTGGTCATCTTCTTCATCCTCGAGATACGCACGGATCATCCCATCGTGCCCTTCGATCTCTTCAAGAACTCCACCTTCAGCGTTTCCATGATCGTCGGTTTTCTCTCGGGCTTCGGCATGTTCGGCACCATCGTCTTCGTTCCCCTGATCTATCAGGGCGTTCTGGGCGTCACGGCAACCAACTCAGGTCAGTTGCTGACCCCGATGATGCTCGGCCTGATCGTCGCGAGCACGCTGGTCGGTCAGTTGATGGTGCGAATTCGCCTGTACCGTTTCCTGGGGACGGCTGGCGTCGCCGTCATGCTGGTCGGCATGTGGCTCCTCTCGCAGGTCACCGTCAGTACCTCGCGTCTTGAAGTGGTCCGCGATATCGTGATCATTGGCGCGGGCTTGGGCTCGACCTTCCCGCTCTACCTCACCGCCGTCCAGAGCGCGCTGCCGCGGAATTTTCTCGGCGTGGCGTCCAGCCAGGTGCAATTCTGGCGGCAGATCGGCGGAACGCTTGGCACCGCCGTGCTCGGCTCGGTCCTCAGTCAGCGTCTCCCGGTCCACATCGGCGAGCAGGTGGCCGCCCTTCACCTACCGGCGCAGGCGGCGCGGCTGGTCAGCGGCGGCGGAAGCAGCACCCAGACGCTGTTCGATCCGGCGCAGATCGCAGCGAGCCGGGCCAGGGCTACGAGTGCGCTCGGCCCCCAGGGTGCCGCGATCTTCGACCAGGTGCTCCATGCGGTTCGCGTGGCCCTGGCGTCGACGTTGCACGAGGTCTTCCTCTACGGCGCCGCAGTCCTGATCATCGCGCTGATTGCAACCGTCTTCCTCAAGGACGTGCCACTGCGTGCCCGGCAGCCGGCCAGCGAGGACGACGCGCCGGTGGTCGCCGCCTAGGCCAGACCTCCTATTTGATCGTGGGTGGCGTCACTGCCGTCCAGGTCGCGCCGCCATCGGTCGACCGGACCAGCCTGTCGGGGCCGGCCTGCGACCAGATGGTCCTGGCATCGATGTAGTTCCAGGGCGCGAGGCTAAAGGTAAGTCCGCTCGCCAGCACCTGGCGAGTGTTCCATGTCTTGCCCGCGTCGAGCGTCTCGGTGAGATCTGGTCCGCGCGAAAGCAGCCAGTGGCGAGCATCGAAAAAGAGTGCGCCGCCCTCCTGAAGGCCGCCCGGTGTCCGTTGCAGCTCCCGCCAAGTCCGGCCGCCGTCGTGCGACTGCAGCATGTAGCTGTGCATCCAGCCCTGGGTCGTCGGCGGCTGCGACGGATCGGGCCGGAAGGTCGGTGGCGGTCCCGTGACCTGGAACTGCTGCAGGACGTCCTTTCCAAACACGACCGGCGACTCGAGCCGAACATCGTTGGCCGCCGCCTCGGCTGGCAACGGGAGGTCGATCGGCGACCACGATTGGCCGCCATCACGGCTTACCCAAAGGAGGGCGGCCGGGGGTGTGAAGGGAATCGGCTTTCCGTTGGCGTCCCACGCGTAGCTCTTGGACGCGTTCGCCGTCAGCCATCCTGTCTGGCGATCGGTGAAGGTTAGGTCGCTGCCGAGGCTTGCCCCGGCGGGGACGGACCCGACTGTCGTCCAGTGGTCGCCACCATCGATCGTATGCTGGATGACCACCGAACGAGCGCTCTCACGGCCCGAAATGCGCCAGCCCTCTTGCGCCGTCAGCATAAAGCCGCCCGCCAGTGACGGGTTCCGCCAATCAATCGGCCGGTCGAGCAGCTGCCAATGCGCACCTCCGTCCTGTGAACGGTAGGTCTGCTCCACCGTGTTGGAGGAGCCTGGAGCTCCAGGCGTCTTGCTCGGCGGTAGCGTCGAGGGCACCAGCACGCTCAACTCGCCGTCCTTGGAGTTCCAGAAACGGAACGACCCGAGTCCTGATCCATCAGGGATGCGGAACTGCTCGTGCCACGTCTTTCCGCCGTCAACCGTGTTCATCAAGACCGTTGGCCCGTTGTGCTCGTGAAGCTGGGCGATGATCCAGGCCGTGTCGGCCGAGATGAATTGCGCGTCCGCGATGAAATAGCTGGCAGCCGGTGGGTGCAGCCCCCCAACGCCAAAGGGCAACCCGGCGGGCAGCGCCATCTCGCCACGGGCCACGCGCACGCCAATCGTCGCGATCCCAATAGCGAGAGCCGCCATGATAACGGCCGCCGTCTGCATGACGACGCGGCCGCGATGCGCAGCCGGTCGCGCCGGGTTGTGTGGGATCGCGCGCAGCACCCGAACCACGAGGTCAGGACTTGGCGCCTCGTAATCGGCGAGCACATCATTACGGACCGCGGATCGTGGTGAGGGTTTCATGTTGACTTCTCCTTGGAGGGATCGAATTCGAGTCGAAGGCGCCCAACCGCTCGATACAGGCGTGCGCGAGCCGCTCCCGTCGAGAGGCCGGCGACGGCAGCAACCTCCTCGAGTGGGAAATCGAGCCAGTAAAAGAGGTAGAGGAGCAGCCGGTCCGACCGCGACAGACGCGCAATCGTCTGGCGCAGATCCGACGCGGTCATCGCCGCCTCATCGCTCCCCTGCGGTGGTCGGACCTGATCGAATCGAAGGACCGACCACCACCGCCCCCGCTGCAGAGAGCGACATTCGTTGGCGACAATCGTCAGGTACCATGCCCGAAACCCGCCGCGTTCGTTACGGAAGCTGGCGAACTTGTTCCACGCCTTGAGGGTGGCTTCCTGGACGGCATCCTCGGCCGCCATCCGCTGGCGGAGCATGGCGAAGGCGAGCCGGTAGCCTGGTTCAACGAGAGGTGTGATCAGATCGTCGAAGCCGGTGCGTTCCGCAGCCTGGCGCGCTCGGCTGAGCTGGTCGGCCGGCATGTCAGCGGCAAGCTCGTGGTGGACGATATGTGGGCTCCTTTCTGCCGGGCAGCGCGGTGGTCCTAACTGTATGACGCGCTAGCCCAGGCCCCAGTTACATTGGACGGGTCGGGTAACCCGCGGCTGCGGCGTGAGACTCCGATTAGATTCCCGTGTCGATCGGTTCGCTCGGAATGTGACCGGTGACGAGATCAGCCAGGAAGTGGCCGAGCCGGTGGGGCGCGAACTCGTCGTTTGACGCTTGGACATCGCTGATCGTCCACCACCGGTGTTCGCCCATGAAGGTACGCTCGAAATCATCCCAACCGCTGACATCGACATCGTGCCGTTCGACGCGGACGAGGTAGAAGCGCTCCCGTTGGCGCATCGGTTGGCCCGAGTGAGGCATCGGAAATACGTGATCTCGCACCCAGATCAGGGGACCGATCTCTGCGGCTAGGAGACCGCATTCTTCGGCTAGTTCCCGCTGCAGGGCGGCGGTCGCGGATTCTCCGGAGGCGACGCCGCCCCCAGGCGTGATCCAGAAATATCGCGACCGGGTCTTGTCGGGGAATGCTTTGAAGAGCAGGACGCGATTGGCACGATCCAGGACGACGGCCCTGACCGCCTCGCGAATTGGGACGTCGTTGCCCTGACGATTCGGGGTCTCCACGAGCAGGAGCTTAGCGGGCATAATCCCGAAACGAGTGGCTGACGCTGATGTGATCGTGGTGGGGGCAGGCCTCGCCGGGCTGGTGGCGACCGCCGACCTTGCCGATGCGGGTCGCCGCGTCATTTTGCTCGAGCAGGAACCGGAGCCCTGGTTGGGTGGTCAGGCCTTCTGGTCTTTTGGCGGTCTCTTCTTTATCAACTCCCCAGAGCAGCGGCGGCTCGGCGTCCGCGACTCTCGTGAGCTGGCAACCAAGGACTGGATGGCCACCGCCGGGTTCGACCGACAGGAGGACAGCTGGCCAAAGAAGTGGGCCGCAGCGTATCTCGCGTTTGCGGCTGGCGAAAAACGATCGTGGTTACACGCACAGGGTGTTCGATTCTTCCCCATCGTGGGCTGGGCGGAGCGGCGCGCCGATCCGGCCGCTGGTCCTGGTAATTCTGTCCCACGCTTTCACGTCACCTGGGGCACCGGCCCCGGCGTCGTGGCTCCCTTCGAGCGGCGGGTGCGCGAGGCCGTGGCTCGCGGCCGGGTCGTCGTGAAGTTCCGACATCGCGTCTGCGGCTTGACGTCTCGTGGCGGCGCCATCGATGGCGTCCGTGGTGCGGTGCTCGAGGCGAGCTCCATGGAACGGGGGAGACCCAGCTCGCGGGTCGAGATCGGGGAGTTCGAGCTTCGTGCGCAGGCGGTCATCGTGACGTCGGGAGGCATCGGCGGCAATCACGACCTGGTTCGGGCGGCCTGGCCCGCGCGGCTTGGGACGCCGCCCCGCCAGATGCTGACCGGCGTGCCGGCCCACGTCGACGGCCGCATGCTCGCGGTCACTGAGGCCGCCGGCGGATCAGTGATCAACCGCGATCGCATGTGGCACTACGTCGAGGGCATCCAAAACTGGAACCCAATCTGGCCCAGGCATGGCATTCGGATCCTGCCAGGACCGTCGTCGATGTGGTTCGATGCCGTCGGCAATCGCCTGCCGGCGCCCCTGTTTCCTGGCTTCGACACGCTGGGGACACTGGCGCACCTGCGCACGACCGGGTACGACTATTCCTGGTTCGTGCTGACGCAGCGCGTCATCAAGCGGGAATTCGCACTCTCCGGGTCCGAGCAAAATCCCGACCTGACCAATAAGGACATCGGACTGCTCCTGCAACGGGTGGTTTCGAAGTCCGGACCTACGCCGGTTGAGGCGTTCAAACAACACGGCGCTGACTTCGTCGTGGCCAACAACCTCGGCGATCTCGTCCGCGGCATGAACGCCCTGACGGACCAGCCGCTCCTCGACGCCGCCAAGCTCGAGCACGAGATCGCCACCCGCGATCAGGCGATCGTCAGCACTGCGACCGAAGACGCGCAGATCCAGGCGATTCGAACGGCCCGGGGTTACCTTGGAGACCGGTTGATTCGTGTCGCACAGCCGCATCGTTTACTCGATCCAGCCGCCGGGCCGTTGATCGCCGTCCGCCTCCACATCCTGACTCGCAAGACGCTCGGTGGGCTTCAGACCGACCTTTTCGGACGCGTGCTCGGATCTGACGGGTCTCCGCTGCCCGGCCTCTACGCCGCTGGGGAAGTGGCTGGCTTCGGGGGAGGGGGGATGCACGGATACCGATCGCTCGAGGGAACGTTCCTCGGCGGCTGCCTGTTTTCCGGGCGCACTGCCGGGCGGGCTGCCGCGGCCGCTGTCGCCTAGGGCTGAGATACGATTTCGCGGTGGCCACCACCGAGCTATCGGCATATCCTGGGGATGGTTTCGAACCTCGGCTGATCGAGCGCTTCGTGAGCCTTCGCGACAAGCGTGTCCTTGAGATTGGCTGCGGAGACGGACGGCTGACGTTCCAGTACGCGCCGCACGCGTCGTCGGTCCTCGCGATCGATCCCGATCGACCCAGTATTGACGAGGCGCGTTTTCAACAGCGTGCCGGTGGCGCGTCCAACATCGACTTTCGCTTGGGCTCGATCGAGCGCCTACCGCATCCGGGTGCCCCGTTTGATGTGGCTTTGTTTACCTGGTCGCTTTGATGAATCGCGCTCAGGGGCATGGTCTATGCCCTCCGGCGAGCGGGTAGCTACCTCCGACGCGGAGGCACGCTCATTAGCATTCGACCGCACCGCACCTGGCGGCCGACAATCGCCATCGTCGCTGGCACGCGCCGGGTGCCTGTTACAACGCTGCTTAACACGGCCTTCCAAGTCAACCTGGACGCCGCCGAATCGGCTCTCGAACGGGTTGTCGATGAAGGCTCGTTTGCCTTATATGGGGTGCGGGCGGCCCGGTACCGCATCTACCTGGCTCGGCCTTCGCAGATGCGGACCTACCTCGAATTGATCAACCCCCCACGTCCGCGATTTCCTCGAGGTGCCCGTGCCAGACTTGACATGATGTGGGACTCGGCGCACCGAGGTGCCCGCATCGAAGTGACGGAGTCGCTCATGGTGAACGCACTGCGTCGCCACTAGGGTTGGGAGGATGGCGTTGCCAATGCCTATGGTCAGGCGGATCGATTTCGGGTACTTCGTGCGACCCGCGCAGGAAACCGGCACCGGCAGGCCTCGCGTCGAGGGTGTGCTGGGCTACGTGATCGAGCATTCGACCGGCCTGCTTCTGTTCGATACCGGGCTTGGGGAGGGGGACGCCGAGGCCGACGCGCATTACCGACCGGTGCGCTGTCCACTGCCCGACGCAATGCGCGCGGCCGGGCTTTCGGTCGATGACGTCCGCTGGGTGGCCAACTGTCATCTGCACTTCGATCATTGCGGCGGCAACCCGGCGCTCGTCGGCCGTCCGATCTTCGTTCAGTCGCGGGAACTACAGCAGGCTCGCACGGCCCTGGACTACACGCTGCCGCACCTCATCGACTTCAGCGGCGCCGATTATCGCCAGCTCGATGGCGAGACAGAGATCCTGCCCGATGTTCTTGTAATTCCAACCCCAGGGCATACCGACGGCCACCAGGCGATCGCGGTTCGGTCCAGTGACGGCACCGTGATTCTCGCCGGCCAGGCACACAACACCGCGTTCGACTATGCGGCCGACCAGCTAGCCTGGCGCGCGCGTCAGGAGGGGCGCGTCGACGATCCCGCGCTAAGCTACCGGCCCTGGATCGAGCGGCTTCAACAGCTCGATCCGTCCCGGATCGTGTTTGCCCACGATTACGCCGTGTGGGAGCCGGCAACCGGTCGCTTGACGAAGACGTAAGCATCCTTCGCCAGCTCGACCTTCGTCGATTTCTTGGCGGCAGTAATTAGAGGACCAGCGCCATCGGGCTCTGCAGCAGGCGCTTGACTTCCTGCAGGAATTGCGCCGCCGTCACCCCGTAGAAGACCCGATGGTCGACCGATAGCGTGATGCGCATTCGCTTGCCCGGCACCACCTGGCCATCCTTGACGACGGCTTTGTCCTCGATCGAGCCGATCGCGAGGATCCCCGAGTCGGGCGGGTTGATGATGGCGGTGAACTGGTCGACGTCATACATGCCGAGATTCGAAATGCTGAAGGTGTTGCCGACATAATCCTGCGCCGCAGCCTTGTTGGCGCGGGCCCGTTCGATCAGCTGCTTGGACTCCGTGGCGATCTCTTTCAGCGATTTCTGATCGGCGTTGCGCAGCACCGGGACGATCAGGCGATCGGGAAGGCCGACGGCAATCCCGATGTTGATATCGCGTTTGCGCTCGATGTGGCCGTCGGCCCAGGAGGCGTTGACCTCGGGGAACTTTGTCAGCGCCTGCGCCACCGCCTTGACGATCAGGTCGTTGATGCTGATCGACTCTGACTTGTCGACCGCCTCGTTGAACATCTGGCGGAGGCGGACGGCGTCATCCATGGCGATCTCCGATGTCACGTAGAAATGCGGCGCCGAGAACTTGCTTTGCACCAGCCGCATCGCGACGGTCGACTGGAGCTTGGTGAGCTCGACGACCTCGACCTCGCCGGTCGGCCGGGCGGTTGCCTGCCGCGTGGGCGCGACGGTGCCCGTCGCCGCGGGCCGCGCCTGGCCCTTTTGCTGGGCGGCAGCCTCGACATCTTCTTTGGTGATCCGTCCACCGGGGCCGGTGCCCTCGACGCGGCGCAGATCGACGCCGTGTTCTTCGGCGAGGCGCCGGGCGACGGGGGAGACCCGTTGGCGCTCACCGTCCTCCTGCACGGCGGGACGGCGAATCACGTTGAGGGCAGCCTGCGCCGCCGCGCCGACTTCGGTCCGGTCGTCCGGTCCGCCGTGCGGGTATTGTTCGCCACCGGCATCGGCCGCCGTCTGAGCGGCAGCCGCCACCGCCCGATCCGCCTGCGCCAAATGGGCCGCAGGCGTGGTGGCTTGTGGCTTTGGCGCTTCCACCGTGGCCGGCGCCTCGCCCTGCGGCGCCGCCTTCGGGGTCGATGGTGTCGAGGCGCCATCGCCGATCTGGGCGATGACGGCGCCGATCGGCGCGCTTTCGCCCTCGGCGACAACGATCTTGCTCAGCTTTCCTGAGGCGTAGGCTTCGACCTCGATGTTGGCCTTATCGCTCTCGATCTCGACCAGCGGCTCACCCTTCTTGACGTCCTCGCCTTCTTTCTTGAGCCAGCGCAGGATCTTGCCGGTCTCCATCGAGTCCGACAGGCGCGGCATCTGAACGTCGGCCATGGTCTAGTTCTTTCCGAGCAGGGCTTTCGCGGTGACGATCACGTCAGCCTTGCCGGGGAAGGCGATCTTCTCCAGCCGCTTGTTGTACGGCGCCGGCACCTCGGCGGCGCCGATCCGGGCCACGGGGGCATCGAGGTAATCGAAGGCCTCCTCGTAGACGCGGGAGGCGATCTCGGAGCCGACGCCGTAGGAGCGCCATCCCTCCTCGACGGTGATCAACCGGCTGGTCTTCTTGACCGACTCGATCACCGGCGCCATGTCGAGCGGGCGCAGCGCGCGCATGTCGACGACCTCGGCGCTGATGCCTTCCTTCTCGAGTTCGGTGGCCGCGTCCATCGCGACGATCAGCATGCGCGAGTGCGCGCAGATCGTGATCTGCTCGCCGGGTCGCTTCACCTCGTTCTTGTCGAGTGGCACGAGGTACTCGCCGTCGGGAACCTCGCCCTTGACCGCGTAGGTGCCTTCGTTCTCGATGAACATGACGGGATTGTCGTCCCGGATGGCGGACTTCAGCATGCCCTTGGCGTCGGCCGGGGTTCCCGGTGCGACGACCTTGAGCCCGGGTACGTGGGCGAACCAGTTCTCGTGACTATGTGAGTGCTGTGCGCCTAACTGGTGCCCACCGCCGCCCGGGGTGCGGATCACCAGCGGTACCTTCGTTCCGCCGCCGAACATGTAGCGGATGTGCGCCGCGGCGTTGACCACCTGGTCCATCGCCACCATGATGAAGTTGACCGTCATCATCTCTGCGACCGGCCTAAGTCCCGACATGGCGGCGCCGATGGCGGTGCCAATGATGATCTCCTCCGCGATCGGCGTGTCGAGCACGCGCCTCTCGCCGAACTCCTTCATCAAGCCGCGGGTGACCTTGAATGATCCGTCGTAGAGTCCGATGTCCTCGCCGAGGAGGAACACCGACTTATCGCGCTTCATCTCCTCGCGGAGCGCCTGGTTGAGGGCGTCGCGCATGGCAAGAACGGCCATCAGCTCGCCACCTCGTCCGCGTAGACGTCGCGGTAGAGGTCCTTCGGATCGGGCTCGGGACTCTCCTCGGCGAACTTCACCGCTGTCTCGACCTGCGCGGTGATCTCCTCGTCGATCTTCTGGATCTCCTTGTTGTCGAGCATCTTCTGCGTCTTCAAATGCTCGGCGAGGCTGAGGATGCCGTCGCGCGCCTGCCACTCCTTGACCTCGTCCTTGCCCCGGTAGGTGTCGGGGTCGGACATGGAGTGGCCGCGGTACCGATAGGTGACACACTCCAGCAGGCTGGGCTCGTGCTTCTCCCGCGCTTGCGCCACCAGCTGATCGGTGATGCGGCGCACCGCCAGCACGTCCATGCCGTCGACCCGCTCGCCCGTCATGTCGTAGGCGCAGGCTTTTTTCCAGATCTCGGTCACCGCGGACGCGCGGCTGACGGCCGTGCCCATTCCGTAAAGGTTGTTGACGCAGACGAACACGATCGGCAGATGCCACAGCTTGGCGACGTTGAGCGATTCGTGGAAGGCGCCAATGTTGGTGGCGCCGTCCCCGAAGATGCTCATCACCACTTCGTCTTTTTCCTCGTAATTGATGGCGTAGGCGCTGCCGCAGGCGATCGGGAGGGCCTGGCCGACGATGGCATAGCCGCCGTAAAAACGATGTTCCTGGCTGAAGAGGTGCATCGACCCGCCCCGGCCGTGCGAGGTGCCGGTCTCCTTACCGAAGAGTTCGGCCATCACGGCGTTGGGGTCGACCCCCTTGGCGATGGCGTGGCCGTGCTCGCGATAGGTGCTGTAGACATAGTCCTTCGGGCGCAGGGCCGAGATCGTGCCGACGATGGTCGCCTCTTCGCCGATGTTCAGGTGGCAGAACCCGCCGATCTTGGCCGCCTGGTACATCTCCGCCGTTTTCTCTTCGAAGCGGCGGATGAGCAGCATCTCCCGATAGAGCGTCAGAAGGCTGGCTTTATCCGTCAGCGGGTCCTTCGATGGGCTGCTGGCGGGGCGCTGTTCGACCTTCATGATGGCTCCTGGAATGGAAATGGCCGGGACCGGTGCGAAATCGGTTCTATTGTACCTATAGATAATTTCTATGGATCGCTACTCGCGCGATAGGACCGACGGCACGCCGTTGGGCGAAAACCCCTTCTGAGTGTGACGCGCGGTGACCACGGTCTTGATGTTGCCTCGGACGTTGAAGTCGCCGATGACCTCCATGGACCGAGGGTCGAGCAGCGCGACCAGGTCATCGAGGATCCGGTTGACCGCCGCCTCGTGGAAGACCTCCTGGTCGCGGAATTTGTTGATGTAAAGCTTCAGCGACTTGAGCTCGACCAGCTTCTGGTCGGGGATGTAGCGGATGCGGATCGTGGCGAAGTCGGGGAAGCCCGAATCGGGCGCGAGGCAGGTGAACTCGGGGATCGTGAAGTCAATCTCGTAGTCGCGCTCCGGCTTGCTATTGGGAACCGCCTCGAGCGTCGACTCCGCGATCATCTTCGCGCCGTATTTCATCGGTCAATGCTAACGCGGTACCGCGCACTGGTGGCAGGAATCCGCGTCAGGGCGTGACGGTGAAGGCGGTACGCGAGCTCGTCACGGCGCCGTCGCCGTTGGTGACCTGGACGACGTAATCCTGGACGACGCGTCCGGCCGGAACCTTGACCGTCAACTGCGATGGGTTGACGAAGGTGGCGGCCAGTCCGTCGAAGCCGCCGCTCGGGCTCGCCAGCGGGATGAACGAGACCCGAAGCATTGTTCCGTCGCTAAAGCCGCTGCCCTGAACGGTGACCAGCGTGTCCTGCGCCGCCGAGGCTTGGGTTGGGCTGACGGACTGGATGCTCGGTCCGCTGGACGGCGCGCTGGTAGTGTCGGTCCCGCGCAGCACCAGGTTGGCTGGCAGCGGCGCGAGCGGCATTGCCGTGCCAGCCTGGCGTCGCCATTGCGAGATGTCCGTCAGCGCGACGGTGATTGGCAAGACCCGCCCGCTTCCAGTCAAGATGCCGACCACCTTGCCGCCGGGGCCCACGACCGGACCACCCAGGTTGCCGGGCAGGATATCGACCCGCAAGGCCAGCTGGGTATCGCTGCGCAGGACGACCACCGCCGGGGTCGCGGTCCGCAGGTTGACGACCTTGGGGCTGGCCAGCAGCACTACCGGATCATCCACCTGGAGGACCGCGGGATCACCGAAGGCCAGCGGGGTGCCGTCGTTGCTGGCGCGCACCAGCGCGATCCCCAGGTCGGTGTCGATACCGATAAGGCGCACCAGGTGGGACCCGCCGGTGTTGTCGACGAGCCGCAGGCTCGCGCTGCCGTTGACGACGCTCGCCGCGGTGAGGAAGTCACCCTGGGGATCGATGAGAAAAGCCGTCGCGAACGCGTGGTCGTTGACGATTGTCATCACGCCCTGGAGCGCGCGGTCGAGCTCCTCAGGCAGCAGCACCGCAGCGGGCGGCGCCGTGGGGGTCGGCGTTGGCACCGGCGTGGGAGCCGGCCGCGCCGCGCTCAGCCACTGGCCGGCCTTCGGCAGCAGGACCGCGATGCCGACCAGCACGAGGGTGATGACCAGCGCGGCGAGCGCCTGGTCCAGCCGGCTCTTCGGAAGACGGGTCACGGTGATTCAACGGAGGACCGCGGCCCTTTCTTGGGCGCGGCCAGTTTCCGATACATTCATCACGATGCGGCTGCGGAATACGGAAACGGGTGTGGTGCAGCCGCTGGAGCCCGCCCACCAGCCGGTCGGTGTCTACGTCTGTGGCATCACCCCGTATGACACGACCCACCTCGGCCACGCCTTCACCTACGTCGCCTTTGACGTGTTAGTCCGGGCGCTCCGGGCCGCCGGGAAACCGGTTCGCTACGTGCAGAACGTGACCGACGTCGACGACGACATCATCCGCCGGGCTCGCGAACTGGGCACCACCTGGGATCGGCTGGCGGTAAAGGAGACCGCCCTGTATGAGGCCGACATGGCGGCGCTCAACGTGCGGCCGCCGGACGTCTTCCCCAGGGCGAGCCAGACGATCCCGAAGATCATCGACCTCGTGCGCTTGCTCGAGGCGCAGGGCCACGCCTACCAGCGAGACGGCAACGTCTATTTCCGCGTGGGCAGCGTGACCGATTACGGCCGCCTGAGTCGTCTGAGTCGCGAGAAGATGATCAAGCTATCCGCGCTGCGCGGGGCCGATCCGAACGACCCCCGCAAGCAGGACCCGCTCGATTTCGTGCTCTGGCAGGGAAGCGCGCCGGACGAGCCCCGCTGGGAGAGCCCCTGGGGCGAGGGACGACCCGGTTGGCACATCGAGTGTTCGGCGATGGCGCTGGAGCACCTCGGCGAGCAGGTCGACGTGCATGGCGGCGGCTCTGACCTGATCTTTCCCCATCATGAAAGCGAGATCGCGCAGTCCGAGTCGGTGACGGGTGTCCGGCCGTTCGCCCGCATCTGGGTGCACGTCGGCATGCTTCGCTACCACGGCGAGAAGATGAGCAAGTCATTGCGCAATCTCGTGCTCGTTGCCGACCTGCTCCGGCGCTACGACGCCGACAGCATCCGGGTGCTGCTGCTCCGGCATCACTACCGCGAACCGTGGGAGTACACCGCGGACCAGCTGGACGACGCGTCGGCATGGACTCGACGATTGCGGGAAGCAACCCGCAGTGCGGGGACCGGCGGGGGTGACAGCCCGCTGGCAGTCCGAGCCGCCCTCGAGGATGATCTCGACACGCCGCGCGCTTTGCGCCTGCTCGAGGATGCGGTCACTGGCGGCGACGCCGGCTGGCGAAGCGCCGCAGAAATCCTGGGGCTTCGACTCGGGCCCTGAGGAAAACGAAAAAGGCGCCCGGGTGGCGGGCGCCTTTCTCTAATGGGGGAGGGAGCTAGTTAGTCGCCCTCGCGCGAGGTCGTCTGGACTTCCGGCTTGTCAGCCTTCTCGACGTCGGGCTTCTCAGCCTTGTCTTTTTCCGGCTGCTTGACTTCCGGCTTATCGACGTTCGGTTGGGTGGACTCAGCCTTGATTTCGGCGACCGCCGCGGTGTATTCCGCGGTCAGGTTCGTAATCGCGGCGCAGGTCGCGGTCTCGATCGCCGTCACCCTGGCAGCTAGTGCCACGGGGTTGTTTCCGTCTTCCTCGTCGGTGTTGGCCTTGAGCTCCGCGATGGCGCTGTTGGCCTCGCTGACGATTTCGCTGAGGGCTGCCGAGGTCTCAACGTTGAGCTCGGTAACTGCAGCTTTCCCCTCGCCGGTCAGGGACGACGGGTCGGTCACGGTGAATTTGGCCGCGCAGGCCGCAATCGCGGCGTCAGGCGTTGCCGTCGGGGTCGTGTCGTCGGCGAGGCTTGCCACGCTCGTCCAGAGCGTGAGTCCGCCAGCGACAAGGAGGGCGCCGAATACGTTTCGCTTCATGCATTCTTATACGCACCTCATCGAGTGGATATTCGTAACGATGTCGCATCCAGGTCACGCCCGGGCTACGCGGCGGTGATGAGCGCGCTCCGGCGTGGAAAAGCGCGCGGTTAGCTAATGCGATGAACCCGCGGTAACCCCGGCGGCGGGAACGCGGGCAGATCGGTCGGGCCGCGGCGATCGAGGTCCTCTCGCAAGGCGGCGGTCTCGCGCACCAACCGCTCGACATCGATCGTCATACAGCTCGGCCGGTAGGCCTCCAGCTTGGCAAGTCCGTGGCCGAGCTTGGCGACGGCGCCGCGCCAGTTGCCGCGCCGCCAGTGATAGAAGCCAACTCCGACCTGCAGGATCCCCTGATACAGGTAGCGGACCTCGTCGGGCTCGTGCATCCAGATGCCCTCGAGCGTTTCGTGCTGCTCGAAGAATTCCTGCCGGTTGAACTCCTCGATGCCATGCAGCAGGGCCGCCGGCGGCGGGTCATCGCATCGGGCGGTGCGGCGGGGCGCGGTCTTCTTCGGGTGGACGCTCACCGGGATATCGCCCGAAGCGCACCCGTCACGCCGAGCTCTGGCTGTCGGTCAGCGAGACCTGGGCCTCATCGCCGTCGGGCGAAGCCCCTGGCAATTCCAGATAGAAGGTCGTGCCCTTGCCCTCGAGGCTGTTCGCCCAGGCGCGCCCACCGTGCGCTTCGGCCACCCGGCGCAACAGATAGAGGCCGAGGCCCTGGCCACGCTCCGGTTGCTGTTCGGCCAGCGGAGCGAAGAGCTCCTCCAGCCGGTCGGCCGACATGCCGGGGCCGTCGTCCTTCACGATCAGCTGATACCGGTCGTGGCTCGCCTGCCGCAAACGAAGCTGCACGACGGTGGCGCTCCGCGCGTGCTTGAACACGTTGTGAAGCATCTCGTCGAGCGCCGCCTCCAGCAAGGTGGCGTCGCCCCACACGTCCGCCTGGGTGTCGAGCTGGAGGCGCAACTCCATGCCAACGCCGGCCATCCGCTCGCGGATGCGTCGCGCCGCCTCCTGGGCGACGGCGCCCAGCGAGACGCGGACGGTGAAGGCCAGTTCGAGCGGAAGACGAGAGAGCAGGAGCACCTGGTCCGCGATCCGCATCAGGGTCTCCGCTTGCTGCGCCAGCCGCTGGGCGACGAGCGGCATCTCGTTGACGGGGACCTCGTTGCTCCGCAGCATGTCGGCATAGCCGCGCAGGATGGCGAGCGGCTCCTTGACCTCCTCCGATGCGAGCCGCACCGCCGAGACGGGCGTCCGCGATTGGCCGTTGGTTGGCGTCGATTGCTGCAGCAGCCGGGGCGCGAGCAGTCCGGCCACTACCAGGAGCAGATCCTGGTCCTCGGGGGAATAGACCCGGGCGCCCTTGCCCAGCACCGCCAGGGTTCCCGATAGCTCGCCTGTCTTGCCATGCCAGCTGGTGCCCAGGTAGCTCACGATGCCCAGCTGTGCCCGCATCTGCAGGCTTTTGAAGGGCTGGCGCTTGCCGGCATCCGCAACACTGAGAACGCCACCCTCGGCCTCATCCTCGGCGTTGGCGAAGGTCGACTCCAGGGGCAGGCGCAAGCCCGACGCGATCGGAGGGCCGCTTTCCACGATGGCCGACATGATCTCGAGCGTGTCGTCATCAATCTTGCCGAGAAAGGCCGCGCGCCCATCGAGTGCCTCGACCAGGCACGACAGGGCGTGATCGACGAGGTCGGGAAGAGGCCGATCGAGATTGGCGACCACCAGGCGGCGGACTACGCTCAGGCGAGACTGGGGGTCAGGGCTCATGAAGGGGCGCCCACGGTTATAACAGTAAGCGGCCCCGGTGTGGAAAGGCCGCGTGTCATAAGCGGCCCCGGTGTGGAAAGGCCGCGTGTCATAAGCGGCCCCGGCGTGGAAAGGCCGCGTGTCATAAGCGGCCCCGGTGTGGAAAGGCCGCGTGTCATAAGCGGCCCCGGTGTGGAAAGGCCGCGTGTAAAGTTCTTAGAATTTGCCAGCATTGGCTGAGGTATCCAACGGGCGCGCGAACCTGCACCTGCACACCGTCTTCAGCGACGGTGAACTCGAGCCGGCTGAGGTCGTGCAGGCCCACGCCGCCGCCGGCTTTGACGCCATCGCGTTGACCGACCATGACACGCTGGCGGGGATCGACGCGCTGGGCGGCCTCGAGGGACGCTCGCTGCGGATGGTTGCCGGCGTCGAATTGTCGATCGAGGATGAGCCAGGTCGCGGGCTGGTCGACGTGCATCTGCTCGGCTACGGCTTTGCGGTCGGTGATCGGCGGTTGCGACGGCGGCTCCACGAAGCCAGCGAGGCGCGCGAGGCGCAGAAGGTCGAGACCGTTCGGCGGCTGGCGGCGGCGGGTTTCAAGGTGGCGTGGGGTGACGTGCGAGCGCGGGCGCGCGGCAACGTGGGTAAGCCGCATATCGTGGCCGCCATCGAGGCGGCGCAGCCGGGTGTCGTGCGCGAGGAACTCTACGCCGCGATGGGCCCCGGTGGTGCGGCGCACGTGCCCCGGACAAAAGAGATGTCGCTGGACGAAGGGGTCGACTTGATTGGGGGGGCCGGCGGCGTGACCGTGCTGGCACACCCCGGCGTCTACCGCCATGTGTCCGACCTGGAGGTGCTGTTTCGAACCTGCGCCGTGGCCGGCGTCCTCGGACTCGAGGTGACCTATCCCCAGGCACCCGATGATCCCTATGGGCCGAAGAGTGCGGCGTTGATCGAGCGCTTCGTCAAGGTGGCGGCATCCTATGGATGGGTCGCGACCGGCGGTGACGATTTCCACGGGCCACAGGTGACGCCACTGATCCGCCTGGCCGGTTGGACGGCGACGCCGGCGACCAGCGTCGACGAGTTACTCGCTCGCCGCAGCTAGCGCGTTGTCAGGAATCGCGTAATCGCTTCGACCACCGCGTCGGGCCGATCGAGGGGAAGGAAGTGCCCACCCGGGTCGATGATCTCGACCGTCGAGTTGCGGAATTTACGCTGGAGGACCTCCGCCCAGCGTGGCTCGAGGAAGGCGTCATTCGCGCCCCAGAGGATCAGGGTCGGTGTCTCGATCTCCTCGATGTGCTTCGACCGACCCACGAGGTCGCGGTTGTTGAGCGCCCGCGCGGCTCGTAGGTAGGCGCGGCGTCCGCCCAGGTCCTGGAAGGGCCGCGTCCACTCGTCGACGACCTCGTCGGTGACGCGGCCCGCGGTGACGATGCCCTTCTCGAGTCCCTCCCGCAAACCCTTGCGCATGTCGATGTTGACCATGATCTGGTCCCACGCCGGTTCTTTCAGCCGCGCGATGACCGGCACCGGCCAGTTGTTGTCGGCAGCGCTATCGATCAAGATCAGCCGGGCCACCCGGTCTGGTTCGTCGACCGCCATCAGCTGCGCGACCCCGCCGCCGATATCGTGGCCGATGACTGCGGCCTGGTGGATCCCGATGGTTTCCATGAACGCGACCATGTAGCGCGCCTGCGCCGCGATCGACAGGTCGGCGTCGAGCCGTTTGTCGGAATCACCGTAGCCGAGCAGGTCGGGCGCCAGGACATCGAACGTTGCCGACAGCGGATCGATGACGTCTCGCCAGAGGTACGACGAGCTTGGAATTCCATGCAAAAGAAGAATGGGCGGCCCCTGCCCCTTGCGGACGTAGGCGATGTCGCCGGCGAAGGTGCGGATCTTGCGCTTGCCTCTTGCGAGCGGCGCCATGCTGATGAGCTCGGTGGTCATCGACGGCGAGACGGTCGGCGTTGACGGTCGCTCGAGGGCTGATGGCGGCGCCGCGAAACGGGGCGGCGGCTCGTACGTCGCAGCGGGCGCGGTCGGGGGAGGCGCGGTCGCGGATGGCGCGGCCGTCAGTGTCGCGGGTTCGGCTCCGCGCCGCTGAAGGATGATGTTCGTCGAGCTGGCGCGCGCGATCAGCTGGTTCTGCTGGTCCAGGACGTCGGCCTCGGCGACGGCGACCTGCTGGCCGCGTTGCACCACCCGGCCGATCGATCGCAGCATGCCGGAATCGGCGGTGGCCGCCTTCAAAAAGTTGACGTGGAGTTCCGCCGTGGTGAAGGTCTCACCTGGCGCGAGCGTGCTGAAGACCGCAAAACCCATCGCACTATCGGCGAGCGAGGTGATCGCGCCGCCGTGCACCACGTTGTTGGGGTTGTAGAGCTGGCTGGTCGAAGGCATCTCGAAGGTTGCGCTGCCATCGGCCACCGCGATGAAGCGCATGTTGAGCAGCCGCACGTAGGGCGGTGGAGGCGCCGCACCACGCAGGGCGGCTTCGAGGAGGTCACGACCGGACGGTTCGGCCGGTGCGGCCATCGCCACGCATTGTACGGCCGAGCCTGCCTCAGCACCTGACAGGTTTTGGTCTGTGCGTGACTGAGATTTTTGGTTACGGCGCGCCCGTAACGGCCGCGTGACGGTCGTGTGATACATCGTCGCGGCGATGCAAGCCATCGTCACCGGGAACAGTTGGTCCTGTGTAGGCCGCGTCGACCTGCAAATAGGGGGAGAGAAAAGGGGGACTTTTCTGAAGTACGCCGCGCCGCGATTTGCTACACATTCGGCCGTTCTGCTGATGGCAGCCGCGATGCCATGGGTCGTGTTCCATGTACCGGTGGGCGCCTCCCCCGCGATGGCCGGCGGCACGGTCCCCGGTGTTGCCCTGGCGCAAGCGCCCTTCGGTCGCGCGGTCGACGGCATTGGATGGTCGATGAGTGGCTCGCTGGTCGTCCCGGCGCTCCCGGCAACCCCGCCCGCTGAGAAGCACCGCGACATCATCTATTACCAGGCGGTCGATGGCGACACACTCCGGGCCCAGGCCTCGAAGTACGGGTTGTCCGTTAACACGCTCCTCTGGTCGAACCCCATGCTGGTTGACCGATTGACGGCCGGCCAGACCGTCGTCATCCCGCCGGTGGACGGAGTGCTCGTCAAGGTCGCGGCCAAAGACACCGTCGCCTCTCTGGCGCAGAAGTACCGCGCCGAGTCCGACGCGATCATCGAGTTCAACCTGCTGCGGCATCCCGAGACCTTGCCGGTGGACGACTACTTGATGGTGCCCTACGGCGTCGGTCCCGAGCCCGCGTCCGTCCCGCAGCCTACCGCCCAGACGGTTAGCGCCGGCAAGCGCTCCTGGTACGTCACGCCGGTCTACTCCGCGGGTGGGGCCAGCTATCCGTTCGGCCAGTGCACCTGGTACGTCAACACCCGGCGGCCGGCGCCCTGGGGTGGCAATGCCTGGCAATGGTTTGGACGGGCGCGCGCCTACGGCCGTCCCGAAGGGCCCACCCCCCGGGTCGGCGCCATCATGGTGACCTGGGAGTCACCCTATTGGGGCCATGTCGCCTACGTCGAGCAGGTCTACGCCGACGGCAGCTGGCTGGTCTCGGAGATGAACTACGCGAGCCCGACCGGCGGCGGCTGGGGGCGGGTCAGTTACCGGCACGTCATCCCGGGCACGGTTCCGCTGATCGGCTTCATCTACTGACCCTCAGCAAGCTCTTCAAGCAGCCGCCCAACCGCCAGCACCCGGACTTCGCCCATCCACGGCCCCACGATCTGCACGCCGACTGGAAGGCCACCCGCGCGGCCGAAGGGCACCGATAACGCCGGCAATCCGGTCAGATTGAAGGGCGCGGTCAGACGCACCAGCGCGCCATCGACCGGCTCCTCGCCGGCGCGCCAGCGTACCGTCCGATCACCGACGACGGGCGCGGTGATCGGCGTCGTGGGCAAGAGCAGGACGTCCACGTCCTGGAAGACGTGCCCCATGGCCGCCCGAAGTTGGCCTCGCATGCGCTGCGCCAGCACGTAATCGGCGCCGGCGACCAGCGCGCCGAGCTGCAACCGGGTCCGCACGTCAGCGCCGTAGGCGCGCGGCCGGGAGCGGATCCAACGGTAATGAACCGCGCTCGCCTCGGCGCGAAGCGTCACCAACTGCGTCGCGACCGTCCACTGCATCTCCGGAACCGTCACCTCGCGAACCCGCAGCCCCCGACGCCGCAGGGCGGCGGCCGCGGCATCAACCTGGTGCGACACGCGCGGTTGCACCTTCTGGACAAGCGGTCCCTTCAAAACGCCCACCCGCAAGCCACGGGTCGATGCCCGCCGGGCCCGCCGCCCAGCGTCCAGGCCGGTCAGCACATCCAGCAGCAGGCCCGCGTCGGCGACCGTCCTCGCCAGCGGACCGGCGTGGTCGAGCGACCAGCCGAGCGGGATGGTGCCCGTCAGCGGAATGGCACCGAACGTCGGTTTCAGTCCGACACAGCCGCAGAGCGAGGCCGGGATCCGGATCGATCCGCCGGTGTCCGATCCGAGGGCGCCGGCGCAGAGCCCGGCCACCACCGCGATCGCCGAACCGCCGCTCGAGCCGCCCGGGCTGCGCGTCGGGTCGTGGGGGTTGCGGGCGACGCCCCACCAGGGGTTGGCGTTGCTGACGCCGTAGGCAAACTCGTGAAGGTTGGTCTTCCCGATGATGATGGCGCCGGCGGCCCGTAGCCGGGCTACCGCGGCGGCATCGCGCGAGGGAACCCAGTCGCGCAGGATGCGCGAGCCGGCGGTGGTCCTGATCGCCTGCGTCGCAAACAGGTCTTTGACCGCGATCGGCACGCCGAGGAGCGCTCCAGCCTCCCCTCGCGCCAGCCGTCGTTCCGCCCGCCGGGCCTCCTGCCGAGCCCGCTCCCCCGGACGCGTGATAAAGGCGTGCAGGCCGCTGGCCTGTTCGATCCGGTGGGCGTAGGCGTCGACCAGCTCGAGCGGGGACACCCGTCGCCGGCGAAGCGACCGCGCGATCTCGACCAGCGGGGCGACGGTCATCGCCTCAACCGCGGTCATCCCAATCCTCAGGCGGCATCGCCGCTCTCAGTTGTTCGACCAGTCCCAGGTACCGCTTCCAGGCTGGCAGCAGATCGGCCACGTCCTGGGCGGTCAGCCGAAGGCCGGCGGCTTGCGCGGCGGCCGCCAGCAGTTCCCTCTCCGTCACCGGCACAGTATGCAATCCGTGGCGTTTCGCCGGTGATCGGCTCCATCATTACTTGCGAGTGCGAAATGGTTTGACAAGAGTGATTCCTCGGCCCTAAGCTGCCACTGCCGCTTACCGGCTCGTGGGGAGGCGCAGGGTGGCGGTGGCGCTGCCGTTCATCCAATTTTTATTGCTGAGGAGCCCGAAACAATGCTGCTTGTGGAAGTCCGCCGGCTCGACGTCGCCCCTAACACCGACCAGTTCTGGACCCTCGTCTCTCGTATCAACGGCCCTGAGTTCATGGGCGTTCTCTACCGGGCGCGCGAGGCGATCTTCGATAGCGCCGGGATCAGCTTCACGCTCGACCTCCTGAACAAGTTCCTCCAGTTCGACGTCACCAAGAGTTGGTCGGCGTCCGACGAGGGAGAGCTCTTCATGGGATCGGCACCGGTGGTTGGCTGGCTGCGCGTCCGCCGGCCCGGATCCGCGACGCTGCGCGAGTTGCGCTCGGACGACGTCCATTTCATGGAGCTCGAGCACGCGGCCAAGCCGGCGTTCATCGAAGTCGGCATGGCCTACCGCGCCGGCACCGAGAAGATCCGCACCGACTTCCTCAAGCGGGTTCGCACCGCCGCCCAGGAGGCGCTTGGCCAGGAAGTCGGCACCCCATCATCGTGGCCGGTGCTCGCCCCGGTGGGCAGCCACAACTTCGATGCCATCCGTAAGTCCCGCCAGTCGATCAACGAGGCGACGCCCGAAGAGAACCAGGCGATGGCTGCCTTCACCACCCCTGAGATCCGGGCACTGATCCGCGATCTCGAGCGCGTGGGATCGCTGACCGTCTCGGACCTGCCGAAAGTGCTGGGCGAGGCCCAGGGAACGGCGGTCGCCGGGCGGCTCGGCGAGCTCCGTCAACTTGGCCTGATCCAGTCGGAGTACGTAATCGTGTGCTCGCGTACCGGCAACGCGGTGCTGCGCACAGACGACCCCAACAAGTTGCAGAAGATGGCGCCGGACTGGATGAAATGTGCCTGCGGCCGGCCGCTCAACGAAGAGCGCGTCGACCAGGTCATCATGCCGACCGAGCGCGCCACCGCCCTGAACGATAAGGGTCGCTGGATGACGACTCTCGCGACCGCGATCCTTCCCAAGCTCGGCATCAGCCGCGAGCAGGTCATCATCGAGGCCAGCCCGCAGGGCACCGATATCGTCCTCGACCTCAGTGGCGACCTGGTGCTGGTTCAGCTCAAGGATCGCGAGTTCAACCTGGCCGACGCCTACGCGTTTAACGCCAAGGTTTCGCGGATCAAGGCGGCCGAAGGCGTGATCGTCAGCAATGAGGGCCTGTCGGGCGATGCCAAGAAGCTCGTCCAGGAAGAGCTCGGTCCGCAACGGGCACGGATCACGGACCCCTTCCGCATCTCATTCGTGGAAGGCGTCCAGGGTCTCGAGCACGAGCTCGGCCGCGTTGTGGAGCGGCGTCGCCGCCAGTACTTCCTGCGGGCGCTCGGCGACCTGGCGACCATCCAGGGGCTCAATATCGGGCAGCTGGCGCTGGCGAAGGTCGAGGCCGGCGGCCGGGCGGGCAAAGAACTCGTTGTGACGCCCGAGGCGGTCCCTGCCGAAGCCTAGTTAACGCGGCGACTTTGGGTTCGCACGGGAAAAACTGAAACGCGCGCGCGTACTGTTAGAGCATGCGAACCCTTAGTCTCGTTATTGGCGGAATAGCCATCCTGGCCGGCGCGGTCTGGATCCTGCAAGGCGCGGGTGTGCTGCCCGGCAGTTTCATGACCGGACAGCGGATGTGGCTCATCATCGGCATCGTCGTCGCCGCCATTGGGTTGGCGCTGGCGTACAACGGAATCCGCCGGCCCGCCAGCCGTTAACCGGTTGGCCCGTCACCGCCCGCTGATCACCGGCCTCGGGGCCGGGGCGCTGGCCCTGGGCGTCGACTACCTCGCCCACGCCCTCTTCGCCGTGCCGTTGCTCCCGGAGCAGGCCGGCTACTTGCTGCTCAAGGTGCTGCCCCTGTCCACCTTCGCGAACCTGCTCAAGCTGTTGGGGGTGCTCGCCCGGCCGCTGCTGCTCCTGGGGGCGACGGTGGTCATCATCGCTCTCTACGTCGTTGCGGCGGTGGTCGGCGCCCGGCTCTTTCCGCGCATCTACGTCGCGGCCGTCACCGCGCTGGCCGTGGCGGTCGGCGCGCTGGTTGCGACTACGGCCTTCTCGCCCGGGGATTCGGCGATCGGCATCGTGGTCGAGGTCGTGTTGCTCGCGGCCACCGTCCCGCTGGTCGATCGGGTCATCGACGGGGTCGGGTCGGCCGGTACCGTCAACGAGGACCGCCGGATCCTGTTGCGCAACCTCTTTTATGGCGCGGTCGGGATCGCCGTCCTCGGCCTCGGCTACGTCAACGTACGGCGGTTCACGACGGCGCTCGCGATCACCCAAGGGACCCACGCCGGGACGGAGATCACCGATGTGAAGGACTTCTATGTGGTCGAGAAAGATCTCGGTGGCGGACCGGTCGTCAATGCCTCCACCTGGCGCCTCAACCTCCCGACCCGGTCGCTCGCCTATGACCAGTTGCTGGCGATCCCCACCGTCCAGTTGGAGCTCACCCTTGAGTGCATCAGCAATGACATCGGCGGGACGCTGATCAGCAACGGCATGTGGACAGGCCCGCGAGTCTCCGACGTGCTCGCCCTGACGACGGTGCCATCGGATGCGGTCTGGATGCTAATGGAGAGTGCCGACGGCTACACCGAAAGCTTTCGGCTGAGCGAGTTGACGCCCGACCACCTCCTCGCGACCCATCTCAATGGCGCGCCGCTGACTCCGGAGCACGGCTTTCCGGCGCGCTTCCTTTTTCCCGGCCACTACGGGATGAAGCAGCCCAAGTGGGTGACGCGGATTCGTTTTTCCACCACCGATCAGGCTGGCTACTGGGAGAACAACGGTTGGGACGAGCGAGCGATCATCAAGACGATGTCGCGCATCGATCGGCCGTCGGACGGCGCCGCCCTGGCCGCGGGGTCGATCCAGTTCGGCGGCATCGCGTTCGCCGGATCCCGCCGGATCAACGCCGTCGAGCTGAGCTGGAACGGCGGCCACAGCTGGCAGGCAGCGGAGCTGCACGCCGAGTTCGCTCCGAATGCCTGGCGCTTCTGGCAGCTCACCACCAGCCTGCCGGCGGGACATTACGGGGTCAGCGTCCGAGCCCGCGACGGCGAGGGAACGTTACAGACGTCGAAGGCCACGGGCACACTTCCCAACGGCGCCGACGGCTACCACAGCATTACGCTCGATCTCGCTTAGCAATCTCAACTGCTTCTCAGGACGACTTCAGCCAGATTCGCAACGCGCCTTCTACCGTAAGGTTCGAGGCAAAAGAAACGCATGAACCGCGACGTTGTACCAGGCAGGGAGAGGAAGATGTCCTCGATCACGACGCTGAGGTGGGCGTCGATGTTGGGCACGCTACTGCTGGCGGTGCTCGCCGGCGGCGTGGTTGCCACCGCCCCTAAACCATCCGAGGCACCGCTGCACCCTTCGGTCACGCTGCTTCCGAACGATGCCACGGTCCAGAGCAAGAGCTATGTCTCCTGAACTCGCGTCCCGACACTTCAGTGCGCTGGGCTCGACCTGCGAGCTGCTGGCCCTCGGGGTGGGGCAGGCGGCACTCGAGCGTTGCGAGCAGCGGGTGCGTGAGGAAGAGGCGCGCTTCACCCGATTCGTCACGGACAGCGAGCTCGCTCGGCTGAACGCCGGCGATGGCCGCTACGTTCCCGTCAGCCCGGAGATGTTCGCCATGCTCGAGGCCGCGCTCTGGGCCTACCAGGAGAGCGGGGGACTGGTCAACGCCGCCATCCTTCCCGCGCTGACCGCGGCCGGCTACGACCGCCCCTTCCGTCAGGGCCTCACGCATCCCGGATCAACGGAGCCGATGCACGTCCCGGGACTGCCCGAGGTGCTGATCCTCGATGCGACGACGCGCTCCGTCGCGCTCGCCCCTGGGGCGGCGCTGGATCTAGGCGGGATCGCCAAGGGGGCGCTTGCCGACCTCCTCATCGACGAGCTGGGCGACGATGCCGTTTGCAACCTCGGTGGGGACGTCCGGGTGCGCGGCAACGGGCCCGAGGGCGACGGCTGGCACATCGGACTCTGCGATCGCTCGGCGGTGGCGGTACGAAACGGCGCCGTGTGCACCAGCGGCACCACCCGGCGTCGGTGGGGCCAGTCCATGCACCACCTGATCGACCCCAAGACGGGCATGCCGGTCAAGACCGACCTGGCCGAGGTTTCGGTGATCACCGACTTCGCCCTGCGTGGCGAGGTGTACGCGAAGTGCGCGATGTTGCTCGGCGCGTCCGCGGGGCTCGCCTTCCTCGACTCGCGCGGCGTTCGTCACGCGGCCGTGCCGGCCGTGAGCAACGGCGACCGGATCGTTCCGGCTGCCGCGTGAGCCTCGACCAGGTCCTCTGGCTGACATCACGCGCGGCAGCGCTCACCGCCTTCTTTGTGATCTCCGCGGCGCTGCTCACCGGCCAGGCGCTGCGCAGCGCGATGTTCGAGGGCGCCGTGCGCAATCGCGACCTCTCCAACCTGCACCGGTTCCTGACGGTGTGCTGGGTGCCGTTCGTTGCCCTCCATGTGCTGGCGATGATGCTCGATGCCGTGGCCCGCATCGGCCCACTCGACCTTCTCGTTCCGTTTCGCGTCTCCTATGCGGCGCTGCCGATCGGGCTGGGGACGATCGGCTTCGACCTGCTGCTCATCGTCACGGTTACGGGTTACCTGCGCGGTCACCTCGATCCGGCCGCGTGGCGATGGTTGCACCGCCTGTCGTACGTGATGTTCGGGGTCTTCCTGCTGCACGCCTTGCTGGCGGGCACCGACTTCACCCGGCCCGTCGTGCTGGCTCCCGCCGCGGCCGTGGTGGCCTTCATCGCGATCACGAGCCTGGCTCGCATGGTTTTCGGGCGCCTCAAGACAACCTCCGGTTAGACTCGCGGTCACCAGCGTGGATCCATGGCATCGGGCGATTGCCTTCATTCGGACGGTGGACGAGCGTGCCGCCGAGGAGGTCATTCCCTATCGGTGGGGCCGCGCGCTCATCAACCGCCGGCTTGCGCGGGTGCATGACCTCAACTACTTGATCGTGGATCGAGTCGATGGCGCCGACGTGCCGGCGCTCGTCGCCGAGGCCAATCGGATCCAGGGCGAGGCCGGGATCGCGCACCGCCGCATCAACGTCGACGACCAGGCCGCGGCGGACCGGTTTGCGCCGGCATTCGTCTCGGCCCGTTACCGACCGGAGCGTTTTGTTGTGATGGTGCACCGGCGATCTCCAGGCCGCCAGGTCGATGCCAGCGGTGTGCGGGAGGTCGACTGGACGCAGTTGCGTCCAGCCCGCGAGCTCGAGTTACGGCAGCAACCGTGGGCCAGCGCCCCAGGACTGATCTCGCAGATCCTCGCCAAGCACGAGCTCACCGCCAGCCGCATCAACACGCGCTACTTCGGGGCGCTGGTCGACGGCGCCGTCGTCTCCTCGTGCGAGCTTCGGACCGAGGGCGATGTCGCCCAGATCGAGACCGTGGAAACGCTCGAACCTTTTCGCCGGCGCGGTCTCTCTCGGGCGGTTGTCAGCTCGGCGCTCGCGGCCGCCAGCGCGTACGAGTTCGTCTTCCTGGTCGCCGATGCCAATGACTGGCCGCACGAGTTCTATCGCCGTCTTGGGTTTGACCAGGTCGGCATCGAGTCCCGATTTCTTCGTCTGCCCGACGGCTGACGATCAATCGCTCGATCCGAGCCGGCAAACGTTAGGCTGAAGCGGCGTCGGCGAGTGCTTTCGGCAGCGAACAATCCCAGGAGGACTGCGATGCGTGTCATGGATGTCGTCAACGAGGCAAAGGGGGCGATGCGGGCGAGCGAAGTCTTCGGTGCTCCTTACGAAAAGAATGGCATCACCATCATTCCCGCGGCGAAAATCGCCGGCGGCGCCGGTGGTGGCGGCGACCAGCAAAATCCGCAGGCGGGCGGTGTCGGATTTGGCGTCTCGTCGCGGCCGGTGGGTGCGTTTGTGATCAAGGGCGGCGAGGTCAGGTGGCAGCCGGCCCTCGATCTGAATCGGGTCATCCTCATGAGTCAGGTCGTGGCAATCGTCGCGCTGCTGACCGCTCGGGCAATCGTCAAAGCGTCGGCGAAGCGCCGCTGATGGCGGGACCGACCACGATCGACCTCGATCTGCAATCCGTTCGGAGGCAGTTTCCGGCGCTCGCCCTGAAGATCGAGGGACAACCCGTTGTCTACCTCGACAATCCCGCCGGCACCCAGGTGCCCCAACGGGTGATCGACCGCACGGCGGAGTACTGGCGCACGATGAATGCCAACCGTGGAGGCGCGTTCGTCACCAGCGAGGAGACGGACGCCTTGATCGCTGAAGTCCGGCAGGCGGCCGCGATCTTCCTCAACGCGGCGTCCCCCGACGAGATCGTCTTCGGTCCTAACATGACGACGCTGACCTTCGCCGTCAGCCGCGCCATCGGACGTGAGCTGCGCCCGGGCGACGAGATCCTGGTCACTCGACTCGAACACGACGCCAACGTTTCGCCCTGGCTCGCTCTCCAGGAGCAAGGCGTCAAGGTGCGCTTCGTCGACATCGCGGTTCCACAATGCACGCTTGACATGGAGGACTTCAAACGCCAGCTCGGCCCGCGGACCCGGTTGGTCGCGGTCACCCACGCCTCCAACGCGGTCGGCACCATTCCGGACCTGGCGGCGATTTCGCGTGCCGCCCACGCCGCAGGTGCCTGGGTCTGGGTGGACGCGGTCCACTACGGCCCGCATGGCCCGATCGACGTGCGCGCCATCGACTGTGACTTTCTCGTCTGCTCGAGTTACAAGTTCTACGGGCCGCACCAGGGCATCCTCTACGGCCGGCGCGAGCTGCTCGAGCGGCTCCGTCCGTACAAGGTTCGTCCGGCAAGCGACGAGGGCCCCAGCCGTTGGGAGACCGGCACGCAGAACCACGAGTGTCTAGCCGGCATTCTCGGCGCCTTCGAATACCTGGCGGACCTCGGTGGCTCGCGGCAGATGGCCCGTCCGGCGCTGGAGGCGGCGATGGTCCGCATCCAGGCGCACGAGCGGGCGCTGGCGGCGCGACTGATCGACGGCCTGGAGCAGATCAAGGGTGTCCAGATCTACGGGATCACCGACGCCGAGCAGCTGGACCGGCGCGCGCCCACGGTGTCGCTCACCTGGTGGCCGCACCGCCCCGAGGACGTAGCCCGCTGGCTCGGAAGCCACCATGTGTTCACCACGCACAGCGATCACTACGCGACCGAGCTGATGAATCGGCTGGGTCTGGCCGAGCAGGGCGGCACCCTGCGCATCGGCGTGGCGCACTACAACACCGCCAGCGAAGTCGATCTCGTCCTGGAGTTGCTCGCCGGCTACCGTCCGTCGCCGATCAGAGGCTGATCAGGAGCACGCCGGCCAGCGCCAGGACGATCCCGACCTGCTGCACCCGGACCATTTGCTCCTTGAGGACGATCCGAGCAAGGATGACCGTGGCCACCGGGTAGAGCGACGAAAGAATGGAGACGATGCTGAGAAGGCCGACGGTGGTTGCAAAGGCGAAGAAGACGTCGGCGGACACATCGAGCACGCCGACCGTAAGCAGGGATGGCACGTCGGCGCTCGCAACTTTTATCCGCGATCGGAACACCAGCCCGAGCACCAGCAGCGCCAACACGCTCCCGGTTCTGGTCGCGAGCACGCCCCACACAGGATCGGGCCGGCTCGCATAGCGGATCGCGACCAGGAACACACCGAACGCCAGCGCCGCCAGGAGCGCCAGGCCCACACCGGGAACCAGCTTTCCTCCTGCCTGCGGGCGCCGATCGAAGGCCAGCAGCGCGATCCCGGCCAGCGTGACGGCGATGCCTCCGAACTGCAGGAAGCTCGGTCGTTCGCCCAGCACCAGGCCGACCACGATCGGGATCACGGGTCCGGTCGCCGCGATCGTCGACACCACGCTGACCACCCCGATCGCCATCCCGCGATAGGCTGCGGACAGGCCGACCAGGCCGACGAGACCCGCAATGACTCCGAACACGATCCAGGGGCCTGGCGCAGTCGGGACACCGCGGAGAAAAACGACAGCGGCGATCAGCAGGAGCGTTGGCGGTTGCGAGACCAACAGCACCGCGAGCGCGCCCAGACGCCGGGTTTTGAAGCCGCCAATGAAATCACCAACGCCCCAGCTGAGGCTGGCGGCGAGCGCCAGAAGGACGGCGGTCAGCGGGCCACCCGACGAACGGAGGTGTCGGTAAGGAGATCGCCAAGCCGCTGGCGCCGCCGATGGCGCAAGAGCAGGACCGCATCGATCGGCCAAAGGGGGACCAGGACGCCGACCAGGTTGCGCACCGTCGCCCGCCACCATCCGGGCACGCCCTCATTGGGTCCGTAGACCGAGATACCCATCAGTGTCTTGCCGATCGTCTGGCCCCGGCGTGCCTCGATTGGAACGCGGTACACGAGGGCGATGACGGCCAGCAGCAGGAGACCTTCCGGGTCGAGGACGATTTCGGTTTTGTCCAGCCCGGATACGGCCGTCAGGATCAGGAGGGCGACGATGAACACGATGGCGAGGTCGATGAGGCCGGCCCACACCCGGCGCAGGAGCGGATATTTGCGCCAACCGGCGGCGTGGAAAACCGCTTCATCGATCGTGTCCGCCAGCTCCCGACGTACACCGAGCACGATCGGTTCCAGAACTGACAGCACCCCGCGCCGCGCCAGCCAGCGCACCGAGAGGATGACCGCGAACGCCGCCAGGACCGTGACGGCGATGACAAAGAATCGGTGCTCGGCCCGGTGAAAGAGCCGGACCGCGGGCTGGCCGGCCAGCGCCCCGAGCCCGACAAAGACCGCGATGTAGACAAAGACCGACGGGATCAGGCCGGCCGCAAAGGTGAGGCGCGGCATCTTGCTGACGCCCGCTACCTGGGTCGTGCTGATGCGCAGCCCGGGAATCAGCCGGCCAATGAAAACCGCCACCGGACCGCCACGCCGGAGCAGGGTGGTCGCTCGTTCCAACGCAGGCCGGAATCCCAGCGCGTCTGCCGCCTTCATCAGGGCTGGCCGGCCCACCGCTGCGAAGACTTCGCGGCCAATCATCGCGCCCAGCACGGTGGCCGTCAGGAGCGCCGCTACCATCGGAACCGGCTCCACCGTGTCGCTGGCGATCGCGATCCCGGCGATGATCAGGAGCAAGTCGCCGGGCGCGAAGGGGACCGGGATCCCGGATTCTTCGATGAAGACGAGCCCGGCGATCACGGCGATCAGGAGGTCGCCGCTCAGGCTCGCGATGGAGGTAATGGGGTTCATCCGGCGGTCCTGGGGCTGGGGTCGAAGGCTCTATCTCGAAAGGGAATTCGTAACGTCGCCCACGTCCGCACGGGGTTTGAGGCTAGCAGGTGACCACCTGCAAAGCGTCACGGAGGACGTAAGGCACCGCTGTTACGTTGGCGTCACCGAATCATGCGCCAGCCATCATCGCCACGTCACATGCTGTCAGCCTTCCATCGTCCGCTCGCGGCCCTGCTGGCCGCTACCGGCCTGGCGTTGGCCGGTCTGCCAAGCATTCCGGCCCTGGCCGCATCCAACCAAGCGCACCTCGATCGCGAGGTGCTCAAGGCCATGCAGGCCGGGCGATCGATCAATGTCATCGTGGTCGCGCGCGGCGATCTGAACGTGCTGGAAGCCGATCTGCGGCGGACTGGTCTGAAACACACGGAGCGTGTCCCGATCGCTCATGGGGTCGCCGTCCAGCTGACGGCGGCGCTCATCGATCACTTCCGCGCGGACGCGAACGTCGCCCGGCTCATCTACGACGCCCCGGTTAGGCTGACTGACACCCCCTTCGACCCAACCGCATTGGCGACGGTGTACCCTACGGTCGTTGACGCTCTCCCGGTCTGGAGCAACCCGCTGGCGCCGCTCACCGGACAAGGGATCGGGATCGCCGTGATCGACAGCGGGATTGCGTCGCACCCTGACCTGGGCAATCGCCTGATCGTCAGCCAGAACTTCAATCCGAACGTCAATGGCAACGACGACGCCTATGGCCACGGCACCGCGGTCGCCGGCATCATCGCGGGCGACGGCACCGCAGGCCTCGGACAGTACGTCGGTGTAGCGCCGCAGGCGAACCTCATCAGTCTGCGGGTCAATGACGGCACCGGCGGCGCCCCCACCTCGGCGATCATGAACGCCATTCTGTGGGCGGTCATCAACCGGAATACCTACAACATTCGCGTGATCAACCTGTCGTTGCAGGCCTCCGTGCAGGAGTCATACCGCACCAGCCCGATCGACGCGGCCGTCGAGTATGCCTGGCTGAAAGGGGTCGTGGTGGTCGTTGCCGCCGGCAACAGTGGCCCAAACAGCGCCCTCTATGCGCCGGCGAATGACCCATACGTGATCACGGTGGGCGCGACCGACGATCAGGGCACGGTCGCGAGCACCGACGATACGCTGGCCGGTTTTTCGAGCTACGGTGTGACCCAGGACGGCTTTACCAAGCCCGACTTTGTCGCGCCCGGCAAGCGCATCATCACCACGCTCGCCCCCAACAGCAATTTCGCGCTGAACTACCCGAGCTTCATGGTCGGGTCGCAGTACATCAAGCTCAGCGGCACCTCGGTGGCGGCCCCGATCGTCAGCGGCGCGGTGGCGCTCTATATCGAGAGCAATCCGACGGTGCGCCCGGGGCAGCTGAAAGGCGTGCTGCTCGCGACCGCGAACCGCCTGGGGTTCCCCGGAAGCGGCGCCGGATATCCGGACGCCCTGCATGCGATCGCGTATGTCGGCCTGCTCGGGAATGCGGATCACGGCCTCGATCCAAACGACTACCTGAAGGTCCTCTACATGGCGGCGCACAGCCTGACGGTGCTGCCAGTCGTCTCCTGGGACAGCGTCTCGTGGGACAGCGTCTCCTGGGACAGCGTGTCGTGGGACAGCGTCTCCTGGGACGCCGTGAGCTGGAGCAACTAGCCATGACAAGCGGACGACGCTCGACCGCCGCCCTCTCCTACGTCGCCGGTGTCAGCATCGCCACCGTCGCGTCCGCCTTGCTCCTCTGGCGAAGCGAGGGCCCAGCAGCCAGTCTCGTGGTCTTGGTTGTCCTCACAGGCCTGGGCATGCTCGCGCACGCCTATCCGGTGCAGGGATTCCGCCACCAGGCCTACCAGGTGACGCTGCCCTTCATCGTGGTAGCGGGCGCCATCTTGAACGCCTGGCAGTTGGTCACCTTCATCGTCCTGATCCACCTGGCCGAGCAAGCCCGGGTTCGTCGGCCGCTCCACATTCAGTGGTTCAACGTCTGCAACTACTTCCTCAGCGCGGCGCTCGCTGCCACCTTTTACCATCGGGCGACCGCGCTGCTCCCGGATGGAGCGCTGGGCCAGGTCGCCGCCGCTCTCGCAGCCAGCTGCACGTTCGTTCTGCTCAACCGTGTGCTGCTCGCGGCGGTACTCTGGCTCGCGCGCGGCCTGTCGCCGCTCGCCTCGGGACTCTTCCAGCCGGAGTTGCTCGCCGCCGACCTGATCATTGCCTGGATCGCCGGCCCGATGCTGGTTCTCACATTGGAGGCAGGACCCTGGATGCTCCTCGCCACCGCGGGCCCGCTGTTGCTCGCGCGCCTGGCGCTATCGGCGCTGCTGGCACAGCGTGAGGAACAGGTGCAACCGGTCGAGGCCCGGGCCGCCTGAGTCGATGAGCGATCTCCCGCGCGCGGCACGGATTTACGTCGTCGCCGTGCTGGTCGCGGCGGCAGTCGCCGGCATTGCCGGAATCCTGCTCGCGCCACCGCGGCTCGAGCGGCTGCCGGTTGCCGTCGTGATCCTCCTGTGCGCGACGATCGCGCAACAGTTCAAGGTCAAGAGCCCCAAGCACCAGTCCTACTACACGACGACGATCTTCTTCTTCGCCGCCGCCGTTCTCTTCGGTCCGGCTTACGTGATCGCCATCATCCTCGCCGCCCACGTCGTGGAGTTACTGCGCGTGAGGTACCGCTGGTACATCCAGGCCTTCAACGTTGCGAATTTTGTCCTCAGTGCGATCGCTGCCGGCGCCATCGCGGGCATTGGCCAGTCGGCCCAGCCGCCGAGCACGGGCGAGGCTGTCTTCTATGTCGCGCTAGCCGGGCTGACCTTTATTGCTCTCAATCACTTTCTGACTGCGCTGGTGATCATGTGGGCGCGGGGCGTCCCGATCTCGCGGGCCGGCACTATGGACTGGGAGAACGTTGGGACCGACCTGGCGTTGATGTCCGTCGGCGCGCTCGGCTCGTTGCTCTGGCTCACGAGTCCATGGCTGGTGCCGCTCTGCCTCGGTCCACTCTTCTTGATCTACCGATCCCTGCTCGTCCCCAGCCTCAAAGAGGAGGCGCGGACTGACCCGAAGACAGAACTGGCCAACATGAAGCACTGGAACCAGCTGGCACAGGCAGAGGTTGAGCGCGCCCGTCGCTTCGGCCGTCCCCTCAGCGTCGTTCTCGCCGACTTCGACCTGCTCCGTGACGTCAACAATCGGTACGGCCACCTGATGGGAGACCAGATGATCCGGCGGGTGGCCGACGCGATCCGCGCGTCGTTGCGTGAGTACGATGTGCCAGCCCGTTTCGGCGGCGACGAATTTGCCGTTCTCATGCCGGAAACCACGCTCCCCGAGGCGATGGCGGTCGCCGAGCGAATCCGGCGCGGGGTCGAGGCGATCGTGCTGAAGAGCGGAGATGGCGCGGTGCCGGCGAGTGTGAGCATCGGGGTTGCGCTCTTCCCGGCACACGGACGAACCGCGTCCGACTTGCTGGCCGCAGCCGACCGTGCGGTATATCAGGCCAAGGCGCTCGGTCGCAACCGTGTCTGGGCGTTTGCCGAGCGTGAGGATGAGAACCTGCGGCCCATCATCGTGACGGCGCCCTCCCGGCGCGAGGCGAGTTAGGGCCTATTTTTTCGGCCGCCGGCTTCCGCGTCGGTCGCCGTGTGCGCGCATGAAGGTGTAGGTCTTTTCTGCGGCATAGCCTTTTTGCACCGCGTCCTGGATCCGCGGCCAGAACTCTTCCTTGACCCAGTTGCGGGCGACGAGGACCTCGATGCCGGCGAGCCGTAGGTCTCCTTTCTCGATGTCGGAGGTCGTATCGCCGCGCTGCAGAGCGCGTACCGCGTCGAGGCTGAGGTTCGGCAGGAGCCACGCGCTGGGGATGAGGACCTCGGCCTGGCCACGCCCCTCGTCTGGCACGGAGCAACTATAAACGGCAGACGCTATGCTGCTGACGTGTCGGTCCTGAAGACGCTCCACGTGTTGGGAGCGATCTTCCTTGTTGGTGGCGTCACGACGCATGCATTGCTCCGGCCGATGGCGGCTCGCGCCACCGACCTGGCGCAACAGGCGCTCTACCAGTTCGCCTGGCGCGTGCAGCTGGCGATGGTCTACGTCGGATCGGCGCTCGTGTTGATCACCGGCCTCCTGCTATGGATCGGACACTTCAAGTTGTTCACGGGTTGGCTCGTGCTCGGCGTCTTGCTCTTCATTGCGGCGATGGGTTTGGACGGGGCTTTCCTCGCCCCCAACCTACGGCGGGCGCGCACCGCAGCCGGCGAGGCGTCCAGCGCGCTGGCCGGCGCCGCCATGACGGTTCAGCTGGTGGCCTGGCTCCTGCTCGTCGTCGTCGTCTTTCTCATGGTCGCGCGCCCCTTCTAGCGCGATGGCGTCGCTGGGACCAATTACGTTGACCGGGAAGCACATCCGGCTCGAGCCGATGCGGTCGGCGCATGCCCGCGCGTTGCTCGACGCCGGGCGCGCCGCCGAAATCTGGGAGTGGATGCCAACCCGCCCGGTCAATGAGACAACCATGCAGGGCTGGCTGGACAAGGCTATACAGGCAGAATCACAGGGCCGTGAGTATCCGTTCGTCGTGATCCTCGTCCGCAATGGCCGCCTTGTTGGCAGCACCCGCTATCTGGACGTTCAGGAAGATGACCGAACGGTCGAGATCGGATGGACCTGGTACGCGCCGGACACCTGGGGCGGCATCGTCAACCCCGAGGCAAAGTATTTGTTGATGCACCATGCCTTCGACGATTGGGGCGCCATTCGGGTGGCACTCAAGACGGACGTCCGCAACCTCCACTCGCAGGCCGCCATCAAGAAGCTGGGCGCGAAGTACGAGGGGCTGCTCCGCAACCAACGGATCCGTCCCGACGGGAGCTACCGCGACACGGTGGTGTTTTCCATCACCGACCGCGAGTGGCCGGCCGTCAAGTCGCGGCTCGAGCAGCGCATTGCACAGCTCACTCCTCCGGAAAGAGCGACATGATCGGCGGGTCTTGCGACCGGCTCTTGCGCGCCGGGCGCCTGGCGCCGCCCGGCAAAACCAGCAGGGTGGGCTCATCCTTGCGACGCGCCCGATAACCGCTGGCGACCCGGGCCGCGGCCGCCTGGACGGCCCCGATCATCTCCTGCGCCGCCACCTCGGGGCTGCGCAGCGACTGCTCTTCGAACGGCACCAGCTCGCTGATGCAGATCTCACGCTGGGGATCGACGATCACGACCGCGACAAAGGGCTCTTCGGACCTGATGCTGGGATGGATCTCTGACCACGGAATGACATTGCCCATGCCGCGAGCCTACCCCCCCCTTTTGACAGCTGTGTGTCGCAACTTTTCCTGCTAACACGGGAACTTAGCCGGCGATTGCGACGGCCCCGGTGTCCTTCAGCGCGCTACTCGCCCGTCCATGAGGGCAGGGCTCGTGTCGCGCTTTTCCGGACGGGCCGTCGCTCGCCGGACGCTAAAGATGCGGCCTCTGGCCGCGTGCCGGTCCGTGCCAAGGCCGACCCGGCCATTCTTTGGCGGAACTCGTTAGCTTGGGACTTCTTCTTCAACTTGGTCGGGGCTGGACCCATTGGCTGGCGTTCCCTCGGCGGATCCCGGGACCAGGGCCGGACCGGGCAGCCGGATGATCGTCCACTCGTCGTTCTTCTCGGCGCGGTCGGCGAGCGCCTCATCCTTCGAGAAGAGGATGACCTGGTGATCGAGGCGGCCCAGCTCGTCCATGGCGGCCCGCAGCCGGCGGCGATCCGCGTGCACCAGCGCCTCGTCAAGGAGCAAGGGGGGTGGCTCCGCGTTGCCGCCGATGATCCGCGCCAGCGCCAGGCGCTCGAGTAAGTAGATCAACGACCTGGTGCCCAGGCTCAGGTTGTCGACATCTTTATATGCCCGCTGGTCCTGGGTCTTGACGGAGAGGGCAAGGTCTTCTCCGATCCGCACGTCCCGGTAGCGGCCGTTGGTGATCGGCGAGAGCTGGCCCTGCAGTTGCGACTTCAGGCGTGGGATCACGGCGCGCCTGACGGACTTGGCCGCCGCCTCCAGGGTTTCGATCGCGAGGTCGTAGGCGTGGGCTTCCGCCTCGAGCTCCTGTAGCTGTTCGCGGACGGTGGCGATCTCCTCGTCGAGTGCCGCGACATCGCCGGTCTGCGTCAGCCGATCGTTCAAGAGTTCCTCGGCGCGGGCCCGTTCCTCCTGGGCACGCTCCTTGACGTCGCGGTGTTGATCGCGCTGCCGTTCGAGCTCGGCCAGGGGTAGTGCCGCGAACTCGGCCGCGCGCGCCGGATCGACGCTTTTCCCTACCTCGCCCAGCTGGCGGGTCAGGTCATCGACCAGCTGGCGGAGCGATCCCGCTTCGTCCGCCGTGACGCCGCCGCGCTGCGATTCCAGCTCGGCCAAACGAACACTCGACGTCCGGTACGCATCACCGTGGCCGACGGCAGCGTCCCAGGCCACCGCCGCGGCCTCCATGTCGGGTTCGGTAATTCCGGCTCGCATGTAGATGGTTGACAGCTGCTGGGTGTAGTCGTCAGCCTTTGCGCGCTCGGAGCTCGCGCGCTCGCCCGGGGCGCGAAGCTGCGCCAGTTGGGCGTCGAGCTGCTCGATTCGGGTGCGAACCTGCTGGGCCTGGCGCTCGGCCTCGCAGCTGGCGATAAAGTCGCGCGCGGCGCCCAACGCCTCGCGCCGGTCGAAGCCGAGCCGGTCCAGCAGGCTGTGGAGCTGCTGGCGGAGCGATTCCCGGCGCTGGTCCATCTCGGTTTCGGCCCGCGTCGCCTCCAGCGAGCGCTGGCTCGCGGCGTTCCACGCGAGGCTGTCCTGGGCCAGCGATTCCACGTCCTTGGCCGTTGCGTCGACGGCCTCTTCGGTGGGGGCCGGCTGCGAAAGCCCCCAGGATCCCACCAGCTCGCGCAGGGTTCGACCGGCGCCCTGCGCCCGCTCTTCCAACTCGGTCGCCTGGCGATCCAGCTCGAGGCGGGTGGCGTCGTAGCGGACCTTCTGCAGGTGCTCGACGAGCGCCTGCTGCAGCTCGCCGGAGCTGCGGACACCCCACGGCTGCAGGATTTCGCGGCGCTTGACGCGAGCCTCGTCTTTCGCGCGAAGGCGGCGATCGACCTCCCGGACCGCGGCGCCGCGGACCCAGATGCCGATGCCGGTCGACAACACCCCCATGCCGAGCAGGAAGAAGGCGGCGCCGCTGAGCGGCAGCGGCATGCCACCCTGGAGCGCGAGAAAGGCGACCAGGATCGCCATCGCGGTGAGCAGCAGCCCGCCCAGCATCGCGCCCAGGAAGGTTCGCTGCCGGCTGCGAGCGCGCTCGGCCATCGCCTCCTCACGCCGCATGGCCTCTTCGGATTGCTGGCCGGCCTTGATGACGTCCGGGACTTCCTTGTAGCGCGCAATGTCGTGCTTGAGCTGCTCCAGCCGCGGGGGCAGCTCGGCGCCGGCCCGATGACGCGCTTCGGTGGCGACATTGTGGCGCTCGCGCCATTCCGAGTAGACGCGCTGAAACTCCATCTGGCGGGCGGACCAATCGAGGTTCTGGCCGATCAAGCCCGGATGACGCTCGGCGATCCGGCGCGCCTCTTCCGCAGCCGTCTGGGCGCGCAGGTGGACCTCGGGGGCCTGGGTGTCGGCCACGTTGAGGGAGGTCAGCAGCTCGCGGACGGCGGGTTCCTGGTCGAGCGCGGCGGCGTCGATCCCCCGGGCGCGGGTTTCGTGACCTTGCGCCTCCGTTTCGAGCTTGGCACGCTCGCCCTCGAGCTGCTGCACCTGCGCGGCGTTCTCCGCGGCTCGGCGCTCGAAGTCTTCCTGGGCCTCGCGGGTTGCTCGGAGGTGGCTACGGAGTTCCTGGACCTCGCCCTGTCGGTCGAGCGGGAACATGGCAAAGCGCGTGTGATCCTCCTGTCTCGCCCGCTCATCAGCGATGGCGCGCTCGAGCATTTCGACCCGCTCCAGGCGATGACGTGCCTCGTCGAGGCGGGAGGCAAGGACGGCGGCGTCGAGCAGCTGGACCACCGCCAGCTCCGCCTCGGTCAATGCCGACACCGTCTCGCGCTTCTGCGCCAGCTCGTCGACGGCGCTGCGAGCTTGTTGAGCGGCGGTCAGCTGCCGTTCGAGGTCGGCGAGCCGGCTTTCGAGGTCGTGCAGCGGGCCGGTGCGCCCGCGAGGCTTTCCGATGCGCTGGACTCGTTCCTGGCGGAGTCGATCGAGCACGGCCTGGGCGGTTCGGTCGGGATGCGCCGAGTCCGCCAGGGCGACGATCGCTTCCTTGATGCTGCCGGCGTCTTCGAGGCGCAGCACCTCGCTGCGCGAGATGCATGCCGTGTTGGTGTAGATATCGCGGCTGATGCCGAGCAGCTGGCGTCCAATCTGGAGCCCACCCCACGGGTCGCGTTCGAAGCGATCGTTCAACTCCGCTCCGTTGGCGAGGTCGAGGACGCGAACCGAGTCGCCGTCGAGGTCGCGCTCGACCCGAAGCCTCGAGCCGTCGTCGAGCTCGAATTCGAGCGCGAGGCCGAAGCCGCCGCCCTCCCAGGGCCGCCAGCGATCGGTGCGCTCGACGATCGCGGAACGGCGGTCGCTGGTCTCGAGACCATAGAGGCCGGTCACGATCGCTTCCTGCAGCGTCGACTTGCCGGCTTCGTTCGGCCCCACCACGAGGTTCATGGCAGGACCGAAGCGCAGGTCCATGCCTTGCAGGGCGCCGAAACCTTCGATCTCGATGCGCGTCAGGCGCATGAACGACTCACCGCATTCAGGCTAAACGTCATTCGTCGAAGGCATCGAGCGCGAGCTGCAGCGCCCGACCAACCGTCTGTTCCTCCTGGCGTGATCCCTGTTTGTGATCGACGAGCTTGCGAACCATTTCTCCACGGCTGGTGAACTCCTGGGTCGCCGCCTCCAGGTCGTGGGAGACCCGAGACTGGTCCCGGAACTCGAGATAGGCGAATCCGTCACTGCACTCGGAGGACAGTGCCTGGGGATCGATGACGAGCGAACGGGCCCGTTCCCCGACCAGCGTCGCCCGGATCACCGCGCCATCCAGATGCTTGCCATCACGGATCGCCAGCACCGCGTCGCGCACGTGGTCGGGGCTGGTCATGCCCGTGATGTCGATCGTTTCCTGGGCGAACTGGCGCTGATTGATGTCATCGAGCACCACGTGCACCGTGCCATCATCCTCGATCGTCACAAGCGCGGTGCAATGCCGACCGGCTTCGTTCCACCCCAACGGTTCCGGGCTTCCCGGATAGGTCATCGGCCCGCTCGTGCTCGCTTCGTGATAATGACCGAGCAGCGCGTGGCGAAACCCGGCCTGCTCCACCTGGCTGGGCAGGATCGGCTTGTAGGGGGTCACGCCCTCAGGCACCTGGCTCATGTCTGAGGCGTGCAACAGGAGGAGATGCGTGCCCGCATCTTGCCTGGCGAAATCCCGCAGAGGCGCCTCCGAGACCTCGGGGCGCATGAAGCCGCCCGCCCAGACCTGGACATCACCGTAGCGATAGGGCCGCAAGTCCTCGTGCGCCGCGATCGTGACGTTCTCCGGCCAGCGGAGGTAGCGGTAGGGCGAGCTCGGCACGGCGGGATCCGCGTGTCCGGGAGCGATCAGCACCGGCTGCCCGGCGCCACCCAGGGTTTGCGTGAGGAAGGCGGCCGTGTCACGGGTGACGTGATCCTGCTCGAAGAGGTCGCCGCCGCAGGTGATCAGGTCGACCCGTGCCTGACGGGCGCGCTCGACGATGCGCTGGAGAGCCGCTCGCAGGTCGCCGCGACGGCGTTGCGCGCCAACGCCGTAGAGGCGCTCGCTCGCGAAGGACCGGTCCAGATGCAGGTCGGCGAAATGTAGAAGGCGAAGGGCCACAAATCCCCCGTAACCACGCGAATTGAGCCTGGCGCGATGGCATATGCGAGCGCGAAATCAGCGCCCATTATAGAACGAGGGCTGAATTTATTCCGAATCAGCCGGCAACGCGACAGCAGCGCCTACACTGATCGACGAAGTGGGCTCGTTCGAGAAGGGGGACCGGGGTGCGCGCATCCTCAAAATCCAGACGCTCCTTCAGGGCAATCCGCGCGGGTTGACGACCGGCGAGATCGCCCGCCGAACGGCCGTCAACCCTCGCACCACCTACCGCGACATCAAGGCGCTGGAGGCCATGAACGTCCCGGTCTACGAGGAGGCGGGACGGATCGCCATCGACCCGAACTACTTCATCGCGCCGGTCAAGTTCACGCTGCGCGAGGCGATGGCGCTGCTGATGGGCGTTCGTCTCATGTCCCGGCACAGCGACGAGGCAGACCCTGACGTGGCCGACGCCTTCACGAAGTTGGCGGCGGTGCTCCCGGCGCCGGTCGCCGAGTACGTGCACGCCACCGTCCGGCAGATGGCGGCTCGGCCGCCCAACCCGGTCTATTCGAGGGTGCTCCAGACCGTCGCCCTCGGGTGGGCTGGTCGCAAGGTGGTGCGCATCTGGTACCCAAGCGCGGATCACGCCGTCAAGCCTCGGCTGATCGAGCCCTACTTTCTCGAGCCATCGCTGATTGGACACGGGAGCTACGTCGTCGCGCGCGATCGCGGGCTGGGGGAGATGCGGACCTTCAAGCTGGAGCGCATCACCCGCGCAGAGCCGATGACCGAGACCTACTCGATCCCGGCTGACTTCGACATCAATAGCTACCTCTCGGGGGCCTGGGGCATCTACCACTCCGGCGAGCCGGTCGAGGTCAGGATGCGGTTTTTCCCGCCCGCGGCCGCGCGGGTCAAGGAATCAACCTGGCACCCATCGCAGAAACTCAGCGATGGCCCCAAAGGATCGATCAACATGACGGTGACCGTGGCGGGGACGATCGAGATCACGCCCTGGATCCTGGGTTGGGGCGATGCGGTCGAGGTCATCGCTCCGAAAGACTTACGCAAGAAGATCGCCGACGCCGGCGCGAAAATGTCGACTCGCAACGCCGTGGATGTTCCCTCCCCCTCTGGGGGAGGGCAGGGTGGGGGCCGCAAAGCTCGAGGAGGATCGCTATGAATGTCTTTGGGAAAGTCTCGGCGTTTAATCCGGCGCGCATCTGGGAGGGTGTGCACGCCCGTCCCTTGCACGCCAACCGGGTCACGATTGGCTTCGTCGACATCGATCCGGGCGTGCTGGTACCCGAGCACCGGCACGACAACGAGCAAGTCGGATTCGTGCAGCGCGGTTCAGTCACGATGACGATTGCAGGTCAGTCGCGCGAGCTACGAGTGGGGGAGACCTACTCCATCGCCGGCGGCGTTCCTCACTCCGCCAAAGCTGGTACCGATGGCGCGTCGGTGGTGGATGTCTTTGCGCCCGTTCGTGAAGATTGGAAATCGGCGCCGACGGTCGAGCCGTTTCCGGGACGCTGGCCCTAGAACAGGCCGCCGTACTCCCCGCCGTCTACCGAGAGCGTGGCGCCGGTGATGAAGCTCGCCGCGTCGCCTGCCAGGAAGACAACGGCCGCCGCGAGTTCGTCGGGGCGTCCGTGCCGGCCGAGCGGGATGTTGCGGAGGCTACGGGCGGTGAACTCCTCGGCATCGATGCCCAGCCTCATCGCCTGGCCGCGATTTTCTTCTTTGATCCGATCGGTTTCGAAGCGGCCCGTCAGGATGGAATTGACCCGGACCTCGGGCGCGGCCTCTTTCGCCAGCGTCTTTCCCATCGCGACCACGGCCGGGCGTAGGGCGTTCGACAGGACGAGATTGTCGACCGGTTGGTGGGCGGCGATCGAGGTCAGGTTCACGATCGCGCCTCGACCGCGCCGCAGCGCGGGAAGCGATGCTCGCGTCAGACGGACGGCGCTCATTAAGACCAGGTTGATCGCATCAGCCCACGCCGCGTCGTCCAGCTCGGCGACGGCGCCGAGGACGGGGCCGCGTGTGTTGTTGACGAGCACCTCGAGGCCGCCCATGGTCGCCGTCGCCCACTCGACGAGGTCGCGGCACTGGTCAGCCTGCTTGAGATCGGCCACCCGCGCGACGACGTCATGATCTTCCTTACGCAGGGCGGCAGCAGCGGCCTGGATGCGCTGCTCGTTGCTCGAGGAGATGACGACGCGACAACCCTCAGCGGCCAGCGCCCGGGCCGACGCAAATCCGAGGCCCCGGCTGGCCGCCGTGACGAGGGCTCGCCGACCCCCGAGCCCGGTTTCCACCGCCAAATACTAGGCGGGCGTCTTGCGAATAATCGCTATGGCCAGAATTCGAAGCTCAATCGCCCGTCGCTGCAGGCGTCGGCGGCCGACCACGGTTGGTGCCAGCTATCGATGTGAAAAGTACTGCCGGCCGCGCCGCAGGTTGGTGCGATGCTGACGCCCAATCCCGCGCCAAGAATGACGAGCGCGATACACGTGCCGATCGCTGCAGAAATCGATGCTGGACGTCGGCGGCCATCTGTCGTAATGGCACTCGCCAGAGCCGCTAAGGCTAGCGCGGCGGCCATCAGCAGGAGAACAGCGGTCTCGAATGTAAACAGGTTGATCCATATCCAGAGCGCGCCCAGGGTTGCCAGACCCGCAGCTGCCATACCGAGAAGTGCCGCGCGTTGGATCGGTCTGCGCGTCAATGCACCAGCCACACAGGCGATCGCCAACATGGCGACAAAGCCGGACACGAAGATGAAGATGCGACCAAACCGATGTCCTACGCCTTGGCCGAGCACCAGCAGGATGTAGGACCCGGCCGCCGCTGCCAGTAGGCCGGCTACGGTGGCAGGTGCTGAAACCCCCCAAAGGTGTTTGTACGCAAAGGCTGTCATGCCGGAGCCATGATGCTTTGACGCAGCCTAGCTGAGAAAGTTCCTGAGGCCAGCTAGGCGGCGGCGCGAGGTTGCTTGCCGCAAGCGGGACAAGGAGTCCCCGCCTTGAGTTCGGCACGCTTGAAGGCGTGCCCACCGCAATGCGGGCAGAGCGCACCCGGCCGCAGCGGCTGGGTTTGCGCGGCCTTCTGCATGCGCTCGCGCAGGTGACTGTCGTCTTCCTTTTCGATGAAGCGCGGGTCGGTGGGCGTCTGGGTGCTCATGCGGCCTTCAGTTCTCCCGGCTGGAAGGCCCCAGGTCGGATGTGCTCCGCGAGCTTGAGGCCGATGACTTCGGGGTGCAAGTCGATGCCGCGCTGGAAAGGGTGCACGCTGAGAATCGCCGGCACGCGCCGGTTGCCGATCTCGACGTCGAGGACGCGACCGTGCAGGGTCGTCATGGACGCCCATCCGTCCCAGGTCCGCATCGTCCGCCACCACAGGTGACGGGCAACGGGTCCACCCATGGCGACGATCGCTTGCGGCGCGATCCGCACCAGCAAGCTCTGCAGGTGGCGGTCGACGCACTGGTTGAGGGCGGCGTCGGTGACGCGGTCAGGATTGTCAGTCGCGCAACGAACCGCCCAGGTGTGGAAGGCGAAATCCAGGACGTCGCGCTTGTCGAGCTTCTGGCCCATCCGGCGGCGGGCGGCGAGCAGCACCCCGCGGACGAATTGAAAGTACGGTTGAGGAGTATCCGCTGTCATGTGGTGCTCGAGCCGTGCCTCGTGGTCGAGCCACTCGGTGAATGCCTCGTTGCTGGCGCTCGCCGTGTCGAGCGGGCTGGGGCTGATGAAGACGATCGGCGCCTCGGGATTGCCGAATCCCACTTGGGGCCGGCGGAGCGGTTGCGCGAGTCGTGCGCACGGGCTGTCGGCGCGGTCGGACTCGGCGATCGCGCACCCGTGCAACCGCTTGAGGGCGTCCGAGCCGAAGAACTGCAGGTACTGCTGGCCCTTGCTCACGCTGTTGGAAACGACGCGGAGTGATGGTCGAAGCTTGCGCCCCAGCCATCGGCGACGGCGGCGCAATTAAGATTTCCGCAATGGCACCTGTTCCGGCCGTCGACGTCAAGGAGCTCCGGCGCCGTCTCGAGGCCGACGGGCCCAAGCCCTACCTGCTCGACGTCCGGGAGCCCTGGGAGTACCTGGCGGGACATGTGCCCGGTGCGCAGCTCATCCCACTGGGCGAGCTGGAGCAACGGGTTTCCGAAGTGCCGCGAAATCGCGAGGTGCTCGCCATTTGCCATAGCGGCCAACGCAGCCTGGCGGCGGCGGGCTATCTCCAGCAGCTCGGTTACACCGCCGTCAGCAACGTCGACGGCGGCACGGCCGCCTGGCTCGAACGCGGCTATCCAACCGAAGGTTCATCCGCCAGCTGAAGCTGGGTCGCGTCGAAGCGGCTGACCACCCCGGCGCGCACCGGGGAGTGTAAGCCGCCGGGGCGTCTGCGACAGACAGCTGTCAAAACCGCCTGCTTGACTTTGGGAGTGAGCCAAACCACCATGATGACGACCAACCGTCCCTTTCACGTCCTGGAGGAGTTGCCGTGAGCGTCCTTGAACTGGTCCTCGTGATCCTGTTGCTGGCGGTACTGCTGGGCCTCGTGGCCGTTGTCATCCGGCGGCCGTCTGCGACTGGCCCGTCCGATGCGGTCCTCGCGGCGCTGGCCGACCTCGGGGCGCTCAAGTCCCACGTCGAGACGGTCAGCAATCAGCAGGGCGCCCTGAGCCAATCGTTAGGCATGCTCCAGTCGGCGGTGCAAGGGGTCGAAACCAAGGTCCTCGAGAGCTCGGCCGGCGTTCGCGAGGCGATCGGCAAAGACCTGTCCGACGCCCGGATCGTCGTCGAACGGCTCAAGGTGGACGGCGAGGAGCGGCGGCGCATGGAGGAAGACGTGCAGGCGTCGGCCCGCCGCATCGAGACCGTGCTCCTCGGCAGCCGCACCCGCGGCGCCGCCGGGGAAAACATCCTCCAGGATGCCTTCCGACAGTTCCCCGCCGAGATGATCGACATGAACTTCCGTGTCAACGGCAAGGTGGTCGAGTACGCGCTCATCCTGGCCAACGGCAAGCGCCTGCCGATCGATAGCAAGTGGCCGTCCCCCGAATTACTGGATCGCCTCGGCGAGGCTATGCAAGACCCAGCCAAAGAAGCTGCGCTCGTCCAGGAGATCGAGCGCATCATGCGGCTCAAGGTCCGCGACGTGCGGCAATACATCGACCCCGCCGCCACCATCGGCTTCGCCCTGGCGGCCGTCCCCGATCCCATCTTGAACGCCTGCCGGCGCGCGCACCTCGAGGCGTATCGCGAAGGGGTGATCCTGATGCCTTACAGCATGACCATCCCTTACGTGCTGGCGCTCTATCGGCTGCACCTGCAGTACGCGCGATCGATCGACCTCGAGAACCTCGAGGGCTACCTGCAGCAGATCGACGACAACGTCACCGCTCTCGACCGCCTGCTGGAGAACAGCATTGCCCGCGGCAGCACGATGATCCAGAACGCCTTCAACGACGCCAAGCGCAACGTGGGCCAGATGCGAGGCGCGCTGGCGGCGCTGCGGGCCGTCCCCCAGGCGTCGGTCAGCCCCGCGCCGGAGGTCGATGTGATCGATGACGGCGAACTCGCGCTGCTGATGTCCCGTCGTTAAGCCAGGCTGGGCGTCCTGGCGAGTCGCATGACCAGGACGAGCAGGATAAGGATCCCCGCGCCACTCAGGTACAACGTGTTGCTTGGCTGGAAGCCGGGGTCATCGACGACCAGCTGGTCACTCGCTGTGGCGGTGCCGGCTTCGTTGGTCACTTCGATGGAATAGGACCCCTGGGCGAGGTTGTCCGGCAGCTTCACCAGCATGTGGTACGTGTCGGACGCCTGCACCGTGGTGGCGGGCCGCCCGCCGACCTGCACGGTCGACGCCGCGGTCAGGTGCTGGCCCAGGATCATGATGTTGGGTTGGGTGATTGGGTTCACCTTGGCGGGGGTGACCTGGTAGATCTGCGGCGGCAGGACGGCGGTCCTGACCGGAACGGGCGCCACCGGCTTGACCGTCGGGGCCGGCCGCTTGGTCGCAGCGTGCACCGGCAGGCTCGTCAGGGCGAGGGCGACGATCGTCAACCCGCCGGCCGCCAGGCGTCGCGCAGCTGTCATGGAATAGACCTCTAGTACAGATAACGGCGGAGGCTTTACGCCAAAGATGGCGATGCGGCCCATTCTGGCTGCGCAGACGGACGTAGTTGTAACCCCAGGCGAAACAAAAAAGCCCCTACCCGCAAGCGGGCAGGGGCTGTTGAACTCGCGCTTTAGCGGTTGCCGCCTCCCGGCCAGGTCTGCTCCGGCGGGCGCTCACCGATCTTGATCCGCTCCGAGCTGCCGCCCGACGTATCGGACTCGCCGCCCGGATCGCTGCCAAAGCCGCCGTACGAGGGCAGGATCGGCGGCTCCGCCGGCCGCGCCACGGGACGAGACGCGCCGCTAAACGGGCTGGCGGCGGGCTTCGGGGCGCTCGGTGGCGCTACTTTCGGGGCTGCGACCGGCTTGGCCGCGGCCCTGGCGGCGGCCTTCGGGGCGGCCTTCGCGGCCGTTCTTTTCTTCGCGGCCGGGCGCTTGGCCGCCGCCTTCTTGGCGGCGGGGCGCTTGGCGGTCGACTTCTTGGCGGTGGATCGCTTGGCCGTCGACTTCTTGGCGGCGGAGCGCTTCGCCGTCGACTTCTTCTTGGCGGTCGACCGCTTCGGCGTCGACTTCTTGGCTTTTGATTTCTTCTTCGCTGGCATTTCTCCTCCCTCGGATGCGCAATGATGACTCGCGCGTTGGTTCAGGCGGATGAGGTCCCCCTGCTGTTACCTGCGATTTATAGCATCGGCTCCCCGCAAAGACAAGCATTTCCCTCGCGCCGAGGCGCCATCAGTGCGAGTTCAGCCAGTTCAGCACGGTAGCGAACAAAAGCTCGTGCTCGAGGTCGACGGTGATCGCGTGGCCCGACCGCTCGAACCAGATCAGGCGCTTGTCCGTGGAGGCGATCCGCTCGAAGATGTGCGGCGCATTGCCGACGTCGACCGTTCGGTCGCCGCGGCCGTGCATGATCAGGGCGGGGACCCGCACTTGCGGCAGTTCCTGGTCGAGCACGCGCAGCAAATGCATCAGGCTCTCGATGCAGACCGTCGGCCGCCGGGCATAGCTGTGCAGCAAGCGAACGGCCGAGGGATCGCCCAGGTCGGGCTCGTCGCCCGGGACGTGCCAACGCACCGCGTACTTGAGTCCGCGAATGATCTTGATCCGCCAATCGCGAAAGTAGGCAGGTGAACCCATGGCACCCATGGTGATCACGCCTTTGACGTCCGGATGGGTCGCCGCCAGGTGCAGCGCCAGGGTGGCGCCCAGGGACTGGCCGCAGACGAACACATCAGAACAGTCACGACGCAGCGCGACCAGCGCCTCTTCCGCCGAACGCACCCAGTCCGGCCAGCGGGTCGCGGCCATTGCTTCGGGAGTTAGCCCATGGCCGGCCAGTAACGGTCCCATGACGTCGTAGCCGCCAGCGGCGAGAAACTCGCCCAGTCCCCGCATCTCCGGTGGCGTCCCCGCGAAGCCGTGGATCAGCAGGCATCCGCGAACCCCGCCGCGGATCCGGAAGGGCTGAAGTTGCTCCGGCTCGGCGGGGCTGCTCCACACGGATTGGGTACGAACGGCCATCAAGTTCGCAGTCTATCGGTCCGCAAGTTCGTCAAGGCGCTCCCGGTTATACGAGCCGGGCGAGGTTTCGCCGTCGGTCGGCAAACGGGCGACTGAACCTGGGGGTGAGAAAGCGGATGGCGATTGTCGGGTGGCTCGTTGCGTTGTTGCTGGGCATTGGCTTTGCGCTGTTTTCGGTCGGTAACCAGCAGGCGGCGACGATCAATCTCCTCGGCGCGACCTACCGGGACATTCCTACCTGGGTCGTGATGCTCGCCTCGGCCAGCCTTGGCGCCCTGATCGTCATCATCATCAGCCTCGTTGAACGCGTGCGCTGGTTCATGGCAAGCCGCTTCACCAAGAAGGTGCTCGCCGAGCACAAGAAGATGATCGTGCAGCGGGACAACCGCATCAGCGAGCTTGAGCAAGAAGTGCTCCGGCTTCGAGGGGCTGCCTGAGCCGACCATGACCCTGAAGGCCTGCCCGCAATGCGGGTACCGCTATAACGCGCCCGAGAACCAGACGTGCGGCAAGTGCAAGGGGTGGCTTGGTGGCGTCGCGGCCGCAACCGCGGTGGCGCCGCCGCCGCGCCGGTCGCTCATCCCGAACAGCATTCCGGAGTTCGCCTGCTACTTGGCCGTCCCGATCGGGGCGTTGCTGGGCTTCCCGAACCCCATCGGCGCCACCTTTGGCCTGCTGATGGCCACGCTGCTGATCAAGGTCGTTCGGCTCGACATGGAGCGATTCTCCAAGGGGTTGCTGATCGGGATTGTGATCGCGGGTGTCTTCTTCGTGTACCTGGTCTTCCTGCTGGTCTTCGGCTTCATCTTCAACCTGCTTGAACCCGTCCTTCAACCGCTCGTAGGGCGCATCTTCAAGCACTAGGCGGGCCTCCCCGCCGTGAGGCGCCCGCTGGTCCATGCCGCGCTGGTGCTCCTGCTCGTGATCAGCGCCGTGCCGGCGATCCTGGGACCAGGCCCGAGCCACCGATCGATGGCGCTGGTGCTCGTGACGCCATCTCCCAGTACATCGGTGCGGGCGACTCCGGCGCCTACTCCCACTCCGGCCGCGGACCCCCGCCCGGCACCCCTGTCGCTCGACATGGCCGTCGGCCAGATGATGGCGGCCAGCTTCGGGGGACCGAACGTCACCGACGGCCTACGGCGTCTGATCCTGGACGAGAAAGTGGGCACGGTGCTGATCTTCGGCGACAACTTCACCGACGCCGCATCGCTCGGCCGGCTCACGGTCGAGCTGCAGGCCCTCGGACGTGAGGCTGGCCTACCGGCGCCGCTGCTGGTCGCCGTTGACGAGGAGGGCGGCCGCGTGATGCGCATTCACGACGGTGTCGCCGCGCTCCCGTCGGAGCTCGCGCTCGGGGCCGGCGGCCCCCAGGCGGTGCGCCAGGCGGTGGCGGCCACCGCCACCGGGCTGCATACGCTGGGCATCGAGCTCGATCTCGCGCCGGTCGCGGACCTGCGCACGAACCCGGCCGACGCCGTCATTGGGGATCGCTCCTACGGCGGGGATCCGTCCGTCGTTGGACCGCTGGTCGCCGCGGCGGTCACGGGGCTCCACGACGGCGGGGTTGGGGCGACGCTCAAGCACTTTCCCGGGCTTGGTGGCGCCGCCGGTGATCCGCATTCCGCGATGCCGACTGACGGCGAGAGCCTGGACCAGTGGACCGCAACCCAGGCTCGCAGCTTCCAGGCTGGCATCGATGCGGGTGCGGACGCGGTGATGACGACGGCGGTAGTGGTCCCGGGCCTCGACCCGACGCGGACTCCGGCCGTCTTCTCGCGGGCCGTCGTGACCGGGTTGCTCCGCGATCGCCTCCACTTCCAGGGTGTGATCGTCACCGACGGCCTCGGGATGGGAGCGATCACGACGCTCTACGGGCTTCCCGATGCGACGGTCGCGGCCGTCCGTGCCGGCAATGATCTTGTGCTGCTCAACAGCGCCGACGCCGCTTACCAGGCCTCGGCGATCGAGGCGGTCAAACAACAGGTCCTCGCCGGCGGCATCCCGATGGACGAGGTGCAGGCGTCCGCCGCGCGCGTGATCGCGCTGCGCGCTCGCTGGCCGCGCTGGGCGCCCTCATTGATGGACGTGTCGTCGGCCGCGCCCGTGATCGATCTGGCCTTCAGCCGTCGCTGACGTCAGCGGCCCAAACGGTCGATAATCTTGGCCAGGTTCTCGAGATCTTTCTCGAAGACAGTGAGATAGCTCAGGCCGAAGCGTTCGCGCCGCTGCTCGAGGGTCTCGGCTACCTGATCAACCGAGCCGATAAGGACCAGTGGCGTTTCGAACACCTCGTCAACGTCCATCCCATATTCCTTGGCCAGCGGTGCCGCCGCGTTCCGCGGGTGGTCCGTGATCACGACCGTTTGCACCAGGGTGTTCAGCTCGATGTCGGAAAACCGAGCACCGGCGGCGTCTCGAATCCACGCCAGCTTGCGCGTGAACGCCTCCGGGCTGGCGTCCGCGTCTTCGAGGCCGGAGCCATCCCGGCGCGATCGGGGCATGATGCTGATGATGTCGGCCTCGTTCGCGGCCAGCGTCAGTAGCCGACGGCCGCCGCCACCAATGAGAATCGGCGGATGGGGTTCCTGCTTTGGCTTCGCGCTTCCCGTTAGCGCGGTCAGGCGGTAGTGGCGTCCCTCGTAGGTCAGAGGCGTGGCGTTGAAGAGCGACTTAACGACCCGCAGCGCCTCCGCCATTCGCGCGACCCGCGTTCCGCCATCGTCGAACGGAAGGCCGGCGGCATCGTACTCGCTCTTCAGCCAACCGGCGCCCAGACCGAACTCGAAGCGGCCGTCCGTCAGCAGGTCGATCGAGGCAATTTCCTGGGCGAGCAGCGCGGGATGGCGGAAGTCGTTGTCGTACACGAGGCTGCCAACCCGCAGCGTGGACGTGGCCTCGGCGGCCAGCGCGAGGGCCGGCGCCAGCGCGAACCTCGGCCCGAAGTGATCCGGCATGAGCAGCGTGTCATAGCCCAGGGTTTCGACGTGCCGCGCGAGTGACATCCACTCCGTCTTCGATCGCGCCCGGCTTGCGCTCAGGCCAAATCGAAACGGTCGCAGCGTCAGTGCTCGCTCCGGTGGATCGCTCCGTCGCTGGAGGTCGGCAGGGTCGAGGCCTGCTGCGGACGAACCAACCAGTTCAGGGCGTTGACGTAGGCATTGGCGGCCGCCTCGACCACGTCGAGCGCCGCGGCCCGCCCGACGACGACCTGCGATCCCTGGCTGAGGGTGACGACGGCCTCACCGAGCGCGTCGCTGCCCTGGGTCGCCGCTGCCAGACTGAAATCCTCGAGCTCCGCGGGCACGCCCGTGACCTGCTGGATGGCGCGGAAGACCGCATCGAGGGTGCCATTGCCGCTGGCACGACCCGAACGCACGGCGCCCTCATCGCTCACGGCAACCTCGGCGGTGCTCGAGACGCCACTTTGCGCGTTGACCTGTACATCCTTCAGGGTGAACCGGCCCGGCGTCGCCCGTCCGAGCGCTTCCTCCACAGCGAGCTTCAGATCCTCGGCGTAGAGCACCCGCTTGCGCTCGGCCAGGCTGAGGACGAGTGAGTACACCGGGCCAAGCTGTTGCTCATCCAACTGCATGCCCATCGCTGCCAGCTCCTCGGCAAGGCGCCGCCTCCCCGCACTGGTGCCGACCTCGCCGAGCTGTGGTGCGTACCCGATATCTGCCGGGTCGATAAACGCCGGAACCAGGGACTTCGGCCGCCGCGGCGGGCTGAACACCGTGGTCGGAAAGGCGGCCCGAACCTCATCGATCCAGCGCTCCCACCCGGAGTAGTCCATGGTCGCCAGCATCGCGACATAGGCATCGAACCGAACCAACAGCGCCGCCGGTTGATCGTGATGTTTGATGATGAGCGTCGTGCCGCTTTCCTCCAGCGCCTTGAGGATCGGGTCGAGGTTGCGGGCGAGTTCGGGAGCGGAAATGACTTTGAGCACGACGCAATCGTAGACCGGCTCTCCACGATGGTCAAACAAGAATCGATGAGAGGTGTGATGATTTCGGCGATCGCAAAACGCGCGGCAATCGGCGTGATATTGATGGCGACCGCGGCCTGTCAGCAAGGGCCGGTCGCGCCGACGGCAACCACGCCCACCCCGTCAACAAGCCCTCGGGCGTCCGCCCTGGGCGCCTGTCCTGGTGCCTCAGCCTCGCCAGGCCCGCAGGTGCTGCTGCAAAAGCAGCCGGCGCCGGATGACCTCGTCTTCGGCAACGATGGCCGCCTGCTGTTCAGCGATATCAAGACGGGTGCCGTCTCGGCCTTGAATGCGGACGGGTCCGTCGAGCGCCTCGCCGGTGGGATGGCGGCGCCGGAAGGCATCGTCGTGCAAGCCGACGGGCGCATCCTGGTGGGCGAGCAGGGACGCAACCGCGTCGCGGCGATCGACCCTCAGACGCACGCCGTTACCCTGTGGCATGCGTTTCCGAACCGGACCGGACGCGACGGCCTCGACGGCATCGGCCCGATTCTCCCGAGCGGCGGCGTGATCGTCCCCGACAGTCCGAACGGCGTCGTGTGGCGTGTCACCGCCGATGGCAAAACGGCGACGCAGATCGCGAGCGGCATGGTGCGTCCGGTCGGCGCCGCGGTCGATGCGTCGGGGCGGATTTTCGTCGCCGACGAAGGTGGCGCGCTGTGGGTTCTGACGCCGGCCAGGGGTCGCTTCGCGACATTGTCGACGCCCGATGACGTGCTCGTCGCTCGAGCCGGGCACATCTTCGTCAACACGCTCGGGGACAACGCTATCCACGAGCTCGATGCCCAGGGACACCAGGTCGGCGTCATCACCGGTATCCAGCAACCGCAGGGCATCGCCCTCGATGACGCCGACAACCTTTACTACACCGAGTTCAACACCGGGCGGATCGACCGCGTCGTCCGGACCTTCGTCCTCGATGCGCCTACGGTGACGCATACCGCTCGAGGCACCTACATCATTTGTCCCGTTGTTCGTCGCGCGGCCGGCTTCAATGCTCGGTTAGGGCTTGAGACCGGTTCGAGCACCGAGACGGCAGTCCTCCAATTAGTCCAACCTGGCGCCGATTCATCGGGGGCGCTCGAAGTTCGCACAACTAAGTCGTCGATCACCATTACCGTCAGCGACGGCGGTCTTCTTTCACAATCGCAGACAGTGTCATTGTCGCCATGATCAGGCATTGCGCTTGATCGAGGCCGCCTCCGTCATGAGGCAGAGCGCTTCCTATACTTGGCTCGTATGCCGATGACGAAGGGTGGTCTCGAGGATGTCGTTGCAGCGACCTCGACGATCTGCGACATCATCGGTCCGCTCGGCAAGCTGACCTACCGGGGCATCGACATCCATGACCTGGCCCGTAACTCCTCGTTCGAAGAGACCACCTATCTTCTGTGGTTCGGGTCCTTGCCAACGCGCGCGGCGTTGCATGAGTTCAGCGCCCAGGTGGCGTCCCACCGCGCGCTCCCCACCCAGGTCCTGACGATCATGAAGGACTTTCCGCGCAGCGCCACCCCCATGGATGCGCTGCGGACGGCGCTGTCCGCCCTGGCTTTCTATGATCCGCAGGCGCACGACCCCTCGAGGGAGGCGAACATCGAGAAAGCGATGCGGGTGACGGCGCAAACCGCGACCATCGTCGCCGCCTACGAACAGATCCGGCGCGGCCGCCAGCCGGTCGAGCCGGAGCCCGATGGAAGCCACGCCGAGAACTTTCTGCGGATGCTGTACGGCGCCGAGCCCGACCAGCTGTTCGTCAGCGCGATGGACCTCGCCCTGATCCTCCACGCCGACCACGAACTGAACGCGTCCACGTTTGCGGCCCGCGTGACGGCGGCCACGTTGGCCGACATGTACTCGGCGATGGTGTCGGCGATAGGCGCCCTCGCCGGTCCCCTGCACGGCGGGGCCAACGAGCAGGTGATGAAGATGCTGCAAAAGATCGGCGAGCCGTCGCGGGTCGAGGCCTACGTCACGGAGACGCTCCAGGCCCACCAGAAGATCTCCGGCTTCGGGCACCGCGTCTACAAGACCGAGGACCCGCGCGCGACCCACCTTCGCCGCATGTCGAAAGAGCTCGGCGAGCACATCGGCAACCTCCGCTGGTACGAGATCTCGCGCAAGCTCGAGGAGGCCGTGATGCAACAGAAACATCTCTATGCCAACGTCGACTTCTATTCGGCGTCCTGTTACTTCACGATGGGGATCCCGATCGACATGTTCACCCCGGTCTTTGCGGTCAGCCGGACCGCCGGCTGGGCGGCGCACGTGCTCGAGCAGTACGCGGACAATCGGCTGATCCGGCCCCGCGCCGAGTACCTCGGCGAGAAGGACGTGGCCTACGTGCCGATCGACCGCCGGGTCAAGGCCGCCAGCTAAGGATTCGCCCGATCTCCGTTATATTTATGGCGCTCGTGGAGCCCATACTCGACAGAGGAGGTCGTTCGAACTCGTCCTACTGCTAAACGCCTCACTTCAGCCGCTGAATGTGATCAGTAAGCGGCGGCTGGTCGTCCTGCTGACCAAGCAGCGCGTCACGTTTATTGACGACGCGGCCCGGCAGGCGGTCGAGCAAGCAATGGCACGGCGTTGCTTTGGTGCGGATGTCGTCATCGTCCGGCTCCTCTCGAATATCCAGATCCCTCGTCGCATGCTGCGCGCCAACCGGCGCAACCTCCTTTTGCGGGACGACGGGATGTGCCAGTACTGCGGCAAGGGGATGCCCTCCTCGCAGCTCTCGGTCGATCACGTGGTCCCCACCTCGCGCGGCGGGGCAGCCAACAGCTGGGAGAACCAGGTGATTGCCTGCCGCCGTTGCAACGGGCGGAAGGGAAACCGATTGCTAAGCGAGGCCGGCATGCGGCTCATCCGGCCGCCGCGGGCGCTAACCCAGGAATTCGCCCACCTGATCTTCCTGCGCTACCCGCAGCTCAAGCATGCCTATGACCGGCTGCTCTCCAGCGCCCGCGCCGCCGTCTAAGCTCGATCGACGTTCGCGCCGGGTTTTGCTGCGGCTGAAAGGATTGACGAGCGCGAGCGATTCTCCGATGTGCCCTTTCGCCTGTTGGGCTTCGCGACGGATCCAGACAAGGCCAGCAACCTTTGCGGAGGTACGTTCGCCCGATATGCCGCGGCCGGCGCCGAGGTCACGCTGGTCTGCGCCGCCGCCCACGACTGGAGTGGGAGGGACCTTGCGACGTTGGCCCGCCAATTGGGCGCCGGCAACCTGATCTTGCTGGACTACCAGTCGAGCGAGCTGACGGCTGCCGGCCTCGGAGGCGTCTTCGCGGATGTGATGCGAAGCGTGCGGGCTCACGTGGTGGTCGCGGAAGGCTCCAACGCCGCGGTCAGGGAGGCGACCACGTCGGCGTTTTCGACCGTTCGCCGGACAGCGGGCGGCTCCGCGGCGCTGCCGGCCAAGCTGTATCTCCGGCCGTCCGGGGCCCCGGGGAGCGTGGCGGTGACCACCGCGATCGGGGTTGGGCCGCAGGCGACCCCCGAGCTCTTCGTCCGGGTCTTTCCCAATCCGTGGGTCACCGGGGTATTGGAGCGGGACCTCTTCGCCGGCCTGACGGCCGATCCCGGGACTGCCGCTACGCTCGCCGAGCGGCTCGCCAGCTAGCCAGACGGGAGATTTTCATGATAGTCTTAGTGACACGTTACGTACAAACGTATTCTAGGAGGAAAGTATGAATTTCATCGTCTTCTTGATCATCGGCGGCATCGCGGGCGCCCTGGCCGGGCGCGTGATGAGTGGCCACGGTTATGGCATCTTGATGGACGTCGTGGTCGGCGTCATCGGCGCTTTTATTGGCGGCTGGCTGCTGTCCACGATTCTCGGAGTCAGCACCGGCGGCAGCCTGATCATCAGCTTCATCGCGGCATTCCTTGGCGCCGTGGTGCTGTTGTGGGTCATCCGCCTCGTCACCGGCAACCGCGCTCGCGCCTGAGCGAAATTCGGCAGCGTGAAGCGGGCGCCCGTGGGCGTCCGCTTTTTTAGTCGGGCAAGATAACCCGTGATGCGCCGGCTTGGCTTGCTTGCCCTAATCGTCATCCTCGCGTTGCTGGCGGGCGGCGGCTACACCGCCCTGGCGGGTGCCGCGGTCTACCAGGACCTGGATGGCGGCCAGCAGGCGCTGGTTGCCGCCCAGGCGAGCATGACGGCGGCCGCCGGCACCGGCGACCCGTCGGAGCTCCAGAGCGCGGCCGTCCAGCTCAAGCTCGCCGAGCGGCATTTCAACGATGCGCATGCGCGATCCGTGAGCGACCCGGCTCTCCACCTGGTAGGCGGCCTTCCACAGGCGGGCCGACAGCTGGCGGCGAGCACCCACCTGGCGGCGATCGGCGCCGACCTGAGCCGGTCAGGGGAGGGGGCGGCCGCGGTGGCGATCCAGGTCGCGGATCTGAAGCTGAAATACGCCGGCCGGACCCTGACCGCGGGCGATCTCCAGGCCGCACTCCAGGACGCTCAAGGGATCGCCCGGACATACAGCGCCTCGATCCAAGCGATCGGCCAACAGCTGCGGGCTGCCCAGGGCGAGCGAGCCCAGGTCGACACCACCCAGCTGGTGGGGCCCCTGAAAGACGCCTACGACGCGGTAGACCGGGCCCTGGCCGAGGCCAACACCTCCTTTCGCCGCTACCAGGACGTCCGGCAGGTGCTGTCGGATTTTCTGGGAGTCCAGCTTCCGCCGTAATCTCGTTCAGCACGTGCCACGGGCGAGACCGGTTTGTAACGTTTACCGTCACAGAGCGGCCTGATAATTTCGGCAATGGCCGCCGTCCGCAATATTTCGCGCAAGGGCCGCCAGCGCTCCCAGGATCCGGCCGAGAGTCTGATCAATCTCAGCAATGAGCGGCTCACGGGTTTGTTCCGCTGGACGCTGCTGATTTTCGCTGTCATCCTCAACAACCTCAATGCGGCCCCCGGCTACGACGTGGGCCGGATCAACGGCATCCTCGCGGCCTGGGGCGTCGTCTGTCTGACCACCTTGCTGCTGCTCTTCCTGCACCAACGCCCGGGGAGGGCGTTCAGCTATGCGACCACCGGCGTCGACATGCTGGTCGCGACCATGATCACCTACGCGTCCGGTGGGTACACGAGCCCATTCGCGGTGCTGTTCTTCCTGGTCATCACGGTGTCGGCGCTTCGATTCGGCGCGGCAGCGTCGGTGCTCTGCGCCTTGCTGGTGGCAACGCTCTACCTGACGGCCGGCGCCGTCGCGCCTCTGCAGAATGGGACCTACCTCGCCACCGTCTCGGACGAGCGCATCATCATCCTCCAGCGCCTCTTCCTGTTCGTGGTGGTCGCCGTCGTCGGCTCGGTGATGGCGCAAGCCGTGTCGTCGCACCAGGAAATCGTGACGCGGCGGGACGTCGAGGCCAAGTTGATGACCGAAGTCAACATGGCGCTGGCGAATGCCATCGAGGCCAAGGACAGCTACACGCGCGGCCACTCCGAACGGTTGGCCAAGCTGGCCGGCGCCTGCGCCGAGCGCATGGGGCTCTCCCGTGATGAGGCGGCCGCGGTTCGCCTGGGCGCCATCCTTCATGACGTCGGCAAGATCGGGATCCCGGATCGGATTCTCCGCCAATCGATGGCGCTTACGGAAGACGAGATGGCCTGGATGCGTCGCCACCCGCAGATTGGCGCCGACATCATCGGCCCGGTCGAGGGGCTGCATCACGTGGCGCCGCTGATCCGCCACCACCATGAGAAATTCGACGGCACAGGATATCCCAAGGGCCTCAAGGGCGAAGAGATCCCGCTCGGCTCGCGCATCATCGCCGTCGCCGATGCCTTCGAAGCCATGGTGGCCGACCGGATCTACCGTCCGTCCCTTGGCCTCAACAAGGCGCTGGAAGAGATCAAGACCGGGCGCGGGAGCCATTTCGACCCACGCGTGGTCGATACTTTCCTGGACCTGATCGCGACCGACACCGTGCACCTGCCGCTGCCCACGAAGGACCAGGGCCAGAAACCCGTGCCCACCCGTCCCGACGAGCCAGTGCAGACTGCCGCGTAACTTCCCGACCTAACCCTGCGCAGCAGGTAATGTTTGCAGGCAATGGAAGTTGCCCCTGGCATTTTTCGGCTGGAACTCCCGATGCCGTTTGAGCTCAAGCATGTCAATGTCTTTTTGCTGCGCGACGGTGACGCGTACACGATGATCGACACCGGCCTGCAGACCGATGAATCGCGGCAGGTCCTCAACCAGAAGTTGGCCGAAATGAAAGTCCGGGTCGAGCGGATCAATCGGATCCTGATCACCCACATCCACCCGGACCACTTCGGTCTGGCGGCCGAGTTGCGTGAACGGTCCGGCGCGGAGCTCATCATCCATCGGTTGGAGGTCGCCCTGATGGAGCCGCGCTACGCGCGTGCCGAAGACCTCGTCCACGACGTCGCGAAGTGGCTGAGCCGAAACGGCGTGCCCGAGGCCGAAGCCGAGTTCGTCAAGAGCGCATCGATGGCGGCCCGGGAGTTCGTCTCCGTTGTTGAGCCCGACACGTTGCTCGAAGGCGCCGAGCGGCTGCCGATCGAGGACAGTGAGATGGAAGTCATCTGGACGCCGGGCCATTCCCCCGGTCATTGCTGTTTCTACTGGCCGGCGCGCGGCGTGCTATTTTCGGGCGACCATTTACTACCGAAGATCAGCCCGAACATCGGCCTGCACCCGCAATCCGGCGCCGATCCGCTCGATGATTACGTGTCCTCGCTGGAGCGCATTCGCCGGCTCGAGGTCGAAACGGTGCTGCCGGCCCATGGCGACCCCTTTTACGACCATCGTGGCCGGATCGCGGAAATCATCGAGCACCACGAGGCGCGCAAAGCGGCGCTCGTGCGGCTCGCAGCGGATGGGGCGAAGTCTGGCTGGGAACTTGCGGCCGGACTCTTCCAGGGCATCATGCAGCGCAACGTCTTCCAGCAGCGCCTGGCGTTGCAGGAAACGCTGGCGCACTGTCAATCGCTCGCCGTCGAGGGCCGCATCCACAAGCAGGTGACTCGCGAGCTCGTGACGTGGAGAGCCGCCTAGGTCCGCTGGCGCTCGACGTCGTCGATGAAATCCAGCAGCAGGCGCACCACCGAGGCGAATTGCTCGGAGTGAACCTGGTGGCCGCCCTGGAGGATCTCCAGCCGCACATTGGGTAGGCCGCGCTGCAGCTCTTCTGCGCGGGCGACGGGGACCATCAGGTCCTGGCGGCCGTGGAGGATCAGAACCGGTTGGCGGATTTCGCCGAGCCGGTCGCAGACATTGTGTTGTTTGACGGCCTGGTCCTGGCGGACGATGGCATGAAGTGGCATTTTGCCGAAATGGCGCGCATCTTCTTCGACCCACTCGGGATGTTCGGCAATAAAGTCGGCGTCGTAGAGATTGGCAAAGCGGCGCAGCGGTCCTTCGACCGTCGGCGCGTTACCGGCGCCGGCCGTGGGTGGGTGCTCGCCGCCGCAGTGGGTCGCGCCCAGGATCAAGCTGCGAACCGCGTCAGGGTGCAGGAGGGCGAGCTGCTGCAAAATCATCCCGCCCATCGAGAGGCCGAACCAGTGCGCCGACGTCTCGCCGGCATTGCGAAGCACCGCGAGCGCGTCGTCCGCCATGACCTGGGTCGTGTACGGCGTGTCCGGTTTGTCGGACGCGCCCGTCCCGCGGTTGTCGAGCGCGATTACCTTGAGGCGCTTGGCGAGCACCGGGATATACCGCCACCAGGCGCCGTCAATGTCCGAGGTCTTGCCGCCGACCAGGACAAGCGGCGGCTCGGTTCCCTCCACGATGTAGTGCAGGCGGGTCGCGTCGGCGGCGGTTGCGATCATTCGCGCATTAGCATGAAGCTCGAGATGGCAGGGGCCTCGTCACCCGGCAATAGTGCGGTACCCGAACCCGCCTGGCGGGCCCTGCAAAGTCTCGATCCGCAGGTGGAAGACCAGATCGTCACCCTGGCCACCTGCCTGGCACTCGCCGAGCAGCGCTTCCAGATGTTGTTCGAAGGCGTGTTGCCCCGCTTCGCCGAAGCGCCGGATGACCTGACGGGCGAAGCCGACGCCCTCGCCGATGCACACCATGCGCTGACCTTGCTGCAGGAGAGCCTGCACGCGACCTCACGGCGGATGCTCGACGTGCTGGACCGGGTCAGCCGCGAACTGGGCGAGTAGGCGCTACAACCCCTGGCGGTCGAGGCGCTCCCACGGTGGGTGCTCGCTGCCCAGGTCGCGCTTGATGTCGGTGGCGCGGTCGACGTTGTCAAGACTCTCGTCATCGGATCGGGGCGGTTGCACCTGCCAGGGAGCCGGGTCATACCGCGAATGGTGGACAGCCGGGCGAAACCCCCAGGCGCGACTCGGCATCACACCCGCGGTCTGCCGCAGGACGAGCGGCTCCACCGTGGGCGCGTCGTACTCGAGCGCCCCCTCGCCCGGGCGCAACGCCATGATCAGTCCGGCGCCGATCATCGCCACGGTCCAACCGCCCAGGATGATTACCGCCCAATCGACAAGGGTCATCGATTCGCCATTGTAGAGCGGCGGCGCGAAGCGCCTAAACTGAGAACAGTTACCGCGAAGGAGGAGCAGATGGCTACCGCAACCGCGACATCGCTGAGCAAGCTGGAATCGATCCTCGGCAACGACGCCGCCAGCCTGCTGCAGCACGAGTGCAAGACGATCCCGAAGTCGCAGCTGCATCTGCCGGGCCCCGACTTCGTGACCCGGATCTTTTCAACCAGCGATCGCCCGACGCGGGTTCTGCGAAGCCTCGAATCGCTGTACGACCACGGCCGGCTGGCGGGCACGGGCTACCTGTCGATCCTGCCGGTCGACCAGGGCATCGAGCACTCCGCGGGCGCATCATTCGCCGCCAACCCCGCGTACTTCGACGGCGAGAAGATCGTGGAGCTGGCCATCGAGGGCGGCTGCAATGCGGTGGCGTCGACCTTCGGGGTCCTCGGCTCGGTCGCGCGCAAGTACGCGCACAAGATCCCCTTCATCTGCAAGCTCAACCACAACGAGCTGCTGACGTATCCCAACCATTACGACCAGATTCGCTTCGGCACCGTCAAAGAGGCGTGGGAGCTTGGGGCGGTGGCGCTCGGGGCGACGATCTACTTCGGCTCGCCCGAGGCAGACCGCCAGATCCAGGAGATTTCGGCGGCCTTCCACGAGGCGCACCAACTGGGCATGGCGACAGTGCTCTGGTGCTACCTGCGCAATCCGGCCTTCATCAAAGATGGCGTCAACTACGAAGTGTCTGCCGACCTCACTGGCCAGGCGAATCACCTCGGGGTCTCGATCGAGGCTGACATCATCAAGCAGAAGCTGCCCGAGACCAATCACGGATTCGAGGCCGTGAAGTTCGGCAAGACGACCAAGGCGGTTTACGACAAGCTGACCAGCGACCATCCGATCGACCTGACGCGATACCAGGTGGCCAACTGCTACATGGGACGGAGTGGGCTGATCAATTCGGGAGGCGCCTCGTCCGGCGAGGCTGATCTCAAGGAAGCCGTCAAGACCGCTGTGATCAACAAGCGAGCGGGCGGCACCGGCCTGATCACCGGGCGCAAGGCCTTCATGCGACCGATGAGCGAGGGCATCCAGCTGCTGAACGCGGTGCAGGACGTCTACTTGATGGACGAGGTGACCGTCGCCTAACCGCCGGCCGACGGCGGCGATACAATCCGCCCATGGCAACCCCCCGCCTGCGCGCGACTGAATCGGGCCAGGTCTACAACATCGATCTGCCCGAATTGAAGGTCACGCGCGACGATGTCGATGGGATCTACGTGCTGCACGGCCGCGGCTATTTCCAGACGTTCACCAGCCGCGAGGAAGCCTTCGAACGTAAGAAGGAGATCGACTACAGCACGTTCCGGTAGGCATTCGCCAAAGGAAGGGCAACGTGGGGAAAGAGAGCAGTGAGGCCGGCGGTAAGCCGTGCGTTTGCCACATCAAGAAGTCAGGGTGGCCATGGAAAGCAACGGGGAAAGTAGAGGCCGGTCAGCGTGAGGAGAAGTGCCGCATCTGCGGCGCCACGCACATGGTGACGGCCTAAGGGTCGCCCATCCAGTCGGCGGCGTGGGGGAGGGGACGGGCGCCTCGGCTCGGCCGCAGATGCAGGACGCGTTGGACGTCGCCGTGCCGGTATAAGCGAGCTCGCTTGATGCCTTGCCGATAGCTCTTGAGCACGCCGCGGCTGACGTAGGCGTACAGTGTCGCCGGCTTCACGCCGAGCAGCTCGCAGGCCTCGGCGGCACTCAGGTAGGGCTCCCCGTGGATCTCGATCATGATCGCCTTAAGCGTACGTGAGTCGATCGTTGCAGTCAACATGTTGCAATGCAAATCAACATATGCATAGAATGGATTGATGCTGGACCGATCCGAACCGAACCTGCTGCGCGGCGAGTTTCCGTACAGTCGGATCCCACCGATCCGCTTCGAGTCGGAAGCGGTCCCCCAGGCGCCGCCCCGGGACATCTGGATCACGGATACGACCTTCCGAGACGGCCAGCAGGCGCGGGCCCCGTACAGCGTCGAGCAGATCGTTCACCTCTACGACCTGCTGAACGAGCTGGGCGGGCCGGTGATCAGGCAGACCGAGTTCTTCGCGTACACACCGGTCGATCGCGAGGCGATCGCCGCCTGCCAGCAACGACCCGGACCGGAGGTCACGACCTGGATGCGCGCCTCACTCGACGATCTCAAGGCGGTCGCGTCGACGGGCGTCAAGGAGACCGGCATCCTGGTCTCAGCCTCCGACTACCACATCTACCTGAAGATGAACCGCACGCGGCGCCAGGCCGCGGACGATTACGGACGGGTAGTCCGCGCCGCGATCGACGCGGGCCTGCGGCCGCGCTGCCACCTGGAGGACCTGACCCGCGCCGATCTGGACGGCTTCGTCGCGCCGCTGGTCGAATTCCTGCAGGAAATCGGGCGCGCGGCGAAAATCCCGGTGAAATTCCGGCTGTGCGACACGATGGGCTTCGGGCTGCCCTGGCCGGAGGCGGCGCTTCCTCGCGGGGTGCCTCGACTCGTTCAGTACTTCACGCGCACGCTCGGCGTTGCACCAGAGCTCCTCGAATGGCACGGTCACAACGACTTCCACCGTGGCGAGGTCAACACCGTCGCCGCCTGGCTCTACGGTTGCGCCGCGGCGAACGGCTCCTTCTTTGGCTTCGGCGAGCGAACCGGCAATCCGCCGCTGGAAGCGCTGATCATCGACTACGTGGGACTGAGAGGGGAGACGCCGGGTCTCGATACCACGGCGATCACGCGGGCGGCCGCCTATTTCCGGGATCAGCTGGGGACTCCGCTGCCGGCGAATTATCCGTTCGCCGGCGCCGGCTTCAATGTCACGAGCGCCGGAATCCACGCCGACGGACTGCTCAAGAACGAGGAGATCTACAACATTTTCGACACGGGCCGGATTCTCGACCGGCCGCTTGGGATCACGGTCAACGATCGCTCGGGGCTGGCCGGGGTCGCCTACTGGATCAACACGACGCTGGGCGTGAAAAGCGCCACCCAGGTGCGAAAGGACGACCCGCGAGTAGCGGCCATCCACCGCGAGGTTGAGCGGCAATATGCGGCCGGTCGGACCACCGGGTTCTCGCCCGACGAGATGCTGGCCCTGGCCAAGTTGCAGTTCGGCAACGCCCTGGAAACGAGCGCGCGCAGCTAACAAGTTGACCCGATCGCCGGAGTTGATTGCTGTGAGGCATTCCGGCGATGAACCACGAAGGCGACCCGACGGCGCCCCAACCAGAGACGACAGCTGGCGCCTCTGCGCTCCCAGCCAGCACGAGCCGTTCATGGTTTGCTCGCTACAGGCTCGTCGGCGTGTCAGCCGCCGGAGCGCTGGTGTTGGGCGCCGTGGCCGTCGCGGCGGTACTATTTCTATCCCAGCCGAATCCCAGCATCGAGAAGATGGTGCCGGCGACGCACGACGCGCTGGTCATCGCCAACCTCAATCCGTCGCTTGGCCAGAAGATCAATCTGCTGCGTGCGGTCCACAGTTTTCCCGACACCAGCACGGACGCCGCCATCTCGAGCAAGCTCGACCAGGCATTCAAGGCTGCCGGCCTGTCCTACACCAGCGACGTGCAGCCGTGGCTCGGTGGGGAGGTGGGGGCGAGTGGCAAGGTGAACTTCGCTAGCGGCACTGACTCCCCGTTCGCCCTGTTCGCGACCTCACGGGATGACACCAAGGCGAAGGCGCTTCTCGCCAAGCTGCGCAGCGGCAGCTTCGGCCAGAAGTACACCTGGCGGGACGAAACCTACAACGGGATCAGCATCGCGTCGGGCACACCGACCGTCACATCCGAAAAGCCGGTCGCCTACAGCCTGGTCGACCACGTTGTCGTGGCAGCGAGCTCAGCGGCAATGATCCACGAGATCATCGATACCGATCAGGGCCGCAGCGCGCGGCTGGTTGATTCCGCCGACTTCAAGGCCACCATGAAGTTGCTGCCTTCCGACCGAGTCGGCATGGGCTACCTCGCTGGCAAGTCGCTCGTGGCGGGCGTCAAGAAACAAATGGCCAAGCCATCAACGCTGGGCCTGCCGGCGCTCAAGACTGTGGACGACCTCAATGCGCTGCAGGGGATCGGCGGGGCCGTCTCGGCAACCAGCACCGGGGTCGCATTCGACCTCGCCGTGAAGCTGGACGCGAACCAACTATCCCCGGCAACCCGCCAGGCGTTCGTTTCCACGCGCCGGCCCGACGTCGTCCTGCGCTGGATTCCGAAATCGAGCGATGCCTTCCTCGCGATTGGCAATCTCGACCAAACCATCAAATCGCTGCTCGACCAATACGGCACCGACCCGAGTGTGCAGGCGAGCACCTCCGCGATTGGCCTCACCGGCCCCCAGGGTATCCTCCCGCACCTGACCGGCGACCTCGGTATCGAAGTCGAGCTGGGAAGCAATTCCATCCCCAGCGGTGCGATTCTGCTCGGCACAAATGATTCGGCGGCCATGAATGCTTTCTTTAGCAAGCTCCTGGGGCTCGCCGCCGCCACCAGCCAGCAGACGCCGGGCGCGGGAATCACCCGGACCACCTATCGCGGCACGGTGATCACCTCATGGACCAGTGCCTCCTTGGGTCAGGTGCCTGGGCTGGCGCCGTCGTACGCGGTACTCGGTGGCATGGGAATCCTCGCCTCGAACACGGCCGAGATCAAGGCCGTGATCGACGCCCAGGCCGGCGGTTCGAACATCGCGGTTGACTCGACCTACAGGTCCGCCAGCACCGCGTCGCTGACGCAGCCGGCTGGGATCGTGTACGTCAACGTCGCTCGCGTCGTCAGCGCCCTCGAAACGCTGCGGGGCAGCGCCACGGTGGACAAGAAGACGGCCGCGTACCTGGCTCCCCTGAAAGCCTTCATGCTCACGGCGACCAGCCAGGCTGGCGCCGCCCTGGAGCGATTCTTCGTCGTGATCAAGTAGGGGCCTGGAGCGAGCGAGGCCCTTGCCAGCCATTCCGGCACTCTGGTACGCTGGTGACTGACGTGTCAGTCAGTAGCAGATCGACCAGCGAGGCGCCCCTGACCGAACGGCGATGGGTCCGCCGCGGCGAGTTGCTGGAGGCTGCCCGCGGGGTCTTCGAGCGTGACGGCTACCACGGCACGACCGTTAGTGCGATCGTGCAGGCGGCAGGCCTCTCCCAGGGCGCGTTTTATCTGTACTTCACGGACAAAAAAGCGGTTTATGCGGCCCTCCAGGAGGAGATGGCGACCCTGCTGCGGCGTCGGATCTACTGGGCCACCCGGGACGAGGCCGATGCCCGCCGGCGGCTCGAGGCCGGGCTGCAGGCCTACTTCGAGTACTACGGGGAGTACGCGGCATGGAACCGGCGGCTGACGACCGAGGGGCTGGCCATCGACGAGAGCTTCGAACGCCGGCAAACCGAGCTGGCGCAGACGCTCGCCGTGGCGTTTCGACCGACCCTCGAGCAACTCGGCGTGCGCGAGACCGCCCTGGCCGCGTTCGCCTTGCTAGGGATCGCCGCCCAGATCGCCTACTGGCAGCACTTTCAACGCAACGACGAGCCATCGATGAGCGCCGTCGCGCTCGCGCGGGCCTGCGCCAGCCTGTTTCTCAATGGCGCCGCATCCATCCCAACTCATCCACCACAACAAGGAGGCTCACATGCCTGAAGCCAAGGAAGTTTTTACGGAGATCCAGAATCGCATCAAGTCGCACCCGGAGAAGTCCGCGGGTCTGAATGCGACCTACCAGTTCGATCTGAGCGGCGAATCGTGGACGTTGAAGATCGCCAACGGCGCTCCCGAACTCATCCAGGGGCCGGCGCAGAGCCCGAACACCACGCTAATCGCCACCACCGATGACTGGATGAACATCGCGACCGGCAAGCTGAACCCGGTGACGGCGTTCATGCAGCAGAAGCTCAAGGTCAAGGGTGACATGGGCCTGGCGATGAAACTGCAGGGGTTGCTGCAGTAGTGACCGATTCGCGCTGGGTCGGGCGGAGCTACGAGACGGCGCCCTTCGAGGTCACCGAGCAATCCATCCGCGACTACATGGCGGCGGTGGGCGACGTGCGCGAAGACGCCGAGCTGATAGCGCCCCCGACCTATGCCATGGTCTACGGCTTCGACGCCTACTGGCAGCTGTGGACCGACCAGGAGGTGGCGCTGGACGTTGCGCACCTCGTCCATGGCGAGCAGCGGTTCACCTTCCAGCGGCCGGTCCATCCCGGCGATCGGATTCGCACGACCGGGCGGCTGACCGCGATCAATGCGCGCGGCGATATGGAGTTGGTCACCTTCGAGCTGAAAGCCAGGGACGCGGATGACCATCCGGTCTCGGATGGCAGCGCTCTGTTCATCATCCGAAAGCCATGAAGACGATGAGCACGCTGGACTTCGAGCGCGTGACGCCTGGGCAGGCATTGCCGCCGCTGACCAAGCACGTGACGGTCGAACAGATCCGTCAGTACGCCGAGGCCTCGGGCGACCGCAACCCGATCCACCTGGACGAGACCTTCGCGCGATCCGCCGGCCTCCCGGGCGTGATTGCCCACGGCATGCTGACCATGGCATTTGCCAACCAGATGGTGACCGACTGGCTGGGGGACCGTTCGTTGCTGAAGAGCCTGCACGGTCGCTTCGCGGGCATGGTCCTGCCGGGTGATGACGTCACCTGCTCCGGCAGCGTGGCATCGAAAGATGACCAAACCCGGCGCGTGGTGATCAACCTGGTCGTGACCAATCAGCGCGGAGAAAAAGTCCTCAACAAAGGTGTGGCCGAGGCCGAGTTCCCGCCACAAAGGAGCAGTACCCATGCCGCTTGACTTCACCCTGACGCCGGAGCAAGAAGAGATCAAGGGGCTCGCCCACGAATTTGCCGAGAAGGAAATCCGGCCAGTGGCGGCCCACTATGACGAGACCGAGGAGTTCCCGTGGCCGGTGTTGAAAAAGGCTCATGAAGTCGGGCTGACGCCGGTGGCGTCCATGCCCGAGGCCTACGGCGGCGGCGGCCTGGACATGATCTCCAACATGCTGATCGCCGAGGAGCTGCACTGGGGCTGTGCCGGCATCGCCGTGGCGATCACCGGCACCGGGCTGGCCGCGGCGGCCATCCTCGCCATGGGCAACGAGGCGCAGAAGAAAAAGTGGATCGGCGAGTTCTGCAGCGCCAAGAGCCCCGTCGTCGGCGCCATGGGGCTGACCGAACCAGGGACCGGGAGCGACGCGATGGCGATCACCACCACGGCGAAGAAAGTCGACGGTGGCTACCTGATCAATGGGACCAAGCAGTTCATCACCAACGGCGGCATCGCCGACCTGCACGTGATCTTCGCCAACACGGATCCGAGCATCGGCGCCGCCGGCATCGCCGGCTTTGTCGTCGAGAAGGGCAACAAAGGCCTCACCATGGGCCGGAAAGAGAAGAAGCTCGGCGTCCGCGCCTCGCACACGGCGCAAGTGATCTTGCAGGACTGCTTCGTCCCGACCGGGAACCGGTTGGGTGGCGAACCAGGGGATCCCGATGCCGGACCCGGCGCACTCGGCGCCCTGCAAATGCTCGAGTACTCGCGGCCCTCAGTCGCCGCAGGCTCGATTGGCATCGCTCGCGCCGCGTATGAGTATGCCCTCGACTACGCGCAGCAGCGGGTTGCCTTTGGCAAGCCGATCATCAAGCACGAGGGCATCGGCTTCAAGCTGGCGGAGATGGCGATCAACATCGACGCCGCGCGCCTCCTCACCTGGCGGGCGGGCTGGATGGCGCAGAACAACATGCTCTTCACACGCGCCGAGGGCAGCATGGCAAAGGCCTTTTCCGCCGATATGGCGATGCAAGTCACGCTGGAAGCGGTCCAGGTCCTCGGCGGAAACGGCTACATCCGCGAGTACCCCGTCGAGAAATGGATGCGCGACGCCAAGATCTACCAGATCTGGGAGGGGACGTCGGAGATCCAGCGGCTGGTGATCTCGCGAGCGATCTCCGGCGAGCGGCGTCCGCTGACCCGCGAGCAACCGAAGCCCCAGATTCGGAAGGCGAGCTAGCCATGATCGACCTCAAGGGGAAGGTGGCCCTGGTCACCGGCGGCTCACGCGGTCTCGGTCGGGCCGACTGCCTGGCGCTGGCGAAGGCCGGCGCCGACGTCGTGGTCACCGACATCCTGATCGAAAGCGACCCGGAGCTCGAGAAGACGGCCGAAGCCTCGCAGAGCGCGCTCTCACAGGTCATGGCCTCGCAAAAGGCCGTTTACTCGGAGAAGACCTCCAACGAGATCAGGCAAATGGGCCGGCGCTCGGTCGCCCTGAAAATGGACGTGACCGACCGCGAACAGGTGAAATCCGTCGTCGACCAGGTGGTCAAAGACTTCGGCAGCCTGGACATTCTTGTCAACAACGCGGGAACGCTCGACCACGTGGCGGCTCTCGAGAGCCAGGTCGATGCGCTCTGGGACCGCGACTTGAAGGTCAACCTGACCGGCGCCTTCAATTGCTCAAAGGCGGCCTGGCCGCACATGAAAGAGCGCAACTGGGGCCGGATCATCATGATGTCCTCGATTGCCGGCGCCCTTGGTGGCTTCGGCCAGGCGAGCTACGCGACGACGAAGGCCGGGCTCGTCGGCCTGGCTCGAACGCTGGCACTGGAGGGCGCCCGCTACAACATCACGGTCAATGCCATCGTGCCGGGCATCATCGGCACCGAGGCCTTCAAGATGGGCCGCCCCGACATGAACGAACGGATGATCAAGCGGGTGGCGCTGCGACGCCCGGGCGAACCTGAAGATATTGCCAATGCGATCACGTTTCTGTGTTCGCCGGCGGCCGGCTACATCACCGGGGTGGCCTTGCCGGTAACCGGCGGCCTGGACCTGTTCACCTTCTGATGGACGGCTTGCTCGAGATCTCGACCAGCGACTTCGTCACCACGATCCGGATGAACCGGCCGCCGGTCAACGCGCTGGTGCCGGAGCTCCAGGAAGAGCTGGTCGAGGTACTCAATCGGGTCAAGGACGATGTGGCGACTCGCGTGGTCGTGTTGACCAGCGCCATCGATCGCTACTTCATGGCGGGCGCCGATATCAAGGCGATGGGTGGCGACGGCGGATTCGATCGCGAAAATCCCGCCACCCTGGAGCGGGTCGCCCAGATGTCCCGTCGCAGCCAGGCGGCGTTTACGGAAATCGAACACTTCCCGAAGCCGCTGATTGCGGCCATCAACGGGCATGCACTGGGCGGCGGATGCGAGCTGGCGCTCGCCTGCGATTATCGGCTGATGATCGACGACTCGCGATCGACGATCGGCCAGACCGAGACCAACCTTGGCTTGATCCCGGGCGCGGGAGGCACCCAGCGGCTGCCGCGCCTGATCGGGCGCGCGCGGGCGACGGAGATGATCTTCGAATCCGCTCGGCTCAAGGCGCCGGAGGCGGCCGCCATCGGACTCATCAATGCGGCACTGCCGGTCGACGGCTTTCAGGCCGCTGTCCTGACGCGGGCTCGACGGCTTGCCCAGGCCGCGCCCATCGCCCTGCGGCTCGCCAAAGAAGCGCTGCTCGCCGGCCTCGAGCGGCCCCCCGGCAAGGGCTACGAAGTCGAGGCGGAGAACTTCGGCCGCGCGGCCATGACCGAGGACGCGATGGTCGGCATCATGTCCTTTGTCAGCAAGCAGCAACCTGACTTCAAAGGAAAGTAAAGAGGGTAAAGAGCTCAACCTGGACAGTATGTAGATCGAGGTTCGTGCGTTCTAACAGGCAGGAATCTCGACTCACCAGGAGGGTCACTTTATGTTTCGATCGATCTGGATTGCCGCGGGAGCAGCCGCGCTGCTGGCCGTCGGCGCATTGACCGCAGTCGCTGCCAACTCGCACGGGAAGGCCGTGAGCACGCTGGCCGCCAGCACCACGCTCACGGGCGAGGCGAAAGGCGACGTGATCAGCGTGGCGGCGAGTGCCAAGGGTGAGGCGACCTCGGATGCTGCCAAGGCGGAGGCCACCGCGGCTGCCGCGGCGAAGGCCGCTGACACGGACGTAGAAGCGAACGATGAGGACGCGACCGAGCCCACCGACGAGGCCGCCGATGCCGCGAGCGACAAGACGAGCGAGACCGAGAACGACACGCATGGCGATGCCATAAGCGCTGTTGCCAAGAGCGACGCCACCGCGAAGCGTGGCGACAGTGAGAAGGCTAACCACGGCGCTGCAGTCAGCGCCGTCGCGCAGAAGCACTAAGAGGGTTCCGTCAGACGGCGGCCCCTCGGGCCGCCGTTTTTTATTTCAGCCGACCGGCGCGTACTGCGTGACCCGGTCGCGGATGGCCTGGATCACGGCTTCGACCCGTCCGGCGTCGGGGCCGGACGCGCGCAGGATGAGCTCACGGCTCTCCGTCTGTGGGTACGATCCCAGGGAGACATCGGGGAACTCCTGCTCGAGCGCCTGCATCACATCGTGGAACATGCTTTCGGGCGCCATCCGGTAGTGCAGCTCGCGCACGACGTCCGCCCGGGCACCGGTCAGGTAGCGAAGTTCGACGTCTTCATAGACGGCGCGTAGTTCTTGCGGCACGCCGGGGAGCGCGAACAGATACCGCTCGTCGCTCAGGGCAAAGGCCAGCCCGGGCGCCATGCCAGCGCCATTTCGGATCAGCGTGGCACCTTGGGGCAGCGTCGCCATTCGTCGATTGCCGGCATTGAGGCCCGCGGTGCCGCGCCGCGCCGCCATGTTGCGCATGAACATCAGGTTCTGCATCTGCGCTCCAACCTCGCGCCGGTAGGCCATCGGCTGATCGAGCGCGCGACCAAGGGCGACATAGGTCCGGTCGTCTGGGGTGGGTCCGAGCCCGCCGCACACGAAGATCCTCGTCAGTTCCGGATGCTTGATGTGCTCGTGAATCGCCGCAACGATATCGGCGTCGACGTCGCCCACCGTCGTGATCAGCCGGACGGGAAATCCACAGCGAAAGAGTCGCATCGCCAGCCAGTTCGAGTTGGTGTCGACTGTGAAGCCGCGCAGGATCTCGTTTCCGACGACGATGATGCTCGACTGCGGCACGCGTTCCATAATGGCAGGGAATGCCCAGATCCGCCTACGAACGCAGCAAGGGCGTTGAGACCGTCGCGTGGCGCGAGTTTCCCCTGGGGAAAGGCATCGCGCTTTCGATTCTCGAGGAGACCACGGCGGCTGCACGCCAGGCCAGGGGGCAGGCATTGCTCGACGTCCTCGACGCCGCCGCGGGCTTACCCCCCTGCAAGCTGACGGTGGCTGACCGTCCGCAGCGACATCGAACCCGCGGCGGACGCCTCGAGTTGAAGACGTACGGTTACTACCGGATCGCCTGGGAGGCGACGCCGCGACGGGGGACGATCCGGATTTATAACCTGACCGCGATCCGGCAGCAGGTGCTGGCACCGAAGGTCTTCCTCGAGACGCTGCTGCATGAGTGGGTGCACCACTACGACTTCACCGGCTTGCAACTCGATCGCTCACCCCACACGTCGGGCTTCTTCAACCGGATCCGCGACCTGGCCGAGACGCTCGGGGTCGGTTACGTCACGCCTCCCAAGCGCGAGTCGGGAGCCGCGGAAGCCAGCGAAGACGTCGTCATCAGCGGCCCCGACCGTCTGCGGCCGGGCGGGGTACCGCCGCCGAAATGGATCCGGGACCAGGTGCTGGCGCTGTTCGGGCGCCCGAGGACATAATCGGCCTGACGCTACAATATCGCGGGCGTTTTTTGGTGCACCCACACAAGGAAGGGAGGCGCTGACTCTGTTCGTCGCGGCTGCGATCACCATTGATGACTCGACGTCGACGGCTGTCCTGGCCCTGGTCAGCGTCGCCGCATTGATCGCGCTCGCCTACGGCGGATATCTGACCCGCTGGGTCCTGTCCGCCAACCCGGGCAATGAAACCATGCAGCGGATCGCCCGCGCCATCCAGGAAGGCGCAGCCGCTTACTTGAATCGGCAGTACGGCCTCATCGCGGTGATCGGGGTCCTGCTCGCGCTCGTGATCACGTTTGCGATCAACTGGCAGACCGGGGTGCTCTACGTCGTCGGCGCCGGCTGCTCCGCCCTCGCCGGGTACGTCGGCATGAACGTCTCGGTCAGAGCCAATGTCCGGACGGCCCAGGCGGCCAGCGGCGGCCTCGACCCGGCCCTGCGCCTGGCATTCCGTGGCGGCGCCGTCACCGGACTCTTCGTTGTCGGGCTCGGCTTGCTGGGCGTCGCCATCTCCTACTGGGTCTTTCAGAAACCCCAGTCACTCGTTGGCCTGGCGTTCGGCGCCAGCCTGATCAGCGTCTTCGCCCGGCTCGGCGGTGGGATCTTCACCAAGGCGGCCGATGTTGGCGCCGACCTGGTCGGCAAGGTCGAAGCCGGGATTCCTGAAGACGATCCACGCAACCCGGCGGTGATCGCGGACAACGTCGGTGACAACGTGGGGGACTGCGCCGGAATGGCGGCCGACCTGTTCGAGACCTATGCCGTGACGGCCATTGCCGCCATGCTGCTGGGCAGCCTGCTGTTCCCCGGAAAGGTCCAGTACGTCCTCTACCCGCTGATCCTGGGTGCTATCTCGATCATCGCCACGGTGATCGGCACCATGTTCGTGCGGCTGGGTCGCGGCACCTGGATCATGGGCGCCCTCTACCGGGGGCTTGCGATTAGCGCCGTGCTCGCGCTGGCCGGCTTTCTCGCCATCACGCTCCTGATCGGCCTGACGATCAACCTGTTTTGGGCCGCTGTCGTCGGCGTCGTGGTGACCATCGCGCTGGTGGCGATCACCGAGTTCTTCACCAGCGCCGACTACCCACCGGTGCGGCTGATCGCGCGGGCCTCGACGACCGGCGCGGCCACCAACATCATCGCGGGGCAGGCGATCGGCATGATCAGCACCGCGCTTCCCGTACTCGTCATCGGTCTGGGCATTCTCATCTCGTATTTCCTTAACCAGCAGCCATCGGCCGGCGACTTCGGGCTCTACGGCATCGCCATCGCCGCCATGTCGATGCTCTCGATGACCGGCATCATCGTGGCGATCGACGCCTACGGGCCGATCACGGACAACGCCGGCGGCATCGCGGAGATGGCGAACCTGCCGGAGTCGGTCCGGAATGTTACCGACCCGTTGGACGCAGTTGGCAACACGACCAAGGCCGTGACCAAGGGCTACGCGATCGGCTCCGCCGGACTCGCCGCGCTGGTGCTCTTCTCGTCATACACCCAGGAAGTCAGCAAGGGATACCACACCCCCATCAGGTTTGACCTGACTGATCCTCTCGTCATCGTGGGGCTCTTTTTCGGCGGCATCCTGCCCTTTCTGTTCGGCTCGCTGAGCATGCTGGCGGTTGGCCGGGCAGCCGGCCAGGTCGTCGTCGAAGTCCGTCGCCAGTTTCGCGAGATCAAGGGCTTGATGGAAGGAACGGCCCTGCCCGAGTACGGCCGGGCCGTCGACCTCGTTACGCGGGCGGCACAGCGAGAGATGATCATCCCCGGGTTGATCCCGGTGGCGGCGCCCCTGCTGGTCGGCTTCACGCTCGGCCCGAAGGCGCTCGGCGGCCTGCTGATCGGGAGCATCGTCACCGGCATTTTCCTGGCGATCCAGATGACGTCAGGAGGCGGTGCCTGGGACAACGCCAAGAAATACATCGAGGACGGCCACTATGGTGGCAAGGGCACCGAGACCCACGCCGCCGCCGTCACCGGCGACACGGTGGGGGACCCCAACAAGGACACCGCCGGACCCGCGATCAACCCCATGATCAAGGTGGTCAATATCATTGCCATCCTGATTGCCCCCATGGTCGCCGCCCACTCGCTCATCCAATGAATCCCGCCCCTCTGGGGGAGGCAGGGTGGGGCTGTTCCTCGCGCCAGTTCTTGAATAAACTTGAGGCATGAACGAGTACATGCTGGAGATCAACGAATTGCGTCGCCGGATCGCCAAGCTCAAGTTCGAGCGCGCCTCGGTCACGATCATCGAGGAACTCGAAGCCCAGCTCCGAATCTTGCGATCGATCTATGACTCGGCAACGGCGCTCTTCGCCGCCGGTGAGACGGACAGCCGGCTCCAGGCCAGCTTTCGCGACCGCCAGCTCGGCACCTGGACGTTCGAGAACGTCTATTTCTACGTGTATGAGCAGGCGGTTGCGCTCGAGCCTGACGGCCACGACCTCGCCACCCTGATCTGGCACTACGATTACACGGCCCCGCTGCTGAACTCGGTCGCGGCGAAATAAAAAAGGGCCCCAAGCAGGGGCCCTTTGCATCGATCTGTCTAGTCGCTATGCGGTCGGGTTGTGGCCGTGACGGTGGCCCTGGCCATGCGAGGCGCCCGACTTGGTGTCGCTCGCATCGGTCGCGTCGGTCGACGGGGTCGCATCCGGCGTCGTCGTCTCCGTGCTGTCAGTCTTCGCGGCCGACGTCAGCCGCGTCTGGCACCACGTCTTGATGCCGCTGATCAGCTTGCCGTGAGAATTCTTCGAAATCCGGGCCGTGCCCGGCGTGCCCGCCGCCGGCTGTAGCACCAGGTCCTGGTGTTGCGCGAAGAACGAGACACACTCCCCCAGGTTCGAGAACGTCGCCGGAATTGTCAGCGTCGTCGTCTTGCCGTTCGTCGACATAACCGTCAACGTGCCGGCCGTGCCGCCGGTGACGGTCTTCAGACTCGAAACCGGAACGGTGCCGTTGCTGTTTGCGTTCGCGGCGGCATACGCACCGGCAGCGCCCAACGTGAGCGCGCCAGCGGCCAGACCGGCCGCAATCTTCACCTTCGATGTGACTCGAAACATGCTTATTAGGTCCTCCTTGAAATGAATCCGATGACCTGCTTACTAAAACGGGCCGAATACGGGCCGCCGTATGGCAGGTGGCCCGTTGTCACATCCGAACGGGCGCGCTGTCACCGTTCAATGACGAGTTCGCTGCGAGGGGCCCGCTATCCTGAGATCGACCGTGCGCCCCGAGATCAAGCCTGAATTGGCCGGTCTGCCCCAGCTCGCGTCGCCGGGCGCCGCCTGGCGCCGCCGGCTGCTCCTGCCGCTGGCGTTCACCGGGGGGCTATCGAGCCTGGGCATCGAGTTTGCCGCGGCACGGCTGCTGGCGCCCTTCTTCGGGCAGTCACTCTTCATTTGGGGAACGCTGATCGGGCTGATCTTGATCTACCTGACGATCGGCTATTACCTGGGTGGCCGGCTGGCCGATCGGCGCCCGGATTCGCGTTTGCTGTTTCAGCTCACGGCCGCGGCGGCGCTGCTCACGGCCGCGATCCCAATCGTGTCCCGACCTATACTGTCGGTCGCCCAGAGCGGCTTCGCCCAGCTCTCCGTTGGCCTGGTGCTCGGGTCGCTGATTTCCGTGATCGTCCTGTTCGCCGCACCGGTGATCCTGCTCGGCATGGTCTCGCCGTTCGTGATCCGGCTTCGGATCCGAGAGCTGGAAACCGCCGGCAACGCGGCCGGCGCCGTCTATGCGCTGTCGACGTTGGGCAGCATCCTGGGGACGTTTGTCCCGGTTTTTTGGCTGATCCCCACCTACGGGACGCGTCCGACGATTTTTGTTCTTGCCTTTCTGCTAGGGGCGATCTCGGCCGCCGGGCTTTACGAGCCAGGCCGGCGACGGTTGTATTTATTGATCCCCGTGTTGATCGTCGTCCTGGCCCTGCTGTCCGGTGGCGCCATCCGGGCCGCGAACTACGGGACGCGGCTCTTCGAGACCGAGTCTGCGTACAACTACATTCAGGTGGTTCGGTCCGGCACCGAGACCCAGTTGCTGTTGGACGAAGGCTCCGCGGTGCACTCCATTTACGATCCGACCAGCCTCTACACCCACGGCTATTGGGACGACGTGCTGCTGGCGCCATACTTCGGAGCGGGCCGGGTTCCTTCGCGAGTGGCCCTGGTTGGGCTCGCCGGCGGAACCGTGGCTCGTCAGTTCACGGCCATTGACGGGCCGATCCCCATCGATGGGGTCGAGCTCGACCCGAAGATCGTCGACGTTGGCCGCCGCTATTTCCACATGACGGAACCCAACCTGCATGTCACCGTGGCCGATGGGCGCTACTGGATGGCGACCCAGGCGGGGCGCTACGACGTCATCCTGGTCGACGCCTACCGGCAACCGTATATCCCGTTCTATCTCACGACCCGGGAGTTCTTCGAGAGCGCCAAAGCCCATCTCCAACCCGATGGCGTGCTGGCGATCAACGTCGGGCGGACGCCCACGGACAATCGCCTTGTCGACGCGCTCAGCGGGACCCTCAATGCCGTCTTCCCGAATGTCTTTACGATCGAGACGAACCAACGTTTCACGAACACGGTGATCTATGCGACATCGGCCCCTGCCACCGTCGATCGATTCCTGGCTCGGGCACAGGGCGAGACCAACCCGAAGCTGCAGCCGATCATCACCGATGCGCTCGCCACCGGGAATATCCGGCGCGTCCCGTCAAACGGCATCGTCTTCACGGACGATCTGGCTCCCGTTGAGCGCCTGATCGACGAGATCATCCTGAGTTACATCCGAAGCTCGCGGTAAACTGTATAGCGATGGCCGTTACGCAATTGTCCGAAGCCGACGTCCTGGCGGTGCTCGCGCCGGTGAAAGATCCTGAGCTTGGGCGCACCATGATCGAGCTCAAGATGATCCAGGACGTGGTCGTCCTCGACCCCCAAACGATCGGCATGCGGGTCGTCCTGACCACGCCGGCTTGCCCCATGAAAAATCGCATTCACGATGACATCGACGCGGCGCTGGCGACGCTGGCCGGCTCGCCCAAGGCGAAGATCAAGTGGGATGCCCAGGTCTCGCGAACGGGTGGCGTGCCGCAGAAGCAGCAGGTCGAAGGCGTCAAAAATATTATTTCCGTCGGTGCCGGCAAGGGTGGCGTTGGCAAGTCGACCTGCGCCGTGAACATCGCGCTCGCACTATCCCAGCTCGGCGCGCGAGTGGGCGTGCTCGATGCCGATGTCTACGGTCCCAACGTGCCGATTCTCCTGGGCGCCGAGCACGAGAAGCCCTACGCTGAGAACGAAAAGATCATCCCCATCCAGCGCTACGGGTTGAAAATTATCTCGATCGCCTTCTTCATCGAGGCCGACAAACCCGCCATCTGGCGCGGGCCCATGCTCTCGGGAGCGGTCAGGCAATTTCTGTTCGATGTCAACTGGGGCGAGTTGGATTACCTGGTCGTCGACCTGCCGCCTGGGACGGGCGATGTGCAATTGACCATGTCGCAGAGCATCCCGATGACGGGAGCCGTGGTCGTCTCCACACCGCAGGACGTCTCGACGGCCGACGTCGGGCGGGCCATCCAGATGTTCAACACGCTGAAAGTCCCGAACCTGGGCCTGGTCGAAAACATGAGCTATTTCGTCTGCCCGCACTGCGGCGAACGCGACGATATCTTCGGCCATGGCGGGGCAAAGATGCTCGCCGAGAGAATGAATATCCCGTTCCTGGGCGAGATCCCACTCGATCGGCGCATCCGTGAGGGCGGCGGCCCGGGTGTGCCGCTGATGGTCCATGAGCCGGACTCGCCGCTGGCCGCTGTCTACCGCGACGTCGCATCACATCTGGCGGCGCAGGTGAGCATCCGGAACTTCAAGCAGGCAAGCGTGATTCCGCTACGGACAATCTAGAGCTAAACTCTCGTCGTTGAGCTCACGACGACGCCTGGTTGCGGTCTGCGGTGAGTCAGACCCCCGGACGTCACTCGCGGATCTGGCCTTCGAGTTAGGCCGCGGCATTGCCGAGCGCGATGCCGTGCTGATTTGCGGCGGGCTCACGGGCGTGATGGAGCACGCGGCGCGGGGTGCCCGAGCCGCCGGTGGGCTGACCATCGGGTTGCTGCCCGGCGAAGACGCCAGTGATTCAAACGAATACATTGATGTCGCTATCGCCACTGGGCTGGGTGATGCGCGCAACGCGATCCTCGCCCGCACGGCCGATGGCGTCGTTGCGTTGGGCGGGGGACTCGGCACCCTGTCCGAGATTGCTCTCGCGTTGCGCAACCGGCGGCCGACGATCGGCATCCAGACCTGGCGCTTCGATCGTCACGGTCGTACGGAGCCGGAGCTCCCGACCGCGGCGAATCCGCACGACGCCCTGGAATGGCTCTTCGCCCACATGGGTCGTCCATGAGCGCGCCACATCAACTGGACGAACGCGCGCGGAGCGGCTTTCGCCAGGCATACGGCTATCCGCCGGGCGCCGTCGCCGTTGCGCCCGGACGGATGAACATCATCGGCGAGCACACGGATTACAACGAAGGCTGGGTCCTTCCGGCTGCCATTGATCGTTTCGTCGCGGTCGCGCTCCGGCTCCGGCGAGACAGTCGATTTGTGCTTCGCAGCGATCGATACCAGGCGCCGGCTGAGCTCGACAGCTTGCCCTCGCGCCGGCTCGGTAATTGGACGGATTATCTAACCGGCGTCGCGCGCGAAATCGACAAGCAACACGGTGCGGGACCGGGCCTGGATATTTTCGTCGCGTCGGACCTCCCCGTCGGCTCGGGCCTGAGCTCATCGGGAGCCCTGGAGGTCGCCGGCGCCGTTGCCATGCTCGCGGCGCGGGGCATCGAGATGCCGCTGCTGGAGATCGCCCGGCTCTGCCAGGCGGCCGAGAACATTTTCGTTGGTGCGAGGACCGGCATCATGGATCAATTCACGGCCCTGAAGGCCCGCGGCGGCAACGCCATGCTGCTCGATTGCCGGAGCCTTCAAGAAGAGCAGGTGCCTCTGCCGGACGGCCGCTTAGCCTGGCTGCTCGCAGACAGCCGGGTCCGTCACGAACTGGCCGCGTCGGCGTACAACCAGCGGCGGGCTGAATGCGAGGCGGCCGCGAAGGCGCTGGGTCTGTCCAGCCTCCGCGATGCAACGGAAAACGATCTGGAGCGCATCGACAACCCCATTGAGCGAAACCGCGCCCGACACGTGATTACCGAGAATGCGCGCGTTTTGCAGGCGGCCGACGCGCTTCGCCGGCGCGCGCCGCGAGGCCTGGGGCCATTGCTCTATGCATCTCACGAGAGCCTTCGACTCGATTTCGCGGTAAGCTGCCGGGAGCTTGACTTGCTGGTGGAGCTCGCCGCCGGGACCGCCCAGGTGATCGGCGCGCGCATGATGGGCGGTGGCTTCGGCGGCTGCGTCCTGCTGCTGCTGGAGGCGACCGGCATCGACGACGTCGAGCAGCGTCTCGCCGAGGGCTACGCCGAAGAGTTCCACAAGACCCCGGAGTTCTATCGCGTCCGGTCCGTCGACGGCGCGATGTCGGAGAGGACAACGTGACGTGCCGCTGAACGATTGTCTCTCGCTCTTTCCCAGCCAGGCCCTCAATCGGCAGGAGTTGACGACCGGTTGGCGGATGGCGATCGCGACCCTCGGCGAAGGCGAGGATCGTGGGTTTCCCCGGCTCGACTTCGACGACGATGGTTGGGCGCCGGCCCAGGTGCCACGTCTGCATGGCGCGACCAGCGGCAACGAGGCGATCTGGTATCGCCTGCGGTTTCCGAGACCGCGGCATCGTCAGCGGACGCTCCTACGTTTTGAAGGCGCCTTCCTGGTGGCCAACGTCTGGCTGAACGGGCGCCTGCTCGGCAGCCATTATGGCTACTTCGCGCCATTTTCTTTCGATATTTCTTCGTTCCTGCTGGAAGAAAACGTCCTGGCGGTCTGCATCGAGGCACCGGTCGAGACCGACCTCGCCGCGAAACGCCACGTGATGGGCTTATTCAATGACTCGGACGCGAAGCCCTATCCCAGCCGCGAACTCGGGCGGCTCGGCGAACAGTACGTCTGGCACGTGCCGATGGGTCTGTGGCAGCCCGTCTTGCTGGAACAGGTCGGGCATGTCGTCGCCGAGTGGGTGCACTGTGAGCCTCGCCTGGAGCAGGGTGACCTTGCGCGTCTGACGTTGCGCACGCGGCTGCGCAATCTCGACGGCCGGATTATGACCGGCGAGCTGCTGATCCGGGTCGCCCCGGATAATTTCCAGGGCGGCGCGCCGTTGGAAATGCGCCGGGCCTTCCGGCTCAACGGCCATGACGTCCAGGAGCTGTCCGTCGAGCTGGCGCTGCCGGACCCGCGGTTCTGGTGCCCGTGGGCGCACGGCGACCCGGCGCTGTACCGAGCCGACGTCGAGATCACGGCGGACGAACGGAAGAGTTCGAGCCTGAGCGAAACGTTCGGCATCCGTGAGGTCCGGCTGCAAACCCGCGCCGAAGGCTGGACCTACGCGATCAATGGGCGGCCGATGTTCATGCGAGGCGCGAATTATTGCAGCGAATTTTTCCTGGACGCGGCCGGCGACGAGCTCCTGAAATCTGACGTGCAGCTGGCGCGCCAGGCCAACATGGACATGCTGCGCCTCAATGCCCACCTCGAGCCCCCCGCCCTCTACGAGGCATCTGATCGTGCGGGGATCATGCTTTGGCAGGACATGCCCATGATCGGGTCATACATTCACCGGGCCGACATCCGATCGCTCGCCTTTTTCCGCGAAGCCGTGACGGCCCAGGCCGAAGAGATGGCGCATCTGCTCTTCAACCGGCCCAGCGTGATCAACTACGCCGTTCACGCCGACCCACCGTGGAGCCGCTCGCAGGCCTGGTTGGGCGAGCGTCACACGGAGCAGTTGAACCTCGACGTCGACGAAGAGGCCGCGGCCCTCTTGCGCAGCATCGATCCATCACGTCCGGCACTCGCCGGTGCCGGTGACCAGGACCTGCATTGCGGGTACGGGTGGTCCCACGGCCACTGGCGGGACCTGGCAGGACTGAGCCCCGCGTTTGTCAGCGAAGTCGGCGCCCAGGCCCTGCCGAACGCCAATTCGCCCGTGTGGCGACACTTGAATCGGGGCTGGCCGGTTGCCGACGACGATGAGAACTGGCGCTACGCCGGCTACCAGCCGGCCGAGTGGCTCCGCAGCGGCATCGGGCCGCCCTCGGGGCACCCCAGCCGCGATGCCTATGTACGCGCCAGCCAGGAGTACCAGGCGCATCTACTACGTTTTGCGATCGATCGTTTCCGCCGGCAGAAGTTCGCCCACTGCGGTGGCGTGTTGCTCTTCCAGCTGGTCGATAGTTTTCCGGCGATCAGCGCATCGATCGTCGATCAGGCCCGACGGCCGAAGCGCGCGTACCGCGCCGTGGCCGACGCGTTCACGCCGTTATATCTCACGGTCGATTTACCGGAAAACCAGGCAGCCGTCGACGGCCTGTTGCTTCGGCTGCCGCGCGGACGGTTGCAGCACTTGCGCATTGTCTGTGTGAATGATGACCCCGCCCGCCACGGTCGCGCGCGGTTGCGCTGGCGGATCGAGCGCGAGCGGGCGCACGAAACCAGCCCTTGGCGTGAAGTCCGCGGTTGGTTCGCCAAACGTCGGTTCCGGGGCCAGGACTTGGTGTCGATCCCCGATCAGGTCGATCCCGCCGCCGTCATCGCCGAGCCGGTCGTTCGCTTGCACGCCGACGGCGTCTATCGGGTCAGCGCCGAGCTGGACGTTTCTGGCCAGGTCATCGCGCAGATGGAGCAAAAATTTCTGGTTGGCGACCCACCACGCCCGTCCGAGCGTGTCACCGCAGGTCAGCCGGGCCGGCCGGCCTGGCGCTCTGAGGCGCTGGCGGAAGCTCGACGGTAGCCGGAACCCGGTTCGTCCGGCATATTTCTGCGTAGAGACGGCCGCTGGGCCGCACCCGGCGTTCCTGGGTCGCAGGATCGCAGGCGATCAGGCCGAATTTCGCGCTGTAGCCCTCCGCCCACTCAAAATTGTCGAAGCAGGTCCAGTGCATGTAGCCGCGCACCGGCACACCAGCGGCGATCGCCCGATGCATCGCCTGGACGTGGGTCAACAAGAATTCCGGCCGCAGCGCATCGTCCCGGTCGGCGATGCCATTTTCAGTCACATAGATCGGCAGCTGCTCGCGGCGCAATGAGACCAGGGTGCGATATAAGCCCTCCGGGTAGAGCTCCCAGGATAGATCCGAGCGCAGGGCGGGCTCGACCAGCACCCGCTGGCCGAAAAGTTCGGCGCCATAGCGGTGATTGAATTTCACGAGTTCCCGCGTGTAATAATTCAGGCCAATAAAGTCTTGACTTCGAGGCGGCCCACTGGAGTTGCCGTTTCGCGTCAGTGGAAAGACCAGCCGGCCCTTTCGAAGCGACCGCAACACGCTCTGATTGAAGACGCGATTGAACGCCGTCGCGACCAGATGGTCCTGCGGCGAGAACCAGCGGGCGGGGTCGAAGATCCGTAGATGATGCGCGAGACCGATCTGCAGCTCGGGATGCCGGTGCTTGATGCGCTCGTACGCCTGCCAGTGGCCCCGGAGTAATTGCACGACGACGCGCAGGGCGGCTCCGAAGTCGCGTTTACCCGGCGGCCACTCGCCGTGGACGTAACCCTGATAGGCGACGACTGTGGGCTCGTTGATCGTGATCCAGACCTTCGCCAGCCCGGCCAGCTCGTGGGTGACGCGCTCGGCGAAGCGGGCGAAGTATTCAGGCGTCTCGGGAGACTCCCAACCGCCCGCCGCGGCGATCCAGGTTGGATTCGTGAAGTGATGCAGCGTCACCAGCGGCTCCATGCCCCGGTCACGCAGGGCCTGCAGAACGTCCCGGTAGTGCCCCAGCGCGGTCGCCGAAAACTCGCCCGGCACCGGCTCGATGCGGGACCACTCGAGGGACAATCGATGCGCGTTTTGATGTAGCGATCGCAGCAAATCAAAGTCGCTGGCAAATCTCAGGTAGTGCTCGCAGGCCGGGTCCGACCGGTCGTTATTTTTGATATGCCCCGGCACCTGCTCCCATGCCCACCAGTCGTTCGCGTGGTTTCCGCCCTCGACCTGGTGCGCCGCCGTGGCCGTGCCCCAGAGAAATTTCTCCGGGAACGTGCTATCGATCATGCGGGCTGCTGGGCGATGACTGCCAACGTTATCGCAAGGATAATGAGCGCGACGATCAGGACCAGGGCCACGCCGATTGGCCCGATGACGGCGGCGACGGCGCGTTCTGTCGATAGCCCGTAGTGGCGCCGCGTCGCCATCACCAGCAGCGCGTTCTGCCAGAGAAAAATCGCCACGCCGAGCAGGCCAGCCAGCTGGCCGACGGACAGTTCTGCCCGGGCATTGCCCTGGAGCTTGAGCACGGCGTCTGCCAATGCCACGGGGAGGGCGACCAGGCCGACGAGCGCCGCGTAGCCCATAAGTTTCACCAGACCGGCGAAATTGCCGCGGCCACCCAGGGCGCGAGCGATGCCGTGGATCAAGCCGGCGGCCGCGATCCAGAGGACAAGACTGACGCCGATGCCATAGACGGGGATCGAGAATCGATACTGGTACGCCCAGCGAGCGTAGATGTCGGCCCCCTGCGCCGTGAGCGACGGCAGCGAGCGGAGATTGGCGGGTGGTCGAAACGGTCCCAGCGCCGCGAGTTCCGCCACGGCCGCCGGCAGCGTCACGGATAGACCAAGGGCCAGCAGGCCGTCCAACAGGCGCCGGCGGGTGTCGATCACGTCCAGTGCCGAAAACGGGTGACGGACCAGTTCGATCAGATCCGTCCAGAGGAACATCGCCCGGCATTGTAGCCGGAACCCCCCTATAATCCCGCGAGGTCATGGCGTCAGTCGATCGGCCCGGCTCCGGCGATGCTACGAGCGCCGGGTTGGCGGACCGGACGACGGCCCTCGTCGGCTGGACGATCGCCTGGCGGGCGCTGAGCGCGATCGCGACGCTCGCCCTGGGCGCATTCCTGATCCGCCGGCTTCCGGCTGCCGAGTACGGCCGGTACACGTTCGTCCTCAGCGTCCTGGTCTATATCGCCTTGCTGGCGACGTTCGGGCAGGACCAGGGGTTACTTCGTTATTTGCCCGAGGTCCTCGGACGTGGCGACCGCGCCGCCGCCCATGACCTGCTGCGCAAGAGCGCAATCGCGATCGTTGCCGTCTGGCTGGTAACGAGCGGCCTGGTCTTTCTCTTTCGCTCCCAGATCGACGCCCTACTGCATGCCCACGTCGCAGATCTCCTTGCCCTGGGGACGGTCTTATTGCTCGGCGGCATCGCGACCGGCGTCCTGTCGTTCGCGTTGGTGGCGATCTACGACATGCGCAGCCAGGCGATCGCGACACCGATTGCCGGCGCACTGACGCTCGGGTTGGCCGTCTTCTTCCTGCGACACGGCACTGACATCAGGTCCGTTCTGGTGGCCGGCGCCATCGGCCAGTCGGCTCTCGCGGTGACGTACTTACTTATTCTGTTGCGCCGGATTCGTCGGGCGCAGGGGATCCCCGGCGACCGCGTTGGCTGGCGCCGATTGCTCGTGTACGCGAGCGGCTGGCTGCCGAGCCTGTTGATCGCCTCGGCCGTCGGCCTACAGTTCGAAAATATTTTTCTGCTGCGATTCGCCGGCTCGACGGCTGTTGCCTACTACGACACCGGGTACAACATCCCGCAACGACTCGTATCTCTGATCCCCAGTTTGCTGACGGGCGCCTGGGTTGTCGGCACGTTGGAAGGCTGGCGCCACGAGACAACCCGCGTCCGGACGTCCGTGATGGCGTTCTACAAGGGCATTTTCATGGTGGCGTTCCCACTTGCCTTTGCCGGCAGCGCGCTGCTCGCTCCGGTGATCAGGCTCTATACAGCGGGTCGTCTTCCACCGGCCGAACGGATCGCGCCCGTGATGCTGTTGTTCTTTATCGCCGCCTTGCTGGCGACACCGTGGGGCCTCGTCGTCCGCGTGCGGGAGCTGGCCTGGTTGAACGCGCTGATCACCATTGCCCAGCTGGGCTTCGCGGCGATCGCCGACTTCTGGCTGATCCAGCGATTCGGCCTCTGGGGCGCAGTCGCCGCTGTGGGACTGACGACAGGATTGACGCTGGTCCTGACGTTCGGCGCCTGGTGGGCGTTTGATCGCGCGACCATGGCGATTCCCTGGGCGTACGCGTGGCGATGCGCGATAGCGGCGTCGCCGTATTTGGTCTTATTGCCACTCGCGTTCGTGAGGCTTCCGACGCGTCTGCTGGTGCCCGCCGCCGTGTTGGGGACAGCCGTGACGACCATCGCCTGGGCGTACTTGATAAGACGTCTAGGTCTGTTGTCGGACCGGGAAGTTCCCCTGTTGCATCAAAGCCGGCACGGCCCGGTCAGGCTGGCGCTGCGCTACCTGGCAGCTAGCGATAAATAACCGCCATGTTGTTGAAATCGCGCCAACTTGACTCGAACGTCGATTTACTGACCCAGTACTGACTGCCAAACTGGTCGTCGTTGACGCGGACCTGAGTCCCAGAGACGCCGGTGAGAATCACCGAGTGTTCGGCCAGCGAGTACCGGATCGAGCGGCCGTCCCAGGCGATCCAGGTGCGCACGGCGGGTCTCGACCATCGGGCTTCGATCCAAATCTGCACGGGATGTCCCGCCGCCAATTCGGCGTAAACCGTCGCCGCCGAGAATCCCTCGCCACCATAGGCATTAGGCACGCCATGCGACCGAGCAATGGACAGAATGACCGGATAGTAAACGCCATACCCGGTTAGTGCCGTCTCGCTTCCGTTTACGTTGCCGACAAAGTTCGTGTAGGGGTCACCCCAATGCAAGGTGCCGTTAATCCATTGCGCCGCGCGCAGATCCGGATTCTCGTATGCGAATAACGAGTCCTGCGAGTAGTAATGGCCGTAGTAGGCGAGCCCCATCTGCATCGCAGCCGTCTCGCAGTTCAGGTTTCGCGTCTGCCGGTAGATCGGCACGGGAATCGTCACGTAGCCCGGCTGGGTAGCCCAGGCCCGCGGCGCGGCGGCCGCGAGCGGCGCCGGCGCCGGATCTGGTGGCGGCGGGACGTATTGCTCGTAAATCTCAGCGGGCGTGACCGGCGCCTCGAGATCGGTTGCGTGTTTGATGCGGCGGATCGCGGTCGCCAGTCCCGTCGAGGGCAACGTGGCGGCGACAACCGGGGCCACCGGTGCAGCCGCGTGTTTCGGCATCGGGCTCAGCATCAGACTGCTGGCCACCGTGCCACCAAGGACGGTCATCGTCGCGAGCGTACTGATCTTCATGCTGGCCCCACGTATTGCGTTCAACCTAACGGTGATTCGTTGCGGTACGAGTTCCGGGCTTACGAACGTCGTGCAGCCGTGACCCCAGCGTTTCGCATGGGGCTTCGGGCGTTACTATCTGGAGACTTGCTGACAGATAAAGTCGCGATTGTTACGGGCGCGGGCCGCGGCATCGGCGAAGGGATCGCCCGCCGGCTGGCGCAAGACGGTGCCATCGTCGTCTGCGCCGACGTCAACGAGAGCGAAGCGACCAGTGTCGCGGCAAGTCTGGCTGGCATCGGCATGCGCCTGGACGTATCGAAGGCCGACGAGTGCGATGCCCTGGTTAAGAACATCCACGAGCGCTACGGACGCCTGGACATTCTGGTCAATAATGCCGGGATCAATCGCGACGCGATGCTGCACAAAATGACAGACGAGCAATGGCACCAGGTGATCGCTGTTGACCTAACCGGCGTATTTTTCATGACCCGCGCGGCCAGCCGCATCATGCGCACTGCCGGCTCCGGGCGGATCGTAAATATTTCTTCGGCAAGTTGGATGGGCAACATCGGCCAGGCGAACTACGCGGCGGCCAAGGCGGGCGTCGTCGGCCTGAGCCGGACCGCCGCTAAAGAATTGGCGCGCTCCCAGGTAACGGTCAACACGATCTGTCCGGGCTTTATCGACACGACCATGACCAGGGGCATTCCGGACGCGATCCGGGAGCAGCAATTGGCCAAGATTCCATTGGGGCGGGCTGGCCAGCCGGCCGACGTGGCCGCGGTCGTTGCCTTCCTGGCATCGGGCGAGGCTGGCTACATCACAGGCGAAGTGATCAACGTCGGCGGCGGCTACGTTCTTTGAGAATAGCCTCAGTCGAGGAGGCTGTCGCTCGGATTCCGGACGGCGCCACGGTCGCCGTGGACGGATTCACGCTCATGGGCGTCGCCGAGGCGATTTACGAAGGCATCGAACAGGCATTTCGGAAGACCGGCCATCCGCGCGACCTGGTGATCGTTCATGCTGCCGGCCAGTCGAATCGAAAGATCGGCTTCGAGCACTTCGCCGTCGAGGGGCTGGCGAAGCGCATCGTCGGCTCGCACTGGGGCCTCATGCCCCGGATGTCAACGTTCCTTGGCGAGGGTCGGGCTGAGGCTGTTTGTCTGCCCCAGGGGCAAATTTCAAGTCTTTATCGAGCGATCGCGGCGGGCCGCCCCGGAAATCTAACCCGGATCGGCCTCGGGACATTCGTCGATCCCCGGATCGAGGCTGGAAAAGTCAACGCACCGGCTCGCGACCACGCACCCGACTACGTGGCGATCCAGGCCATCGACGGCCAGGAGTTCATGTTCTATCGCAGTTTCAAGATCGACGTCGGCATATTTCGCGCCAGCGCGGTCGATCAAGTCGGCAATTGCGCAATGGACGACGAGGCTGTGATGCTCGACGCGCTGTCGATCGCGCAGGCCGCGCATAACTCGGGCGGACTGGTCATCTGCCAGGCCAAGAAGCTCGTCGCTCGCGGCGCGATCCCGCCTAGACACGTGACAGTCCCGGGCAGCCTCGTTGATCTCGTTGTCGAGGCGCCCGACCCGGAGCGTCAGCATCGGCAGACAGACAGTGCATTCTTTAACGAAATCTATGTCTCGCCATCGACCGGTACCCAGCTGCCGCGCGCCGAGTACTCGACCAGGCTGGCGATCGGCCGCCGCGCCATTAGATATTTGCATCAAGGAGATATCGTGAACATTGGCACCGGTATCCCGGGTGACAGCGTTGGGCCGGCGCTGGCCGAGGCCGGCCTGTCGGACAAAATCACGCTGACGGTCGAGTCCGGCGTCTACGGCGGCGTGCCTGCGGGCCGTGTCGACTTCGGCATCACGGCGCATCCCACGGCGATCATCCCGCATGCCAGCCAGTTTGATTTCTACAACGGTGGGGGACTGGACGCCACGTTCATGGGCGCCGGCCAGGTCGATCGCCAGGGCAACGTGAATGTCTCTCGCCTGGGCGGCCGTATCATCGGCGCCGGCGGCTTCATTGACATTACCCAGAGCGCCCGGCTTGTTTGTTTTTGCTTCACGCTGGAGGGCAGCCACGAAAAGTTCGTTGATCGCGTGGACCAGCTCACGTTCAGCGCCGAACAGGCCCGGAAAAATAACCAGCAAGTGCTCTACGTGACGGAACGGGCCGTCTTCCGGCTCGAGCCCGACGGCCTGGCCCTGATCGAAATCGCGCCCGGCCTGGAAATCAAAGACGTCCTTGGCCAGGTGCCATTCCCCGTGACGGTCCACGAGCCGATTGCGCCAATGCCCGAAGATATCTTCCGGCCGACCGTGGCGGACGTTACATTGCCGGCGCGGCCGGCAGTCAAAATGACGACATCCAGGGGCCGTTAGCTCAGGTGGTTAGAGCGGCCGGCTCATAACCGGTTGGTCGAAGGTTCGAGTCCTTCACGGCCCAATAATTTCGGCCAGAAAAGGAAAACCCCGCTGGTTCCAGCGGGGTCATGAGGTTCGCCGCGAGCCCTAGGAAACGAAGGTCAGGCCGAACCGTCCCAGGTACAACGGCCATCACGGAGATTTCTTATCAGTCCGATCGCGAACTGGGCCTGACGCGACGCAGCGGCGGGATGGCTTTGAACCGTCCGTCTCGGCGCTCCAGCGTCCAGCCCTCTTCGTGCACCATCCGATGATGCGGTCGGCAGAGTAACGCCAGGTT
>Ga0209009_1000003_pt1 | contig 175882 bp, 183 predicted proteins | sample BlaSpr_A8_OM3_M2_FD_187979 | JGI IMG/M metagenome (GOLD analysis project Ga0209009, IMG submission 187979) | Forest soil microbial communities from Thunder Bay, Ontario, Canada - Black Spruce, Ontario site 2_A8_OM3_M2 (SPAdes) (version 2) | ecosystem: Environmental > Terrestrial > Soil >... | reverse complement strand
GCAGGTCGCCGATCGGCGCGCCCAACACCCATCCCTGACCTGCCGTCGGCAGTGCCAGGCCAACCAGCAGCTTGACCGCCGTGGTCTTCCCGGCGCCGTTGGGCCCTAGGAAGCCGAAGACCTCGGCGCGGCGGACGCTCATCGTCAGGCCGCTGAGCGCAACCGTCTTGCCATAGCGTTTGGCGAGGTCCTGCGTGTGGACGGCAAGAGAGGCGGCATCGGCCGCCTCCATCGGGTTCAGATTGGGATTAGTGGAGAGACCTTGCAATGGCGAGCACCTGGTCGGGAGTGAGCTGGCCTCCGACGGCGTAGATTACGCCATTCTTCCCCTCCCAGACCACGCCCGCCCCGAGGACAGCTTTGATGAGCAGCCCCTGGACGCCATTGACCTGCACCTGTTCCGTCGTCGCCAGTCCCTTCGGGATCGGGATCGGAAGGGTTGACGACGGGTCCTTGATCGCCCTGATCTGCGCCGCGATGTCAGGCGGCACGCCCGGTTGTGACAGGAGGTAGTCTTCCAGCTCGGCCGCGGTGGCACCGGTGGAGTCGACCGTCGGCACTCGCGTCTGGGCGATCACGAGGGTCGGCATCTGGACCTCGCTCGCGCTGGCGGAGAGACCCCAGGCTTCGAGCAGCGCGGGACCCGCGTTGACGATCAGCTTGCTGCCATTGATCCGGGCGGGCATCGTGTTCACGTGCACGCCGTTCTTCGCCGCCGACGCCCGGAGCCGCTCCGCGTCGAATGTGAGCGACCCGGTCGCGTGCGAAACGACGCCGAAGCTGACTCCGCCGGTGACGCCCTTCGGCAAGGAGGCCGGCATCAACACCGGCAGACCTGACTGCGCAGCGGCCGCCGTCGCGTCACTGAGTTGATGCAGCGTCGGCGCGTCGGGCAGCCACGTCACGGCGCCGTAGTCGAGCAGGGCGCCAGTGCCGGCAAAGTCGGACGGAACGACCGAAACCGGCGCGACCGTGCGCGGCTCGAAGACGCGGAACCAGCTTTGCGCGAGCCCGGTTGCGGTCACGCCCGTCAGGAGCACGACCGCCAGCACAAGGGCGATCGCCGGCGTTGCGATCGGTCGCCAGCGCGACGTCCGGTCCAACCAGCGCTCGTACCAGCGAGGCGGGCGGGCCGTTTCGCCGGTTCGAATCCGCATCCGAACCGATCGCAGTCCCGCCGCTGGTTCCGGCGCAAAGCCGGGCACGCTCAGCAGTGTGGCGGTCGCGCCGGCGGTATTCGCGATCGACTCGAAGCGCGCCTTGCATTCGGTGCAGCCATCAAAATGCGCCTGGTCCAACGACGTCAGCGCCAGGGGCTCGTCGTAGATCCGTCGAAGCGTTCCGTCACTCAGGTGTCGCACGATTGACCTCCTTGCGCAGGGCTTCTTCAGCCCGTCGCAGCAGCGTTCCCACATTTCCAACCTTCGTTCCTAACGCGGTCGCAACCTCCGCGTAGCTCAGTCCGCTGTAGCGCAACATCAGGAGCGCCGCGGTCCGCTGCGGCAATTTGCGCAGCGCCTGGCGCACCTCGCGCCGGCTTTCGGCCTCCACCACCAGCCGCTCCGGGTTTGCGCCAGTCGGTTGCGCCGGATCGACGGCATGGGCGGTTTCGCGCTGGGCACGGCGGCGCTCGCCGCGAATCAGATTCAGTGCCGAGTGGACGGCGGCCGCATGCAACCACCCGGCGGCGCGCTCGTCACTCGGGGAGACCCGGCGGTGAAACTGGATGAAGACATCCTGGGCAACGTCCTCCGCCGCTGAGCGATCCGCGAGTACCCGGTAGGCGATGGCGACGACCTTTGGATATTCCTCGAGGAACAGCCGCTCGAACGGATCCGGCACCTTCGGCCTAGTCGCGTCCAGCGGTATACGCGACACGACCGGTTGCCAGGCTTGGGCGTAAAGCATTCACTCTGTAGGCACCGCCGGCCGCAAGAATATGACAGGGTGGCGGAGCCGCCAGGTCCGTCGCGCCGGAGCCCATATATCCCATATATAAGGTTGGGCGCCCGAGTCTAACGCCGGGCTACTCGCCCTTGAAGCTCGGTTTGCGCTTCTCGGCAAACGCGCTCAGGCCCTCTTTGGCGTCGGCGGTCTCGAAGAGCCGGAAGATCCCGCCCCGCTCCAGGGCGAGCGCGCTTTCCAGCGACATCTCGATGCCTTGCTTGGCGACCAACTTGATCTCGCCGATGGCAACCGTCGGTCCCGCTGCCAGCGTTGCGGCGAAGGCGATGGCTTCGGGAAGCAACCGGTCTGGCGCAACCAGCCGGTCCACCACGCCCAGGGCCGAGGCGGTCTTGGGATCGAGCGGCTTACCGGTGACGAGCAGTTCCAACGCCTTCTGCCGGCCGATCAATCGGGGCAGACGCTGCGTCCCACCATTCCCGGGCAAGAGTCCAAGCGTGACTTCGGGGACGCCGAGCCGGTACTCGCCGTCGGCAGCAAAGCGGAAATCCGCGGCCAGCGCGATCTCGAGGCCGCCGCCAAGGCAATGACCGCCGATGGCGGCGATGAAGACTTTCGGTGTGTGCTCCATCTTGAGCAGCACCTCGTGCATATGCAGGATGGTCATCGCCCGCGCCTTGGAGCTGACCGTGCGGAACATGTTGATGTCGGCCCCCGCGCTGAAGAACTTCGGCAGGTCCGACATCAGGACGGCAGCGCCGATGGATTCGTCGAAACGGATCTCGTCGATGGCGGCGTTGAGGTCGTCGATCAAGCCGCGGTCATAGGAGTTGGCTGGTGGACGGTTGAGATGAATCAGCGCGACGCCATTCGCCTCGCGCGTGACCGACACAACCTTCGAGGTGGTCGCTTGCTCCATCGATGCCTCCTGTTTGGTCAGGGCGGCGGGATTCCCGCCCGTTGTGTACCCTGAAGTCTAGTTCGGCCCATAGAGAACACGCGGGAAATCCCGCGACCCTGTCAAGAGAGGCAACTGCATGAGCACGATGGTGATTGACGGCAAGCCGGCCTCGGCCCGCTCGGGCGCGACCGTGGAGATCCACGACCCCGCAACCGGGGAGCTGGTCGACAAGGTCCCACAGGCGGGCGTCGAGGAAACGCGCCAGGCGATCGATGCGGCGCACGCCGCCTTCCGCGGCTGGGCGGACACCCTGCCGCAGAAGCGCGCCCAGATCCTGATGAAAGGGGCGGCGCTCGCCCGCCAGCACCTCGACGAGGTCGCGGTATTGCTCACCCGTGAGCAGGGCAAACCGCTTCGCGACTCGAAGATCGAGGCGGAGCGGTTCGTGGAGAACATCGAGTACTACGCCATGCTCTCGGCCTCGGGCGCCATCCGCGGCAAGCACGTCCAGCTCTCGGTGCCGGGCGCCTTCGGCCTGGTCGTCCGGCGCCCGCTCGGCGTGGTCGGGGCGATCATCCCCTGGAACTTTCCGCTGACGCTGCTCGCCAACAAGATCGCGCCGGCGCTGGCGGTCGGCAACACCGTGGTGGCCAAGCCGGCCAGCACCACGCCCCTTTCCACCATCCGGCTGGTCGAGCTGATGAACGAGGGCGGCCTGCCGCCCGGCGTGCTCAACGTCGTGGTCGGCCCGGGGGCGGTGGTCGGCCAGGAGATGATCAAAAATCCGAAGGTACGAAAGATCGGGTTCACCGGGGAAACGCAGACCGGCAAGCAGGTGATGGCCGAGGCGGCCTCCGATCTCAAACATGTCACCCTGGAATTGGGTGGAAGTGACCCGGCGATTGTCTGCGACGACGCGGACATCGAGCAGGCGAGCAAGGCGATCGCCATCGGCCGCTTCTTCAACGCCGGACAGGCGTGCCTCGCCGTCAAACGCGTTTATGTCTTCGAGTCCGTGGCGGACCAGCTGATCGAGAAGCTCGCGGCGCGGGCGAAGAAGCTGAAGGTCGCGCCAGGGAGCGACGCGGCCTCGCAGATGGGCCCGATGCACACCGCGGGCGGCCGCGAGGGCATCGAGCAGCAATTGAAGGATGCGCTCGATCGCGGAGGACGCCTGGTTGCCGGCGGCAAGCGGTTGAGTGGCGCGCCATTCGACCGGGGCTTTTTCTTCGAGCCGACCATCGTCACCGACGTCCCCTGGGACGCGAGGGTCTGGAGCGAGGAGACCTTTGGACCGCTATTGCCGATTGCGCGGGTCAAGGACCTCGACGAAGCCTTTGAGCGTGCCAACGACTCGGAGTTCGGGCTCGGCTCGTCGATCTTCACCCGCGACCTGAAGCGCGCCCAACTCGGGATCGATCGGCTCGACGCCGGTTACACCTGGGTGAACTCGATCCAGGTGGCCTACGACGAGCTTCCTTTCGGGGGCACCAAACACAGCGGCTTCGGCAAGGAACACGGCATCGAGGTGCTCGACTTCTACACCGAGCAGAAGAGCGTCGTGATGGCGGGTGTCTAGCGACGTTGTCCGGGCCGGTCTGGCCCGGTCTAATAGCGTTTTAATAATTGAGACCGGTTTAACAGCCCTCTAACAATTGCGGTGTACTGGTATTTGCTAGTGTTTTAACGCTCGGCTCCAGCCGGGCAGTCGGAAAAGGGAGGATCTATGGGTTACCACTTGGGCGCGCGTCACCAAATCACTGTGTGGAGGAGGCTTGCATGATGTCATTAAGACCGACAAAGCTCACCCTGAGCGTGGGCACGATCGCTGTGTTGCTGCTCGCCGCGTGCGGCAACGGTAGCGGCACCACCAGCAGCAGCGGCCTCGCCGCCAGCCAGGTGCTGAAATTCCCTGTCTACCAGAGCGCCGGAACCTTCGATCCGGGTGAAGCCGACGCCGAGGTCGATACCGAGATCAGCCAGAACGTCTTCGACAATCTGTGGCGGTTCGATGACAAGCTCAACCTCGTCCCGGACCTCGCCACCGAGGTACCATCGCAATCCAACGGCGGTATTTCGTCGGATGGTCTGACCTTCACCGTCCACCTGAAGCCAAACGTCAAGTTCAACAACGGCGATTCGTTCTCCTCGAAGGACGTGCTCTACTCCTGGAATCGCTCCGCCGCGCTGCAGGGCCCCTACGTCTCCAATCTGAGCGCGATCGCAGGCTTTGCTGCGGTCCAGAAGGCGGCCGGGTCGCCGCCGTCCAGCAAGAACAGCGCCGGCGTCACGAGCTTCCGGCAGACGCTCGAAAACAAGCTGGCGGCCAACGACCCCAGCCTCCAGATGAGCGGCCTGACTGCGCCCGACGCGAACACCGTAAAGATCACGCTGGCCAACGCCTGCGGCTGGTGCCTCACGGCCTGGTCGCTGCAGGGCAGCACCGGCTCGATCGTCGACCAGAAGGCGGTTCAGACCGACCCCGAGAACTGGTGGTCCAAGGTGGTCACCCCGGGCCAGGCCGGCGGCATGGTTGGGACCGGCCCCTTCTACATGTCGGCGTACACCGCCAAGCAGTCGCTCACCTTCAAGCGGGTCAACAACTGGTGGGGCTCCCCCAAGCCAACCCTGACCGAGGTCGACATTGCAATCCATGATCCCTCGGCGATCGCCGGCGACGTGACCGCATGGGAGCAGGGTAGCTACGACCTGATTGGCTACGGTGGCAACAGCAGCAACCTGACCTACCCGCTGATCCAGGGCATCAAGGGCAACTCGCGCTTCGCCAGCCAGCTAATCACCCAACCGAAGGGCCGGACCACCTGGGTAAGCTTCAACGTCGGATGGCCTCAGACGGGCGGTCCCTTCCAAGGTTCCTCGGCCACCGCCCTCGGGCTGCGCAAGGCCTTTGCGCTTGCGGTCGACAACACGGCGCTGGCCTCCACCGTGTGCCACAACGTCCAGTGCGCCCCCGCCACGGGCGGGCTGATCACCAAGGGCCTGATCGGGTACCTCGGCGACGGCGCCGACCCGCTGGCAAAATTCGATGCCACGCAGGCCAAGTCGCTCCTCAAGCAGTACGACCCCACCGGAAAGCTGACGGCCAACTTGAAGTACTCGTACAACGCCGGCGGACTGAACGATCCGGTCGCTGCCTTCCTGCAGAACGAGTGGCAGACTAATCTGGGGGTTAGTGTCGCGCTCGATCCCAGCAGCGACGCCTCGCAGTTCATCTCCAACCGCCTGTCCGGGAAGTACGTGATGGCGCGCGATGGCTGGCAGTTCGACTACAACCACCCCCAGGACTGGTTCGACAACCTGTGGGGGTACCTGGTGACTCCCGCGGCCAACACCAGCGGCTTCAACGATCCGACCTACAACAGCATCCTGAAGCAGGCTGACCAGCTGCCGATCGACCAGGCGCTGGCTCAGTACAAGCAGCTGGCCAAGATCCTGGCGGACAACGTCGTCTACATCCCGCTCTACTACTCGGTCGCCAACTTCGCCATCCGCTCCTATCTAACCGGCGCGGGATCGAACACGCAGGCCGACTACTACTGGAACGAGATCTCGATCCAGCAGCACTGAGAAGCTGACGACCGACTGACCAACAAGGGCGCCCCGCCGAGCGGAGCGCCCTTGTTCGCATTAAGCTGACGAGGGAGAGGCAATGCTGACGCGAGGGACCTTGATCTACATCGGCCAGCGACTGGTCCTCATCCTTTTCACCGTCCTGATGGTTTCGTTCGGCGTCTTTTACGTGGTGCACCTGCTCCCGGGCAACGCCTTCGTCAGCGACCGGGTGCACGGCCAGGCACTACAGCTGCTCCTTCACGAGTACGGCCTCGACCTGCCGATTCCGGTCCAGTACTGGAACTGGATTAAGGGCATCTTCCTCCATGGAAGTCTGGGCGTCTCGCTCTATATCCGCGGCCTGCCGATCACCCCGCTGGTGCTGCGCGAGCTGAGCGTGAGCGCCATGCTGGGCGGCACCGCCCTGATCATCACCATCGGGCTGGGCGTCACGTTCGGCGTCCTGGCGGCGGTCCGCCAGAACAGCTGGGTCGACTACCTCCTGACCTCGATCGCCGTCGTCGGCTACAGCGTGCCCAGCTTCGTCATCGCCTCGCTCGGCATCCTGATCTTCGGCCAGTGGCTCAACAACCTGACCAATGGCGGCATCTACTACCCGGAGCCCTGGACCGGGACCTACGGGACGCTTGCCGAGCTCTCGCTGCCGGCGATCGCCCTCGGCTTCTACACCTCGGGCCAGATCACCCGCATCACGCGCGCCGCGATGCTCGACGTCATCCAGCAGGACTACATCCGGACGGCGCGCGCCAAGGGCCTGGTTGACCGGGTCGTCATCCTCCGGCATGCGTTGCGCAATGCGCTCGTCCCTGTGACCAGCATCCTGGGCCCGACCGTGATCGGCATCATCACCGGGAGCGTCGTGATCGAGAACATCTTCGGCATCCCTGGCCTGGGCAAGGAGTTCGTCGAGAGCATCTTCCAGCACGACTACAACGTTACCGTGGGGGTTTTCACCATCTACGCCGTCCTGATCGGGTTTGCCAACCTCGGCGTCGACCTGGTTTACACGGTCGTCGATCCCAGGATCCGCTACTGATGGCCACCGCGATCCAGAACCCCACCGACATCGAGTACTCGGGCGGCACGGTCGCCCGGGAGCAGGTCAGTCTCTGGCGGGACGGCCTCCGCCGCCTGCGCCGAAACCGGCTCGCCCTAGCGGCCGCCGTTTACCTGCTGCTGCTCGCCCTCGTCTGTCTGATCTCGGTCTTCTGGACGCCCTACAAGCCGAACGCGATCGGGACCTGCACCACCTACGAACTGCCGTCGGCCGCGCATCCGCTGGGATGCGACGATCTTGGGCGCGACTCCATAAGCCGGCTCATGGTCGGAACCCAGGTCTCGCTGGCGGTCGGCCTGGCCACCGCCTCCATCGTCCTGCTGGTCGGGGTCGTGGTCGGCCTGGTCGCCGGCTACTTTCGCGGTCCCGTCGATGCCGGCCTCAGCCTCCTCACCAACGTCTTCTACGGCGTGCCTCCGTTGCTGGTTGCCGTCGCCCTCTACGTCCTGCTCGGCCCCGGTCTGATCAACATCATCATCGCTATCTCGGCGACCATCTGGATGGACATGGCTCGCCTGACGCGCGGCCAGGCCCTGAGCATCCGGGAACGCGAGTTCATCGAGGCGGCGAGGGCGGGGGGCGCCCGGGCTGGCAAGATCGTCTTCGGCCATATCCTGCCGAACGCGTTGGGGCCGATCATCGTTCAGGCGACCTTCGTTATCCCGGCTGCCATCCTCACCGCCGCCTTCCTCAGCTTTCTCGGCTTCGGCGTTCCGCCACCCACGGCGGACTGGGGCGGGATGGCGAACGAGGGCCTTCCTTCGCTGCAGGGCGGTTTCGACCCCTACATCCTGCTCTGGCCGGCGCTGACCCTGTCCATCACCCTGCTAGCCTTTAACTTCTTTGGAGATGGCCTGCGCGACGCCTTTGATCCACGCCAGAAACGCTGAATCATGCCCGTCCCAACGGGCCGCTAGGGAGGTCGTCTGACGAAGCCCGTCCTTCAGGTCCAGGGCCTGAGCACCTCCTTTTTCACTGACGACGGGGAAGTCAAGGCGGTTCGCAACGTCAGCTTTGACCTCATGCCCGGCGAGACGCTCGCGATCGTCGGCGAGTCGGGGTGCGGCAAGAGCGTCACGGCGCTATCCATCCTCGGCCTGGTGCAGCGCCCGGGACGGATCGTTGGGGGAAAGATCCTCTTCCGCGAAACCGACCTGGTCCAGCTGCCAGCGGAGGAGCTCCGGGAGATCCGCGGGCGTGATATCGCGATGATCTTCCAGGATCCGCTCAGCTCGCTCAACCCGGTTCTCAAGGTCGGCTTCCAGATCAACGAGGCGATGCGGGCGCACGACAAGATCCCCAAAGACGAAGTGGCGGCGCGCGGCATCGACCTGCTGACCCAGGTCCGCGTACCAGACGCGGCCCGACGCGTCAACGATTACCCGCACCAGTTCAGCGGTGGCATGCGGCAGCGCGCGATGATTGCCATGGGGCTGTCCAACAAGCCCGAGATCCTGATCGCCGACGAGCCGACCACCGCGCTGGACGTCACGGTGCAGGCGCAGATCCTCGAGCTCCTGCGAGACTTGAATGAAGCCACCGGAACCTCGATCATCCTGATCACTCACAACCTGGGAGTGGTCGCCGGCCTGTGCAAGCGGATCGTCGTGATGTACGCCGGCGAGATCGTCGAGCAGGGACCGGTCGAGCAGATCTTCGAATCCCCACAACATCCCTACACCTGGTCGTTGCTGCGCTCGATCCCTCGGATCGACGCCAACCGGCGGGAACGCCTGCGCTCGATCGAGGGGTTGCCGCCCGACCTGATCCAGCTGCCGCCTGGGTGCAAGTTCAGCCCCCGGTGCCCCTTCCGGATCGAGCGGTGCTTCACCGACGATCCCGAGCTGCAGAACGTTGCGCCCGACCAGGAAGCCGCGTGCTGGGTGACGATGAAGCGGGCCTACGCCGAGATGGGCGCCGCAGGCATCCTCGATACCCGGCCCGGGGCCGCCAGCGGCATCCGGCCGCCCAAGGACCTGGCGGCCAAAATCGTCGACCGGCGAACGCTTGACGCAACCAGCGTGGCGGAGGCGCCGGTGAATGAGTAGCACAACGCTGGCCGTGGATCTGAAGAGTCTCGCCACCCAGGAGCCGCTGCTGCGGGTCGTCGACGTCGTCAAACATTTCCGCGCCGGCGTGGCTGGGACCGTCAAGGCGGTCGACGGCGTCAGCTTCGACGTCCGGCCGGGGGAAACCGTCGGGCTGGTGGGGGAATCGGGATGCGGCAAGTCGACACTGGGACGCCTGGTGACGCAACTGCTTCCGGCAACCTCGGGCCAGGTGATCTTCGACGGCGTCGATCTGACCAAGCTCGGCGGTGAAAAGCTCCGGCAGCAGCGAAAGCAGCTACAGATGATTTTCCAGGATCCCTATGCTTCCCTCGATCCGCGCATGACGGTCGGCGACATCATCGCCGAGCCGCTGGTGAACTTCGGCCTCGTCAGTGGCCGGCAAAAAAATGCGCGAGTCCAGGAGCTGCTGCGAGTGGTGGGCCTGAATCCCTATTTCAACAACCGCTATCCCCACGAGTTCAGCGGCGGCCAGCGGCAACGGATCGGGATCGCACGCGCGCTCGGGCTCAATCCCAGGTTGATCGTCTGCGACGAGCCGGTCTCCGCACTCGACGTCTCGATCCAGGCGCAAATCATCAACCTGCTCGAGGACCTGCAGCGCGAGTTCAAACTCACCTACATCTTCATCGCCCATGACCTGTCGGTGGTGCGCCACATCAGCGACCGCGTGATGGTGATGTACCTGGGCAAGATCGTCGAGGTCTCCCCAAGTGAAGACCTCTATCAGTCCCAGGAGCACCCCTACACCAAGGCGCTGCTTTCGTCGATTCCGGTGCCAAACCCGCGCATCGAATCGCAGCGGCGGCTGATCGAACTGTCGGGTGAGATCCCGTCGCCGCTGAACCCGCCGTCGGGCTGCCATTTCCATACGCGCTGTCCGATCGCTAAGGTTCCGACTCCCTGTGCCGATACCGAGCCGCCGCTCGAGCAAAAGGCGCCCAACCGGTTTGCCGCCTGCCATTTTTCCGAGAAGGTCCGCACCGTCTAACGCCGCCCGCCCGCCGGCTGCGATCACGAGGGGCCGCCGCCGGTCATTTGTCACGCGCGTCCTGGCCTGGTACGAGGCCAACGGCCGCGACCTTCCCTGGCGGAAGACGCGCGATCCCTACGCCATCCTTGTTTCCGAGATGCTTTCGCACCAGACGCAAATCTCACGGGTGGTCCCGGTGTATGAGGCGCTCCTCGAGCGCTATCCCACCGCAGAGGCGATGGCCGCAGCTCCTGTCGAGGCGGTGAAGGCGATCACCGATCCTCTCGGGTACAAAATCCGTGGGCGGTGGCTGCATGGGGCGGCCCTCCAGGTGGCCGATCGATTCGGCGGCGTCATGCCGCAGACACTGCCGGAATTGCAGCAGCTTCCAGGCATCGGCCGCTACACCGCGGGCGCGGTCATGAGCTTTGCCTATCAGCGCGACGCGCCCATCCTCGATACGAACGTCGCCCGACTCTTGCGGCGGTACTTTGGCGTCGTGGCGACGCCGCGTGCCCGGACCAGAGAGCTCTGGTCACTGGCAGCAGCCGTCATTCCCAAAGGAAAGGGATACCTGATCAACCAGGCGCTGTTGGACCTCGGGGCGATGATCTGCCGGGCGAAAGCGCCGCGTTGCGACGCCTGCTGGCTGCGACGGAGTTGCGCCTTTAGGCGTAGCGCGCGGCAGGGGTCACGGCGACCCCTGCCCTAACGGATCGTTCCTAGGTCCGGACTGGCCGTTCCTCCCGCGCACGGGCCACGTCAGTGTCCTCGAGGAATATCCGGCCGGTGTCGGCTATCCGCTCGGGTTTGCTGACCGCGAAGTAAATCAGCAAAGCGATCCCGGCTACCATCCAGATGCCAATGATCAGCGGAGCCAAATTCGACGGTGGTGAGAGCCCCACGATTCCCAATCCCGCGAAGTCGATCCCAAAAGCGGCGATCAATGCCGGCAGGAAAATCAGGCTGCCGACGACCGGCACGATCCCGTTCGAGAGCAGGTTGAACTCGCCGCGGCGCTCACGAAGGTAGAAGACGAGGTTGCTTAGATTGGTGAGGATGTAAATGGTGACGACGACAATGGTGGCCACGGTGCCAAGCAAGGCAAAGGCAGGAAGCGCACCGCCAGCTAACAGGCCCAGCCCGACCGCCAGGACGATGCCCCCAACGGCCTGAACGTTCACCGCGACGTAGGGCGTACGAAAGCGCGGGTGCACCCGCTGCAACATGCGAGGTAGCAGGCCGATCCGGGCGAGGGAATAGCCGACTCGCGTTGCAGCGTTCGCGCCGGCATTCGAGTTGGCGATGGCACTGTTCAGGACGGCGAGGATCACGATGATGAGGCCAGGGCCCCACACAGCCTGTGCCAGACCTGACCAGGGATCGCCGCCATTGAGGAAGACGAAGCCGTTCTTCGGATCGGCCATCTTGCTGGGACCGAAGTAGACGGTCGCCGCGTAGTAGCAGAAAAGGTAGAAGAGCCCAATCAGCAGCGCTGACAGAAAGACGGCACGGGGAATCGTCTTGCGCGGTTCCTTGACCTCCTCGGCCAGCGGCAGCGACGCCTCGAAGCCGATGAACGCGAGAATCGCGAAGATCATCCCGGGAAACACCGATCCCCACCCCTTTGTATTGCCGGTGTTTGGGCCGAAGACGGAAAGGGTGTTGTTGCTTCCGGCGGCAACCACGAGTGTCAGGGCAAGCGCCAGGAACACGACGATCTCGAAGGTGCCCAGTGCCACGCCGGTCCGGGTGGAAAGGCGAATGCCTCGATAGGTGAGGAACCAGACGATCAGGCCGGCGCCTGCGGCGAAGGGCGCCCAGAGCCAGGTAGGCCAGCCGAAATGCGACGTCAAGTTGGCGGCCAGCTCATTGCCGAAGATGAGGTACAGCAGCGGCGCCACGACCGGCTCTGCCAACATGAAACCCCAGGCGACCAGGAAGCCGACGTAGGGATGAAGTCCACGGGAACTGAACGTATAGAGGCCCCCGGCCGAGGGCAGGTGACGCGCCAACTGTCCAATGCTGATGGCGACGAACAAGCAGGCGATCAGTGCCAGGACCACCGCGAGCGGGATGCTCCCACCCGCATAAGGCACCCCGACAATGATGGAAAACGCGACGGCGGCGGCCGGCGCCATGTGGGTAATGGACTGGAACAGCGTTGGCGCCAAACCAACGGCATTTCGCTCGAGTCGATGCCCCTCGACAGATGTGCTCATGATTCCCTCCTCCTTTAGGCGGGAACATAACATTTCGCGCGAGCCGTCGCAATGGCTCGCCGGTTTAGCTGTCGGTCGGGGTCTCGGCCGCTTGCTCGTGCGCCAGGGTCGCCTCGGCATCAGCCCGCGAGATGACCCCCAGCAGGCGGCCTTCGCCAGTCGTCACCAGGCTGTTGGTCTGGATCTCGTGGTCCCGCATCGACTTGAGCAGTTCCTGCAGCGTCACATTGGGTCGGAAGGTCTTGGGGCCTGGCCGCATCACTCGTTCGGCGGTCACCTTAGGATCGGCATCGAGCTCCTTCTTTCGCAACAGCCCGAGCACCACGCCCTCCTTGTCGACGACGACGCACGTGTCCCACTCCCCGGTGCGTCGTCGGATGTCACCGATGGTTTCGGTCAGGCTGCACGTCGGCACGTCCGAGGCGGCGACGTCACCGATCCAAATCTCGTCGACGGTCTTGCCCTCGCGCGGCTGGTTGGCTTCAAACCAGGCCACCTTCCCCGGGACGTAGTCGATCACGGTCTTGAATCCGAGCATCTCGAGCCGCGACGCGGCCCGCGCTGAGAGGTCTCAGCCGAAGTCGTTGCAGTAGACGAGGACCGGCTGGTTGGGATCGAGTCTGGCCGCCGAGGTCGCGTCCAGCTGCTTGAGCGGGATGTTGATCGCCCCCGGAAGGTGGTCATGCTCGAACTCGTCGGCACCGAGCACGTCGACCAGCTGCGCCCCGCGGTCGAGCAACTCCTTGACCTCGGACACGGAAAAGACCCGGGCCGCCATGCCCTTAATCTACCCGGGGCCTCCGCCGGGCGCGCTCAGCGAGCTCGCATTCGGTTGTTTTTCGGATTGTGCTCGACCTCGGCCAGTCCCATGGCTTCCATCACCGGTGGGACGTACATTCCGAAACGGCCGCGCAGTCCCTTCTTCAGCCCGTACCAGCCGCCAACAGGATTCTTGGGCGAGCGGGCCCACGCCTCGACCGTCCCGTCGGCGGCCGGTTTCTGCTCGTCCGCGCTGCCGAGCGGCATCCAGTCACCGTGCTGCTTGAGCATCTTGTGCAGGTCGTCCAGGCCGCGCAGCTGATAGCGGACCTCGGTCTTGCCCACCTGGACGATGAGCGTCGGCGGATCGAGCGTCTCGTCACGGTAGGCCTCGAACTCCGAGGTCCCGGGCGGCGTCTTCAATACCCATGGCGACTGCTTCGTCCCTGATCCCTTCACCTTCGCTTTAGCCACTGTTTTCCTCCCTCACCGAGCCCACACTCCGACTGGTTTGAAGTCTAACGGCACGTCGACCAAGATCAGCTCGCTCGTCTGTGTTGCCCGCAAGCGCAGCTCCGGCTCCTCGCGAATCTTGACGGCGTCCCCGGTCGCGAGGTGATCCCCTCCGACGGCCAGACTGCCCTCGATCACGTACAGATAGCCACCGCGCCCGGACGGGAAGGCATGTGAGGCCTCGGTCCCGGACGGCAGCGCCGCGACATACACGGCGGCGGCGTCCTGGCGCACCTTCAAGGCATCAGCATCGGGTCCGATCACCTGCAGCAGCCGACCGGTGCGCTGCTCCTTGGTGAACTGACGCTGCTGGATGCCGGGCGGCAGGGCGGGCGTGTCGGGAAGGATCCAGAGCTGCAGGAACTCCATCGGCTCGGTCCTGGATGCGTTTTGCTCGGAATGCTCGGCACCGGAACCCAGCGTCATCAGCTGGACGCCGCCGGGTTGCAGGATGCCATCATTGCCGAGGCTGTCGGCATGCCGGAAGCTGCCCTTCCAGACGTAGGTGATGCCCTCGATGTCGGCGTGCGGATGCATCGGCCAGACCGCACCGGGGGCCAGTTGATCGTGGTTGAACACCCGGAGCGATCCAACCCCCATCTGCCGCGGGTCGCGGTAGCGATCGAAGGAGAAGTGCCAGCGGGCGACGAACCAACCGCCGTCTTCCCGGTGAATCTCGCGGTCGCGGCGCACCTCAAGCATGGACGCCGTTTCAGACTAACTGGTCCACTTGGACCGCGATCCCCGGCCGAGTGGACTACGGCCTCGTAAGGCTTGCTGCGTAGCCTGACCTCATGCGCCGCCAGGGCTCAGGCCAGGCCCTCGTCGAATATGTCGTGCTGCTCACCCTGGGATCGCTGATCGCGATCGGCACGGTGAGTCTTGCCGGGACTCAGCTGTCGCAGGCCTACAGTCAGGTCAGCACGCTTCTCGTCAACCCGGCAGCGGCGATCGTCCCGACGGCGTCGCCCACCCCGAGCGAGCTGGCAACCGCAACCGGGTCACCCACCCCAACCGCGACAACCCCAAACCCAAGTGCGTCGCACGACACCGGCGACGCCTCCCACAGCAACGGTCACGCCGGTGGCAACGGACACGCCGGTGGCAACGGACACGCACACGATTAGGGGATCTGGATCGAACGCTTGGACAGCCCCATCCAGTAGCCATCGATGATGCTCGGCAGAGGCTCGCCATTGCTGTCGCCGGCACCGAGCGTTACAAACAAGGGCGCCAGGTGTTCCGTCCGAGGATGGGCATACCTGACGGCCGGCGCGCGATGAGCGAAATCGGATAATTCGTCGATATCACCGTGTTCGAGCGCATCGTGAGCCCAGGCATCGAACTCGCTGGACCATGCGGGCGGCGGCGCATCGAGCCGGAAGTCGCGGATGTAGGGCAGGCCATGGGTCATGAACCCGCTGCCGATGATCAGCACGCCCTGGTCCCGAAGCGGGCGTAAGCGACGACCGATGTCGAAGAGCTGTTCAGGGTCGAGGCTCGGCATCGAGATTTGCAGCACCGGCACGTCGGCGTTCGGGTACATCACCGTGAGCGGAACATAGGCGCCATGGTCCAGTCCCCGATCCGGTTCCTCCGCCACGGGCTGGTCGGAAAGCAAGCGGCGCACGTCAGCCGCCAGCTCGGGGGCGCCGGGCGATCGGTACTGCTGCTGGTAGTAGCGCTGGGGAAACCCGCCGAAGTCGTAGACGAGCGGCGCCCCGGTGCGAGTCGCCCCTATCGTCAACGGCGCATTTTCCCAATGCGCGGAGACCATCAATACGGCTCTCGGGCGCGGTAACACGCTGGCCCACGCGGCGAGTTGCGCGACCCAGAGCGGATCGTCGACCAGTGGCGGTGCACCGTGTCCGATGTAGAGCGTCGGCATGCGACGGCCGGCGTGGACGCGCTGCGCGCGCTCGGCAACCTCGGCCGCTGCGCCCTCGGGTTCTACCGCCGCAGCAGGCTGCTGCGGCTTCAGTTCTTCGTCCATGCCACCTGCGTCCCTATATTTTATGAATGGCTGCTGATCACGCCGTCTCCGCCGAGGGGTTGGTCAAGCATTACGGGCGCGTCCGCGCCCTCGACGGGCTGGACCTCTACGTTGACGAGGGAACCCTGCTCGCCGTGCTCGGACCGAACGGGGCGGGTAAAACGACGGCGGTGCGCATCCTTACCACCCTGCTGAAACCCGACGCCGGTCACGCCACGGTCGCCGGGTTCGACGTCGTCAAAGACGCCGACCGGATCAAATCCCAGATCGGCCTGGCCGGTCAGTCGGTGGCGATCGACGAGTACCTGACGGGACGGGAGAACTTGGAGATGATCGGGCAGCTGTATCACATCTCCCGGCACGACGCAAAACGCAGGGCTTCGGAATTGCTCGGTCAGTTCGACCTGACCGAAGCCGCCGACCGGATCGCGAAAACCTACTCGGGCGGGATGCGACGACGCCTGGATCTGGCGGCCTCACTTGTTCTTTTGCCACCCGTACTTTTTCTCGACGAGCCGACGACCGGGCTCGATCCACGGAGCCGGCGGCAGGTGTGGGACATGATCACCTCGCTCGTCAAGGACGGCTCGAGCATCCTGCTGACCACCCAGTACCTGGAGGAGGCGGATGAGTTGGCCCACCGCATCGCCGTCGTCGATGCCGGCCGGGTGATTGCGGAGGGCACGTCCGACGAGTTGAAAGACAAGATTGGTGGGAACCGGATCGAAATCGCGGTTGCCAAAGACGCCGACCTTCCCCGCGCCGCCGAGGTCGCCCGACGCCACTTGTCCGACGACGTGACCATCGATCCGGCGCAGCGGCGGATCTCAGGACCCTCGAAGGACGGGACCAGCCAGCTCGCGGGGTTGGTGCGCGACTTCGACGGCGCCGGCATCGCCATCGTGGACCTGAAGCTGCACCGGCCCAGCCTGGACGACGTCTTCCTCACGCTGACCGGTCACCAGGCGGAGCAAGAGAACGAGGTTAAGCCCGCGCGCCGGTGGGGACGGAGGAACAGCTGATGGCAACGGTTGCCGCCCCGCTGTCGGCGGGAACCCGCTATCGGCCGATCTCCGGGCGCTGGCCGTTCGTCTGGGCCATCCTGGACGCCCTGGTGCTGGCCCGACGGAGCATCCTGGAAACCGTGCGCATCCCGGAGCTGATCATGTTCGTCGCCATCCAGCCGGTGATGTTCGTCATTCTCTTCCGCTATGTCTTCGGGGGCGCCATCCAGGTCCCGGGTGGCCAGTACGTCAACTACCTGATGCCCGGGATCTTCGTCCAAACGGTCGCGTTCGGCGGAGTCACGACCGCCATCGGGCTCGCCCAGGACATGCAACGTGGCATCATCGACCGCTTCCGCTCGCTGCCGATGTCCTCCTCCGCGGTCCTAACCGGGCGCACCATCGCCGACCTTGCTCGCAACCTTTTCACCGTGATCATCATGCTGATCGTCGGATTCCTGGTCGGCTTTCGGCCGGGCGGGACGCCATTCGAGTTTTTGCTCGGCATTGCGGTCCTCCTGGGCGTCAGCTTTGCCTTCTCCTGGATCTCGGCGTTCATCGGGCTGCTGGTCCGCAGTGTCGAAGCCGCTCAGTCCGGCGGCTTCATCTGGCTTTTTCCCCTGACCTTCGCGTCCAGCGCCTTCGTGCCGGTGGCCACTATGCCGAGCTGGTTGCGCGGCTTTGCGCAGCACAACCCGGTCTCGGTCCTGTCCGACTCACTCCGCGGCCTCTTCCACGTGAATCCGGCGCTGACGACGGCCGATACCCGGTGGGCACTGATTCAGTCGGCGGCCTGGATCGCTGGCATCCTCCTGGTTTTCGTCCCGCTCTCGGTGATTCGCTACCGACGCACCATGGCGCGGTAAGCCACTAAGCATTTGAATTAGGCACTCCAGCCGATGCAGGCGGCCGATGGTGCGTGCCACTCTGTCGAGGAGCGAACCGTCCTAGAACCCTACGTGGACCTTGGGTAGCATAATTTCATCGTCGCCGCTGCAAGCGCTCGCTTCCGTGCTTCGGACTTCTCCGGAGTCGGATGCCCTCGTCGTCCTCGGCCGGTTGCTCAATTCCCTCCCGATCGGTTTCCACGTCAGCGACTGCGGCGGTGGATCGTTCCACATCCTTTACGCCAACCGTGTGTGGGAGCAGTGGCTCGACCCTGAAAAGTTGCCGATCGCCGGCAAACCTCTGGCCGACCTCTTTCCCAGCGCCGAGGAAGCCGGCGTCCTGGAGCTGATGCGGGAGGTCTGCGCCACCGGCCAACCGAAACACCTCAAGGGTTATGAGTTCCGCGAGCTGGGTGGACGTGGCAAGCGCAATCAGAGCAGCCGTTGGGACTGGGAGATCTATCCGCTCAACGGCCCGAGCGGCGTTACTCACTTGCTCAACGTCATCATGAATGTCAGTGCGCCACGCCCCAGGCGGAACGGCCTGTCGAAAGAAGATCGTGAGGCGGCGAACCTGCGCCGCGAAGAGGCATCGGGCGTGCTGCGCATTTTCGGCATCGCTCCGCCGGTGCGGGATCCCAGGAGTCAGGGCGGGCTGAGCGAGCGGGAACGCGAGGTCGCTGATTTCTTGGCGATGGGGTTTACCAACCGCGCAGTTGCCCGCCAGTTGAGTGTCAGCTCGGCCACGGTGTCCTCCCATGTGGCCCACATCCTTTCCAAGCTGGGCTTCCGGTCACGCGCACAAGTCGCCGCCTGGGTGGTTGGGCGAAGGCTCCGGCCGACCGAGGGCTCGGCCCACGCCGAGAGGTCCGGCCTGACGTAAGCGGGCTCAGCCCGCAAAAATCTCGGCAAAAATCATCTGAACGAATGATGACACCCGGGGTGCACCGGCCTCATCCTTAAGTGACCCTGGTATACCCTATTCGCCGAATCGTGGGCCGCGGTCACGCGGAGACTGGTCCGCGCGCATTGCTCCAACGCTTCAGAAGCGCCTTCCAGAACGCTCCCATCGGCATCGGATTGGCGGACCTGGATTGGCGTTTTGTCGAGGTCAACCGTGCGCTGTGCCAGCTCCTCGGCTACTCCCCGGAGGAACTGTTCCGCACCACCGTCCGGGCAATCACCCATCCTCTCGATGTCGAAGCCCTGATGGCCGAGGCACACCAGCTGCTGGCCGGAAAGACCGCGAGGTTCCAGGCGGAACAGCGCTACCTCCACGCTGACGGCCACACCGGGTGGGCCCTCATCAGCGTCTCGCTCATGAGAGACCCCGACGGACGACCCCTTTACTACGTCATGGGAATGGATGACATCACGCGTCAGAAGACCGAGCGACTGAGGGCCATGCCCGAGGCGCTCACGCACATGCTGGTCGAGGCCCCGACCCTGGAGGCCGCCTCCCGCACACTGTTGCAGCGGCTCTCCGAGGAACTGGGCTGGCAGGTGGGGCAGCTGTGGATCCGGGATCGCGAAGACGGTGGCCTCCGCTTGCAGGACCTCTGGCATGCGCCCTCGCCCGAAGTCGGGGCATACGTTGCCAATTCGATAACCACGAATCCCGAACCCGAGCTGCCGGGCCAGATATGTGCAAAAGGCGTGCCTGTATGGATCGGAGACGGGTTCGGCTTTCCCATCCTGGTTAACGGCCACGTCACTGGTGTGGTCAACTTCTACGGCGGCGCCGTCGCCGAGCCCACCGAAGATCTCCTTGCCATGGTGAACGAGCTTGGATGCCAGCTCGGCCGATTCATCGAGCGAAGGCGCGCGGAGCGAGCCGTACAAGTGACGGCAGAGCACGTGCGGGGCGTCCTCGACAACGTTGCCGACGGAATCATCAGCACCGACGAGAGCGGGGTGGTCGAATTCTTCAACCGGGCCGCCCAACGACTCTTTGGCTATGCGCTGGTTGAAGTGCGCGGGCAAGACGCGAAAATGCTCATCGCGGAGCCGTATCGTCGCGATTTTGTCAGCCACCTCGACAACTACCTCCGACCCGGGAAGAGCGCGACGTCGGTGTCCGGCTCGCGTGAACTATGGGGCCAGCGCAAGGACGGGTCGATCTTCCCTATGGAGTTCCGCGCCAGCGAAATGCTCCTCGGCGGGGAACGCCGCTTTGTGGGGATCCTGCACGACATCTCTGCCCAGCGGGCGCAGAAGGATGCGTTGGAATACCAGTCTCTCCACGATCCGCTGACAGGCCTGCCCAACCGAATGCTGTTCAACGATCGTCTGCGCCAGGCGATCGTCGTCGGTCACCGAGCACGAGAGCCCGTCGTGTTGCTCATCATGGACATGGACCGATTCAAGGAGGTCAACGACACCCTTGGCCACCAGGTTGGAGATCTCCTCTTGCAGCAAGTCGCCCTACGCCTGGCGGCGACCCTCCGGCAGTCCGACACGGTGGCCCGGCTTGGCGGCGACGAGTTCGCGGTGCTCCCTGCCAGTGGGACCGACCTCAATGGGGGGACCCATGCGGCGAAGAAGATTCTGCAGGCTCTCGAGCACCCCTTCGTCGTCGACGGCCGCAACATCGATGTCGGGGCCAGCATCGGCATCGCTCATTGCCCCGAACACGGCGAGGAGGCGGACACGCTGATGCGCCACGCCGATGTGGCGATGTACGTGGCCAAGCGGACCAAGCGTGGCTACGCGGTCTATGCGCCTCAACTCGACGAGCACACGGCTGCCCACCTGGCGCTGATTGGGGAGCTGCGGCACGCGATTGCGCACAACGAACTGGTGCTGCACTATCAGCCAACCGTCGCGCTGGCCAGTGGCCGGACGATTGGTGTCGAAGCCCTGGTGCGGTGGCAGCACCCAAAGCAGGGGCTCATTCCGCCGGACCAGTTCATTCCAGCTGCCGAGGAGACCGAACTGGTCCAACCGCTGGCCCACTGGGTTCTCAATCAAGGCCTCTCGCAGCTACGCAGCTGGAACGACACGGGACTGGATGTCGGCCTGGCGGTGAACCTGTCGGCGTGGAATCTCCGTGATCCGGACTTTCCTGGACTGACGACTGGGCTACTCGATCGCTGGAGCGTTGAGCCCAACCGGCTGAATCTGGAGATCACCGAAAGCGGCATCATGGCACCCTCCGCCATCTTCGAGGCGATCACCCACCTCAGTACGCTCGGCATCGGCTTATCGATTGACGACTTCGGTACCGGCTACTCGTCGCTGGCGCGCCTGAAGCGCTTACCGGTGAACGAAATCAAAATCGACAAGTCGTTCATCATCGGCATGATGGCGGACAGCATGAGTGTCTCGATCGTGCGCTCCGTCATTGAGCTCGGCCACAACATGGGCCTTCGGGTCGTTGCCGAAGGCGTCGAGAACCGCGAAGCCTGGGACAAGCTGGTGATGTTGGGCTGTGACCTGGCCCAGGGGCATTACCTGTGCCCGCCTATGCCGCCGACCGATCTGACGCGCTGGTTTCGAGACTCCGGCCTGGGTCCTTCCGTCCAGGCATCGACAACAGGCTGACCAGCCAGACGCACAGGCAAACCAGGGTCACGACGGGCCAGATCGGGGCGCCGTAGATCGGCACATACATCCCGAGGGTCACCGCCTTCTGCCAGCGCGGTGGGTCCATCCGCAGGATCAGCCAGCCCGCGAGCACCAGGGCCGAGAGGTCGTAAAAGTTGACGTAAGGGCTGACCAGGATGCTGCTGATCAGGCCGATCGCGATCGGCAGCGACGGGCCGCTGCCACGTCCGCGCCACAGGATCAGCGTGCACACCGCGAGCACCAGCACGATCCCAGCAAGGGCCAGCGGGATCGGCAGCTGCCGGAGCAGCGACGACTGGATCGGTCCCGGAACGCCGCTGACCGCATGGAGCGATTGCGAGATGTGATGGAACACCGCGGTCCCTACGGAGAGCAGCGCGACGATGGCAGCCGGCACGCTGACCGCCAACCAGGCGAGCACCACGCGCCCATACCCGGAGAGCAGCAGCGCCAAAGGCACGAGGAAGGCGAGCTGCGGTTTCAGGATGAGCGCGCCGAGCGCCACGCCGGCGAGCCAGGGCCGGCCGCTTGACAGTAGCCACCAGGACAATGCGACCGCGGCAACGACCACCAGGCTGACCTGGCCGAACAGGACACCGACGAAGACCGGGAGCAACGCGGCGGCGCCGACGCCGTGGATCAGGCGGACGAGCTTCCGACCCGGCGCAGCCAGGTACCAGACGAGCCCGAAGGCGGCCGCCAGCAGGCCACTCCAGATCCATCCGGCCAGCGTGTACGGAAGGTAGCTCAGTGGCGTCACCAGCCAGGCGAGCTCGGGTGGGTTGAGGTAGGGCAACGGCTTTCCGATCGCGCTGGTGACTGGCGGCAGAAAAACGGCCGGGTCGTAGATCGCCGCCCAGCCATGGGCTCGCCCCAGCTGGGCAGCCAGATAGTAGACATAAAAGTCGGGCTGGGGCAGCTTGTAGTGAAGCGTGTACGACCATTGCAGGTCGACGAACACGAGCACCATGCTGACGCCCAGTGCGGCAGTGATCCCATGTTCGCGCCGAAGTCTCACCTCAGGCCGCCTCCCGCCTCTCCATCGGGACGTTGTCCGGGGGGCGCACGAGGATCAGCCCGACGACGGCGAGGCTGACGTTGACGATCGTGTCGACGACGAAGCCAGGCAAGGTCGGCGCGACCGGATAGGCGTGCCCGAAGGCGAGAACGAGCATCAAGTCGTAGGCCGCGTGCACGGCCATCACCGGCCAGATGGTGTTCATGCGCAGCCGCACCGCGCCAAAGAGGACGCCGACCAGCGCTGCCTCGAAGATCTGATAAGCGACGCCGAGCTCATCGGCGCCCGGCAGAAAGAGGTTGTCGAGGTGGCTGAAGCCGAAGAGGGTGGCCGCCAGCGTGACGCGCATGATAGGGCTGAACCTGGACAGCGCCTGGAGGACAACGCCGCGATAGGTGACCTCCTCCATGAAGATGTCGATCAGCACGAACCCGACCTGGAGGGCGAGGACGAGCGCCGTCGTCGCCATGAGACCCCGCGCCCACAGACCGGCGACAGGCAGGGCGAGGACGAGCAGCAGGGGAATCAGGAGCTGCAGCGCACGCCAGTCGCGCACCTTCGTGAAGCCGACCCGCCGCCACCAGTGCAAGCGGGTCAAGACGACCGCGATGAAGAGCCCCGGAACCAGCACCAACGCGAACGGCATCAAGTATTGCCACCAGCTCGAGCCGCCGGCGGCCACGATCCCGCGAATCGCGATCAGGGTGCCGGTTTCAATGATGAAGATGCCGAGGGCAAAGCCCAGTGCCCGGCGCCGCGGCGGCCGGATCAGCAGCAATCCTGCCGCCGCCAGGATGAGCCCGATGCCGAGTTTGACCAGCCAGTCCAGGCTCGGGAGGAGGTGGGTCGACGCTGGGTCTCCCAATCCGGGTATGACGCGCGTCGGCGACAAAACTGAGCGCGCCACGAGAGTTTCGTGGCGCGCCGAGGGAGCGTTAGCGGCTCTTCGTCAGGCTGGAATTTGAACCGGCTGGACCGCGCGCCGGAAGGGGATGCCCCGGTCTCCCCAGATCCAGAGGTAGACCAGCGGCACGATCCCGATGATCGAAATAACGATGTAGCCGGTGATGCCGCCGAAGAGATCGAACGCCGCGTGCAATATCGAGACGCCGATATAGGCGACGAGCACGCTCCAGGTCAAACGAAGGTGACCCTTGCGCGAGGCATGGAAGATGACCCCGCCCAGAATCGCCGCCCACAGACCGTGGCCAAAGGGCGCGAGCACGGCTCGAACCAGCTCGGTGAAGACGACCGACGACACCGAGAGGACCAGCTGTTGCCCCTGGACGACGAACAGCGAGGCGAGCGCATAGCCGCTGGTCTCGAGCGCCGCAAAGCCAAACCCAACCGCGGCGCCCAGCACCATGCCGTCACGAGTGGCATAGGAGCGAAGACCCAGCGCGAGGAGGACGATTGCCGCCCCTTTGACGAACTCCTCGATGAATCCGACCTTCAGCATGCCGATCGTGCCCGGCCCGTACACCAGCCAGAATTCGAGCAGCGACGCCACGATCAGGCCGAGCACCCCGGCGATGATGGAGGCGCTAACGATACGCCTCGGCGACAGTGTGGGACTGGCATCGTGGTCGAGGTACCAGACGATACCCGTAACCGGCACCAGGAAGCTGCCCAGTAACACGATGGTCGGCAGAAGAATGATGTTCTCCGTCACGAACATGGTCCCCACGACCGCCGCCCACAGCGCCAGCCCGATCAGCAGGACCGCCCACCAGCGAGGCGCCCACGGCTGTCCGTTGACGGTCTTCAATCCTTGTTGATCCGCCTGCAAACTTTTCACGACTTGACCTCCTTCACGAGTTGATGTCCTATCCGCGCACGTCCGGTTCGCCGGTCGCCGCATCGATCGCCGCGATGATCGCCTCAGCCACTCCGGCTGACTGTTGAGGATGCTCGCCATTGACGCTGCCCTCGAAGGTGCTCACCTTGATGCCCAGCGGAGCCATTTGCCTGGCGAGCGCCGCCGAGAAGCCTTCGACCGCAGGCCGGCCGGGGACAGCGGACAAAAGGTTGATGATGTGACCGCTACACACGCGCTCCATGAGCGGGAGAACCGCCCGCGTGAGGTCGACGAGTCCAAAGACGTTGGCCTCGAAGAGCTGGCTGGTGGTGTTCACGAGCACGTCGATGCGACCAAAGCGATCGCTGGCCTCGGTGACCGAGCGCTGCACCTGTTCGTGCCGGGTGACGTCGAGCTCGACGACGAGCGCCTGCGCCGGGTAGCGCTCGATCAAGTCTCGGATCCGCTCGGGTTTACGCGCCGTGACCACGGCGCGCTCGCCGCGAGCCAACACGGCCTCCGTGAGGGCCCGCCCGATGCCGTCCGATGCTCCCGTGATGAACCAAACCCGCTTGTAGCTCGAAGACCGACGGTACTCGTTCATCTCTTGCGATTGATTGTCCGGGCCATGCCGGGGCAAAACACCGCTCCTCGGCGGCATCAGAGGCCCATACCTGCAGGGGAGACTGGATCCCCCAAGCGGGGGATGAGCGAGTTCCGCGGCGCCGCAAGCGTCGTGATCGGCTCCTGCAGCCCGGGTAACGAAGACCTAACCTAGTGGAGGGTGCCCTCGATGGAGACCGGCAGAGAAAGAGCTATGGGGACGGTCCGGTTGCTGATCGCCGATGACCACAGCGTGGTTCGACAGGGCCTGCGCATGTTCCTGGCGCTCGATCCCGAGCTAGAGATCGTGGGCGAAGCTGACACCGGCGAAGAGGCGATCAAGAAGGCACGCGAGCTTCACCCGCAGGTCGTCCTCATGGATCTCCTGATGCCGGGAATGGGTGGGGTCGCCGCAACCGGGAAGATCCGAGCCGAGATGCCTGACGTCGAGGTCATCGCCTTGACCAGCGTGCTCGATGACGCGGCGGTCACCGGGGCAATTCGCGCCGGCGCGATCGGTTACCTCCTCAAGAACACCGAGGCCGACGAACTCCGGCACGCGGTCAAGTCAGCGGCCGCGGGCCAGGTGCACCTGTCCCCGGAGGCCGCCGCCCGCCTGGTGCGCGAGGTGCAAATTCCAGGAAGCCCCGAGGTGCTGACCGAACGCGAAACTGCGGTGCTACGACTCCTCGCGAAAGGCCAGGCCAACAAACAGGTCGCCCGCGAACTCAAAATCGGTGAGCAGACGGTGAAAACCCACGTGAGCAACATCCTGGGAAAGCTCCAGCTGCAAAGCCGCACCCAGGCTGCGCTCTATGCGGTCGAGCGGGGCCTGGTGAGCGCCAGCGACCTGGGGAGAGGCTGAGCCGATGGCAGTGCCGCGTTTGTCCGCGACCGATGCGCCGGGTTTTCCCACGACCGACGAGATCGTTCGAACCCTGGTCGAGGTCGTGCCCACCCCTGTGGTCGTCGCAGATGAGGCAGGGCTCTACGTGTACGTCAACCCGGCAGCCCGCGAATTCTTCGGCCGGCGCGCCGACGAACTCGTCGGTGCACAGGTGATGGACTCGATCGTCCCGCGCGAGCGTGACGAAGTCTGTTCCTTCTTGCGCTCCAGCGCGATCCACGAGCCCGGGCGCCGAAGCATGACCTTGTTGGGCCGGGACGGCCGGGAGCGCGAGGTGGTGTTGCACCATACGCCAATGGCGTTGGGGGGCAAACTCCTCCTGATCGGAATCATCGAGGATGTAACCGAGAACCGGCGCGTGCGGCGGGAGGCGGTGGCCCTGGCGCAATCCGCAGCTAGCCGGGGCATCAACCGGTCCCTCGGTGCCACCCTTGACGCACTGGCAGAGAGCGTGGTCGAAACGACCAGCGCGATTGCCAGCGGGGTCTATCTCCTCGAGAGTGACGGCGAGCTGCGCACGGCAGGCACCTTCGGTCTCCCGCGCGGCTATCCGGAGGCGATCGCGGCCGCGGCCAGGCAAGGCGCGCCTAGCGCAGCCCGAAGAGCGATCGAGGCGCGCGCAACCGTCATCGACGAGGACGTCATCAGCCGGCGGCTGGCAGACCCGCGTTTTGCCCCGGTGCACGCGCTGATCCGCGACGAGCCATGGAGCGTCATCGTCTCGCTGCCGCTCATGCACGGGGGCACGGCGATTGGCGCGCTGAATGCCTACTATCCATCCGGCCAGCGGCCGCCCGAAATTGACATGTCGTTCCTTCGGGCTATGGCCGATCAGGCAACCTCAGCCGTCGACTACGCACGCCTACTCCACGCGTCAAGAGACAAGGTTGCCCTAGAGGAGCGTCAGCGCCTCGCCCGGGATCTCCACGATTCGGTGTCGCAAGCGGTCTACGGTATCGCGCTCGGGGCCCGTTCCGCTAAGGAGATACTGGCGAAGGATCCCGCCCAGCTGCAAGAGCCGCTCGAGTATGTCCTTCGCCTTTCGGAGGCTGCACTGGCGGAAATGCGGGCGCTTATCTTCGAGCTGCGCCCCGAAGCCCTGGAACGTGAGGGTCTGGCCGGCGCGCTCAAGCATCACACCGAGGTGCTGCGTGTCCGGTACGGGATCGAGGTCGAGGAGTCACTGACCGGGGAGCCCGTAACGAGCTGGGAGAGCAAGCAGGCTCTCTACCGAATCGCCCAGGAAGCGTTGCACAATGCCGGTCGGCACGCGCGCGCGACGCAAGTTCGCATCCTTCTAAGCCAGGTCGACTCCGAGGTTCGGTTGGAGGTTCACGACAACGGCGTCGGGTTCGACTCGGCCAGCGCCCTCCCCGGGCATTTCGGTTTGAACACGATGCGCGAACGCGCGACCGACCTCGGCGGCAGGCTCGACATTGAAAGCAGCCCCGGTGCGGGGACCGTGGTGCGCGCGAGGATCCCGGTCAGCCAGCCAGCCCCATCCTGACCGATCCGGTCACCCGAAAGTACGGCCACGGTTGGCTCCTCTTTGGGGATTCGTGCTGGCTCAGCAACGACCGATGATGCCGGTATGAACTCTGAAAAGTTGAGCGTCAACGAGCTGCTCGCCCTCTTCGGCCGCGCTCCGGAACAGACCCGGTTGCTCAGCTTTGCGGACTCCGAGGAGTACCTCGCGGTGGTCACTTACGTGGTCGAGCGTTCCTACCGTCGGTACTAAGCGGTTACATCGGCTTCACGGACCGAAGCGGCGGGTCACCCGAAAGTACGGGTGCCTCTCACCGCTTGGGAGCATGACTGAAAGCCGCATACGCCCGATCATGGGCATATGCGAGAAGGAGCCCGCATCAACCGTGGCCGCAACGGCGACTCTCAGTCCCGACGCGAAGATCGATCGCCTGCGATGGCGCAATAAGTCTCCCTCTCCCTTCCCCCAGGCCCCCGCTTGCGGGGGCCTGTTCCTCTGCCCTACCTCAAGCCATCCTTGACAAGCTTCCGGTGATCGCTGTATTATGCCGATGGGCTAATTAGCTAATGGGCAAAGCAAGGACGAGTGATCAGCTGAGCGTCACGTTCGCCGCGCTGGCGGATCCGACCCGTCGCGCGATTCTGGCGCGGGTGGCGGAGGGCGAGGCTACCGTCATGGAGCTGGCCGAGCCGTTCAAGCTGAAGCTGCCGACCGTATCGAAGCACCTCAAGGTGCTCCGACGGGCCGGGCTAGTGACGCAAGGACGGCAGGCGCAGTGGCGACCCTGCCGGCTCGAAGCAGCACCCCTCAAGGATGTGGCCGACTGGGTGGAACGCTATCGCGAGAACTGGGAGGAACGCATGGGTCAACTCAACGACTATCTGCAGGAACTAAAGAGTGAGGAGGAAAAACATGGTCGTAAAAAGTAAGCCCGTCGTCACGCTGAGCATGCCGTCCGATCGTGAGCTCGTGATCACCGTCGTTCTCGATGCGCCGCGCCATCTCGTCTTCGAGGCAACAACCAATCCGGAACACGTGAAGCACTGGTGGGGCCCGAGACGCACGAGTGTGACCATCTGCGAGATCGACCTGCGCCCCGGAGGTGCCTGGCGCTACGTGATTCGCGATAACGAGACGGGGCGCGAAGACGGATTCTCCGGCGTTTATCGCGAGATCACGCCGCCCGAGCGGATGGTCTACACCGAAGGCTGGGAAGGCCTGCCGGGACACGACTATCTCGTGACGGCCACTCTTGAAGAGAAGGATGGCAAGACCACGCTCACGAGCCATTTGCAGTACAAGTCGATCGAAGACCGCGACGGCCACGTCAACTCCGGCATGGAAGGCGGCATGCGCGAGACTTACGACCGCCTGGGCGAGCTCCTCGCCGCGATAGCCTAGGGGCACAACCGCCGGTCATCGGCGAGCTATCTAGCGCCATCCCCAGACTCTCGCCAGGATCTGGGGATGGCGTTCTACGGGGAGGAGGAAGCAGTGGAACCTGGAGCGAGACGTCCGTACGCGCTAAAGGCTGGTGAGGGATGGACCTACAGCTTCGGCATCGACTTCACCGTCAAGGCCGGGGAGCTCGGAGGAGGGCCGCGCCTGGCGTTCGTCGAATTCACGACTCGTGAAGGTGAAGAGCCGCCCGATCACACACACGCGACCGAAGACGAGATCTTCTACGTGCTCGAGGGCGAACTAGCGGTTCGCTGCGGCGACGAGACGTTTCATGTTGCCACCGGCGGCTTCATGTTCCTGCCTTGTGGCATCGAGCATGGCTACCGGATCCAGACCAAGAGCGACGTCCGTTTATTGGTGATCACATCGCCTGCTGGCGAGCACGCCGTGGGCGGATGGGGCGGCTTTGTGGCCGACTTTGAAACGCAAGGCGAGCTTCGCAGCTCGCCGACGAGCCCGGCGTGATGTTTATTAGTCTGCGATCAGGCGCAGCGTGGTGCCGAGCCTTGAGCTCCGCACCACTGCCCTGGCACTGTCAGGCCAGAGCTCGGCGTACTTCTCGCGGTACGCAGCGTTGACGGCGCGAATCACCGAAGGACTTCTTATAACCTGCACCCTGGCAGGCACCTTGCGCCGACCGATCCGGATCAAGACCCTCCGATAGGCCAGCGCCTCCCGATACCAGCGTCCCTTTTTGCTCCCCGATCGGATGTAAACGCCCTTCTCGGTGGGCACGATCCAGATCGTGGTCCGGTGAAGCTGAGACTTCAGTTCCTGCCTAGTCTCAATCTCGATCTCTTCGCTTTGCGCGAGCTTCCAGAGGAGGTCGTCGCCCGCTCGGACCACCGGGAAAGGTTCCCGGTGGTCCGTCATCGGTCAGTCTGTTCAGCGAAGCGAGACCGCGACCTGCTCGAGGTGGTCCATCGACTCCTGCATGCCGCCTTCCATGCCGGAGTTGATCACGGCGTCCCGAATCTGCTTGCTGGGGTATTCGGAGAGGTTCGTCAGCAACGTCCGGCCGGTCTCTTCAGCCAATGTGACCGTGCTCACGGCTTCCCCTTCCGGCATGCCTTCGAAGATCTCGGTCGAGACGATACGCTCGTTGGGGACGAGCTCTCGAAACTCGCCGTGGAAGGCCACCTCGAACCCTTCATTTGCCGTCATCACGTAGCGCCATCCCCCACCGACCCGGAGATCGACTTCCGCAAGCGTGACCACTCCGTGATCGCCGCCCCACCAGCGCTTGATCAGCTCAGGGGTCGTGTATGCCTTGTAGACCAGGTGCCTGGGTGCCTCGAACGTCCGCGTGATCAGGATCTGTGTATCGGTCGGAAGGGTCACCACTGCCGTACGGCTACTCGTCATCGCCATCATCTTCCTCCTTGGTTTTCTTCAGTTCTTCCAACACGACATCCAACCGATCGAAACGTCGCGACCATGAGCGCTCGTAGTTCTTCACCCAGTCGTGGATCGGCTTGAGCGCGCGACCGTCGAGCCGGTACAGGCGCTGCCGCCCGTGATCCCGAACCCCCACCAATCCGACTTGCCTCAGGACGCGCAGGTGTTTGGAGACCAGCGGCTGCGCCAGGTGGAGCTGCGCGACCAGGTCGTTTACCGGACGTTCGCCGCCGGCGAGAACGTCCAGAATCTGGCGCCTCCGGGGTTCGGCCACCGCGTTGAACGCATCCGCCGTGGTCGCTGCTCGAGCCATGCCGACATTATATACCTATATGGGCATATGTCAAGGGCAAGCGAAAGACCCGACGGAATATTTATGCGGGCGCAGGGTTACCCATCTTGAACCAATGGCCGGTCCAGCAACCGACTCACCGGTAACCGTTATTTTCGACGGGAAAGCCGCCACCACGAGCCGCGCGCAAGTGCGCGGCGACGACGTCTGGCTCATGCTCGACGAGCTCCCGTCGGCAACGGCTTGGGAGCTTAAACCTGAGGGGGTCTGCCGAGGAGAAACCTGCGTTCCCCTTTCGCCCTCGCAAAAGGCGGCGGTCCTGGGCGACGAGAAAACACCGAACTGGTTCAACGTCTCCGAATTTGCACGCCTCATCGAAGAACCGGTCGCAATCGACCAGCAAGAGCGCGTCTGGTATTTCGGCCCACCGGGGTGGGAGTGGAAATCGCGGTCGGCCGGCAATGCCGCGCCCGACTTTACGGCGCCGGACCTGGCGGGCGAGCAGCACAGCCTCCGCGAGTTACGTGGCAAGAAGATGTTGCTGCTCTTTTGGGCGTCGTGGTGAGGCTGCCGGTTCGACCTGCCGGTCTGGCAGCGTCTCTACCAGGAGAGATCCTCATCCGGGCTTGAGGTCGTGACGATCGCGGCGGACGCCGGCGGGCGTGATGTCGTCGAACCTTGGATTCAGGCGGCGAGCCCATCACACTTAACACTCCTGGACCCCGAGCTGGCGGTCGCAAGCCTGTACAACGTGCGAAATGTTCCGTCGGCCTTCTGGATCGATGAGTCACGTCGCATCGTGCGAGCGAATGACCCGATCTATGTGCTGCGCCGAGATCGCGCCACTGGCGAGACGTCGCGAAACGAGACCTACCTCAACGCCGTCCGCGACTGGGTCGCAAACGGCTCGTCGAGTAAGTTCGTGGCGGACGAAGCTGCCCTCGAGAAGCGCATGCCGCCCGCTTCGTTCAGCGATATGGAGGCGATGGCCAGCTTTGAACTCGGCGTCTACCTGATCCGGCGCGGCGCGCCAACGAGTGCTGAGCGGCACTTCGATCGCGCCCGGCAACTGGCGCCGGACAATTGGACCTTCCGGCGTCAGGCTTGGAGCCTGTCAGGCGCGACGCAAGAAACCATCATCCGGGCGATTCGCGACCCGGCTGCGCCGGCATTTTATCCGGAGCTCGACCTCGGCGATTGACGGTCGATTACCATCGACGTAAGAGGTGGCCGTTGCGATGAGTTTCCCTACGTGAACGGCGTGCACGATATGGGCGGGATGCACGGGTTCGGCCCAGTTATCGCCGAACGAAGCGAGCCTGTCTTCCACGCCCGGTGGGAGGGCGTCGTACGCGGCATGGTCGACGGAACCGCCGGCCGGTACTTCAACTTCGACGAGTTCCGCCGAGTCATGGAGCGAATGCCTGCCGAGGACTACTTGCGGGCGAGCTACTACGAGAAATGGCTGTATGCGATCGAGACGATCCTAAAAGAGAAGGGCGTCGTCACGGCCGGCGAACTCGCTACCGGCCGGCCGTCGCGTCCTCCGCCACCGCCCGCTCGGAAGCAATCACCTCCGCAACAGACGCCGCGCTTCAATACGGGCGACCGGGTCGTGACGCGCAACCTCAATCCGAAGGGACATACTCGCCTCCCCCGTTATGCGCGCGGCAAGCGGGGCGTGATCAGAAGTCTCCGCGGTTCTTTCATGCTCCCCGATGCCAACGCCCATGGAAGGGGGCCGGAATGGCAACCGTGTTACGCCGTTGAATTCGACGCCAGCGAACTTTGGGGCGCCGAGGCCAGGCCGGAGGACCGGGTCTGTATCGATCTTTGGGAGAGCTACCTCGACCCTGAGGCGTCAGCATGAGCCACGACCATGGCCACCAAGAGGGCGCGCATCATCCAGATGCGCCGTCCGAGATCGAGGCCAGGACGCTGGCGCTCGAGTCGCTGCTGGTCGAAAAGGGCATCCTCACATCAGAGGATGTTGACCGCGTCATCTCCACCTACGAACACGACATCGGGCCGATGATCGGGGCACATCTGGTGGCCCGCGCCTGGCTCGATCCTGGCTACCGAGAGCGGCTCCTGAGGGATGCGCCGGCAGCGGTTCGCGAGCTCGGCTACGAGTACCGCGCAGACACCCGGCTGGTCGTGATCGCTAATCAGCCCGACGTCCACAACATGGTGGTCTGCACGCTCTGCTCGTGCTACCCGTGGATGGTGCTCGGCCTTCCTCCCACCTGGTACAAATCGGCCCCCTACCGTTCGCGGGCGGTCAGCGAACCTCGCGCAGTCCTGGCTGAGCTTGGTCTCCAGCTGCCGGACGATATTGCGATCACCGTTTGGGACTCCAGCGCCGAGCTCCGCTACATGGTTCTCCCCGAGCGTCCAGATGGGACCGACGGGTGGACCGAGAAGCAGCTGACCGCAATCGTCAGCCGCGACTGCATGATCGGAGTCGCCCGACCAGAAGTCCCCGCCCTCGCCGGGAAGCACTGATGGCAGTCGACCGAACGATCGCCAGCCTCGACGGGACGGAGGCCCTGCCACGCAAGAACGGCGAACTGGTGTTCCAGGCTCCATGGGAGGGGCGTGCCTTCGGTCTAGCCGTGGTGCTGAACGACAAAGGCGCCTACCCGTGGAATGACTTTCGAACCCGCCTCGTGGAGCGGATCGCGGACGGTTCCCCGGACTATTACGAAAACTGGCTCCACGCTCTAGAAAGCCTCCTCGTAGATCGCGGCATCATCACGGGTGACGACATCCACCGCCGGACCGCCGAGTACCAAGCTCTCGAACGCGACCCAGTTTTCTAAGCCGCCGCCCCAATCGGGCATGTGACAGGTATGTAACAAATCCTTGGCAGTTTGCCAATCATCGGTGTCTCATTTATTATTAGAGGGGTGACCGAAACCAAACCAAAGCCGGTGACGGATCAGCGACTCCTCCCTCTGCTCGAGCACCTCGCCCGCGTCGGTCGACGCGCTTTCGAGGGCACGCGCGAGCCGGGCGGCCTCCGCCCACGTCACCTGATCGCCTTGAAGCTTCTCAGCGAACAGGGCCCGGCGAGCCAGCAGGCACTCGCTGACTCCCTGAGCCTGGATCCAAGCAACGTCGTCGGACTGCTCAACGAGCTCGAGGAACGCCAGTTGATCACGCGCCGCCGCGACTCGGCGGACCGCCGCCGGCACATCGTCGAGCTCTCGCCCCGAGGCGAATCGGAGCTCTGCGATGCCTACGAGGGCCTTCGTCAAATTGACGACGACCTGCTCAGCGCCCTGAGCGTGAAGGAGCGGGCAGTGCTCTACGACCTCCTCGTTCGCGCGGTCGGGGCCAGTACGCCGCCCTGCGATATTCCGGAGGAGTCCGCAACTCTGCGGTCGGAGGCCGCGAAGAAGCGGTGACCACGCCAGAACTCGAGCTGGGATTGGACACGTTTGGTTACATCACCGTTGACGAGTCCGGGAACCCACTCCCTCCCGATGTCGTGATCCGCAACTACGTTGAGGAGGCCGTCCTGGCCGATTCGGTCGGGATCGATTCGTTCAACATCGGCGAGCATTACCGCCCCGATTTCATGGATTCGGCCGCTCACGTGATGCTGGCGGCCATCGCCGGCCGAACAAAACGCATCCGGCTCGGCACCGCCGTCACGGTGTTGAGCACGCAGGACCCGGTACGCGTATACACCAACTTCGCGACCCTCGACGCAGTGTCGAACGGCCGTGCCCAACTCGTCGTCGGTCGCGGTTCACTGACCGAGTCCTTCCCATTGTTCGGGTTCGACCTCGCTGACTACGAAGAGCTCTTCGAGGAGAAGCTCGACCTGCTCACGCGTCTGCTCCGGGACCAACCCGTGACATGGTCAGGCAAGTTTCGATCACCGCTCGTAAACCAGTACGTGACTCCGGCTCTGCCGAAAGGACACCTCGCCACCTGGGTCGGCGTCGGCGGCAGCCCGCAATCCGTGGTGCGGGCCGCCCGTTATGGCTTGCCCTTGATGCTGGCGGTCATCGGCGGACCTCCCGCGCGCTTCGCACCGCTGGTCGAGCTGTACAAGCGCGCGCTCAGTGCCTACGAGCACAAGCCCCTGCCGATTGGAATGCACTCGCATGGGTACATCGCGAGAACCGACCAGGAGGCGGTTGAGATTCAGTATCCGTACTGGGAGGAGACCTTCGAGCAAGCCGCGCGCGAGCGTGGATGGGCACGTCCGACGATGGCCCGATTCCAGGCCGAACGAGCCAGCGGCTCGCTTTATATCGGGTCGCCCGAAACCGTCGCCACCAAAATTGCGGCGATGATGCGGCTGCTCGGGCTGAGTCGATTCGACCTCGCGTACGCCACGGGACGAGTGCCGCACAAACAGAGGCTGGCGACGATCGAGCTCTACGGGCGCGAGGTCATCCCACGGGTGCGTGAGCTGCTCACCGACCACGCGGTTCCCCCGATTTCATCCAGCTACGCATCCCCGGGGGTGACGGTGCAACCCGGTGTCTAGCAGTGACAGCGGCGACCGGCGCCTGGGTATCGTCGGCGCGGGCAGAGTGGGAACCACGATTGCCCGTGCGGCCGTCGCAGCCGGCTACGACGTGGCCATTTCGGGGTCGGGAGCAGCCGACCGTATCGCGCTAATTGTCGAGGTCCTCGCCCCCGGCGCTCACCCCCTTTCGACGGACGAGGTCGTACGTTACGCCGACCTCGTCGTCCTCGCCGTGCCCATGCACCGCTTCCGGGAGTTACCACGCGATCTCTTCGCCGGCAAGATCCTCATCGATGCGATGAACTATTGGGAAGAAATCGACGGCGTCGATCCGGAGCTCGCCACCGCGCCAGCCGGCACGAGCATCGTTGTCCAGCAGCAGTTTCCCTCAGCGCGCGTGGTCAAGAGTCTCAATCACATCACCTACTACAAGTTCGACGAAGGCAGGCGTCCACATGGTGCCCCCGGACGCATGGCAATGGCCGCGGCAGGCGATGACCGAGCGGCGGTCGCTGCGGTGATGCAGCTCATCGATAGACTCGGATTCGACGCGGTCGATGCCGGACCACTCGAGGCCGGCCGCGCGCTCGAGCCGGACGGCCCGGTGTTTGGAGTTTCCTACAGCGCCGACGAGCTCTCGACTCTCCTCTTGCCCACCGCGTCATCGGCTTGAAAGGCGCCCGTCGGGTCTGACGCGGAACCGGGCTGTCACATTCCGGCGCCGGGCGGTGCCTATAGTGGTGGAAGGGATGAAACGCCTGCTCGCCACCGCCGTGCTTGCCGGAATCCTCTCAGCCTGTGCCGGGGTGAGTGCGGCCGGGCTCGCCAAATCCGAAACGCCCCAGCAGAGCCTGGGCGCCACGGGCAAGGCAATGAGCGCCCTCAAATCGGTGCGATTCGGCGCGAACGGCACCGTCGATGTGACGCTTCCGCAGGCCCTGGTCGATCAGCTCAAAGCCAAGGGCGGATCCCAGGCCGGTTTCCTGAGCAGCAAGATGAGCGTCGCGCTTACGATCACGGGCGCGGCGCAGCGCCCCGACCGGCTCCAGGCGACTGTCAGCGCCAAGCTGGGTGGCCTGACGATCCAGACGGAGCTGGTCGCCACCGGCGGCAACCTCTATTACAAGGACCCGATGACCTCTAAGTGGGAGCTCGTCAAGCGAGCCGGTGCCGCAGCTTCGCATGGCTCAACCGCGAAGTTGTCTTATCAGATGCTTCTCGATACGGCGAAGTCGATCACCGAGATCACTGACCCGAATACGTCAATCGGCGGCGTGGCGGTCGACCACTACCGCGTGGTCCCGGACCTCGTCAAGCTATTCGACCAGGCCTCAGCCGGGCAGTCGCCGACCAATGCGACGGCGGCGAGCGCACTGAAGCTGGTCTTGCAGAATGCCAGCCTGACCGCGGACGTGTGGACCGGGACCAGCGACCACCTCATCCGCCGCCTGAGCTACGACGCCAGCGCGAGTGCTGACCTCTCCCAGCTGAGTGCGCTAATGGCGGGCAAGGCCGCTGATAAGGGGCCGGCATTCAGCCTGCCGGCTGGTTCCACCATGGCGCAGGTGACCGCGCACATTGTCATCGACCTACACGATTTCAACACCCAGGTGAACATTCAAGCGCCGACCGTAGCAGGCTGAGGAAAGCCAGCAAATTCAGTCCGCGGCCGGGCTATGTAAATGAAATCCTGAATCGTTCACCGGTACTGGGTCTCCCATGGGCGCCATGGCGGAGTCGCTGAATAAGGAGAGTGAAGTACCGGGCTCGCGCTAATCCCCGGCGGTCGCGGGATTGACCGTACGGCAGCTGGCTGCGGCGTCAGCGCCGCATCACCGAATCGAGGCCGTGGCTGCGCGAAGCTCACGAAGCGTTTGAGTCGTTAGGACTTCAGCCGTGGGCGGACATGGCCCGAGGTGCATTGCGTGCTTCGGGCGAGCGGGTTCCCGAGCCCAGCAAGAAACCGCACCAGGGCCTCTCGCCCCAAGAGTTACAGATCGCCAAGATGGCGGCGGAAGGCCTTTCCAATCGGGAGATCGCGGACCGGTTGTTCCTGTCCCATCGCATGGTGGGCGCTCACCTGTACCGCGTTTACCCAAAGCGCGGCATCGTGTCGCGCTCCGAGCTTGCTCGGGCTCTCGCGGCGATAGATGACAATGGATCGCCCGGTCGACGAAACCGAAGCTCTAAAGCCGCTATCCGGGTTGGATGTCCGATTCCCGCCAGACACGCGGCGGGCTACAACGCCATTATCGAACCATGACACTGGTCCCGATGAGCAAGGACGATGCCGCGACACTCCCTGTCGACATGGCCGCGCTCGCCGCCGCGCTAATCACGGTGACGCTTTGGGGTTCCGCCTTCGTCGGAATTCGCGCCGCCGGCCAGACCTTGTCACCCGGCGGCCTGGCCCTTGGCCGGTTGCTCGTAAGCACGGCGTTACTCGGCACCGTGGCCATATTTCAACGTCAGGCGCTGCCCCAGCGACGTGACCTGGTCGGCATCGCGCTATACGGGGTGCTGTGGCTGGGCGTCTACAGCTTGACGCTCAATGCGGCCGAACGCCTGGTCGATGCTGGCACGGCGGCGATGCTGATCGCTACCGGACCGCTGTTGATCGCGCTGCTCGGTGGTGTGTTTCTGGGCGAAGGGTTTCCCAGGAATCTCTTCCTCGGCTCCGCCCTGGCGTTCGGCGGCAGCTTGCTAATCGGCTTCGCGACCGCCCACGACAACAACAGGAACGCTGAAGGGATTCTCCTATGTGCGGTCGCCGTGGTCGCTTATTCGGTCGCCGTCATCGTGCAGAAGCGCGTCTTAAGACGAGTGAGTCCGTTCCAGGTGACCTGGCTGGGTTCGGCGGCAGCCACGCTGGCATGCCTGCCATTTCTGCCGGCGTTAGTCGGCGATGTTGCCAGATCCCACCCGGCCGCCGTCGAGTGGGTCATCTACCTCGGGGCCATGCCAACGGCCGTGGGCTTTATGACCTGGACCTTTGCCTTGCGACGCAGCAGCGCCGGCCGAACCGGATCATTCCTTTACCTCGTTCCGGTGGTCGCGATCGTGCTCGGCTGGGCATTGCTTCGAGAAGTACCGCCATGGCTGGCGATAGCCGGCGGCATACTCTGCTTGGCCGGTGTCTCTCTGGCTCGCCGACTGAATCGCCCAACGCGGCGCGCACCCGGCTTGCTCGCGAACCCGACAAGTTCTGCTCGATTTAGAAGCTGACCGCCTCTTCGCCGCACCGGTTTGGCGTCGCACCCACTCGCTCGGGTACCATGGCCGGCGGAGGGTCGCACCGGCGGTGCTGGGGGACACCAGCTGCGGGCGGGCTATAGCGAAAAGTGGCGCGAGCAAGATGTCTCTGAAGGGACGCGTAGCCGTCGTTACTGGCGCGAGCCGCGGTGTAGGCAAAGGTGTGGCTTTAGGGCTTGGAGAAGCCGGTGCCACGATTTACGTGACTGGCAGAAGCCTGGGGCCGGCGGATGACCCACGCGGATCGTTGAACCAGACGGTTGCGGAGATCGCGGCGCTGGGTGGGTCGGGCATCGCTGTCCGTTGCGATCACGCAGACGACGCTCAAGTGGCGGCTGTGTTCGACCGCGTGCGCGCAGAGCAGGGTCGGCTCGACATTCTGGTCAACAACGTCATGTCGACCCCGCAACGGAGCAGCCTTCCGCCGGGCAAACGGTCGCAGTGGGACCTACATCCTTTCTGGGAGGTCCCGGTCACCATTTGGGATGCTTTTCACACAGTTGGCCTGCGTTCGCACTACGTAGCCAGCGCCTTTGCCGCGCCGCTGATAATCGCGACCGGAGGCGGGCTGATCGTCTTCATCTCGGCCCCGGGGGCGATTCGCTATGTGGGGAATATCCCATACGGCGTCGGCAAAGCTGGGATCGAGAAGCTCGTCCTGGATATGGCTGAGGAGCTGCGGCCCTACCAGGTTGCTGCTGTATCCCTTTGGCCCGGTTTCATCCGAACTGAGGACGTACTCGCGCAGCCGGACGTCTACCCCGATCTCAGCGCCACCAGGTCACCGCGCTTCACTGGTCGTGCCGTCGCTGCGCTGGCGATGGATCCGCGGCTAGTGGAGAGGACCGGGCAGCGGCTCAAGTCAAGCGATCTCGCCGCGGAGTACGGCTTCACCGATGTGGAGGCGTCCGCCGACCGTTAGCCCTGGCCTCAGCAGAACACGGCCTCACCTGGCCAGGGTCGGCGAACGTCCAGCGGACGCTTGGCGTGTACGCCGGTGTTTGGTCGCGAGCTCGGCGGCCGCTAGTCGGCGCCAACGACCTTGAAGTCCTGGTTGACGAAGATGTGGTGCGGCCAGTTGACGCCGATGTTGTGGACCTCGTACTCGCCGTTGCTCAGCTTCACCACACGGTCGACGACGCCTCCCGGGTAGGCGGCCAGCGCAGCTTCCGTCGCATTATTCGCTGTCGTTCCGCTGACGATCGTCCCCGACCCCTGACTATAGTTCGGCGGGATCTGACCGACCTGCTTTGACGAGGTCGGTGCTCCGCGCTGGAAGGGGACCACCCCTGTCGAGGATGTCGCAGATCCGCCGCCGCCAGTTGGTTGCACGATGACCTGCGTGGCCGTGATGGTCACTCCGCTGGTCGTCCCAAGTACGAGGACGGGTTCGCCTGTTGTAATGGCATTCGCCGAGGCCGAGCTCGTCCCCTTCTGGTATGTCGTCGAGGACGCCTCGTTAACGGTCACCTTTACACCCGCTGATGTCGACATTGTGAAGCTCGACGTGGACACGCTGCCGACCGTGCCCGATGCTCCCCCTGAGGCCGGTCCAGACCGAGCGTTGGATCCCCCGCCGCCGGATCCTGAAGGCTGAGTTGTCGTCGAGCTTGAAGAAGTGGAACTTGAGGAGGAAGCGGCTGCTGTTCCACAGGCCGCTAGGATTGCAGTTGCTGCAAGTAAGAGAAAAGACATTTTTAGTGACAGTGAAGTTCCGTTCGACATTTTCTTCAGATCCTTTTCGTCGTTGTTAGTGACCTAATCATCAGCCCGCGAAGCTTGCGGTATCGTGACATGGTTCTAAAAAACTCATGAGAGTTTGATGGATCAGGGCCTGACCGATCAAGCTGGCGGCTCGACCGGCCGCACCTCGTACTTGCGACGAGCTCAGCGAAATCGGGACGCGCTTACTTATCGGGCATCGAGGATGCGGGTGAGGTCAGGGCCGGGATTCGGGCGAGGTATTCGGTCAGGCCATACGTTCGACGCTTCGGGCCGGTCGGCACTTAACCTTTTGTCGCTATGCCCCGAATCTCTTCGTTCTATGGCATCGCCATCTACATGTACTGGAACGAAGCAGATCATTCGGTGGCGCATGTACACGCCCATCGAGCGGGCCAGCGGGCATCGATTTCAGTCGACGGGGCGCTATTAGCTGGTGCTCTGGAGCCACGGCCTCTTGGCCTGGTTGGGGAATGGATCGACCTCCATACGGCGGTCTACTCAGAAAGACGCCCAGCGCTATTGCGGCCAATAGGCTGAACATCGCGGCCGACCAGGCCGGGTGGGTTCCTTAAAGACTCGGCCATGTAACGTACTTAATCGAAAGGGGCCCCTATGCAGCAGCGCAGGGGCTTCTGAGAGGAGAAGCATGATCACACTCGCAAAGCGACTCACCGTTTTGATTCCACTCGTCACGCTTTTCTGTGCTACACCCGCATTAGCAACGACCATCGTGTCTACGGCACCGTGTGCGTCACCATTGGCGGGCACTCTAGCTGGTGTGACGAAAGCGCCTGGTTCTTACTGTCTGAGTGCAGAGGCGAAGACGGGAATACTCACGCTTGACGCACAAGGCGATACGAACGCGGTCTGGAATTTTCAAATCGACGGCGGTCTCACTGGCACCAACTTCCATGTGGTGATGGCTGGGGGCGGGCAGCCGTGTAACGTCAATTGGCTCGCCACAGCCGCGACAATGACGGACTCGGACTTGAAAGGGATCATTCACGCCGATAGCACTATCACGCTCACTCGTGGAACACTCGTTGGACAAGCTCTTGCGCCGCACGTTACGAACACAGGCACTAAAGTCACTGACTGCAAAGCGAGCTCTTCTGTGACTGCTGCTGCCAGCGCTGCCAGTGCTGCCCCTGCTGCCGCTGCCGCCGGCTCAGCTAACAGTGGTGGTAGCACTCTTTGGCCTTGGCTGATCGGACTACTCGTTGCCGTCGTTGCCGCCATTCTGATCGGCTACGCGATCAGGCGACGTCGTGCTCCTAAAACGCCGTAGGGTCGACCGAGAACGACTGAAGGTGGTCGAGTTGTCCTGAGTGGCGACCCCAACCGGACGAGTTTCGAACTCCAACTGAATTCAGAAACGGCAATCTGGCTCCTTAGCGCGTCGTCAGCGAACGTGTAGCGGACGGTCGGCGGACGCTTAACGGACGCTCAGCGGACGCCTGGCAGACGGTCGTGCCGTCGCGACCCCGAGCTAAACTGTGCACGCCAACCCGGCTCGCAGGTAAACAGGCAATAACAATCAAGCGATCACGCGTCGGTGGAGATTCGGCTAAAAACGTGCCGAGAAGGCCGCCGGTTAGTGTGCTTTCACCGGCCGAGCTTGCGACAGCACAGCGATGCGCCGAGGACATCGCACCATCAGACCCAGGGCAGCTCACAAGGATATACACGGACACCGCAAAGTAGATAACCGGTAAACCGGGCCGTGAGACCGGGCGGCGGCCCGGCCCCACATAAAGCCTTTCTAAATTCCGGCTAAGGAGACGTCGCCTTCAGCGCCTGGACCAAGCCATGGACGTCGGGAGTGCCCAGCCCCGTGGCCGGGTCCCATCCGGCCGTGGCGCTGTAGCCGGTGACGCCGGAAGCCGAGTTGTCGCCGACGGTGATGTCATGGAACGCCGTGCTGTACGAGCCGTTCCGGTAAATCTGGTACAGGCGCGGATTGAGGAAGCCGAGAGCACCGTCGGCCTGGTTGGCGATCGCGTCCACCGCCGCCCACTGCGGGGCGGCCGCGCTCGTGCCCGCGAGCCCGACCCAGCCGGCGCCGAAGATGGGATCGAAGCTCTCGTACACGAGGACCTGGCTGACAACCGCCGAGTTATAGGCGACATCCGGAACACCCCGGGCGGAGGCCGGATCCGGAATCCCGGCGGCTGCCTGGTACGCGGGCTCGCCGAAGACCGCACTGTAGCCGCCTCCGGTGCCGAGGAAACCAAACTCATTCCAGACGGCCTCGGGGTTGTATGACGTCAGCGCCGGTTGGGGCACGGGAATCATCGTTCCGCCCACCGAAACGACGTCAGGACTGCTCGTCGGAAAGATGACGGTTGGGAATGGGAACAACCGTCCCTGCTTGTCAGTGTTGGTGACCCCGAAGTCGCCCGAGGCGAAGAAGGCACTCACGCCCTGTTGGCGCGCTGCGTGATAGAAGCCGTTCAGCTGTTGGATGGAGTTCGCCGTATGGAAGGCTTGCTCCGTCGTGCCCCAACTGTTTGACCAGATCGTCCCCAGGTGGTTTTGGAGGGCAAAGCTTTGAGCATTCTCCATGTTGGGCACGCCCTGCACGCCCTGTGTCTCCGCCACCGGGATGACGACGAGGGCGATGTTCGCACCGGGCGCCATAGCATGCGCATACTCGACGTCGAGCGACGTCTCATAGGCCCACCCAACTTCATTCGTGACGTTTTTGTTGTGGAAGTTCACCGGGCTGGGCAGGTTGTCGTAATTCAGGACCACGTTGCCTTCGGGCTCATAGATCTTGAATGAGGGTGGGGCCGGAAGGCCAAAATCGCTGTCAAAAGTCGCCAGGTCCTGCCTCATCGTCGGACTGCCGAAGGAGTCAAAGATCACGATCGTCTGACCGGAGCCGTCGTGGCCTGCCGCGTACTCGGGTGTGAAGTCGTACTGACGAGCCATGTCCGATGGGCCGTAGCAGCTTAAGGTGCCTCCGGTGGCAGCGATGCAGTCGGCCCCCGTGGGCGGCTGCCGCTTCGAATGCGAAAACATTTGGCCGACGACGATGTTCGGGGTGATGTCGATGGTCGAGGTCGCCAGTGTCGTGGTTGTCGCTCCAGCCGACACCGGAAGCGCGGCGGACGCGATTGCTCCGAGCGCGAAGGCGTTTCTCAGTCGAGCTGACAGGTTCATGCTCCCTCCCTTTGCTGTGGCTGCGACGCGTCTATTGTGCCACCCCGAGACCCTGTTTGTGGCAGCCGTGTAACGTCAATTGGCTCGCCACAGCCGCGACAATGACGGACTCGGACTTGAAAGGGATCATTCACGCCGATAGCCCTATCACGTTCACTCGTGGGACACTCGTTGGACAAGCTCTTGCGCCGCACGTAACGAACCCAGGCACTAAAGTCACTGACTGCAAAGCTAGTTCTTCTGTGACTGCTGCTGCCAGCGCGGCCAGCGCTGCGTATGCCGCCGCTGGCTCAGCTAACAGTGACGGTAGCAATCTTTGGCCTTGGCTGATCGGACTACTCGTTGCCGTCGTTGCCGCCATTCTGATCGGGTACGCGATCAGGCGCCGTGGTGCTCCTAAAACGCCATAGGGTCGACCGAGAACGACTGAGGTGTCGAGTTGTACTGAGTGGCGACCCCGAGCGGACTCGGGGGCGCAAATACCACCAGTCCTTCTCAAATACGTTTGAGATAGCGGGAGACCAAGAAAGTGCGACAGTCGACGCTGCATCGCGACGTGTTCTCATTGCAACTGGCCACCGAACGACGACCTCTTTCAGGAGCACCGCGGAGGCAATCGGGCCGAATCTCGGGGCCGGTTGCGGATCTCGTGGTGCTCGCGGCTTTGCCTTGCCAAGATGACCCCTTGTTCAAAGCGGCACAATCTCGTCTTGTTGGCGAGGCGAGGTTCGGCGCGACGGCCCGCAGCTGGTCGTGGTGCTCGGCCATTTGCGCTTGCCCAAGAGATTAACGGCCGGTGGTTGCATGCTACTTTGAGAGATCAATAATCGTACTGGCGCCGTCGCCGGGCTGAATCTCGGAGGCACCGTGCACCCAATATGTCACGACGATGCTTAACCGCGTTTTGGGCAAGCGATCGAGGGGGACGGCAATCAGCGAGTAGTCAGAGGCTGTGCCGAACATCGGGCAAGAGGCGAAAGGAAATCCCGTTCGACGGCTGGACTCGATCACCCGGAGGACTTGGCCGGACAGTTGTGCACCGACAAGGCTCGTTGTAGTACATCCATTTTCGGGGCCGATGGCCACCGCTAGGAACAGCCTGCTCGCTCCGCCTTTCTGCCGAGGCCAACAGTAGTCATGCGCAGCGTCGCACCGAGCCGCCGTCACGCGAGGCCGGGTCGCGTCTAGTATGCCCACCAGCGCCGGGATGGAGGTGGCGGCGAGCGGCACCCCGTTATCGCTCGGCTGCGGCTCGGGCCCCTGCGCACTCAGAACCGTGATAGGTACGCCGTTTAACAAAACATCGGGACCAAGTGGCCCGATCCACCAGAGACCGATAAGCACCAGAATCAAGGCGCCTACGACGCCAAGGGCAACGCGACGCGTAGTCACCCGAGCCTCACGATTCGGTGGGCGGAAGGAGAAGCGCCACCACACCAAGGACAAATGCGACCGCAAGGGCACTCACTAGCCAACGCCAACTAATTGGAGAGGGCCGCATGGCCCATACGACGGAACGAGCCGCAAAACCTGACGGGCGGAGTACGTTGGCCCACGCGCAAACCTTCGTGATTGAGCGCCCGACAGGCTTATAGCGATACGCTATTAAGAACTGATACAACGACCCCGAGCGGGTTCGGGGGCGCAAATACCACTGGTGCTCCGCAAATACGGGTGAAGTCGCGGAAGCCACGAAATCTACGCGTTTGGAGGCCATGAAGCCTCGACGCGGGCGGTTAGAGTGGAGGGGCCGACAGAATCCTCCCGGCCGTTGACATCGGGGACCATAGGCTTACGAGTGGAACTTTTACAGCAGCATTCCCGTCTTGATAACGTTCGACTATTCCAAGCGAGAGCCTGGCAGGTGGCAGAGTCTCGGTGATAACTCAGTTGCCGCCGATCCGTACGGTAGAGAAGGCTCGGGCTCTCGTACTGGCCATCTCTCTGCTTTCAGCTGCGGGCTGTGGCGCACTTCAGTCCAGCCACGGTCACCAGGTGACGCTCAGCCTTTCGTGTAGATTGCCCGTCGGCAGCCTTCCGGCCGGTGTGGGCGGCTTCATCGACTTTCCGGGCGGTAAGTTCTTGCGCGATCCGCAGAGCGCCTCTAGCTATGACTCGGCGAGCGGGCGCTGGCTGGCGGTGCCTCGGGCTATGATCTCCCCGGACGGAGCGTCTTACGCCACGTCGGAGTTCAATAAAGTCCCGCCTTACGGTACCTCGATCCGCATTGTCGAGATGGCGAGCGACAGTGAGCGTGCGGTCTGGACTGTGGAAGGGACTGCAGCGGTTGTTGGCTGGACACCAGGCGGCATCTACTTAATTCGTTACGCCTCCCATGACGCCAACTTCGTAGGGCCACAACTCTGGGTGCTCGACCCGACCACGGGGGAGCGACGGCTCGTCATTCCACAGCCGAAGTTAGGCACCGGGCTTCCCCTGTTCAAGGCCTGGACCGCGATGGGCGGCGACGCAGTCTGGTCGAAGACCGTCCCGGACGCGCCACCGTCAACCGACATCCTGGAGCGTGTCGATCTAAGCAATGGGCACTCCGTCACGTGGTTAAAGGCCGCTCAGGGTGAGCTCGATGTCCTCGGATGGGATGAACAGGGACATCCATTCGTTGTGATTAGAGATGAGGGATCCGTCCGGCTGGTTCGCTTGCTTGGCCCCAACCAAACCGTTCCTATCGGGTCCGACGGCTTCACACCGCCAGGAACCATGCCTCCGTCCGAATTAACCGATGAGCACGGAGCCTGGTTCGCGGCCGACGATGGCTCGATCTGGCTCCTTCGCCCAGGCAGCCAGGCGGCGCTCACTCGAGTTGGCGCAGTACCGCTGCCCCCGGCAGCGTCTCCTCAATCGGATGTCGGATTCGTCCTGACGCAGGTGCTAATCGCGGGGCCGTGTAAGTGAGGCGGGGCCGCTCTGTGTTGTTCGGTACTTTCGCGCCGACACGCTGACATCGGGTATGGACTTTCGGGTTCGCCCAGTAACGTTTCAAATTTCCGGCACCTACTTGCCACAGCAATAGCCGTGGCGGACACCAGAATGTGCGCTCGAAAGGTGCTGCGAGTGGGTTCGGGGGCGCAAATACCATCAGCGCTTTGCAAATACGTTTGAACGCCGCTCACCGGCGGAGAAGCGGCTGCCAATGACATTGACTCTTTAGTCCTTCGGTGCTCATGCGGCCGATTGGTTCAGCCGCCAAATCGCAATGTTGAGGAAGCCGGCGAAGGTAACCCAGAGCAAGTAAGGCACAAGCAGCAATCCTGCATACCGGTTGACCGTCCAGAAGCCTACCGTGGTGGCGAGGACGGCCAACCAGAGGCTCGCGATTTCGACCGCGGCGAGTCCAAGTCTGCGTCTGCCGAAGAAGATGAGCGTCCAGGCGGCGTTGAGCGCCAGCTGGACAAGGAAGATGGCAATCCAGACCGAGAAGCCGGAGTCACGCCAGGCCAGCCAGCCGGCGAACGCCATCAGCAGGTAGAGACCCGTCCAGACGGGACCGAATAGCCAGTTGGGCGGGGTCCATGCCGGTTTTCGAAGCGTCGGATACCAAGTTCGCAGGGACTCCAAGGTTGGGACGGTCCCGATGGCGGCGGCCGCGAAGCAGATGCCTAGAAACACGAGCAGCGCAACGACGGACCCGAGGTTCACAGGCACACCCGGCCAAGAGACTTATCTGACGGCCGGACGCGGATGCTCAAGTGCATCACGTCGCTTTGACTGGCCTGAGTGAATGGGCGATGGCGATGAATGTCTCCCGATCCAGCATCGATTCGATTGGTACCCTCATTCAACGACTAGAGCACAGCAGAACCGGTGTATCGAGGAAAGGCTCGTAAAGCTGCTACAAAAACGAATTAGATCTTATAGTGCTGGTATCTGGCGACCCCGAGCGGGTTTGGGGGCGCAAATACCACCAGCGCTCAGCAAGTACGTTTATGCCACCGCGGTGCGGTGAAAGACGCTGACCTACCGTGCCTCGGTCAGCCGCTCAATGGACAGGTCGGCCCCCTCCGCGTGAGCCGCGGCGAAGGTCTCCTCGCCGAGCTCTGAGCGGGCGGCACCCTGTGCCTGGTCGTACTCGGGCTTGTCCGCAGGATCGATCACGAGCCCGGTTGCCGAGTAGATTGCGTCGGCGCGGCCGAGAAGGCGCGCCGCCTGGCGCGCCCTGCGGGCGCTCACCGCAACCGCGGCGAGTGCGACGAGGCTCGCAGCCAGGATGTAGCTGTTGTTGATCTCGCGCGAGATTTGAATCGCCTGATTCAGGTTTGCCTCCGCTTGTTGAAGCTTGCCTTCCTTTTTCTCGACCATGGACAGGTTCGCGAGTTCAACGGCTTCCATTAGGCGGTTGCCCCACGCCCGGTTTCGGGCCAGGCTCTCTTCGTACAGCCTTCGTGCCAGCCCGTAGTCGCCGCCGATGCGCGCACCTTCAGCCAAGTGATGGATGGCGCTCAGCTCGCGTGCCTCGTCGCCGATTTTGAGTGCGAGCTCCCGCGCCTCTCCGGCGAAGCGGCGCACGGCTTCGACATTCCCCTCACGAAGACCAACGCGTGCAAGCGCCAATCCCGCGTCGATTTGCAGCTCGCGTGCCGCGAACTCCTTTGCAAGCGCGAGTGCTTCGGAGGCGTAGCGTCGTGTCGCGTCGGTGTCGCCCTGCCGGAAGGCCAGCGCGGCTGCAGCGAACAGTCCCTGCGCCCGATCGACCGTCGGACTTTCACCCGCAGACGAGAGCAGCCGCTCGACCCATTTACGGCCGCGCTCTAGGCGACCTCGGGCGAACCAGAAGCGTTGGAGCAACAGCGTTGCGCGCAAGCCCAGCGCGGGGTCATCCCGGCATGCCCCCTCGAGAGCCACCTCAAGCTCGGACTCCTCTCTCTCGAGACGGTCGTACCAGGTCTCTGGGCTAGGACCTTCGAAGGCGCTTCTTGCCTCGAGCACCTTTTCCAGGTATGCCGTTGTCACCAACTACGATCCTATCGAAGAAGGAAAACTGAGTCTTCCAGCAGGATCGCGGTCACCGACGACCGCGTCACGGACGTCGACGTATACCCGGTCTACGCCGAGGGTTTCAGGTGGGACTGGCGACCCCGAGCGGCTTCGAGGGCGCAAATACCACCAGCTCTTAGCAAATACGTCTGATACGTCGTCGTCGTTCGTCCTGTGTGACCCCGACGCCGCCCGTGCTAGGGACCTCCGCTAAGAGCGTACGGAAGGTAGCTATCGGCGCCAGTCTGGACCCAAACGCCCATGGTGCAGATGTTTGTGTGGAATGTCTGTACACTGCGGTCATACTCGTTTACGAGGCAGGGTTGATCGACGGCAGATGAGCTGGGGCAACGTCAGTTTGCGAACCGCCTGGATCTTCCTGGCGGCGTGCTTGCTGTTCGAGGCCGTATCCGTGACTGTTTTGTTGGCGGCCGATGTCTCCGCATCGATGAGTCTCGATCCCTATCGCCTAATCGGCACGGGCGCGCGAGGCGCCGACCTCCAACGGATGGGCTCTTTGCTCGATATGTTTGGGTACCTCGCGGCGATACCCGTCGTCCTTTATTTAGGGTCTCGATTTCGCGGGGAGCCCGGCATCGATTTCTTCACCCTGTCGGGGATCTTGTTCTTGGTCATGGGCGCGCTGGCGGCGATCATCTTCGCCTTTGCAGTCGCGCCGCTGATCCGTGAGTACGCGACCAACCCCACAGCCAGGGACGCCATCGAGCCGACATTCGTCGCGCTTTACCGCATCGCCGTCTTCGGTATCTGGCAGACGCTCAACGGGATCCTGGCGGGGATCTGGGCGATCGGCGTCGGACGGCTGGCGTGGCAGCATCGCGCCCGGGTGCTCGCGAGCGTTCTGTTTGCTATTGGGCTGATCTACGCCGGCGGCGCCGCGGCGCACATTTCAGGGATCTTCCCGGGCTCGTAAGACCTAGGTACGCTACGCAATCCGATGGCGGTTCGACCGAAGAACGTCGCATCGTGACCGTGCTTTTCGCCGATACTGGCTGGGCACTCTTTGGTTCCGCTAGCCCGTGGATTCGCGGCGATGGAAGCTCACCACAAACACACTAATTAGTTGTTATAGCGCTGGTATCTGGCGACCCCGAGCGGATTCGAACCGCCGATCTCCTCCGTGACAGGGAGGCATGTTAGACCGCTACACCACGGGGCCGCGGAAGCCCAAGTATATATAAGGTTGCGGGGACCTAATCCGTGGTGCTGGGCGCCTCTTTCCCGAGCACAAAGCGCTCGATGACCTGCGCCGCGCCCGCCTCGTCGACGGTCCCTGTGACGTACTTGGCGATGCCCTTAAGAGGTGACGGGGCGTTGCCCATGGCCACGCCGAACCCTGCCCAGAGGACCATGTCTGTGTCGTTGGTGTTGTCGCCGATGGCGCAGACCTCGGCCTGGGCGATGCCAAGCCGGTCCGCGACCATGGCGAGGGCACGCGCCTTGGAGACTTCCGGGTTGACCACTTCGACAAACCAATCCAGCGAGCGCGTCACGCTTGCGACGTCCCCCATCCAGGCGGTCAGCTCGGTGATGCGGGCGGGCACATTTTCGGGGTTAAGGTCGACCAGCACCATCTTGGTGGAGTTCTGGCGCACCCATTTGGACAGCGGCCCCACGACCTCGTAAGGAACCATGCCGATCCTGGCGTAGAGGTCCGCTTCGGGCCGGGCGCGCGCTGTATAGACACGCTCGTCCACGTAGACGTTGACATGCCAGTCCTTCGGCTCGGCGAGCGCGAGCACCCGTTGCTGCATGGGCAGGGTGAGCTCGCACCGATACCACACCTCGCCGCTCGCAATCTCGCGCACGATGGCGCCCTGGTAGTTGATGATCGGCCCCTTGAGGCCGAGGGGCTCGGCAAATCGAAGCGAGGATTTGAACATGCGGCCGGTGGCGAGCACCACCGTCACCCCCGCCGCAGACGCGGCCTTGACCGCGGCCACGTCGCGCGGGTTCATCACGAGATCGTGATTGACCAGCGTGCCATCGAGGTCGATGGCCAGGAGCCGGATCGTCACCTAGCGACGGACGGCGAGCGCTTCCGGGTTGACCAGGTTGGGCGGGTTCTGGCCGTCGACTCCGGCGATCAGGTTCTTCGCCGCCGTCTCCGCCATGGCGGCGCGGGCCGTTACCGTGGCGCTGCCCAGGTGCGGCAACAACACGGCGTTCCAGCAATCGGTGAGACCGGGGTCCGTCTGCGGTTCGTGCTCGTAGACATCGAGACCCGCGCCCTTGATCCAGCCTTCCTTGAGCGCCCGGACCAGGGCTTTCTCATCCACGATCGGCCCACGCGCCGCGTTGATCAGGTAGTGCTCCGGCCCCATCAACTTCAGCTCGCGCTCGCTGATCATGTGCCGGGTCTGCTCGTTCAAGTCGGCGTGAATCGTCACGTAGTCGGCCTTGCGGAGCAGCTCGTCGAGGGGCACGTATTGGGCGCGCAGCTCCGACTCCACCTCGGGACTCGCCCGGCGCGCATCCGAATAGAGGATCGACATGTTGAAGCCGAGGCCCCGCCGCGCCACCGCCTGGCCGATGCGGCCGAAACCGATGATGCCGAGTACCTGGCCATAGACATCCCTACCCAGTAAGAGGTCTGCCTTCCAGCCCTTGAATTTTCCTTCTCGGAGGAACCGATCGGACTCGACGACTCGACGGGCGACGGAAAGGATGAGGGCGAATGCCAGGTCGGCGGTGGCGTCGGTCAGGACGCCGGGGGTGTTCGTAACCAGGACGCCGCGACGAGTGGCCGATGCGACATCGACGTTGTTGTACCCGACGGCGTAATTCGCCACCACGCGCAAGTGCGGCGCCGCCGCCATGATCTCGTCAGTGATCGGCACATTGACCATCCCAATGATCCCGACCGGGTCCGCTTCGGCGATGTGTTTCTTCAGCACCGCGGCCGGCATTCCCTCCGCCTCCATCATGGTGACCTCAAACCGCTCCTTCAGCATGTCAATGCCCGGCGGCGGCAGCGGCAGCGTGACGAAGACGCGGCTCATCTGGGACGCCGGATGCGCAGGTCGAGCAGCATGACTTCCATGGCGAGCCGAGGATTCACATTCTGATCGATCAGGATCTGGGTCCGCTGCGCGGCGGCCAGCGCTGCACGAACATGGTCAGCCGGGACCCGCGCGATCCACGACTCCAGCGAGGACTGCCTGGCCGGGGGCATCGGTCGCAGGAGGCCGGCGCGCAGGAGCATCGCGTCGCGTAGAAACGCGGTGAAGCCGCGAAGCGCGTCCGAGGCGACCCCGCGCATCTCGGCTTGCAGTCCCTGCCCGAAGCGGGCAGCGTAGCTAAGTACCCCATCAGCATCCTCGAACGCCAGCGCCGACATCTCGTCCGCCCAGCGGTCCAGTCGCAATGCCCAATCCCGATCCGTCAGCGCCCGCACGGCCCACCCCGGGCGGCCGTCCGCCAGGCCGGCGAGGGCTTCAGCTTCCGCTTCGTTGTCGTGGCGCGCCTTGATGAACTCCGCGAGAGCGGGCCGGCCGACCGCTGATAACGCGATCACCTGACAGCGCGATAGGCAGGTGGAGAGCAGATGATCCGGGTAAGCAGTCGTCAACACCAGCACCGTGTTGGGGGGCGGTTCCTCGAGGGTTTTCAGGAGGCAATTCTGGGCAGCCTCGGTCATTCGCTCGGCGTTGGCCAGCAGCGCGACGCGAAGCGGGGCAACGAACGGTTTCAGGCTCAAGAACTGCTGCAATGACTGGTCGTGCGCGGGCGCGCCGCGTTCGGGATGAAAGCGGATCTCGTCGATGCTGATCGCCTCCGGCCGATCATCACACCAGAAGTCGGGATGCACCTCGAGGCGCGATGGCTGTCCCTCGCCCAGCAGGAGCTCTTCCGCCAGAGCACGGGCTACGGCAGTTTTACCTACCCCTTCCTCACCGATGAGGCAGTACGCGTGTGCCAGCCGGCCAGCCGCCTGATGTGCCCGCAGGATCGTGATCGCCCGTTGATGACCGGCGATGGCGGCGAATCCGCGCACGATGGTGGTCGGCCCTCGACGCGTTCGTGCTGCTGGCATTGCCTAGCCACCTTAACAAGTCTTTCCTTGACCCGGGTCATAAGCCACTCCTATGCTGTGGGCGTTTCCGACAGCGAGGCTGTCAAGCTTGGAGACACCGTCGTCCGTCGTCAGTCGCGTCGAAGCTCACGTCACAGCAGCACACTGATGGATGCGGAAGACACCCAGAAGCAGAACAAGATCCGGGAACTACAGGCAGTGGTCGCGAAAGGCCTGAAAGGCATCAACGAATGCCGCTTCCAGACCGATTGCGAGTTTGCCCACGAATGTCCCGGTACCTGCTGACCCACTAGCGCCTGCGTCGCGCGCCGACGCGCGAAGACTCATTGCTGCAGCACGCGCGCCGCCTCCATTTGCAGGAATCAGGGCGTGCTATAATCCATAAAGAATCCTTTATATGACCTCACCAACCCTGCTCACCAATCCCTCCCTGCGCGAGTTTCGGGCCCATTACCAGGCGCTCGCCAGCGTCACGCGCCTGCGCATCCTCCAGTTCCTGGCCGGGATCCCGGAGATCACGGTGCTCGAGCTCGCGGACGCGATTGGCATCAGCCAGCCACGACTGAGCTGGCATCTGCGGATGCTGCGCCGAGGCCAGCTGGTGCGCGCCCGCCGCGTGGGACGCGCTGTCTACTACTCACTCAACCGGGAAGGCCTGAGTGCCTTCCATCGAGAACTGACGACTCTGATCGCGCCCCGACCGCGGGTTCGGGCGCTGCAACATGAATGGAGCGAGGTGTAGTAAGCGATGGCAAGCAAGAACGGTAACGGTAGTCGACACAATGGAAAGGCAGCGGCGACGACGACCCAGAAGGCCAGTTCGCGGTCCCGGCGCAAGGTGCGGGTCGCGATCCTGGGCGTGGGCAACTGCGCCTCGTCGCTGGTCCAGGGGGTTGAGTATTACAAGGATGCGAAGCCCGGCGCCTCGATTCCAGGGCTGATGCACGTCGAGCTGGGCGGCTATCACATCCGCGACATCGAGTTCTCGGCCGCCTTCGACATCGACAAGGAAAAAGTCGGCAAGGACCTGGCCGACGCCATCTTCGCCGGCCACAACAACACGGTGAAGTTCTCCGAGGTACCCCACCTGGGGGTCAAGGTCGAACGGGGCATGACCCACGACGGGTTGGGCAAATACCTGTCCGAGATCATCACCAAAGCGCCCGGTCCGACCGCCGACATCGTCGGCATCCTCAAAGCCACCAAGACCGACGTCGTGGTGAACTACCTGCCGGTGGGCAGCGAGGAAGCGGTGAAGTGGTACGCGGAGCAGGTGCTCGAGGCCGGCTGTGCCTTCGTCAACTGCATGCCGGTGTTCCTGGCGCGCGAACCGTACTGGCGCGGACGCTTCGAGAAGCGGGGCATCCCCATCATCGGCGACGACATCAAGTCGCAGGTGGGTGCGACCATCGTCCATCGCATCCTGACGCGGCTGTTCGAGGATCGAGGCGTCAAGCTGGAGCGGACGTATCAGCTGAACTTTGGCGGCAACACCGACTTCCTCAACATGCTGGAGCGGGAACGCCTCGTCTCCAAGAAGATCTCCAAGACGAACAGCGTCAAGTCGCAAATGAAGACCGATATCGGCGCCGACAACATCCACATCGGCCCGTCGGATTACGTGCCCTGGCTTGGCGATCGCAAGTGGGCCTACATCCGGCTGGAGGGTCGCTCCTTTGGCGATGTGCCGCTCAACGTCGAACTCAAGCTCGAGGTCTGGGACTCGCCCAACTCGGCCGGGGTGGTGATCGACGCCATCCGCTGCTGCAAGCTCGGCCTCGACCGGAAGCTGGGCGGGGCGCTCGAAGGGCCTTCGTCATACTTCATGAAGTCGCCGCCGGCGCAGTACACGGATGGAGTTGCCCATCAATTGACCGAAGCCTTCATCGCCGACACCAGCGTCAACGGGGAAACCGCGACCGAGGTCCAGGCAGTGTCGGCGCCCGAAGGGTCCGCCCGCCGATAATGTTCCTTCCTCGCCTCTTCAGGCTGGGGAACTGGGTCATGCGGGCGCTGCCGCCGCGGGTACGGTACCCGCTGGCGGCGGTCACCGGCCGCTGCGCCTTCTACTTGATGCCGCGGCGCCGCCGGGTTGCCTTCGACAACTTTGCCCAGGTGCTGGGACTGCCCTGGAATGACCCCCTGGTAAAGCGCACCGCCCATCATGCCTTTGGCAACTACTTCAAGATGTTCGCCGATTTCATGCTGATGGACACGCTGAAGCCCGAGGAGATTCGCCGCATGGTCCGACCCCATGGTGTCGAGCAGATCGATCGGGTCCTCGCGCAAGGCAAGGGCGCCATCGTCGTGACGGCGCACGTCTCCAACTGGGACATCCTGGCCGCCGCGGCGGCGGTTTACGGGTATCCCATCAGCGCCGTGACGAGCGATCTCCCGAGCGGCGGCATCAACGAGCTGATGATCGCGTCGCGCGAGCGGATCGGAATGAAAATGATCCCCCTGGGTCCTGGTAGCCCCCGGCAGATCCTCAAGGCGCTGGCTCGCAACGAGCTAGTGGCTCTGGCGAGCGACCTGTACAGTGGTGAACGTGGCGTCCGGGTGCCCTTCTTCAACCGGCCGGCGCTCTTCCCGTCGGGGCCGGCGGCCATCGCGTTGAAGACCGGCGCGCCGATTCTGCCGGTCTGGTGCCGGCGCCAGACCGATAATGTCTACGTCGCCGAGATCGAGGCGCCCATCGAGGTCAGCCGGACGGGCGACACGCCGCGTGACATCCAGGTGACCACCGAGCGGATCGTGCAATTCTTCGAGCGCATCATCCGCCGCGAACCCGACCAATGGCTGGTCTTCCTCCCCGTCTGGCGCCTCGAGCCAGCGCCGCAGCCCCCCGGCTCGCCCATGGAACCGGTGCTCGACCCGTCGTGATCACCTACCTCGGCTTTCGGCTGATCGAGGGTGTGATTGCCCGGCTGCCGCGCCGGCTTGCCTACGCCATCGGAGTCATCACCAGCACGATCGCATTTCCGCTCCTCGCCCGTCAGCGGAAGGCTCTCGAATCGAATCTGCACCACGTGTTTCCAGAAATGCCCGGCCCCCAGCTTCGCAAGCTGGCCTGGCGCAACTGGCTGAACTACACCAAGGCCTGGATCGACTTCTTCAAGATTCCCCGGATGGACCGCCGGCGGCTCGGCGGGCTTTTGACCCCATATGGGTTGGACAACCTCGACGCGGCGATGGCGCGTGGCCTGGGCGTGATCGTGGTCGCGCCGCACATGGGATCGTGGGAGCTGGCCGCCGCCAGCTGGGCCGCCACCTTCGGCGAGATCGGGGTCATGGTCGAGCAGATCGAACCGCGCCGGCTCTTCGATCACGTCTCGCGGGTCCGCTCGAAAATGAACCTCCGGATCATCCCGCTGAGCCGGACCGGGGCTCGCGACATCATGAGGATGCTCAAAGATCACCGGATGGTCGTGCTCGCGATGGATCGGGACATCCTGAACACCGGCCAGCGATTCAAGTTCTTCGGCCGCCTCACGTCCTTTCCGACCGGGCCGGTCGAGATCGCGCTCAAGACCGGCGCCCCCATCCTGCCGGCCTACTGCATCCGCGACGAGAACGACGCCTACATCGCCATCGGCGACACACCCATGTTTCTCACCCCAAGTGAAGATCACGCCGCCGACGTCCGAAGTGCCATGGAACAGATCCTGGCGACGTTTGAACGGTATATAAAGAAGTATCCCGACCAGTGGCACGTCCTCGAGCCCATCTGGCCGGAGGAGCCCGTCGTCCCGGTCGTCACCATTCCGTCACCGCCGGCACAAGCCGCTGTGGGCGATTAAGGAGGAGTTCGTGGGCAAAGCGGATTTCCATATGCATACGTCCCTCAACGACGGGACGGCCACCGTCCGGGAGGTGCTGAACTACGTTCGCGATCGCACCGACCTGGACGTGATCTCTATCACCGACCATGATCGGCTCACCGGGAGCTACCAGGCGATGGAGCTGGCCAACGAGTACAAGTTCGAGATCCTCCCCGGCTGCGAGATCACAACGCTCCACGGTCACCTGCTGGGCCTGTTCATCGATAAGCCGATCCCGATGTGGCGGCCGCTCGATTGGACCATCGCCAAGATCCACGAGCAGGGCGGGCTGGCGATTGCTGTCCATCCGTTCTCCATGCTGACCCGCAGCATCGGCTTTCGCTCCTTCGATGGCATCATGAAGAACGCATCCCCCGAGATCTACTTCGACGCGGTCGAGACCTTCAACCCCTCGGTCGCGGGACGAACCTGCGCCGCCAAGATCGACCGGCTCAACCGGACGAAGTTCCACCTGCCGGAGGTCGGCTGCTCCGACAGCCACCACCTGGAGGGAATCGGCACCGGGTTCACCGCCTTTCCCGGTAAGACCGCGCAGGACATGCGCAAGGCCATCCTTAGCAGCCAGACCAAGGCCTTCGGCGAGTACTGGGATTTCATCACGCATCGCCGGATCGCGCAGCTCAAGTTCCGGCGGATCGGCCGCAACTGGGCTCGCATGGGACGGTCCGCTGTTCGCGCCTTCGCCAGAGGCTGATTCGATGAAGGGAAGCGAATCGAAGCGATGAAGATCGCCCTCGTGTCCGCCTACGACTACGCACACCCCGGTGGTGTCACCGAGCATGTCCGTCACCTGGCCGCGGGGCTGCGGCGGCGCGGGCACGATGTCACGGTGTTCGCGCCGTGCTCGGACCGTGAATTAGCGGATCGCGACAGCGACTTCATCCGGGTTGGCCGCCCCTTCCCTATCCCGATGCACGGCTCGGTCGCCCGGATCACGGTCAGCCTGCACCTCACCAACCGCATCAAGCATTACGTCCGTGACAGTGGCTTCGACGTGATCCACTACCACGAGCCGCTGATGCCGGTCCTACCGGTGACAGCCCTGCGCTACTCCAAGACCATCAACGTCGGCACCTTCCACGCCTTCGCCCGCTCCAACGTCGGCTACTACTACGGCAAGCCGCTGCTCAAGCGATACGTGCGCCGGCTGCATATGCGGATCGCCGTCTCGAACCCGGCGCGCGAGTTCGTCCGGCACTATTTCCCGGGCGATTACCGGGTCATTCCGAACGGCATCGACGTCAGCCGCTTCCAGAATCAGCCGCCCTACCCGGAGCTACGCGACGGCATGGTCAACCTGCTGTTCGTCGGCCGGCTCGAGTACCGCAAGGGGCTCGGCTACCTGCTGCGCGCCTTTGCCCAGCTGAAACCGCAGTATCCGAAGCTGCGGCTGATCATTGTCGGCGATGGGCCGCTGCGACGCTGGTATGGCAACTTCCTGGCGCGCAAACAGCTGGACGACGTGGTGATGGCCGGCTACGTCTCGCCGGAAGAGCTGCCTCGGTATTACGCCAGTTGCGACATCTTCTGCAGCCCGGCGACCGGGGACGAGAGCTTTGGCATCGTCCTGCTGGAGGCGATGGCCTCCGGGAAGCCAATCGTCGCCACCAGCATCGACGGCTTCCGCGAAGTCGTCACCCACGGCCGCGAAGGCCTGCTCGTCGAACGCAAGAGCCGCCGCCAGCTGGAGTACGCGCTGCAGACTTTGATCAACAACGCCGCGCTGCGCCAGGAGATGGGGCAGGCCGGGATCCTCACCGCCGGCCGCTACGACTGGGAACGCGTCATCGACGAGGTCACCGACGTCTACAAGCAGGCAAAAGACCAGGCGCAGCCGGCGCCCTCGGTTCGGCTCGAGCCGAGCCTGAGCCCGCGCTGATGTTTACCCAGAAATTCCAGGCCTGGGTGCGCCGCTGGGCGGAGCGCGGCCTCGGCATCTTCCGCGAATCCCCGATCACGCCCAACATGCTGACGCTTTTCGGCCTGCTGATCACCGGCGTCGGCGCCGGCCTGGTCGCCGTCAACCAGCTGCTCATCGGCGGCCTGGTGTTGATGGTCGCCGGCTTCTTCGACATCTTCGACGGGGCGCTCGCCCGCGCTTCGGGCAAGGTCTACCGTTACGGGGCCTTTCTCGACTCGACGGTCGACCGCTACTCGGAGGGCGTCGTCTACCTCGGCATCCTCATCTATTTCCTCCAGCAGCACGACGGATTCAGGCCCATTCTCGTCTTGATCGCAATGGCCGGATCGTTCCTGGTGAGCTACGTGCGGGCCCGCGCCCAGAGCCTCGGCTTCACCTGCGACGTGGGCATCCTCGCGCGGCCCGAGCGGGTCGTGATCATCGTCGCCGGCCTGCTGCTCGAATCGATCGGCATCAGGGTCGGGTCCTGGTCGCCCTTGACGGTGGCGCTGCTGATCCTAGCCGTCGGCACCAACTTCACCGCCGTGCAGCGCGTCTGGGTCGTCTGGCAGCAAAACCGGGCCGAGCTGCGGACCCTGCGCGGCGAGGATGCGGTCGCCAGCAGCCTCGACCATCCGGGCGAGCCCCAACCGGTTCGGGCGGCGATGCGGCGCTTTTTCGAAAACCTCGGCAAGACCTAGCCGCTCAAACGTCGATGTCTAGGGTTGCGGGATTTCCCGCATGTATCATGTGGGCGTGCAGGTCGCCATCTACGCCGACAACGATCCGGGCGGCAAGAAGTTCATCGCCACCCTGAAGCGGCGCCTGAAGAATGAAGAGATCCGCGCCTGGCAGATCCAGAAGTTAGCGCCCTTCACCCTGATCCATGCCGGCGATCGCTACACCAAGATCAAAGTGACGTTCGTCCCGGCCGGCACCCCGAGCTTCACCCGTGCCGCCCGCGCCGGCCTGCTCGGCGCCTTCAAGACTCCCGAGCCGACGCTGCTCGCCACCATCTCGGACGGCCCGTCGGCCGATCGCGTGCTCGGCTTCGTGGTCGGCATGCTCACGCGCCACGCCGAGCCGCTGGGTGTGGCCGGCGTCGGCATCCCATTGACCGGGTCCGCCTCGCGCCGCTAACTCGTTTCGGTTTCCGTGGCGATCCCGCCGCGGAGGCCAAAGAGGTGCTTCTGCCAGGCGAGGTAGATCACAATCGCCACGTTGATCAACAGGATGCTGATGCGGACCGGCGTCTGGCGGTTGAGCACTTCGGAGACTTCGAACGGGATACCGATGCACCCGGCGATCACCGTGAGGTACTCGGCCCATCGCCGGCGGCGTGCCAGTCCGATCGCTTCCGTCAGTTCCAGCATTCCGAAGAGCAGCGCGCCGATCCCGATCAGCACGACGGTTCGCGTTGAAAATTGGCCGACGGGGCGAAGCACCGTGCCCAGGATCCGTGGAATCAGCCGGCGCTCGGGGTTGACGTCGAGCTCGGCTACCCACTGGCGGACCAGCGACACCACACTGCGGCTCCGCGTCAGCAAGGCGACGCCGAGAATGAACACCAGGCTGCCACGGATGGCGCGCTCCAGGATGATCAAGCGCACGATCGTGTCGACCGGTTGGGTTTCTCGGCCGAGCTCGCGCTTGACCTTTTGCCAGCGGGTCACTGCGGCAGTGCCTCGAGGAGGCGGTCGAGGTCCTCGTCGCTGTTGTAGTAATGGGGCGAGGCCCGCAAGAAGTCACTGCGCAGTGAGATGATGACGCCCGCCTCGCGCAGGCGGGTATGCAATTCGGCCGGCACCATCCGTGGATGACGAAAGGACACGATGCCGGAACGTTCGGATGGCACCGTGGGTTTCGCTACCAGCTCGTAGCCGCGACTGGGCAGCTCGTCACGCAGCCGGTCGGCGAGTCGCAGCACGACGTCTTCGACCACGGGCGCTCCGCACCGCAGCAGGAGATTGACGGCGGCTCCCATGCCCAGGATGCCCGGATAATTCGGCGCGGCCTCCTCGAAGCGGCGGGCGCCGGGCTTGAACGTGAGATCGTAATCGACGTATTCCCGCTCGCGGACCACGCTCTCCGGTCCGATGGTCACCGGGTTCAGTCGGTCGAGCATCCGCGGTCCGACGTAGGCAAAGCCCGCACCCATGGGACCGAGCAACCACTTGTGCGCGCCGGCCGCCAGGAAATCGACGGGTGTCCGCGACAGGTCCAGCTGGAGGCCGCCGACCGCTTGCACCGCGTCGACCACGAGCATGGTGTCGCGCCCTCGAAGCGCCGTCCCCAGGGCGCCAAGGTCGGTTCGAAACCCGCTCCAGAACTGGACGGCGCTGATCGCCAGCACGCGCGTGCGCCGATCGCAGAGCCGGACCACGGCCTTGACATCGATCCGACCTTGTTCTGGCTGGTAGAGCCGGAGCTCGACGCCCTTTCGCTTGAGTCCCATCCATGGATAGATGTTGGAGGGGAACTCGCGATGGACGCCGACGATATTGTCGCCGGCCTCCCAATCGAGGCCGGCGGCGACCAGGCCCAGACCCGCCGTTGTGTTCTTGGTAAAGGTGATCGATTCCGGACCAACGGATAGCAACTCCGCGATGCGCGTGCGCACCTGGCTGCGCAGCCGTTCCCAGTGCGCCAGGTCGAACGGCTCCTCCGTCATGCGGGCGAGGTAGACCTCCATCGTGGAGCGCACCGGCGTCGCCAGTGGTGCATTCGCCGCGTGATCGAGGTAGGCATACCGCGTGGCGATCGGATACAGCGCTCGCATCTCCTGCGGCGTGAGCGGCATACGTTGGGCACACTACACTAGGCAATGTTGGGCGAGGCAGCCACCATTGACCTCTCGGACTTCGAGCGCGTCGACATGCGCGTCGGCCGTGTCCTCGAAGCCGAACCTTTTCCCGAAGCCCGTAAGCCCGCCTACAAGCTGCGCATCGATTTCGGACCGCTTGGAATCCGCCGCTCGAGCGCGCAGCTGACGGTTCATTACCGCCCCGACGAGTTGCGCGGGCGGCTGGTGATCGCGGTGTTCAACTTTCCACCACGGCAAATCGGTCCGGTGCGCTCGGAGGTGCTGGTCCTGGGCGTCCCCGATCCCGACGGCGCCGTCGTGCTGCTCGAGCCAAGCGTCGAGGTGCCATTGGGAGGTCGGGTCTTTTGACCTCGGCGCGGAACGCGCCCTATCTCGTCAGCGACTGGCACGACCCGGAAACGGGCGCCCGCGGATGGTTCGTCATCGATCGGCTGATCGGCGGCATGTGCTCGGGCGGCATTCGCATGCGTCCCGGGGTCACCGTGGATGAGGTCACCGACCTAGCCCGCACCATGTCGCACAAGATGGCCGTCCTCGACATCCCCTATGGGGGCGCGAAATCAGGGATCGACTTCGACTCATCCTCGCCGCAAGCGCCGGCGGTGCTGCGCGGCTTCATCGAGGCCATTCGCCCCTTCATCGCCGAGCGCTACGCCACCGGGGCCGACCTCGGCACCCGCGAGGACGACATCATCGCCGCCTGCCAGCTGGTCGGCTTGACCCATCCGCTGCAGGCGGGCTTCAAGACGGAGGGCGGCGCCGGCCTCAACCGGGTCCGGCAGGCGCTCGCGCTGACCACCGAGGGGATCCCCATCACCGAGCTGATCGCCGGCTATGGCGTGGCGGAATGCACGGTCGAAGCCGCCGGCGTGCTCGGCTTGCCGTTGCGCGGTGCCACCGTCGCGCTGCAGGGATTCGGCAATGTCGGTGGCGCGGCCGCGCGCTACCTCGATCGAGAGGGCGTCCGGTTGGTGGCGGTCGCGGACATCGAGGGCGCGATCGTCGACGAGAACGGGCTCGATGTTCCATACCTCCTCTCCATCCGCGATCGCTACGGCCGCATCGATCGGTCCCGCCTGCCGGCGCGCGCCCGCCGCGAGCCGGAGCCGGCGTGGCTGGAACAATCGGTGGACATCCTGATCCCCGCCGCCATCGGCCATGCCATCCGGTCGGACAACCAGGGGAGCATCCGGTGCCGCCTGCTGGTCGAGGCGGCCAACAACCCGCTGACTCGGGACGCGGAGATGGAACTCGAGCGGCGCGGCACGACGATCCTGCCGGACTTCGTCGCCAACGCGGCGGCGGCCTTTCTTTTCTGCGGCCTCTTGGAGAAACGGCTTGAGCCTACCCTCGACTCCATCTTCGGCGTCACCAGCCGGCAGCTCCGAACCACCACGCGAGAGCTGCTCGACCGAGCCCGCCGCGAACGGGTCTCGAACCGTCGCGCCGCCGAGGAGATCGCCGAGCACCGTTTGCGCGAGCGGGCCTAGAACCCGCCGGCGTGGCGGCGCATCATGCAGTCGTCCATGACGACGTCGAGTCCGGCCGTCCTCGCGCGCTCGGCCGCCGCTTCATCCACGACGCCATCCTGGAGCCAGACCGCGGCAGCCCCGATGGCGATCGCCTCGTCGACGATGGCACCCGCGAACTCGGACCGGCGAAAGACTTCGACGACGTCGACCGGTCCTGGTAACTCCGATAACGAGGCGTAGGCTCGCTCCCCGAGAACCTCTGAGACGTTGGGGTTCACCGGAATGATGCGGTAGCCGGCGCGTTGCAGGTAGCGCGCGACACCATAACTCGGCCGGCGCGGGTTGGCACTCAGGCCCACGACCGCGATCGTCCGCGCCGACCTCAGGATCTTGTCAGCCGGATCGGCTGTCTGTTCACGCATATCCCCAAATCTACAATGGCCCGGTGACACCATCGACCCGGCTATCTCCAATTCCTGCCGAAATCGTCGATGCCTTTCGCGCGGTCGCGCCCGCCATCGAAGCCTTTGCCCAGGAGCAAGGCCTGCTGATCGAGCGATACCGTCGCGGCAAGCCCGCCTGGGAACTGCGCTTCGCGCGGCGGCTCGGCGGTGAGGCCGTGATTGCCATCAGCTATCGGGAGCGGACCGGCCACGTGCTCGACGTCAGCGCGGTCTGGTGGGTGGACGACCCGGCGACGCAGACGCGGCGCTTACGATCGGAGAAGATCGCGGTCTACGACCGCCGAGCGGTGCCGGCGGCGCTGGCGCAGCAGCTCGAGGAGGCGCTCACCATGGTGGATCGATGGACGCTCGACGACCTGGGCCCGCCACACGGCCCGTTCAAGCCTGCGCCCGAAGAGGCGGCCGGCCGCGAGTTGAGGCAGCGATGAGCGGGAACCCCGGGCCTGCGTCGGACGAGGATGAGCTGCGGCTGGCGTTCGGCCGGGCTATCGGATTTACAGTGGCCGCGGTTGCGCTGCTACTGGGCGGCGGCGTGGTCGTGATCCTGGTGGCGGCGATCTTCTTCCGCTTTATGTTCGGCGGCTAGCGAAGGCGTCGAGCGGCGGTCGACGGTGGCGAGTCGATCACCGAGGGATGGAGGATGCCGGCGAGGATCTCGACGCTGTCCACCAGCCGCGGTCCCGGCCGACTGAAGAAGGCGTTGCCATCGACCACCCAGGTCTCGCCGGCGAGCCCGCTTGATTGGCTCAGCGTCGCGTCAGCCTCGGCCAGGCTGCGCTCGAGGGAGAGCCCGCAGGCGGAGACGACGAGCACGGCGGGGTGCGCATCGATCACGGCTTTCCATTCGATGGGGTGCGCTGGTCGACCTGCGATCCCGAGCAGGTCGCGGCCGCCCGCTATCTGGACCAGCCCCGGCGTCCAGTGGCCGGCGTTGAACGGCGGATCGATCCACTCCAGGATCACAACCGGCCGCACCGGCTCCTTGCGGACACGTTCGTGCACCTCGCGAATCCGGTCTTCGAGCGCGGCAACCACCAGCTCCGCCTCCGCTTGACAGTCCGCGAGGCGGCCAACCAGCCGGATGTGCTCGAAGACATCGGAAAGCTGCTGGGGCTCGAGCGAGACCAGCTGCATCGGGGTCGAGCTGCGCCGGGCAGCCTGCTCCACGACGGGATAGGACACGGCGCACACTTCGCAGAGCTCCTGGGTGAGGATGACATCGGGGTGCAGCGTTGCCAGGCGGTCGGCATCCAGCGTGTAGATGCTGCTTCCCTGGTGGACCAGCTCGCGGATGTGCCGGTCGATGTGCCCGCTGTTGCCCTTCCCATCGAGCACGCTGTGGGTAACGACGGGCTTGGTCCTGACCGACTCCGGGAAATCGCACTCGTGTGTGACGGCCACCAGGCTCTCCTCGAGTCCCAAGGCGCAGACGATCTCCGTCGCGCTGGGCAAGAGCGACGCGATCCTCACCGTCAGGCGCCCGGAACGAACGGGTTGAGCAGCTTCTCCTCCTCGATCGTGGTGGCGGGCCCGTGGCCCGGGTACACCACGGTCTTAGGCGGTAAGGCGTAGAGCACGTTTTGGATCGAGAAGACGATCTTGCGCGTGTCACCACCCGGAAGATCGGTCCGGCCGATGCCGCGCTGGAACAGGGTGTCCCCCGCAAAGCAGTCGAGGCCAAAGAGAAAGCAGACGGACCCCTGCGTATGCCCGGGCGTGTGGAGGACGCGCAGGCTGAGGTCCTGGAAGGCGAGTGTCGTCCCGTGGGTCAGCGTCGTGTCGATCGAGAACGCCGTAAAGCCCCGCGGCACGAACGGGTACTGCGCAATCGTCTCCCAGTCGAGGATGGCGAGGTCGTCGGTGTGCATCGCGATCGGGGCACCGGTCTGCGCGTGCAGCGCCGGGACGCCGGCGACGTGATCGATATGGCCATGCGTCACGAGGATGTACTCGAGGGTCAGCCCTTCCGACTCGATGTGCTGCCACACCTGATCCAGCTGCAGTCCCGGATCGACGGCGAGTGCGGCCACCGTGTCGCGCCGCCGGATCACGTAGCAGTTCTCGCCGAACAGGTCGTCCTCGAAAACGGAGACTTCGAGCTTTTCGCGCAACGCCTCGGCGGGCGTCATTCGACGCCGATCTCATACGAGGCCGACGTCAGGACCTCCGGTTCGGCCTGGGTGATGAGCACCATTTCCTCCAGACGAACGCCGCCCCAGCCCGGGATGTAGATGCCCGGCTCGTTGGTGATGACCATGCCGGCCCGCAGCGCGGTGTGGTCGGTGGGCGACAGGAAGGGCCGCTCGTGCACCTGCAACCCGATCCCGTGCCCCAGGCCGTGGCCGAAGGCGTGTTCCTCGCCGGCGAGCGCCTCGCGCGCCCGCCGGTCGATTTCGTCCGCGGTCACTCCAGGTTTCATCAGCGCAATCGAAGTCAGCTGCGCCTGGCGCACCGCCTCGATCACGCGGGCCTGCTCCGGGGTCGGCTCACCAATCACGATCGTTCGGGTGGCATCGCTGTGGTAGCCGGCGGCGATGGCGCCGAAGTCAACCACCACCATGTCCCCCCGCAACAGGACCCGATCGGACGCGCGGCCGTGCGGCAGGGCACCTCGCTCCCCGGCGGCCACGATGGTTTCGAAGGCTGGACCGTCGGCTCCGAGCTCGCGGAAGGTCTGCTCCAGTAGGAAGGCGACATCGCGCTCGCGGAGCCCCGGCCGGATGGCGGAACGGACGCGATCGAAGGCGCGACCGGCGATTGAGGCCACCGCGCGCAGCAGCTCGACCTCCTCGGCTTCCTTCACGATTCGCAGCTCCTCGACCAGACCTGAGGTAGCTACCAGGGTTGGCTCGGGTGGAAGAGCGGCGGAGAGTCGCTGGTGCTGATCGAACGTCAGGTGAAAAGACTCGAAGCCGACCCGCCGCAGCCCCAGGGCTTTGAGCCGCTCCGCGATCAGCGCCCAGAGGCCGTGCGACGGCCCCGAGGGCATCAGCCTGAAGGCCGGTGCCTCGGCTTCCATCTGGAGCCAGTAGCGGCTGTCCCCCAGGATTTCGGCGGCGTCCTTGCCGATGATCAAGTAACCGAGACTGCCGGTGAATCCGGAAAGGTAGCGGATGTTCTCAGGTGAGGTCACGACCAGGGCGTCGAGCTCGAGATCGAGCAGCCGCTGGCGCAGCGCCGCCAGACGACGCCTCGATTGTTCAGCGCGCATTCGCGCTCATGATACGGACGCCCGGGACGAAAGCCGGTTATACGATGCCTTCAGGACGGCTGGATCCCATCGAGCTAAGGGGTTCAGTCGCCAGCTCGGCAAGCTCGCCGAGCAGGTCGATCGACCCCAACACTGGATCCGCGCGATAGACCGCGACCGCCCCCCAGATGGTGCCGCGTTGGGCCATTGGCGTGGCGGCAACCGCGCCGGCCGGCGGCTCCGCCCCCTGGAGGAGGTGCCGGGCCCAACGACTGCGCTGAAGGTCGTCGATGGCCGCGGGTTTCTCAGAGTAGAGGGTCCATTCGAGGAGGGCTTCGAGCACCGGCGCCAGCTCTTCCAGCCGGTCGGGCCGCCCGGCCAGGGTGAACGCGTCTTTTTGCCACCGCCCCTCGGCATCCCAGAAGACGACCATGCCGCCCGCGGCGTCGAGTGCCTGCAGCGCCCGCCCCAACAGCAGGTTGGCCGCCATCTCGCGGACATGGGTCGTTTGAGCTGTCAACGCTCCCTCCCTGCGCCAACACTAACGCGGCGAGGCCGGCGGGTCCAGTCCAGCAGCAGGGCGAGCAAGAAAAGCACGACCCCGAGGCGGATCGCCGCGTCGGCGAGGTTGAAGTCGGTTGGCCAGTAACGAACCTCGATGAAGTCGGTCACGCCGCCCAGCCGGGCTCGGTCGACCAGGTTGCCGACGGCCCCACCGGCGATCGCGCCGAGCGCCGCGAGCCCGAGGACGCCGCCGACGTTCCCGCGCAGCGCGAGCACCACGATCGCCACGACGATGATCAACGCCAGCGCCGCGAACAGCTCATTGTGGCCGCTGCCCAGCCCCAGCGTGGCGCCCGTGTTGCTGGCGAGCCGGAACCAGAGCCATCCGGCGAAGACGGTAACCTGGCGTCCCGGCGTCAATCCGCCGCGGGCCCAAGCCTTGGTGGCCTGGTCGAGGACCAGGACCAGGAGGGCGATTGCCGTAACGATCACGAGGGCTCGAAGGCGCGGCATCCCGGCCATGCTACCGGGGCGAGTCGAGCGGGTTGCGGCTAGTGCTTCGGTGTCGGGTGGGGCGAGTTGCTCGGGCCCTTACCGTTGCCGGGGGAGGCGCTCGGTTTGCCGCTGGATGTCTGCAGGGCTTGGGCGGCGCGGTCCCGGGCCTGCGTGATCGCAGCGACGGCCGTCGGGTTGGTCACCTGGCCCTGCAGGCCGGCGAGCTGCTGGTCGTGCGTGGCAATCGCCTGGACGAGGCGGTTCTCCAGGCTGGCCGCCAGTGCGGGATCGCTCTGCTGTTCCGACTGGACCACGAGTGCGGCTTCGTTGAGCTGGTCATTCATGCCGCTCAGCGCCTGCCCGGCGAGGTCGAGGCGGTGACGGGCGATCATGGCCTCCGCCTCGGTGAGGCGGGTCCGCGCGAGGTCGAGATGGTAGGCGAGCTTGTCCGAGGGGCTGAAGGCGAGCGCTCCGCGCACGTTCTCCACCACGCCCTTCAGCGGATAGAGCGCCGAGTCCGGGAGGCTGTCGGCCGACGCGGCGACGGCGCCGGCCACCAGCAGCACCGCGGCGGCCACGGCCGCGAGCACCAGCCGGCGGACCGGATGGGTACGCTTGCGGGCGGTCGCCGATTGCTCGACCGCGGCGAGCACCAGGTTCCAACCGCGAATCTTGGCGCCGGGCGATGGCATCACCGGGTCAACCGCGCGTAGCCGCTCGGCCAGTCGCTCCAGCCGCTCCATTTCAGACATCAATTGGTTGTCCTCCCGTGCAGGGCGCGCTCGAGCGAGCCCAGCGCCCGGTGCTGCAGTGCCTGCACCGCACCTACGGATTTCCCCATGATCTGGGCCGCTTGGGCTGCCGTCAGGTCCTGGAAGAACCGGAGAATCAGCACCTGCTGTTGCTCGTCGGTCAACGCCCGCAAGGCTTCGTGCAGGTCCTCGTTGGACAGCTGCTCGACGGCAAGCTCGGACGGGTCCGCCGACACCGGCATCGTCGCGGACTCCAGCGGGACCACCGTGGCCTTGCCCTGGCGGCGGTAATGGTCGATGGTCGCGTTGTGCGCGATCCGGTAGACCCAGGAGGAGAAGGCAACGCCCTGGTCCTGGAAGAGATCCAGCCGGGTGAGGCTGCGGGTCATGGTATCGATGGCGAGATCCTCCGCGTCCTCCGCCCTCCCGAGGCGAGCGTAGACATAGTTGTAGATCCGGTCGAAATAGCGTTCGAAGAGGATTCGGGCCGCGTCCTGGTCGCCTCGGCGAACCCGCTCGATGAGAGGGCGGTCGTCGTCGGACGCCGCCTTACCGAGTGGCTGCACAGGGTGACATTATGGGGGCTCCCAAAGACAGGCGCGGACATATTCAGCTTCTAATACGTACGATCGGGGCCCGAGCGTATGTTGCCCTGAACCTGACGTTGCATGGCCGCGGCAACTCGTTGCGGTATCGTCACCGGCCGCAGCGGCCTCAGACGACCATGATCGAGCCCGCGTCCCCCTCCGTCAGCTGGCCGACGACGGCGCCGGTCACCCTTTTCCGCGTCAGCGCACTAAGCAAGCGCTCCACCTCGGTCTCAGGGACTGCCAGCAGCAGCCCGCCGGAGGTCTGGGCATCGCAGAGCAGGGTCTGGCGCGCCGCCGACAGGTGCGCCGGCCAGCGGACCCGCGAGGCCAGAAAGCGCTCGTTCGATCGGGTGCCGCCCGGGACTTCCCCGGCCTCTGCCAGCATCTCGGCGCCCGGAAGGAGTGGGACCGAGGCCGCCTCGATGAGCGCCGCGACCCCCGAGGCGCGCGCCATGGAATGGAGGTGGCCCAGCAGGCCGAAGCCGGTGACGTCGGTGGCGGCGTGCACGTCGACCGTCGCCATCGCGTCGGCGGCGTCGCGGTTGAGCCGGAGCATGCCCTCGATGGCCGCCGCGGCCGATTCCGGCGGCGCCACCTGATGCTTGATGGCAGTGGTGATGACGCCAGTGCCCAGCGGCTTGGTCAGCACCAGCCGGTCGCCCGGCCGGCCGCCGCGATTGCGACGCACCCGGTCGGGGTGAACGGTGCCGGTCACGGCAAGCCCGTATTTCGGTTCGTGATCGTCGATGCTGTGGCCGCCCAGGATATCGATGCCCGCCTCGCGGACCTTGTCCAGGCCGCCGCGCAGAATGTCGGCCAGCAGCGCCGGCCCCAGCTCTTTGATGGGGAAGGCGACGAGGTTGACCGCCAGCAACGGCTGCGCACCCATCGCGTAGATGTCGCTCAGCGCGTTGGCGGCCGCGATCGCCCCGAAGGTGTAGGCGTCGTCGACGATGGGCGTGAAGAAGTCGGTGGTCACGACCAGGGCAAGGTCCGGCCGCAGCCGGTAGACGGCGGCATCGTCGCCCGTCTCCTGCCCGACCAGGACGTCGGGGTTGTCAAGCCGATTCGGCAAGTGGCTCAAGACCTGAGCCAGGTCCTCAGGACCGATCTTGCAGGCTCAACCCGCTCCGTGCGACCAACTCGTCAGTCGCACTTTCTCCACCGCGCTCATGATTTGCACTGTACTCGACATTTGTTACCGTCACGTCAGTGGAGGTCACCTTCCTTGGGACCGGTTCGGCCTTCTCCCCCCACGCGTACAACGCCAGCATCCTGCTCGACCGGACCATCCTGCTGGATGCCGGTGCCCCGCTGACGGTCCACCTACCAAAGGCCGGCGTCTCGCTCGATGAGCCGAAGGCGGTAGTGCTGAGCCACTTTCATGCCGACCATACCTTCGGGCTCGCCTGGCTGATCCTGGGCCGCGTGCTGCTCCACAACCCATCATCGCCACTCACCATCTTCGGTCCCGTCGGGACCACCGCCTACATCGAGCAGCTGCTCGACTTTGCCTGGGGCGAAAAGATGCGCCGTCTGAGCTGGGAGCGGCTGCAGCTGACCGTGCACGAACTCGCCGGTGGGGACGCCTTCGAGGTCGACGGAAGCCGCGCCCGTGCGTTTCGCATGCAGCACGTCGATGAGCTCAATTGCCTGGGCTTCACTATCGAGCGCGACGGCGTGCGCCTCGGGTACAGCGGGGACGCAGAAATGTCAGCGGAGCTCGAGGCGCTGGTCGCGGCCTCCGATCATGTGATCGCCGAGATGACCTACCCCGACGACGAGGGTGGCGAGCTCCACCTCGGACGCAAGGAAGTCGAGGACCTGATGGAGCGGCACCCATCGACCCGCTTCATCATCACCCACTTGAGCGCGGACGGGTCGGTCAACGGCGCCGTGATGGCTCGGGATTTTCTGACGCTGCACCTTCCTCTGCGCTGACCACCCGGCCGCGACGCAGCGCGTCACGCCAGGCGCCGACCACCAGGCCGGTATAGCTGCCGCGGATGCGGTGCCACGCGTGGCGCGCTTCAGCGAGCTCATCCGCTGAAAGGCCCTCGCGGCGGAAGCTGGCCCGGGTGTAGAGGTTGGCAAGGCGCCGCACGTCTTCGTCGAGCGGTGGCACGTAGGTCGCCAGCCGACCGGCGAATTCCTGCGGGGTATCGCCGCGGTGGCGCGGGACTTTGAGCCGGTCGCCCAGGAAGAGCAGGCGGCGCCAGATGCGAGGGACGTCTTTGACCGCCAACAGCCAGCGCGCCGCCAGCAGGATGCCAATGATCAGGAGAACAAGGACCGCGGCTCCGACTAGCAGTGCCTGGCGCCAGATATTGGGGAAGGCACCGTTCGATGTCGATCCACCAGTGTCCACCACCGGCTCCGTTGGGATCGGCCGCGGACGGGCGGTCGCCTCGGTCGACGGCGGGCTCGGGGCATTGAGCAACGCACGGGTCAAAGGCCGGCTGATCGGAGCATTGACGTTGTCGGGAGTCGGCTCGAACGGGATCCAGCCGTAGCCAGGGAAGAAAACCTCGACCCAACTGTGGGCGTCGACCGCGTTGACGATGTACTGGTGGCTCTTGTCATCGAGGATCCCCTGCCCGAAGCCGCTCATCTGGCGGCTGGGGATCCCGAGGGTGCGCAGCATGACGTTCATGGCCGTCGAGAAGTCCTGGCAGAAGCCCTTCTGGCTGGTGAAGAGGAAGTAGTCGAGCGGCCGCACGCCGGTCGGCGCCTGCGGCGTGAGCAATGTATAGGTGAAGCGTCCCTTTTCCTGGAACCAGGACTCGATCGCCCTGGCCTGGTCGTAGGGGGTGGTCGCCTTCGCAGCGTGCACGATCGATTGGGCCAGGGCGGCGATGTCCGCATCGCGACCGGTGGAGTACCCTTTGGCGCTCACGCCGCCCGCATACAGGCTGATGTATGGGGCGGTCCAGGCCGGATAGTCTGTGCCCGCGCTCTGGAGCTCGTCCACCGCCGCGTTCGGAACAGCTTCCGTGACGCTGAAGGTGTATGGCGCGCGCACCCGATTAGCGAAGTGGATCTGGTCGACGGTATCGAAGGTACTGGGGTTGACGTTGTCGCCGGTGACATTGACCAGCGCGGGAACGGAGCCTGGAAGCCCCGCTTCCGACGTCATGATGCCGCGCACTTTGCTGGGTTGGTTGACGGAAATGATCTCGCCGCTACTGAAAACGGTGGCGAGCGTCTGCTCCGGCGGAACGATCACCTGGAACGTGTCGTGCTGGATCTGGATGCGTTGCGGGTCCGACGGCAGGTCATCCCGAGGGATCGGTGCCCCGGCGGCAACCAGCGGTTGCTGGCGCACCGGAACTTCCGGGGTACTGGGAAGCGAGTACCACTGGATCCCATCCCAGCCAGCCAGGGCAATGCCGCGCCAGTACGGGTAGTAGGTCGGGGCGTCGCCGCTGACCCGCATCACGGTCTGCGGCTTCGCTTTCAGCTGCGTACCCGGCCGAACCGTTTCGCTGTAGCCGACCGATCCGATGCCCCCTCCCGGACCTGACCCGCTTCCGATGCCGAAGGGATGAAATGGATCGGCGTGCACCACACCGGGGATGAGCGCGCCACTGATGTCGCTACTGCTGAGCGGCGGCAGGATGAGGAAGGCGATGGCAAGAATGCCCACGGTCGCCTCGACGCCAACCTCGCCGAAGGTCCAGCCAGTATCGGCTGCGTGCGGCAGGCGTCGCGACCGCCAGTTTTCTTTGAGGGCGACGAAATTTAGCCGAAGCAGGACGGAAGCCGCCGCCGCCAGCCAGACGACGACAAAGAAACCCAGGCCGGGACTGGTGTCGTTGATGATCTCGACTGCCAGGATGGTGCCAGTCGGCAGGAGGGCGACCAGCCCGTTGTGGCGGCGGAAGATCCACCAGCTCGTCCAAACGCCGGCAAGGGTGAACATCAAGATCAGACCCATCAACAGCAGGAGGTTGGTTTGCGCAGGCAGGTCGAGCGACCATTTGCGCAATGCCGGGACCGACAGCCCGGCGGTCGTTAGCGGCGAAGGCGTCAACAGCGCGAGCGACACCAGCGCCGCCACCATCGAGGCGATGACGTAGGCGAGGCGACGAAGGCCAGCACAGACGAAGAACCAGCCGAGTACGCTCGTCAGTGCCAGCGCCGGAACCAGCCGGCCGTCGGTATCGAAGCCCGGCACCCACGCCGACCGCTCGACCGCGGCCGCGACCGCCCAACCCATCAGCAGCGCGAGCGCGAGCAACAGCCAGGTGTCGCGCACATTGAGTGTGAGAACCACCCGACCCGCCCGAGTGACCCGCAGGGTGGCGCGGCCCTCCTCGTAATGCCCCCGAACCAAGCCGGCTGCCCAGGCAGCGCCGAGGAACGCCACGACGAGCAGCGTGATGGTTGCGGGGTTAACTTGCGGCAAGCGGTCGCTCCCCCGTGGTGTCGAGGTCATCGGCGCCGCGGACGATCCACCAGTTCAACGCCTGGCGCCAGCGGCCGGCGCTCGCCAGCGCCGGCTGGGTCCCGCCGAACCCGCGCGGATCGATATAGACGATCAGGCTCCGCTGGCCTCGCACGCCCAGGTCCAGCAGCGCGGCCGGCCACCGTTCGTCTGCCGAGGGGGTGATCACGATCAGGCCCCCGCGGTGCCGCCATTGGTGCCGCTGCGACGTCAGTAAGGTGGCGAGCGGCACCGTGCCGTCGGCCTGGGCGAGCGTGAAGTGTTCGAAGAGCTTGTTGCGCTGCTGGTCGCCGCGCGCGGCCTCGATCACACTGAGGCGGCTGTCATTGCTCACCAGACCGATGGCGCCACCGCGCCGAAGCCCGGCGTCCGCAATCGACGCGGCCAGGCTCATCGCATATTCGAGCGTGGACTCGGGCGCCTCCCCGGCGTGGACCGAGGCCTGCAGGTCGAGGACGATCCAGGCGTCTCCCCCCTCGCGTGTCTCGAAGCTGCGGCTCATCAGCCGGCCGAGTCGGGCGGACGACGCCCAGTGGATCCGCTTGACGCTGTCGGTCGGGACGTACTCGCGAATGGTGGTGGCATTCGGCGGAATGTCGAGCACGCGACCGCGCAGCTGCTCGTTGCCGGCCGTGCTGGGGGCCAGCGCATCGAGCGCGCCGACCGGGCGCACCACGGGGTAGACGACCACCGACCGGCTGCCGGCGACGCGCAGGGTCCGCGCGAAAAGCCCGAACGGATCGCCATAGCGCAGCTCGACCGGGCCAAAGGTAAACAGGCCCCGCTGTTTGAATTGACCCCGCGACGTCCACCGGCGCGTTCGACGCCCCTTGAGGCTGAACACCCGCCCCGGGTTGTAGCCGGGCAGGTTGGAGAAATCCGTCAGCTCGATGAGCGGCACCGGGATCCAGGAGCGGTTCTCGATCGTGAAGTGCTCTTCGAAGTGGTCACCCACCTGGTACTGCCCCTCGGGGCTGGTCCGTTCCACCAGCAGGTTATCGGCGGCCAGCCGGCTCCACAGGTAGCTCACGAGAAAAAGAAGAATGAGCGCGTAGAGCAGGCTGTAGGCGAGCCGGATCCCGGTGATGTACGCGAAAAAGAAGAGAAGGGCCAGCGCCGTAATCAGGGGAAGACGCGGCAGCCGCATCCGCTTGCCCGGCTAGCTCGCCACCCGGCGCCCGAAGCGCGAGACCACGCTCGGCGGCGGTACCGGCTCCGTTTCCAGAATCTGGGCCAGGACTTTCGCCGACGTGAGGCCACGCAGCTCTGCGTTGGCTTTGAGGATCAGACGGTGGGCGAGCACCGGTTGCACCAGCGCCTTCACGTCATCCGGGGTGACGAAGTCACGACCCTCGAGGGCTGCCCGCGCCTGCGCCCCGCGGAAGAGGCCTAGCGACCCGCGCGAGCTGGCGCCCAGGCCGATGTCGGCGTGCGACCGGGTGCGATGCGTCACGCGAGCGATGTACTCCTTCAGCTGGTCGTCGACGTAGATCTCCTGGACCGCGCTCTGCCCACCGAGCACCTCGTCCGCCGAAGCCACCGCCTCCAGCTGCTCGATCGGCGACCCCCGCTGAAAACGGTCGAGCACCTGCACCTCGTGCGCCACGTCGAGGTAGCCGAGATTGACGCGCATCAAGAAGCGGTCGACCTGCGCCTCGGGGAGCGGGAAGGTGCCCGCGAACTCGACCGGGTTTTGCGTTGCCAGCACCATGAAGGGCAGCGGCAGCGGGTAGGTGGTCCCGTCGACCGTCACCTGCTTCTCCTCCATCGCCTCCAGCAGCGCCGACTGCGTCTTGGGCGTGGCCCGGTTGATCTCGTCGGCGAGCAGCACCTGGGTGAAGATCGGACCCTGGCGGAATTCGAACTGCTGCGTCGAGGGACTGTAGATGTTGACGCCGGTGACGTCGGAGGGAAGCAGGTCCGGCGTGAACTGAAGGCGCTCGAAGGAGCACCCAAGGGAGCGCGCCAGCGACTTGGCCAGCATGGTTTTTCCGACGCCGGGCACGTCTTCGATCAGGATGTGGCCACGGCTCAGCAGCGCAATGGCGCAGAGCTCGATCTCCGCACTCTTGCCGACGAGCACCCGACCGACGTTCTCGACGATCCGGGCACCGAGGGCTTCGACCGATCCGTTCTCCATCTGCATCCTTCTTACTTCCTTTTCAGTGATCCGGTTCCCGTTCCGGCTGACGTCAATGTGCTTATCGAACGCGATGACTCGGCGAATCGTTACCCGACCCGGTGCGCTCGCGCCGAGCGACGCTGGCGATGACGCCGCCGATTGTGCCGCCGCTCAAGACCAGGACGTCGTCGACGACGAGCCCGAGCGTGTCCAGGCCCGCCGAACCAATCGGGCCGATGGGGCCAACGGCGCCCGCCAGCTCTTCCACGATGATGAAGCCGACCGCGACGATGACCCCGTTCCAGACGGCGCCGCCGGCCGGCCCGATGAAGCCGGCGAGCGTTCCCCCAGCCAGCAGCGCCGCGAACGTGAGCAAGCCCTGCGAGACGAGCTGACCCCGATGACTGCCAAAGAGCAGGGTGCCCCCGACCAGTTGAATGACCACCGCGAGCACCATGCCAAGCCCGGCGGCGAACCAATCGACCCTCCGCCCAGCCTGAGACCTCGCCATGGGACTCGCCTTAGTTTGCCAGATGTGAGGCAAGGCAAGGGCCTCAGTCAATCCATATCTCGCCGCCGCGCCACTGCCGGACCAGGCGGCCACGGCGGAGCCACAGAGCGCCGACCAGCGCCAGGGTAGCGACGACGAGGATGATCGCCGCTCCCGCAATTGGCGCCGTCGCCGACCGGGTCGATAGGACACCAGCCGCAGATATGCCGTGCGGATCATAGAGTTCCGCGCTCGCCCATGGTATTGATCGGTTGCCGAACCCTCCGGCCACGAGAACCTGACCGTCATCGAGTACGGTTGCGGTGGCGCTTGCCCGAATCGTCGTCAGGGCACCGGCGCTTGACCACCCATTCCGACGCCAGTCGAACACCTGGGCGTTCGTTTGGCCGATTCCGCCGGCGACCAGAACGGTCCCGTCCCGAAGCTCGACCGCGATATGCTCGGCACGGCCGACGGCTGGATCGGGAATCGGCAGCCACTGGCCGCTTATAGGATCGAAGATTTCGGCTGTGCGCTCATTGACGCCGTCATCTCCGACGACGAGGACACGGCCGTCCGGGAGCGGCGTGCTGGTCGCGTTGATGCGCGCGTAGCTCATGCTGGCCGCCGGCGACCAGGACTGCGTAGCAGGATCGTAGAGTTCCGCCGTCCGGAAGTAACCGGAGAATGCGAAATAATCGGCGTTTGTGCCACCAATGACGAGCACACGGTGGTCGGCGAGCAGGATCGCAGTATGTTTCGCCCGGGCCACCGACATTGGCATCCCTACCGTCCAAGAATTCGCGACAGGGTCATACAGCTCCGTACTCGCGAGCACTCTTCCTGTGACATCATTAGTAGCCTCGATTCCACCGACAACCAGTACGCGGCCGTCGGTCAGCAGCGTCGCGGTGTGGTACGAGCGCGGAGTGTGCATGCTCGCCGCCAGGGCCCAGCTGTTGGTCTGGGGGTCGTAGAGTTCGGCCGTCGCGAGGGACCCAAGATACATCGGCTGTATCGGTGAGCCGCCAACGACCAGCACCTTTCCGCTGTTGAGCAACGTGGCGGTATGGAGCGACCGAGCCATCCTCAGTGTGCCTGCCGGACTCCACGTCCGGGTCCGGGGATCGTAGAGTTCCGCACTCGCAAGGATGTGGTTCGACTGGCTTCCGGCGACGACAAGAACTTTGCCGTTCGGAAGCAAGGTCGCCGTATGGTAGCCGCGCCCGAAACCCATGGCCGGGACAGACGACCAGGTTCCGATCACCTGCCCAGCTGGGGACTGCGCGGTGCGGATCCAGGCGACCCCGACGCCGAGGAGGAGCATCGCGGCGACCGCCGCCGCAACCCGCAAGAAGGCGAACCGGTGACGGCCAGGAGAAGGCCGACTGACCTCGACCGCATGGAGAATTCGAGATGCGATCACCGGAGGCACAGGAATCTGTGACCGCTCGGCCTCGACGTAGCCTCGGACGCGCTCTTCAATCGTTGCCGGTCTCATGATTCAGTCACTCCATTTCCGGAAGATGGATCGAGCTGGCGCCGCAGCTTGGCCAGCGCCCGATGGACAAGGACCCGCGCCGTGCCGGTTCGCACGCCGATGATCCGTCCCACCTCGTCGAAAGGGGCGTCCTCGAAAAAGCGGATGTACACGGCCTCCTGCTCGCGCCGGCTCAGGCCCCGAATGGCGCTTCCCAGCACAGCATCCGCCTCGCGGCCCTCCGCCACATCCATCGGGTCCGCGGATGCCGCCCGGCCGAAACGAAGACGGGCCCACCGGCTCTGCTGGCGCTGATGATCGTGGGCCAGGTTGACCACCGTCTTGTAAAGCCAGGGGCGAAACGCGTTGATTTCGCGCGGTGTTCGAGGGGAGAGCCAGACGCGCACAAACGCCTCCTGAACGATATCTTGAGCCACGGTGTAATCACGGACGAGCAAGGTCGCCAGTTGAATCGTGGGGCGGTACAGGGCAAGCACCAACGGCTCGATCCATGACGACTCCGCCGGCTGTAGCACGAATCCCTCTCCCCAATAACTGCTACGCGCGAGTCAAGCCGATGTTACATCGCGCGCAAAAGAGGTCCTCCAGGCGATGGTCTCAGGAGAGGAGCCCGAAGGCGTGCAGGATGCCGGCGAGGAGCGGCGCCACCACCAGCGCCGGGAGGAAGTTTGCGACCTTGATCACCTTCAACTCCAGCAGGCCCAGCGCAATGGCGAGGACGGTGATGCCACCGGTGGCGGTCAGTTCTGCGGTCTGCAAGTCGGAGAGTCGGGCGTGCACCAGAAAGGCTATCAAGGTCAGGCTGCCCTGCACCACCAGCACACTGACCGCCGAGAGCAGCACGCCCCAGCCGAGCGTGGCGGCAAAGACGATGGAGCTGACGCCGTCCAGGGTGGACTTGACCGCCAGCGTCGTGATGTCGCCCCTGGTGCCGTCGAGGAAGCTGCCGAGGATGGTGAGCGGTCCTACGCAAAACAACAAACTGGTGGTAACGAACGCCAGGCTGACGCGGCCCGGCTCTCCACCGCGATGGGTGCGGCGCTCGGCCCAGCGACCGATGGCCTGGACGTGGTCGTCGAGCCGCAGCGTCTCGCCGATCACCACGCCGACCAGCACGCTGATCAACAGGATCAGCGGGTTGTGCGTCTTGAGGGTCAGCTGGATCCCGTAGACCGCGACGAAAAGGGCGATGGCGATACGGATGGTCTGCTGCAGGCCTGCGGGAATGACCCGTCCCAGCGTGAGGCCGATCGTGGCGCCGACGAGGACGGTGCCGGTGTTGAGGGCGGTCCCGAGCCCCGGGATCACGTCTTCAGACCGACGAGGTTGAAGGCGGTCACGGCCCGGCTAAAGCCTTTTAGCGTCAGCTCGCGGAGCGGCTGGACCTCGACCAGCTCTTCAACCGCCGCGTGGAGCCGCTGACTGATCAGGATCTCGCCGCCTTTGGCTTCCCCGCTCAGCCGTGACGCAAGGTTGACGACGCTGCCGATGGCGTTGTACTGGTAGTGGCCCTCATAGCCAACGCGGCCCAAGGTGGCATAACCGAGCGCTGCCCCAATCCCCAAGTCGAGCTGGTAACCGCGGCGGCGCCAGCCTTGAGCCAGCTGTCCAAAGCGACCGCGCATCGCGAGCGCGCAGCGAACGGTCTGGATTTCGAATCCAGGCCTGGGAATCGGATCGTTGAAGAAGACCATGATGCCGTCGCCGGCCAGGTGCTCTAGCGTGCCGCCATATTCGGCGATTAGCTGACCCATTCCTGCCTGATAGTCGCGAAGCACGCTGAAAACCTCTTCGGGCTCCGCCGTCTCTGAGAAGGCGCTAAACCCGCGCAGGTCGCAGAACATGGCGGCGATCAAGCGCCGATGGCCAGCAAGGAGCTGCTCCCCTTCCTCGCTGGAAAGCAAGGAGGCCACCTGCGGGGTGACGTATCGCGAGAGCTCCTCGGTCTGGCGTTGCAGTGCCCGCACCAACCTGACGTTCTCGATCGCCACCACGGCCTGCTCGGCGAAGCCTGTAAGGATGCGTATCTCGCGGGCCGAGAATGCGCGCAGCTCGCGTCGCCAAACGGAAATGACGCCGATTGGAAACCCGTCGCGCAAAAGCGGAACGCCCAGGATGGAGCGGAAGCCGGCGGCACGTTGCGATTCGAGAAACCTGTACTCAGGATCCGCCAGGACGTCGTCGATTTGAACCGGAGCTCGCTCGAGGAGGGTCCGCTCGACCAGCGTATGCCGGCTCGGTTTGTAAACATGCTGTTTGATGATTTGCTTGTATTCTTCGCTGCCCAGTCCGTAATGGGCCGTCTCGAGATACTCCAACGTCTGCGGATCGAATCGGATGATGTCGCCGTGGTCGGCACCGCAGAGTTTGACGGCGCGTGTGATGAGTGGCAGGAAAACCGCTTCCAGGTCTGACGGCGACTGGTTGATAATGCGCAGTACCTCGCCGGCCGCCGTTTGCTGCTCGAGCGCATCGGCGAGCTCATGGGCACGGCGCGCCTGGTCGATGGCGATGGTCGCCTGGTCGGCAAAGAGGGTCACGAGCTCGATGTCCCCGTTGGTGAACGGCTCGACCCGTGTGCGCCACAGAGTAAGGACGCCCAGCAGCACGTCCCCTCGCACCAGTGGCACGCCGAGAATGGTGCGGAACTGGCCAAGCCGCTGGGCTTCCCAGTAGTTGTAGTCCGGGTCGGCCAGCACGTCGGGAATCTGGATGGTCCTCCGCTCCATCCCGACGCGGGCTGTCAGCGTCCCGCGATTCCCCACGGTGATCGGATGAGACTCGGTGAACGCGCGAAATTCGTCGGTAACGTTGAGCGCGACGTCCATGCGATAGCGGTCGCTATCGAGGCGGTAGATGAAGCCCGACTGCGCACGACACAGCCGCTTGGCGCGCTCGACGACCGCCTCCAGGACGGACTGCAGCTCGAATGAGGTGCTGGTCATGATCTGCAGCACCTCAGCCATCGCACTGAGCCGGGCTTGCGGCTCTTCCATCAGATCCCTGACCGGCGTCTACAACTTCTCGAAGCGATCCACGTTCATGATGAAGACGGTCGCGCCGCCGACCTGCACCTCGACCGGATAAGGCACGAAGAAGTCACCGGGCTCGACCAGCGGCGGCATGGGGTTCATGAACTCACTGCGGGTTCGGCAGTTCTCCTTGATCAGGCCGAGGACCTCCTCGACTCGATCGTCGTCGATGCCAGACATGAGCGTCACGTTCTTGTGCTGCAGGAAGCCGCCGGAGCTGACAAACCGGGTCACGGAGATCCCCCGGTCGTTGAGCGCGTCCATGGTCGCGGAGGCGTCTTCGCTGTGCACGACTGCGATCACCAACTTCATGCGGATCGCCGCTCCGCCGGGCGGACGCCGGCCGTGCGCAGCGCCTCGACCGCCAGCTCCAGGATGCGTGACGCCACCTCGTCGGGATCGCGCGAGGCGTCGACCTGGCGCCAGCGATCCGGCTCCCGGGCCGCCATCTCGCGGTACCCGGCGTACACCCGCTCGTGGAAGGCGATCGTTTCACGGTCCAGCCTATCCTTCGCGTTGCGCGGAATGCGGGCCAATCCGGCCTCGACCGGGAGATCGAGCAGGAGCGTGAGGTCTGGGGACAGCCCGCCGGTCGCCTTCGACTGGAGCCGCCGCAAGGTCTCGAGATCGATGCCGCGGCCATACCCCTGGTAGGCGAGGGTCGAATCACTGTATCGGTCGCAGAGCACGAGCTCGCCACGATGCAGGCGCGGTCGGATCACCTCTTCCGCCAGCTGGGCACGGGCGGCGGTAAAGAGCAAAGCCTCCGACCAGGGCGAAAGCGGGCCTGCCTTCGGGCCGAGGAGGATGGGCCGGATCGTCTCGCCGGCGCGCGTACCGCCCGGCTCACGTGTGGTCCAGACGGCGTGGCCCTGCTCGGCAAGAGCCTCGGCGAGGCGATGGATCTGCGTCGACTTCCCGCTTCCCTCGGGCCCCTCGAAACTGATGAAGAACCCGCCTCGTTTCCCCGCGGTTTCCACTCCGCGCTGAACTATACGAGGTCAGTCCGCACTGGTGTAGATGCGTAACCGGCGGTTCGGCTCTTTGCCGGTGCTGCGCGCCGTCAGCTCGTGACGCTCCACCAATTGGTGCTGCAGCCGGCGGACGTAGGCGTTCTGCGGCGAGAGTTCCACCATTGAGTTCGTCGACTTCGCGCGGCTGATGCCCTCGAGCGTTTCCTGCAGCGCGGACTCCGTCGGATCGGGCGTGTCCAGCTGGTACACCCGGCTCAGCGCGTTCTTGATCTGCGTGATCGTGTTGCTCTTCAGCACCTGGATCGGAATGCCGTCCGCCTCCGCCTCCTTCAGGGGTGAGTCCTTGCGGCGGTAGTAGTTCTTGAGGGTCACGATCAGGTCCGCTTCCTCGATATGGTTCTGGACCCGGATCGGGACCTTGAGCTCGGTGATCGCCTGTTCCAGGTAGTTGCGGCTGACGCCATAGGGAAACACCGACACGGTCTCATGCAGGCCACGCGACCGCGGGGCCTCGAGCGGCTCACGGACGGCAGCCGTCCGCATCGGCGCCGTCTCCGCGATCCGGGCGACGATGGCGCCGTCGGACCCTCGAATCCGCATCTGCGGCGGCTTGAGGGTGCCGCGAAGCGCGGCGTCGACCACCTCGGCCAACGGCTGGTGGATGGCGAGCCGATCCCGGTCGTGAATCTCGACCAGCACGTCGAAGGTCGGCGGCGACTTGCGCTCGAGCACCGACTTCTGCGTGCCGCGCCGGCGCGCCTCCTCGTCGGACAGCGTGACCGTCTGGATGCCGCCCAGCAGGTCGTTGAGCGTGGGATTGACGAGCAGGTTTTCCAGCGAGTTGCCATGCGCGGTCGCCACCAGCTGCACGCCGCGCTCGGCGATGGTGCGCGCAGCGCCCGCCTCCAGCTCGGTGCCGATCTCGTCGATGACGATCACCTGGGGCATGTGGTTCTCGACCGCCTCGATCATCACAGCGTGCTGCAGGGCGGGTGTGCGGACCTGCATCCGGCGCGAGCGACCGATCCCCGGATGCGGGATGTCGCCGTCACCACCAATCTCGTTCGAGGTGTCGACGATGATCACTCGCTTCTTCATTTCGTCGGCCAGCACCCGGGCACACTCGCGCAGCATCGTCGTCTTGCCGATGCCCGGGCGGCCCAGGAGCAGGATGCTTTTCCCGCCGATGACCATGTCCTTGATGATGTCGATGGTCCCCGTGATCGCGCGGCCGACACGGCAGGTGACGCCGACGATCTGCCCGCCGCGATTGCGGATCACCGAGATGCGGTGCAGCGTGCGCTCGATGCCCGCCCGGTTGTCGTCGCCGAATAACCCGACCCGGCTGGAGACGAACTCGAGGTCTTCCGAGGTGACCGGGGTCTCGTCGAGGATCACCTCGTGGTCAGGGAAGCGTGCCTCGGGCTCGCGGCCCAGGTCGAGCACGACCTCGAGCAGCAAGCCCTGGTGATCGAGGCGCTTGACCGCTCGGTTGATGTGCGGGGGCAGCGCCTGGAAGAGCAGGTCGAGCTCAGCCGGGTCGGCATCGGTCAGGCCGTTGTGCGATCGCTTTAGTTCTTGCATTGCTTTAGCCATACTGGGGTACCAGCCGCTTGTCCTTGATTCTTACCCGCATTCGGGCTCGAACTTTCAAGGGCAGCTCACGGACCATCAACGCCTGTGAGGCGATGACTTCGAAGCCTTCGCGCTGGAGCAGCTGGATGCCGACCTCATCGTAGTGCCGGAGGCTGCACCAGACGGGCCCTGGCTGGTGCTGCGCGACGTAGGCCAGCGATCGCTGGACCAGGCTGGGCCACAGCTCCGCCGGCTGGGCCGCCGCCATCAGGCCGAGCGAATGGGGCCGGCCGCCGCCACCTGGCACCAGGCTCATCCATCCCACCACCTGCATCCGCTCGATGACAAAGCGGGGCTGTCCCGCGCGGCGCGGGATCCGGGCGCTCCAGGAGCCGGGCTGGAAGCTCCGGCGCCACTCGGCGAAATTCGACGCCTCGACCGCCGCCACGCTCTTGGGCGTGGTCGCGACATATAGAAGGTAGAGGCCGAGCTCATCGTCGCGCCGCATCGGCCGCCATCCCGCGACCGCCGGAGCCGGTCGCGCGGCCACCGACTCCGTCAGCAGCGCATGTTCGGTGGCGTAGGCCGTGAAGCCACGGGCGCGAAACAGATCGACGACGGGGTCGTCGACTGGAACCCGGACGATGAATTTCGTCACGCCGTGGTTCAAGCCCTCGTTGAAGAGGTGGTCGAGCAGCGCGGTGCCGTCCTGGACCCGATCGAGATCGGGACTCAGGCACAGATTGAGAATCTGCCAGACGCCCGGTCCGAGCGCGGCCGTTTCAGCCTGCACAAAGCCGTCGATCCTGCGCCGCTTGGCGTCTTCCATCACGTAGACATGGTCGGCCGCCGACGTGATGGGGATGATGCTGGCGAAGGCGCTGTTGAGCAAGAACCACAGCCGGGTCGACGCGAACTGCCGTTTGAGCGGCGAACTCTCGGCCTCCCGGACCTGTTGCCGGTAGAGCGCCTCGATCGCCCCGAGGTCTTTGAGCTGGGCGGGCCGGACCTGGAGCGTCATCGCGCCTCACCATCGAGCGAGAGAAAGTACTGGTGCCATCGCCGGTCGGGCGTCAGCTCGGGATGGAAGGCGAGCGCCAGCCGGTTGCCTTGTTTGACCGCCACCGCTTGATCGCCGTGACGGGCCAGCTCCTCCACTCCCGGGCCGCGCTCAGTCAGTTGCGGGGCGCGGATGAAGACCGCGGGCCCCGCGCCGCCGATGGCCGCCGAGTCCACCTCGGCCTCGAAGCTGTCGATCTGCCGGCCGTAAGCGTTGCGCCGGACCCCGATGTCCATTAGTTTCAGCGGCTCCTGGTCCACGCGGCCGTCCTGGACGTCGCGCGCCATCAGGATCATCCCGGCGCAGGTCCCGAGCACCGGCATGCCGGCAGCGGCCCGCCGCTGGATCGAGTCGCGCAACGCCGGCTCCATCAACCGCGCCATGGTCGTACTTTCGCCCCCCGGCAAGATCAGCGCGTCGACGTTGTCGAGATCGGTGGCGAGCCGAACCGGCACGCCCTCAACCTCGCAGGCACGAAGCGCCGCCAGGTGTTCTCGAAAATCCCCCTGCAGCGCGAGGACGCCGACGCGGCGTCGCGTACTCACCAGCCTCTGCCGGCGAGCAGCTCCTCCTGCGGAATCGTCCCGATCTCCAGCCCGCGCATCGCTTTGCCGAGGCTCTTGGATGCGTCGGCCAGGATGTCCGGCCGGTCGAAGTACGTGGTCGCCGCCACGATGGCCTTGGCGCGGGCGGAAGGATTCTCGGCCTTGAAGATGCCCGAGCCGACAAAAATCCCGTCACACCCGAGCTGCATCATCAGCGCCGCGTCGGCGGGCGTCGCGATCCCACCGGCGGCGAAGTTGACGACCGGCAGCCGGCCCAGGCGGGCCGTCTCCTCGAGCAGGTCGGAAGGCGCGCCGATGCGCTTGGCTTCCACGACAAGCTCTTCGGGCCCCATGCCGTACAGGGCGCGGATGCCACCGGTCACGGCGCGCATATGGCGCACGGCCTCGACCACGTTGCCGGTGCCGGCCTCACCCTTGGTGCGGATCATGGCCGCCCCTTCGGTGATCCGGCGCAGCGCTTCGCCAAGGTCGCGGCAGCCGCAGACGAATGGGACCTTGAAGGGATGCTTATTGATGTGGTGCTCTTCATCGGCGGGGGTCAGCACCTCGCTCTCGTCGATGTAGTCCACGCCGAGCGACTCAAGGATCTGGGCCTCGACAAAGTGCCCGATCCGGCACTTGGCCATCACCGGGATGGTGACGGCCTCGATGATGGCGGTGATCAACCCCGGGTCGCTCATCCTGGCCACGCCGCCTTCCCGTCGGATGTCAGCCGGCACGCGCTCGAGCGCCATCACGGCCACCGCGCCGGCGTCCTCGGCGATCTTGGCCTGCTCGGCGGTGACGACGTCCATAATGACGCCGCCTTTGAGCATCTCGGCCAGCCCGGCTTTGACCTGCCAGGTGCCGCGCCGGTCGTTCAACTGGGGTGATCCCTCGGCCACGAACTCATTTTACTGCGCCTTCCAGGCAATTCGGTCCCAATTCGTGGACGGCCTGTCGCGAACCCGTCCCGACTGCCCGTCGACAGCCCGGCCCGCCGATAGAATGCATCCCGCAATGCGGGCCCCCCGGCGCACCCGACGGCAGTCGGTGGTGGCCGTGGTCGTCGCGGTCGCGCTGGGCCTGCCGGCCCTACTCGGAATTGCCGTCGCCGTCGGTTTCGTCATCACGCCCTCGGTCGACGATATGCCCCGCCGGGTCGATGCCATTCTCGCTAACCATGGCGGCACGCGGGTGGCCCTCAACGACGTCCCCGACGTGTTGAGCGAGGCCTTGATCTCGATCGAAGACGAGCGCTTCTATCAGCATCGCGGCATCGACACACAAGGACTGGTCCGCGCGGTGCTCACCGACCTCTACCACCACCGGGCGCTGGAAGGCGGCAGCACCCTATCGCAGCAGCTGATCAAGGTGCTGTACATGAACAACAACGACGACGGGTGGCGCAAGCCGGAGAACCTGGTGCTCGCCCTGAAGATGGAATCAAAGTTCGACAAGCACACCATCCTGGAGAACTATTTGAACGCCGTCTACTACGGGCACGGCGCCTATGGCATCGGGCAGGCGTCGGCGACTTATTTCCACCGGACACCGGCTCAGCTCGACCTGGCGCGCGCCTCGATGCTGGCGGGCCTGCCCCAGTCGCCCTCCTACTACGACCTCTACCGCAACCCCTGTTCCGCCCGGGCCCGCCAGTTCAACGTCCTGGCCCAAATGGTTCACGTGGGGTACATCAGGGAGGAGCAGGCCGCCACCGCCTACTCGGAGCCGATCGGCTTCCCCTGCTGATCGCCTGACGGCGCCGGGGCGCATCATGAAGCCGTGGGGTTGGATCTCGTCCTGCTCGGGCCGCCCGGATCCGGAAAGGGTACACAGGCGGCCATGCTCTCGCAGAAGTACCGGATCCCGGCCATCTCGACCGGCGACGTCCTGCGGGCGCAGGTGGAGGCGGGACTGGGGCAGCGGGTCAAGGCCTACCTCGACCGCGGCGAGCTGGTGCCCGACAGCCTGGTGGTCGATCTCATCCGGCACCGCCTCTCGGATCCTGACACGCAACAGGGCTTCATCCTCGACGGCTTCCCCCGGACCGTTCCCCAGGCACAGGCGCTCGACAGCATGCTGGCCGCGCTCGACCGGCCGCTGGATGCCGTCCTCTATTTGCAGGTGGGCCCGCAGGCCGTTCGGGAGCGCCTGGGCCAGCGCCACCGCGGCGACGACCAGCAGGGGGTCATCGACCACCGCCTCGACGTCTTCCTGCAGCAGACGGCGCCCCTGATCAGCTACTACCAGGCTCAAGGCAAGCTCAAGCTGATCGATGGCGCCCAGCCGCCGGAGGTGGTGGCGGCCAGCATCGATCAGGCCATCCGGCCGCTCGCCGTGCCCTCGTTTGGCGAGGCCAGTTTTGGGCATAAACCTAACGTCTCGCAGGTTGTCCCTGACGAGAACACTAAGGAGAATGGAAGCAATGCCTGAACTTAAAACTGAATTTATCCCGCTGCTGCCGCTGAACAACGCGGTGGTGCTGCCCGGCATGATCGTCACCATCCCGGTCGAGCGCGAGGAGGCCGGGGCCGCCATCGCCGCTGCGCGCGAGGGCGATCGTCTCGTCTTGCTCGTCCCACGCGTCGAAGGTAAGTACGCCAGCATCGGAACCGTCGCCAAAATCGAGGATTCCCGGAAACTGCCGAACGGCGTCGACGTCGCCATTCTGCAGGGCCTGCATCGTGCCTCTGTCGGGAGCGCAGCCGCGGGCACCGGCCCGGCGCTGCGGGTGTTTGCCCAGCACGCCGAGGACGTCAACCCGCTAACGGAGACCGCGCACGTCCTCGCCCGCGAGTACAAGGCGCTGATCGAAAACCTGCTGGAGCTGCGCGACCAGAGCGAGGTGTTCCAGATGGTCCGGAACATCGACCGCCCGGCGCAGCTATCTGACCTGGCGGGCTACTCGCCCGATCTCTCCCTCGAGAAGAAGGTGGAGATCCTCGAAACCCTCGACGTCGAGCAGCGTCTCAAGAAGCTGATCGCCTGGACGCGCGATACGCTCGCCGACGCATCGTTGAAGAACAAGATTCGCAGCGATGTCGCGGAGGGGATGGAGAAGCGCCAGCGCGAGTTCCTCCTGCGTCAGCAGATGGATGCGATCAAGAAGGAGCTCGGCGAGGGCGATTCGGACATCGCCGCCGACTACCGGAAGAAGATCGAGGAGGCCGGCATGCCGGAGGCCGTCCGCAAAGAGGTCGAGCGCGAGCTCGGACGCCTGGAGCGGACCAGCGACCAGAACCCGGAGGCCGGATGGATCCGGAACTACCTGGACTGGATGCTCGACATGCCCTGGAACAAGCGCACCCCCGACCAGTTCGACGTCGCCGAGGCACGGCGCGTCCTCGATGAGGACCACACCGGGCTGGATGACGTCAAGGATCGCATCATCGAGTTCCTCGCCGTTCGCAAGCGGCGTGATTCCCGCGGGCTGGCGCTCGCCGGCGGACGCGGCTCGGGCGCGATCATCACCCTGGTGGGACCGCCCGGCGTCGGCAAGACCTCGCTCGGCGAGTCGGTCGCACGGGCCCTGGGTCGGAAGTTCACCCGCATCTCGCTCGGCGGCATCCACGACGAGGCCGAGATCCGCGGACATCGCCGCACCTATGTCGGCGCGCTGCCCGGACGGATCGCCCGCGCCCTGAAAGAGGCGGGCACGAAAAACCCGGTGATCATGCTCGACGAGATCGACAAGGTCGGCAGCGACTATCGAGGCGACCCCTCGTCGGCGCTGCTCGAGGTGCTCGACCCGGCGCAGAACCACTCGTTCCGCGACCACTACCTCGAGGTCGACCTCGACCTTTCTGAAGTGTTGTTCATCCCGACGGCCAACGTCGCGGACACCATCCCCGGGCCGCTGCTCGACCGGATGGAAATCATCCGGCTCGACGGCTACACGGAAGAGGAGAAGCTCGCCATCGGGCGCGACCACCTGCTCAAGCGCCAGCTGGAACGCAATGGGCTCACCGCCGAAGAAGTGGTGGTGAATGACGACGCCATCCGGCGGATCATCGTCGACCACACGCGGGAGGCGGGCGTCCGCAACCTGGAGCGCGAGCTCGGACGGTTGCTCCGCAAAGTCGCGACCCAGATCGAGGCGGGCAAGGCGCAAGCCCCGATCCAGGTGACCGGGGACGACGTCAAGACCTACCTCGGTCGGGCGAAGTTCCACGAGGAAGTCGCCGAGCGGACCTCCGTTCCAGGCGTTGCAACCGGCCTGGCCGTGACTGGCATCGGTGGCGAAGTGCTGTTCATCGAAGCCGCCGCCATGGATGGCCAGAAGGGGCTCACCCTGACCGGCCAGCTGGGCGATGTTATGAAGGAGTCGGCGCAGATCGGACTGTCGTACGTGCGCTCGCACGCGACCGAGCTCGGCATCGCGGCCGGCTTTGAAGAGAAGGCGATCCACGTCCACGTGCCGGCCGGCGCCGTGCCGAAGGACGGGCCGTCCGCGGGCGTCACTATGGTGACGGCGCTGGTCAGCCTGTTCAGCGGGCGACCGGTGCGACCGACGGTGGGCATGACCGGCGAGGTCACGCTGCAGGGCAAGGTGCTGCCGATTGGCGGCGTCAAGCAGAAGCTGCTGGCCGCGCACCGCGCCGGGCTGACCGAAGTCATCCTGCCGTACCGCAACGAGGCGGACCTCGACGATCTGCCACAGAGCGTGCGGGACGCCATGACGATCCACCTCGCGAAGGATGTACGCCAGGTGCTCGACTGGGCCCTGGAGCCGAAGAGCGAGACGCTGACGCAGGCCGCATAACGAGGCTCGCATGAGCCGGGCTTTTGTCAAAGAAGGCGATTCGACGACGAGCGGATCCCTGGTAGATCGGTTCTACCAGGGATTACTCGATCTCAGTGATCCGGCCAGGGCCCTGGTCGGCAAACGCCAGGAGCAGGCCTGGCTCACGTCGCAGCCCAAGGTTGAGGCAGCCCGCCGCCAGGCACTCGATGCGCTCGGCGCTGATTCCTATCGCGAGATCTTCGATGCCGCCGCGGAGCGCGCCGGGGATCCGCCACAAACTCCGACCTGGTGGGCCGCTGGCGATGCGGCCACGGGCCTCGCCGCCCGCCGGCATCTCGACCCGGACGAGTTTGCACTCCTGGTCGGGCCGCTCGGGGTCGCCCTGCCCTGGTTGAAGGACGCCGCGAACCAGTCCTGAATCGGACCCAGCCACTCAGCCGGCACACATGATGAGCTGACCGCCGCAGCTCGGGCATAGTTCCATATCGCACCCGAAATGATGAACCCCGCCTTGTTTGACGCCACACTCTTCGCAGCGCTCCAACGCGTCAGCAGAATGTCGAACGCGGTCGAACCGTTTGTCTCCGACTGTCACGACAAAGGTCGTCACGCAGCTGGGCGCCAGGCGCATTTCGCGGTGACAATCCGGGCAGGCGGCCATGTGATCGACGCTAGCAGCCCCTTTTGACAGCTGTCTGTCGCGTGCGGCAGAGCTGCCGCCTCGGCATTCGGCACCGATTTGGCCCGTGACTGAGCGCGAAGCGAGTACATCTTTGGGTTATTGACACGCAGCTGTCAAAGCCGGGCTTCATCATCGACGCATGGCCGCATCAGGCAGCGTCATCGCGCTGAGGCAAAGCGAAGCGAAGGCCGCGGGCGAGCAGCTGAAGGCTGCCGTGAAACGAGTGTCGGCTACGGCTCAGGAAGCCGATGGCGCTGAGCTCGGCGAGCTGCTCATCTTGATCCGCGAGGCTGGAATCGACCCGCTGGAAGCGGCCTTCGCAACCGGCGTGCGACGGTTCGACAAATCGGGTGAATACGCCGCCGATGGCGCGTTGAACGTCACCGCCTGGCTGAAGTGGAAGTGCAAGCTGTCGGGAGGCGCCGCCGCGGAGCGGGTTGAAATCGGCAAGCAGCTGGAACGTCTGCCAAAGACGGAAGAGGCCTTCGCTCGTGGACAGCTCGGCTACCAGCATGTCGCGCTGATGGCGCGAACCGCTGAGAGCGTTGGCGCGGCCGCGGTGCGCGGCGAAGAAGGCAACCTGCTGAAATCCGCGCAGGCAATGGACCCGGGACAGTTCCTGACCGTGGTCAAGAACTTTGAACACCGTGTCGATTCCGCGGCCGCTCTCGCCGAGACGAACCGTGCCTATCAGCGCCGCTATCTCCACATAGGCGAGCCGGTAGCCGGCGCCGTACGCATCGACGGGTTGCTTGATGCCGAAGGCGGAGCAACGGTGCGGGCGGCGCTGGCCGGACTGATGAAGCCGACCAACGATGACCAGCGGAGCCACGGGCAGCGCTGTGCCGATGCCCTGGTGGAGTTCTGCCGTCGGGGACCCGGCAGCCAGCGCAAGAGCTCGGGCCCGCGACCCCAGATGATCATCCGTGCCAGCCTTGAAACCCTGGCGGGTATCGCCGGCGCTCCTGCCGGCGAGCTAGAAGGCGGTGGCACGGTGCCTGCGGAAACCGTGCAGCGTTACGCGTGCGATTCGGCGATTGTCCGGATGACCGGACGTACCGAGCTCGAGCATGAGCTCAACCACGCGACCCGCACGTTGCCGGCATCGACCCGGCGCTCGCTCGAGGCACGAGACCGCCGTTGCGTCTGGCCCGGATGCGGCCGGCCCGCAGACTGGTGCGATGGACATCACCTGGTCTGGTGGACAAGAGGGGGTGAAACGGCACTACCGAATCTCGCCCTCATTTGCCGACCCCATCACCGACTGGTTCACGAGGGAGGCTGGTCCCTCCAACGGAAGGCGAATGTGTGGCATGCTGCGCCGCCGGACAAGATCCCGGCCAGACGCTTTGCTCGCCGCGAATGAGCCAGGTTAGCTCAGGTCGTGCTCTGAGCCGCTCTGGCGAAGCCCTGGAACAGACGACGCACCCATGGAATTTCATCGATCTCTTCGGGGTGCCACTGGACCGCGATCAGAAACCGGCGATCCGCTGATTCGAGCGCTTCGATCACGCCGTCATCGGCAGTCCCGGTGACCCGCAGCGGCTTGGCGACCGTCTTCACTGCCTGGTGATGCATACTGTTGACCTCGATGCTGGTCTCGTCGATCAGCTGCGCCAGCCGCGACCCGGGATCGAGGCGTACCCGATGAAGCAGGGCGTTCCGCGCCCGGCCATCCGCGTCCGAATGATCGATGGTCGTGACTCCCTGGTATCGAAGATCCTGGTAGAGGCTGCCTCCTAACGCCACGTTGAGCACTTGCTGACCGCGGCAGATGCCTAGCGTGGGCAGGTCGTCGGCAAACGCCCAGCGCGCAAGGCGTAACTCCATCCGGTCGCGATCTGCCTGCACGACTACATTCGCGCCGTCGATTAGCTCCTCGCCAAATTCCTTGGGTGCCACATCGGCACCACCAGGAAAGACAATCCCATCCAAACGCTCGTAGATCGATCTCAAACGATCGTCGTCTGCGAGAAGGGGAATCAATATGGGCGCGCATCCGGCGGCACTTAGTGCTCTTACGTAGCTCTGATTTATCCCGAAGCGCGGGGGCGGCTTCCGGTCTCCCGATATAGCCAGTGTGGGTAAGCCAACCAGCGGGAAGCGGCTCAACTCGTGAACGTAAAAGCCTTCAGGTGAACGGCCGGCACCCGGGAGGCGCCAATGAACTCGCCGATCTGCAGCTTGGTCGTCTTGCCGACCGCCAGCGTTCCATCGAGCGCTTCCAACATGCTCTGCGTGAAGCGGAGATCTTTTACCGGGCGCGTGACCTTGCCGTTTTCGATGAGGAACGTGCCGTCGCGGGTCATGCCGGTGATGATCGACAGCTTGGGATGGACGATCCGCACGTACCAGAACCGGGTGACCCAGATGCCGCGCTTGATGCCCGAGATGAGATCCGGCTTGGCGACCGATCCCGGCTGCATGAAGAGGTTGACGGCGTACGGGCCTTCGGTGTTCGGTGCAGGCAGGCCGTGGCCCGTCGACTGGCGGCCTTCCTGGGTCGCCGTCATCATGTCGTAGACCACACCGCTCGCGACCCCTTTCTTGATCAAGTCGACACGTTGCTTGGGCACGCCTTCGAAATCGAAGGGCGCTGGAAGGCCTGAGGCGTCGAGACCATCGTCCCAGATGGTGATCGCATCCCCGGTGATGCGCTCGCCCAACCGCATGAAGCTGCGATCTTCCTCGACCGCGAGGGCGCTGAACCCGGTGTAGCTCATGAACTCGAGCATCTCTGCCACGGCGTACTCTTCGAGTACGACCTCATAGACACCGGGCTCGATGGGCTGCGCATTCTGGTTTCGCTGCGCCTTGTCGATCACGTCGTCGGCCACCTCGTTCTTGTCGAGGTCCTGCACGTTAATCGCCCCGCGATCGGCATAGCCCGAGCCTGCCTCGCCCATGACAACGGAATTTATCGTCGCCTCGGTCGAGCGATGGTGGTGATAGACACCGAGCGAGTTGGCGATGGCGAACTGCTCGGATCCGGTACTGAACGCGCCGAAGGCCTTGAGTCCGGCGCGCCTCGCCCTGGCGCAGATTGCCTCGACGAAGTCCGCGCGCTCTTCGGGCGTCGCCGCCGCGGTCGCGTCCGACCATGCCTCGACTGGCTGGCTCTTCGCCGGCCCAGGCATGGGCACCACCTCGCCCTTTGATTGCAGATCGGCAATGGCGATGGCTCGCTTGAGGACGTCGACGGCGGCCGACTCGTTTATCTGGTTGATCGAGGCCACCCCCGTCTTGCCGTCCTTGACCACGCGGACGCGTACGCTCACGTCGCGTTCGGCGACGTTCTGATGGATGCCGTTGTTGGCGAACCGGGTAAGCGCACTGTCCCACTCGGTGACCATGACCTCGGTTTGGGCCGCCGGCGAAGCCTGCAGCAGCTTGTCGATGAAGCGCTTGACCTCACCCCGGTCGGTGAGCCGCGCGGCTTCCATGCTTTTCACTTGAGGATGCCGACCTTGACGTGCTGGAAGCGTGCCGGCGCGGCACCGTGCGCGACATGGGCCGTCTGCGGCGGCTGGCCTTTGCCGCAGTTGGCCAGCCCCCAGACGGACCATTCATTGCGACCGGCGACTGCGTCGCAGGAGTTCCAGAACTCGGGAGTGATGCCAGCGTAGGTCGCGTTCTTCAGCAGACGCCCCCGCTTACCGTTGACGATCTCGTAAGCGAGCTGCGTGCCGAACTGGAAGTTGAGCCGCTTGTCGTCGATGCTCCAACTCCTGTTTGTCTCCATATACACGCCATCTTTGGTTTCGGCGATCATCTGATCGAGCGAGGAGTCGCCCGGCTGCAGGTTGACGTTCGTCATCCGGATCAATGGAATGCGGTTCCAGCCATCCGCCCGCATGGTGCCGTTGCTCGGCTGGCCGAGGACACTCGCGGTCTCCCGTGAAGTCAGGTAGCCGACGAAGAGGCCCTCTTTGATCAGGAACGATTGCTGGGCAGGCACGCCCTCATCGTCCCAGCCGAAGGTGCCGAGGCCGCTCGGGGTCAGGGCATCGGCAGTGATCGTCACCTGCGGCGAGCCGTACTGGAGGTGGTTCAGTTTCTCGGGCGTCATGAAACTTGTGCCTGCGTAGGCCGCCTCCATGCCAAACACTCGGTCCAGTTCCGTCGGATGGCCGCAGGACTCGTGGATCTGCAGTGCCGTCTGGCTGGCGTCGAGGATCAACGTCTTGACCCCGCTCGGGCATTGTGGCGCGGTCAGCAGCGCGACCGCCTCCTCACCGATACGCTGGCCGTGTCGATCGAGCTGCATCGCGGTGATGTACTCGTAGCCTCCGGAGCCCTGGTGCCTCCCGAAGGAATTCGGGTAGGAGCGGTTCTGCACCTCGTCCGGTGAGGTGGCGGTCGCCTCGATGCCCGCGCCGCTTTCGTACAGCTCCTGTTCGGTGAACGCGCCTTCGGTCGAGGCGAACACCTTCCGCTGGCGGAGGAACTCCATCGAGCCCTCGCGGATGCTGACGCCCTTGACCGCGCCCATCGCCGCATCGGCGCGCAGCAGCAGGTCGACCTTTTCGCTGAGTGGCACGCTAAACGGGTCACGTTCGAGCGGCGTCCGGTAGCGACCCCGCGACGTGACCGCCGGCCCCAGATCGACCGGGGCGGAACGGACGCGCGCACTAGCCCGAGCGATCCGAATGGCGCGATCGACGACCTCCTCGACCTCCGCCCGCTCGAGCCGGGCGCTGCCAGCGAAGCCCCAGGCGCCGTCGACGAGGACGCGAACGCCAAACCCCTCGCTGGCATCGTCGGACACAGCGGCCAGCTGCCCGTTCTTGACGATGATGTCCTGCTGAACGTGTTCGTCGAGGCGGACGTCGGCATAGCCGGCGCCTTTCACCTGGGCCGCGTTGAGCGCGGCTTCAGCCAGATCTTTCATTGGACAAGACTAGCGATTGGAATAGTTACACGGTGACTTGAGCGCGCCGGTTGCGCCGTCCAGCGCCGGCGCGTTAGGCGCGAAAGCGCGGCTCGCCCTGCGGGCTCGCTCAAGGGGACTCGTTACTGGCTGACGTACCAATCGGCGGATTGGTTCATCCACCAGAATTCGTTGCCCTTGTAGCCGCCCAGCTTCTTGGTGTAGGCCTCGACGTCGACCGCCTGGTAGAGCGGAATCTCGGGGACGACGTCGGCCAGCCGCTTCTGGGCCACGATGTACTTGTCCTTCCGGTCCGACAGCCTGACCGACAGCCGGGCCTGGTCGAGCGCCTGGTCGAGCTGCGGGTCGCTGATAAAGGTCGTGTTCTGCCCGGCGCACCCGTTGGCGTCGGTTGGGATCTGGGAGCTGTGGTAGGCGGTGTACGCCAGTGAATCGGGCTCCGCCGGGTAGCTGTAGTTGTTGGTGTACATCGCGAGATCGAAGTTGTGGCTGTAGATGATCCCGCCGCTGGTGCAAGAGCCGAACATCCGGCTCGCCGGGACGTTGGCGAACGGCTTGATGATCTGGATCCCGATCCCCGCGAGATCGGAGGCGATCACGACCTCCTGCTCCTCGCGCAGCGGCAAGGTGGTCGTGATCAGGTGCAGCTGCACGCAACGTCCCTGCGGATCGGTGCGAAATCCCTTGCAGGGTCCGGAGGTCTGGAGCGTGTATCCCGCGTTGTTCAACAGGTCGTTGGCCGCCTTCTGATCGGTCGGCGTGTGTTTGGCGTTCGGATCCAGGCACCAGGCGCCGGTCTGGATGCACATCCAGGCGTCCGGAGGCACCACCGTCCGGCCGAGCAGCAACGTGTCCACGATCCGCTGCCGGTCGATCGCCATCAGGATCGCCTTTCGCAGGGCGACGTCCTTGAGGAAGGTGTTGTGCAGGTTGATGTCGAGGTGCTCAGCGGCACTGTCCAGGATCGTCACCGTGGTGACATCGCTCTGCCTGGAGAGCGATGGCAGCAACGACGGCCGCAGGTCCAGCGCCATGTCCACGGTGTTGGTGCGCAGATCGTTGAGCTCCGTGTTCGCGTCGGCATCGAATTTCACCCGGATCTCGTTGAGGTAGGGGCGACCACCACCACCCCACCAGTGGGGATTTCTCACCAGCGTCAGGTGGTCCCCGGTCACCCACTCCTTGAACATGAAGGGACCCGTGCCGACCATGACCTTGTCGAGCGTGTCCGAGCCGCTGTAGCCACCTGGAATGCTGACCGTGACCTTATCGTGCGTGATATCCCCCGTCTGGGCCCAGACCTGCTGCAGCAAGTGCTCGGGGAGGACGCCGTACGGCCCGGTTCCCAGCGTCAGGTAGGCGGCGTAGACGATGTTGAAATGGATGATGGCGGTGAAGTCGTCCGGCAGATCGACGCTACCCACCTGGTCCCAGCCGCTGGTCGATATCAGTGGCGTCGGGTTCTTGTCGCGGTACTTGAGCCACCAGAAGTCGAAGGTCGCCTTGACATCCTTGGAGGTGAAGGCCACGCCGTCGTGCCACTTGACCCCGTGTCGCAATTTCCAGGTCACGTCCATCTTGTTGCCGCTGACTTTCACGTCTCCGTTTTCCAGCGTGGGGACCTCCGTGGCCAGTTCCGGAACCCAGTAATCGGACAGCTTCGGATTGGTGGGTAGCGGGTCCTGGTTGGCCTTGACGGTCAGCAGCCCTTCCATCGCCGGGTTGATGTAGGCACACGCGTGCGATGCGGCGGCTGTGATGTTGCAGGCTAGCAAGCTGTCCTGCTCCTGCCACGAGGCAACGGTGAGCTTCCCACCCGCCTTGGGCGACGATGTTGTCGTGCTGGTCGTCGGCGCGCACGCACCCAGGACCACCGTGCCCGCGGCTGCGACCACAAGCAGGCGCAACCAGCGCGGGCAGGTTCCTGTCATAGACCCTCCGATATTGGGCGCATTCTACGGGCGCCCTCCCGACAGGGTCAACGAAACTCCCGCTTTTCTAAGGTTCCCTAACAAAACGGATCAGTCCATCCACCAGTCGGCCGCGTTCCAAAGCGTGGTATCCGGCGCGGGGTTAGGCAACAGATTGTGCACATGTGGGCTCGCGACCACGACGAGCACCCGCTCGAAGAGCGGCAGCTCATAGCCAAGCTGCGCATAGGCGCGTTCGAAGGCCGCGTAGGCTTTGGCCCGGTCGATCATCACGAGCGTGCCGCGACCGCGATCGAGGTAACGATCGAGATCGGGATTGCTGAAGCGGCCGAAGTTCGAGCCCGACCCCTGGTTCTGATCGGTTGGGATCTGCGATGAATGTTCGAGCGGATAAACGCCGTCAGGGTCGGGACCGATGCTCCAGGTCCACAACCCGGCCTCGAACTGGCCGCGCTCCAGCAGCCCACCCTCCGCATAGCCACTGAATAGATCGCTGGGGTGAGCGTCGGTTGGGATCACCTCGGCTCCGAGTTTGCGCCAGTCGGCGATCATCTGATCGCGGATGGCGTTGCGAAGAGGGCTGCCGAGCGCTGTCACCAGGTGAAAACTCAGACGCCGTCCCGCTTTGCTGCGAATGCCATCCGGACCGACCGCCCACCCATCGCCGTCGAGCAGTCGGGTGGCGGCGCCCAGGTCAAAGACGATCGAGACATTGGGATCGTGAAACGACGTCAGCGCGCTGGGGATCGGCGATTCGGCGAGCTGCGCCTGACCGCGGAAGAAATTCTTGAGCATGGCGGGCCGGTCGACCGCCATGCGCAGCGCCTGGAGCAGCGCCGGATCGCCCTTCCAGGGCGGCGGCTGGCCGGTCACCGGATTCGGATCGGCCTGGTTGAAGGTGACCTGCTCGTAGGCGAGCTGCGATCGATGCTGCGTCGTCGCCGAACCGGTGTTGGTCAACGTCGCTAACTGGTCGTCAGGGATTTCCAGTGCCACCGAAACCTGACCCGCATGCGCCGCCGCGATCAGCTGACCGGATTCCGGGTAGAGCTTGTACACGATGCTGTCGAGGTGTGGCCGCCGTCCCGATCGACCCTGCGACCAGGCATCGTTGCGAATCAGCATGATGTGGTCGTCCGGAACCATCTCCGAGATCTTGAACGGACCGCTGACGACATCCGGTCGGGCCCAGAAGGCATCGCCAGCCAGCGCCTCGGGGGCAATTCCACCTAATCGATGCTTCGGCAGAATGGCCGGGAAGAGGTTGAGAAACTTCGGATAGACACGATCGAAGACCAGTGTGAAGCGTTGCGCGTCGTGGATGTCGACTCGCAAGATCGACCGGTAGCCGTCCGGTGAAAGAACGCCCTGCACTTTCGGGTTGACGATCAGTCCCCAGGTGAACGCCACGTCGTCCGCGGTTAATGGCTGACCATCGGACCAGCGCAATCCAGACCGCAGCCGGTAGGACACCTCCATCGTGCCGGCGGCTCGATTCCAATTCACGTCCCCGTTTTGCAGCGTGGGGACGCGCTCGACGAGATCGGCGATCGGCTGCAGGTTGTTATCGAGCTTCACCAGACCGGTGTAGAGCAGCGCGTCAACCTGCGCGGCCGGCACTTCTTCGTTAAAGAGCGGCGAAAAGTTCGTCGGGCTCTCCCAGTCCCCCACCACCAGGGTTCCGCCCTCGTGGCGCGCGGGCTCCGGTTGGTACTGCGACCCAGGCGGGCTGGCGGTGCCCAGGGAAATCCCAGGAACCGAGGGCAGCGAGCTGCAGCCGCCAAGCAGGGGCAGCAGCGCCAGGGCAACGAGCGAAGCTCTAGATGTTATCGAGGATCTTGCGGCGCTTCCGTTGGAATTCGCCCTCGGTGATGGCGCCCCGCTTGCGGAGCTTTTCCAGCTGACCCATGTTGGAGATCAGGTCCACGAGAGGCGAGGAAAGGCGCTTGCTCACATGCCGATCTTTCGTGCCGTCGAACTCCATCGGCCTGGTGTCCCAGGTCTTCAAGTAGAAGAGTGCCTTCAGGGCGGTATAAGGAATGCCCAGGGTTTCGATCCGATCCTTTTCCACGGTCATCAGCCGCATGGTCACCCCGTGACTGGCGTGGCGAAGCTCGCCGTCGAGGTAGCCCCGCAACACTTCACCGTCTTGAAAGCGGATAGCGACCTTCTTGCCGGCACGGGCTTGCTCGTCAGCAGTCGGCTGCCCGGCGGTGAGGGTGATGCGCTTGATCGACGGTAACGGGATGAGGGCACGCTCGTTGTTGCTCCCCTCGTCCGGCATCTCGAGCTCGATGTTCGGTTGGTCCAGATCGATCCCGCCGACCCGGCCCTCCATGATCTCGTCGTCCAGGAAGCGGACTGTTACGGTGGTGGCTTTTCCAGCCTGGGGACTGCCCATGTGTGGCCCTCGTGGTGGTGACGTCAGCGGCATTATAACGAGCCAATCGCGGAACTCCTGCGAAAAGATCGCGGCCCTGTGACAAAGTTGGAAATTGCGTCGCTGAGTCGTGCAATCGGCGCAAGACTGGGTGCTATGATTCGCCAGCGACTCGGCGGGAGAAACCTCTCGTCGAACGATTTTGCCGAGTCCGGGGTGGGAGACAAGTAGTGACGCGAGTTGCCAAAGGGCCCTCGGATCTCGATCTCATACGCGATTACCTCGGCGGCGACGTGGCCGCCTTCGACACTCTGTTCCGGCGGTACCACAAGGCGATCTACGGCCTGACCTTTCGGCTCTTGCGCGATCGCCAGCTCGCCGAGGACCTGACTCAGGAGACCTTCTTCCAGATCCTCCGCACCATCCACCGCATCAACGACAGCTTCAATTTCTCGGCCTGGATCCACCGCATCGCGACCAACCTCTGCTACGACGAGCTCCGTCGCCGTAAGAAGTTCCCCGAAGCGCAGGAGATCGACGACGAAGAAAGCGAAGACTCCGTCCTCCAGGTGCCCGATGGCGACGCTCGCAAGAGCCCCGAAGTCGCCCTCGAAATCAGCGAACTGCGCGACGCCGTCTGGTCGGTGGCGCGCCGCTTACCAGAAAAATACCGGCTGGTCCTGACCCTCCGCGAGCTGCAGGGTCTCAGTTACGCCAACATCGCCCGCAAGATGAAGGTCTCCGAGAGCGCGGTGGAGACCTTGCTGCACCGAGCTCGCCGCCGCTTCAAGGAGGAATTTCTCTTCATGGAGGGGAAGGCCCAGACCGAGGAGACGCGTTGCCCGACGATCGCTTACCTGCTCGACAACTTCCCGCCCGGAACGCTCCGGCGGGAGCAACGGAAGATGGTGGCGCAGCACCTCGAGTCCTGCCCGGCCTGCACCGAGCGGTATCCAAACCCGCCCCATCTGCAGCGCAACGACGTCATCGTCCAGCTGAATACCGGTGTGGTCACGCGGCGCCTTACGTCGAGGGTGCGCCACCCCAAGATCTCCTTCATGGACGGGCGCGTCCAGGGCGGTTACCGCAAGCACTAATCCGGACGGCGTTTCGGCGGCTCGATCGTGACCTCGATCTCCGTGATTTCCACCCCGTGCCAGTGGCGATCGCGTTCTTCGTGCTCGATCTCCCCGAGCTGGTGACGGTGTCGCGGATCCTCTGAGGGATGGTCGTGCTCGAAAGGCGACTCCAGCCGATGACGGTGCTGCGGCTCTTTGCCGGTGCGCTGGGCCGGCGCAGTCATGATGATGTGTGTGTGGTCGTGGCGATCGTCGCCATGAGCACCGTGCGAATGCTCGATGACCTCGATGAGGCGGTGCCGGTGGGGCGCCGCATCGAAGCCGTGACGGTGGAGGTACTCGTCATCGTGGCGGTGAGGCATGCTGCGATCTTAGGCGGTCGGGCTGGCACTCACCGCAGGCGACGGCCGGTCAACACCAGCCACATCAGACGGGTCGCCGCCCGCACCAGAAGGGGCCGCGCCTGGGCGATGGCGTCTTCGAGCGAGCCTGGTTCGACCACGGTCGCCTCGAGTGCGTCGAACAGCAGCCGCAGCTCGGTCTCGTCGGCGACGCTCCCGCCGATGGCGACCACCGGGATGCCCGCGTTCTTCGCATGGCGCGCCACCGCGGCGGGGCCCTTCCCGAAACGTGCGGTTTGGGAATCGATGCGGCCCTCGCCGGTGATCACGAGGTTTGCCCCGGTTAGGCGCTCGTCCAGGTGCAGCGCCTCCATCACCATCTCGGCGCCCGGCCGCAGCCGCGCCCCGGTAAAAGCCACGAGCCCGGCGCCCAGGCCGCCTGCGGCACCGGCACCCGGCAATCGCTCGACGTCCACCCCGAGGTCGCGGCGGATGATCTCGGCGAAGTGATGGAGCGCATCATCCAGTTCCGCCACCATCTCGGGTGTGGCGCCCTTCTGCGGGCCGTAGACGGCGGTCGCCCCACTTGGTCCTGTCAGGGGATTGGTCACGTCGGAGGCAACGTCGACCTCGGCTTGCTTCCAGTTGGCGTGCACCCCGCCCACGTGGATCCGCGCCAGACGCTGCAGTGCGAGTCCCCCGGGTGGCAGTTCGCGGCCGGTTTCATCGAGCAGGTGGTAGCCGAGCGCCTGCGCCAGGCCGGCGCCGCCGTCGTTGGTCGCGCTGCCGCCGATGCCGACGACGAAGTGGCGCGCGCCCTCGTCGTACGCGTGTTGCATGAGCTCGCCGACGCCGTACGTGGTCGTGGCCCGTGGGTCCCGTTTTTCCTTTGGCACGAGCGCCAGCCCGGCCGCCTTAGCCATTTCGATCACCGCGGTCGAGCCTGCATCGATCAGCCCGTAATCAGCATCGACGGGATCACCCAGCGGCCCCCGAACCCGGCCCGTGCGTCGCTGGCCCTCCGTCGCTGACACCAGCGCGTCGACCGTTCCGTCACCACCGTCAGCGATCGGGACCAACACCAGGTCCGCATCCGGTGCGGCGATGCGGATGCCCTCGGCAATCGCGGTCGCCGCCTCGAGCGCGGACAGCGACCCTTTGAAGGCATTGGGCGCGATGACGATACGCATCAGCGCGCCGCCAGTAGACCTACGGCCGCCGTCAGTAGACCGGTGTCAACCAGTTGCGGTACTTGGCGCTGTTTCCCCTGACGATGTCGAAGTAGAGCTTCTGGAGCTTGGTCACCACCGGCCCGACCTGGCCATCGCCGATCGGCCGGCGATCGACATCGATCACGGGTGAGATCTGGGCGCCGGTTCCGCAGAGGAAGATCTCATCGGCGATATACAGCTCGGAGCGATCGATGGAGCGCTCCACGACCTCCATGTCGAGCTCCTTGCGCAGCAGCTCCATCATCGCGAGCCGGGTCAAGCCCTCGAGGATGTTGTCGGAGGTGGGTGGCGTAAAGACCTTGCCGTCTCGGAGCAGGAAGATATTCTCCGCGCTGCCCTCGCAGACGTGGCCGTCCTGGGTCAGCATGATCGCCTCGTCGAAGCCGTTTTCCATCGCCTCGGTCTTGGCGAGTGCGGAGTTGACGTAGATGCCGGTGATCTTGGCGCGAGCCGGTGCGACGTTATCGTCGATCCGCCGCCAGCTCGACACCATGCAGCGGATCCCGCCGTCGACCTCGACGTAATTGCCAAAAGGCGTCACGTAAATGGCGAACGAATCCTTGAGGTTGTGAAGACGGACGCCGATCTCTTCGGAACTCTTGAAAGCGAACGGCCGGATGTAAACGTCCTGCCGGAAGTTGTTGCGCCGAATGAGCTCGATGCTAGTTTCGCAGAGCTCGTCCAGGTTCATTGGGATCTTCAGCTTCAACACTTTCACGGAGTTCTGCATCCGGCGGTAATGCTCCCGCAGCTTGAGCAGGAAGAGCTGCTCGTGCTCGGGGCTCCAGTAGCCACGAATGCCCTCGAAGACCCCGGTCCCGTATTGCAACGCGTGCGTCATCAACCCGACCTTGGCGTCGGCGTAACGCTTGACCTCCCCGTCGAGGTACACCCAGTACTGACCCTGCTCCTTCCGCCGCCCTTCGGATGCGCGGGTAACGCCTTCTGCCTTGATCGCCATCAGCCGACGACCTCCTTTTTGCCTTATCCAGAGGCGGCGTGAACTGGGCTCAGATGCCTTCCGAGACCCTGGGCCGATTATATGCCCGCCTCCTGGGGCCCGAATAGGATCCAATGGACGTAACGAAATCGGCGTGAAATGAGTTCAAAAAATGCTGTGCTAAGCTTGGGGCGCCGGTGGCCCCCTTACGGATGAACCCCCGGGTGGTGCGCTGGTTCACCCCCGGCCTCCACGTCAAGCGTTGGCTCGTCCTCCTGATGGTCGGGATGGTCCTGATCAGCCTCGGGATTGGCTACGCCCTGGCCAACGTCTACCGGTCGGGGATCCGGCTGCCCCCCATCTTCTACTACCTGACCTTGCAATTCATGCACCGCTACGTCAGAGGCGCGCTCTTCGCCGCCCTCGGTCTGAGCATCATCCTGTACGCGCTGTACAAGCTCACCCAGTCGGTGCTTGGGCCCTTTCTGCCTGGCCGGGACCGAGCCCTCTCCGAGATCATCTACAACTACCGCTTCCTGCAAAAAGGCCCGCGGGTGGTCGCGTTGGGTGGCGGCACCGGACTTTCGACCCTGCTCCGCGGGCTGAAGAAGTACACCGGCAACCTGACCGCCATCGTCACGGTGGCGGACGACGGCGGGAGCTCGGGACGCCTTCGTAAGGAGTACCGGATCCTGCCGCCCGGCGACTTCCGGCAGTGCATAACGGCGCTGGCCGACGTCGAGCCCTTGATGACGACCCTCTTCCAGCACCGCTTCAAGGAGGGCAGCCTGAACGGGCACTCCTTCGGCAACCTGTTCATCATGGCGATGGCCGAGATCACCGGCGACTTCGAGCACGCCATCCGGGAGTCCGGACGGGTTCTCGCCGTCCGCGGGCAGATCGTGCCGTCGACGCTGCGCGACGTGACGCTGATCGCCGAGATGGCCGATGGCGAGACCCGGGTCGGCGAGTCGAGCATCCCGCATGCGAACGGGAACGGTGATGGCCACGGTGACGGTAACGGCGCAGTCGCCACCGCCACCGCCATCAAGCGGGTCTTCCTGCAACCCGAGTCGACCATCAACCCGGAAGCCGAAGAGGCGATCCTCAATGCCGAGATGATCACGGTCGGCCCGGGCAGCCTCTACACCAGCATCCTGCCCAACCTGGTCGTCGACGGAATGGCAGAGGCACTCAAAGCCTCCCCCGCGATCAAGGTCTTCATCTGCAACGTCGCCACCCAGCCGGGCGAGACCGACTTCTTCCGCGTGAGCGACCACCTGAAGGCGATCGAGAACCACCTGGGGACGAACATCTTCGACTTCGTGGTCGTCAACAGCAACAACAACTTCCCGCTACCAACGTCAGCGCAGACCGCCGGCATCAAGCGGGTGGTGTACGACCCGGCGACGGTCAACCAGCGCAGCATCCACGCCGTCCTGGTGGACGTCGTCAACCCGCGCATCTCGACCCACCACGACCCCGACAAGCTCGCCCGCGCCATCATGAAGAAAATCTGGCGTAGCTAGTTCCCGCTTCGCGTTCGCAGTTACACGGTGACTTACACGCGCCGATTGCGCCGTCCAGCCGCCCGCGGCGCACTCGCGCTGAAGAACGTGCGCTCGTGTGCTCGCGCGGGCGGCATGCGGCGCCGGCGCGTTACGCGCGAAAGCGCGGCTCGCCCTGCGGGCTCGCTGTTCTGCTAACGGGGGTGGTGCGCGTGTGCCACCAGCTCGTGAAGGCGTCTTCGCCGAAGAAGACCGCCAGGGCGAAGACCATGCCGCCGATGATGTCGACGATGTAGTGCTCGCCCAGGTAGACGATGCTGAGCCAGACACAGGCCGTATAGGCGAGCGTCGGCCACGCGCGGCGGCCCCAGAGGCGCAAGGCGAAGATCGCGCCGAGAAACGGATAGGCGGCATGGAGCGACGGCATGGCAGCGTACTGGTTGGGCGTGAGCCAGTGGTAGATGGTGGCCGGCACCGGTAGCCCGGGAATGTCCGTAAAGCTCGGCAGGGTGTGATCGATGATCTTGACCACTCCCGGCACAGCCTTCCAGGGCGGGGCGACCGGCAGCAGCAGGTAGAAGACGAAGGCCGCGAATGACATCGCGATCAGCGCCCGCGAGAACCGCAAGAAACTCCGGCGGTCAATGATCCAGAAGAGGTACCCGAGTCCAAGCGGAAAGGCAAAGTGCAGGAAATAAAACATCGTGCCCGCGATGTCATACCAGTTCACCTGACCCGGGTGGTAGAACGCGTGCTGTAGGAGCAGGGTGGGAATCTGGCCGAAACTAATCAGCCGTTCGAGCGAGGTCACGTCGTGAATCGGCATCCCGAGCCTGCCGCCGAGTCCACGCAGGTACTCGTAGGACAGAAAGAGGACGAGAAAAGGGATCCAATCCGCGAGGAACAGCTTGGCCCGCCCGAGGATCAGGGCCGCGATCAGCATCAGGAGCAGGAAACGCTCGGGCGAAACCGACAGGTGGAGGACGAAAACCATGAACAGGGTCACGACCACCAGGTAGCCGCCGACCAGCGATGGCAGGAGCCACGAGCGCCGGCGGGTCACGGTTGGACGCTGTGGCACGTCAGCCGGCTGCACCGGGACAGCTTACTCAAGCACGGCGAAAACAGCCTTCCTTAAACCGCGCTGAGAAGCGCGTCAGAAGATGGGATTTCGCCAAATCCGCCGTTATATTGAGACTCGCCATGGCAGAGACGGCTCCCGAGGTGACGGCCTCCCGCAGCCCGCGGGTGCTCGTCGTCGACGACGAGCGCAGCATCGTGGACTTCATCCGGCTGGGGCTGCAGTACGAAGGCTTCCAGGTGCAGACCGCACCGGATGGGCAGGCCGCGCTGCGCCTGATCAGCGAGTTCAAGCCGCACGTGGTGGTGCTGGACGTGATGATGCCCAAGCTTGACGGCCTGGCAGTCGCGGAGGCGATTCGCGGCAACAAGGACACCGGCGTCATCATCCTGTCGGCCCGCGACGAGGTCGCCGACCGGATCAAGGGCCTCGAGGTCGGCGCCGACGATTACCTGGTCAAGCCGTTTGATTTCGGCGAGCTGCTGGCGCGGATCCGGGCTGTGATGCGCCGCCGAAATCCCAGCGCCGGCCCGCATCTCCAGGTGCAGGACCTCTCCATGGATGAAACGACGCGCGAGGTGCGCCGCGACGGCCGCAGCATCGAACTCTCGGCTCGGGAGTTCGACCTGCTCCGCCTGCTCATGATGCATCCCAACCAGGTGCTGGCCCGCGACCGCATTCTCGACCAGGTGTGGGGCTACAACTTCTTCGGCGACGCCAACAACGTCGAGGTCTACATCCGGTACCTTCGCCAGAAGCTCGGTGACGAGCAGCACAAGTTGATCCAGACCGTCAGGGGCGTCGGCTACCGCATCAAGGCATGAGCCGCCAGTCGCGCCGCGGCGGGCGCGGCTAGCCATGGCCCGCTTCCGATCCTTGCGCTGGCGCCTGACGCTTCTGTACCTCGGTTTGCTGGCGGTCCTGCTGCTCGTCGGAGGCGTCGCGCAGTACTTCGCCGCGCGCGAGGTCCTCTTTCGAAGCAACGCCGACGTGCTGGTCAGCGAGTACAACGCCGTGTTCACGGCCTTCAAGAAACAGAACGCCACTCGGCCCTCCACCGTCGTACGCGCCCTCATCCTGTCGCAAACGTTCAGCGACGAGCTTCGCTCTCGACGGACCTCGGCGGCCATCATCGGACCGAATGGCGGGTTGATCGCGTCCACGCCGGCGACCCTTGCCACCAGTCCTGACCTGCCGTCGCTAACGATCGAGGAGTACCGGACCGCCGCGCTGAGCAAGCCCAAGGCCTACTACATGGCAACCGCTGCCGACGGCTCGACCTCGCTCATCGTGCTCAACGTCATCCGCAACGGCACCAAGGCGATCGCCCTGGCCCAGCTCTCGATCCCAACCGATGACATCGACCGCACCCTGAGCCTCGACCGCCAGGTCGCCGTCATCGGGTCGCTTTCGGTCTTGCTGGCGGCCCTGCTGTTGAGCCCACTAATCGTCGGCCGCGCGCTCCGTCCCCTCCAGCAGATGTCGGATACCGCGGGGAGGCTGGCAGCAGGTGATTACAAGCAGCGGGTCGCCGTGCCAAAGTCCAGCGATGAGATTGGCACGCTGGCCGTCGCCTTTAACCAGATGGCCGCGGGCATCGACCAGGCCTTCGAGGTCCGGCGCCAGTCGGAGGAGCAGATGCGGCACTTTGTCGCGGACGCTTCGCACGAGTTACGCACGCCCCTGACGTCGATCGCCGGTTATATCGATGTGCTGGGGCGTCGGGAGGTTGTCGACCCCGAAACGCTCCAGACTTCTCTCGCCGCCATGCAGCAGGAGAGCGCGCGGATGGCCCGGCTGGTGAACGACTTGCTGACGCTGACCCGCTTCGAATCGGGCCGGGCGCCCAACCGCCAGCCGGTTATGCTCGACCAGTTCGTCTCGCAGGCGCTCGACGAGCTGAGTCTGCGCGACAAGGGGGCGGTGGAATCGCGTGACTTGCGGCCCGGCGTCACGGTGCAGGCAGACCCCGAGGCGCTCAAGCAGGTGGTGACCAACCTGGCCCAGAACGCCTTGAAGTACGCGCCCGGCGCGGAGCAGCACTGGAGCGTGTTCCAGGCGGACGGGCGAGCCGCCATCCGGCTGCAGGACACCGGGCCTGGGATCTCTCGGCAGGACCTCCCACACATCTTCGAGCGCTTCTACCGCGGGGAGAAGGCACGCGACCGGTCGACCGGTGGATCGGGGCTGGGCCTGGCCATCGCTAAGTCGATCGTCGAGGCGCACCAGGGCTCGATCGAGGCGTCCAGCGAGCCGGGCCAGGGAGCCACCTTCACGGCGTGGCTGCCGCTGGCCGCTTAGGGCTTCAGGCGGATGATCGCCGAGATCTCGACCGGGACGCCGAGCGGCAACTCGCTGGTTCCCAGCGCTTGCCGTGTGTGCCGCCCCCGTTCTCCAAACACCTTGTAGATCAGGTCGGAGGCGCCGTTGAGGACCTTCGGCTGCTCTTCGAAGCCGGCGGCGGAGCGCACGAACCCGCTGAGCTGGATGAACTGCTCGACCCGGTCGAGCGACCCGGCATGCTGGCGAATCAGCGCCATGATGTTCAGGGCGCAGATCTCGGCGGCGCGCACCGCATCCTTGATGCTGACATCGGCCCCCACGACGCCGCGGAACTGGACATCGCCGTTCCAGCTGGGGATGACGCCCGAGGTGTAAAGGAGCTCGCCAACCTGCTGAACGGGCACATAGGAGGCGAGCGCCTTGGGCGGCGCCGGCAATTCCAGCGCCAGCGTCTTCAGCGTCGCCTCGGCGGAGTCCATCATCGGGACTCGCCTCGACCGTGTCGTGAGCACGCGGGATCGACCTCCTGAGCCCGCCTTCGACGGGCCGTAGACATGAGGGTAGCGGCGCACGTCGCCCACCGCCAGCCTGAACCGGTGAAGAGATGGTTAACGGGGAAGGCCCGCTTGTGACGCTGAGTCACGGCCGGTAAATGCGCTGGTCCTCGCGCCGCATCCGCCAGCGCCGGGCCAGGATCACGGCGCCGAGGGCGACCAGCACGGCCAGGGCGACGGCATAGGTCGCGTAGGCCGGCGAGGCGGTGGAGCGACGAACTGGCGCCGGGGCCGGGGCGCTGGTGCGTGGCGTGGCGGAGGCCCTGCCGCTGGCGGAGGGCGCGGCCGTCGGTGTCACCCCGGCGACCGTGGCGGCGGGGTCCTCGATGCGAAATGCCGCGGCCGAGCCGTCGGTCGGGTTCCAGGTGGCCGCGACCACCTGGGCCGGGTTGAGCGGTTGGAGCGCCAGCGCCGTTACGCGCGGCTTCGCCGGGAGACCGGCGCCGAAGGTGCTCCAGCTGGCGCCGCGATCGAGTGACCGGAAAACGCCGCCATTGCCCTGGTCGCCGTCGCTGCCGACGTAGATCTGGTCAGGGTTGGCCGGATTGAAGAGGGCGATGTTGAAGTCCGTCGACGGCAGGCCCGCCAATGCATTCCAGGTCACGCCGCGATCGTCGCTTCGGAAGAGACCCTGCGAGGTGCCGGCGAGGACCGGCGGATCGGTGCCGCCTGACGGGGCCGACGCGATCGCCAGCGAGGGGACGACCGCGTCAGCGGGAAAGCTGCCTTTGACGACCGCCCAGCTGCCGGCCAGGCCCTCGCTTTTCAGCAAGAAGGCCGCGCCGACCGGGCCGTTGTCCACGCCGGCAAAGAGCGTAAAGCCGTTGGCGCTTGGGAGCACGCCGACAGCGGCGACCGACTCGGTGTCGAGCCCGAGGGCATGCCAGGAGCCGGCGCCGTCGCTGGAGTAATAGACACCCTGGGCAGTCCCGGCGACGACCAGGCCGGTGCCGAACGCGATCGACCGCACGTCCATATTGTTGAGTCCCTGGCTCTGCGCCGTCCAGGTCTTCCCTTCGTCGAGAGACTTGTACAGACCGGCGGTCTGCGTGCCCGCGTACGCCGTGGCCGGCTGCTGCGGGTCGAAGCGCACCACCCACGCTCCATCGACGCCCGCGATCGCTGCTGTCCAGGTTGCGCCGGAGTCCATGCTACGCAGGACGCCGCGGCCCTGGGTTGCAGCAAGCAACACCGCGGGATGGGTCGGTGATGCGGCGATCGACCAGACGGGTCGATCCGGCGACCCGGACTGCTGGGCGCCGGTCGAAGTCCAACGCGCGTCCGCCGCGGAAACCGCGACAACGGTGGCGAGCAACCCGGCGGCCAGCGTGAAGGGCGTAAGCAGCAGAATGCGGCGCGACAATGTCACGTGGGTGCCCGGAAAAACGGAGTAAGGATAGCAGACGTTCTTGGCAGGATCTTCAGCGCGACTTTGGACGCAGCGTCCAAGTCTGAGCCAAATTCGCCCGGAGCTCGACTACAATGCTCGACGTGCGACAGCTCTGGCGAGCGCTGCATGGTGTCCCGCAGCTGCTGCTGGTCCAGCCGGAGCAACTCAACTACGACCTCGCCTACGCGCTCGCTCTCCTGCCCCTGGTGATCGCCGGCATCGTCTTCTTCTTGCAGGACGCCCTCCTCCTGTTCGCCATCTCGTTTCTCGCCGGCATCGTGTGCCTGCTCGCCCTGCAGCTGGCGCGCCTCACCTTCGGACTTCCTGCCTGGATCGGCTTCAGGGCAACGCATCCGCTGGTGGCGAGCGTCCTGATCGCCTGCTTCTTCCCGCCCCGGACGCCCGCCTGGGTCGCAGCCACGATGGTGATCGTCTTCATCGTGATCGATACCGTCGTCTGGCCGCAGCTGCAGCGCGTCATGCTGCATCCCGCGCTGATCGTATTCGGCATCCTGTTCTTGATCCAGCGGCAGCTCGGCTTCGGCTATGTCAATCCGTTCGACGGGCGCCATCTCGACGATCCGCTGACGCTGTGGTACAAGCTGCAGCTCGTCATCGACCCGGTCAAGCTGTACGTCGGCAATGTCCCGGGACCGATCGGGGTTACCTCGGCCGGCGCCGTGCTCATCGGCGTCACCTACCTCTGGTACACGCGAAAGATTTCGCTTGGGATCGTCACGGGGTTCTTAGTCGGCATCGCCGCGCTGGCGCTGGTGATCCGCTCCGACCTCGGCTTCCAACTCGCGTCGGGGCCATCCCTCTTCCTCGCCGGCTATGTTGCCGCGGATCGGCGCCGGTTGATCCCGGAGCGGTTCGCCTTCGCCTTTGGCGTCGCCGCGGGGATGGCAACCATGATCCTGCGCTGGTACGGCGAGGGGCAGCAGGCCGCCTGGCAAGGGCTGCTGTTGGTCAGCGTGGTGACGACCATCGCATTACGCGCCCAGGACCTGCTCCGCGGTCGCATTCGCCTGCCACGGCGGCCCGCGCCTCTTCGTACGCTCACGGTCGAGTCCGGCGAGCCGCCTGACCCGCATCGGTTATGGGCACCCGTGCGCCAGGAGGCAGCACGGCAACCCGTGATGGCGATGTCGCCGGTGGCGACGGCTTACAGTCGCGCTGCGAATCCCCGCCCAGCTCGATCTTTCGACTTGCAAACGGATTCCAATGATCTGGTGCGGCAGATGCGCCGCGCCGCAACGCGTGGCGGGCCCGTGCGTGGCGGCATCCGTAGCCCGCTCGCTATCGGACTCGCCCTCGCCATCATCAATCCCATTGGCCTGCTCCTCACCTGGACCACGCGATCGATCAACCGCCCAACGCGGCTGCTGCTTACCGGCCTTTCGCTGATCTGGTATCTAGCGGTGGCTGCGTTGACCTTCCTGCTGCTGACGCACCGCTAGATTTGCGGCGCCGCCCTGCATCCAGATGGTCTGGTCGCGGGAGGGTCCGACCGAGACGATGTCGATGGGGGCGCCGCTGAGCTCGCTGAGCCGATCGATGTACTGGCGAGCGGCCTTGGGAAGGTCGTCGGGATGGCGCACGTCCGCGATCGATGAGCGCCATCCGGGCAGCGTCTCGTAGACCGGCTCGGCGTGTTTGAGGTGGCTGATGTTCGACATTGGAAACGACTGCAACTCGCCCTTGTTGAGGTACCCGGTGCAGATCCGGATGGGATCGAACTCCCCGAGCACATCCAGTTTGGTGAGGGCGATCGAACCGATCCCGTTCAGCGCCACGCTATAGCGGGCCACGACGGCGTCGAACCACCCGACGCGCCGGGGCCGCCCGGTCGTGGTGCCGTATTCGACGCCGATCTCTCGGATCTGCTCGCCCAGCGCATCGTTCAATTCGGTCGGCATCGGGCCGTACCCGACTCGCGTCGTATAAGCCTTGAAGACACCCATCGTCAGGTCCACGGCGGTGGGCGCGATGCCAGATCCAGTGAGCGCGCCCCCGGCCGTCGGCGAGGATGAGGTCACGTAGGGATAGGTGCCGAAGTCGAGGTCGAGCATGCTGCCCTGCGCGCCCTCCAGCAGGATCCGGTCGCGCCGCTTCAAGGCATCCTGGACGATCGGAAAGATGTCCTTGATGTGCGGGCCGAGGCGCTGGCCATAGGCGGTGTACTCGGCGAGCACGGCTTGCGGATCCAGTGGCGGCACGTGGTAGAGCTCCTGAAGGATCGGATTCTTGATCTTGTTCAAGACGAATCCCAGTTTCTTCTCGAGGAAGCGCGGCTTCAGCAAATCGCCGGCGCGGAAGCCGATGCGCCGGATCTTGTCCGCATAGGCGGGACCGATGCCGCGCCAGGTGGTGCCCAGTCGATCATCGCCGCGCTGCTCCTCCTCGAGCTTGTCGAGGATCGGATGCCAGGGCATGATGAGGTGGGCGCGATCGGATATGACGAGCCGATCGATGCTGATGCCGCGCGAGCGCACCTGCTCCATCTCCTCGAGCAACACGCGCGGATCGAGCACCACGCCATTGCCGATGACACAGGTGGTGTTGGGATTAAGAATTCCCGACGGGATGAGATGAAACCGAAATTCCTGGCCGGCGTTGACAACGGTGTGTCCGGCATTGTTGCCGCCCTGGGAGCGGATGACCATGTGGGCGTTTTCCGAGAGAAGGTCGATGATCTTGCCCTTCCCCTCGTCGCCCCACTGGCCGCCTACGAGGATCGTGACCATCGCTAGTTCCCGCGTCTCCGGTCGAGGTTGGCGAACTTCGTTTGCTCATCGATGAAGAGCAGCTCGAGTTTTCCTGTCGGGCCGTTGCGATGCTTCGCAATGATGATCTCGGCGATATTGCGACGGTCCTCCGCGATGTTGTCGTTATAGAAGCGCTCACGGAAAATGAAGAGGACCAGATCCGCGTCCTGCTCGATTGAGTTATGGACGACCATGTTTCCTGCAACAAAGTTGTGCAGATTGTCGACCGTCAGGTCATAAACCTCATCCTCCCCATCGGGTTCGACTGAGGCAACCATGTCCCAGTAGACGTCGCTCGATGCAATACTCATTAGCTCGTCGGAGCCCACAACTGTCGCGAGGCGGGCCGCCCTCTCCCGACTCAGATTTTGCTTGTAGAGCGTCGTGCCGCAGTAGGCATTTCCAAGTTCGGCTTGCATTGCGCGACTGGTCAGGCCTGCCGCTTGCATTGCCGGCACAGCAATCGTCCTCCAGACTTCGCTGGGGATTACGTCGCGATTCGTGTTCGCCACCCGAAAGGCCACGTACGTCGATATCGCCGACATCTGCATCGATTTCGAGGCGCCGAGACCGCCAACCTGCGCGACGAATCGTTCGACGTCGGCTTTTCCAGTCACTTCGACGTGGTACTGGTCCCGGCCTTTAAGACCCTGTGAGTGCCGCGTCATCCGCGCGTTGATTTCCAATCGAAGCAACAGGGATTGGACGTCTCGCGCCAGCCGGGCGCTGCTCGACGCGTAATAGATGTTGGCATAGTGATCTCCGCCCGTGGACAAGATGATGCATCCGTCCGTCGACCAGAGATGCCTCAAGAAGCGGGCGATCTGCGGCGGCGGTTGTGTGAAGACCTTCTCTGGTACAAACTTCTCGTACGAGCGCAGCCCAAATACACCCAACTCGTCGAGCCATTTCGCAATAGGATTGCGAACGCCGTGCGTCAAACGGCGCGTCGACGAAAGATAAACCTGGTACCAATCTCGTTCACGGTTGATACGCGGGCTAATCGTTCGAGGAAACACGCGGGCTGCCAACTCCGCGACGGTTTGTGCCAGACCGAGATCATTTGTCGTGTATTGCTGAACATGTCTGGGCAGTGTGCAGTCGTCGCCGATTAGATGGCCGAGTAAGGCAAGCTCGTCGTCACTCATCGTTTGGCCCGTCGGCCCGATTAGCCGACGGGGGAGGGCCACACGATCTCCGTGCCTCAACTCGTCCAGTCGGCGCCAGCCCTTGATCGTCAGGAATTTGTGGTTTGCCGTTGCGCGGACGCAATGACCAAGCTGAGTCGTCAATCGAAGTACCGGCTTATTGCCCGTGCTGAAGGCGTTCTCAACCCGGCATCGTTCCAATTCCCAGGTGTTCGTATTCAGGGCTAGGACACGGAAGCCCACCTGCCCAACGAGCTGAGCGATTGGCCGGTAGACGCCCAAGTCAGGCAGGTAAACGGGAGTGTCTCCAGTCAGACAACCGGACTCACGCAGATCGGCAAGCTGAGGCCGGTGATCGGGCCGCTTCTCAGGCTCACGGCTTAGCTGGGAGCAGGCGATGATCGGTATCTGGAGCTCGCGTGCCAGGCTCTTTAACGATCGTGAGATATCTGAAATTTCCTGCACCCGGTTTTCCTGGTTACGCCCCTGCATCAACTGCAAGTAGTCGACGATGATGAGCCCCAGATTGTTTGCCGATTTCAAGCGACGTGCCTTCGTGCGCATCTCCATCACGGAAATGCTCGGCGAATCATCGATGTAAATCTGCGCTTCCGAGAGGGAGCCCATCGCCTGTGCGATTCGAGGCCATTCCGCGTCTTTCAACAGGCCGGTGCGCAGGCGATACGAATCAACGGACGCCTCGCTACAGAGCAGTCGCGTGACCAATTGCTGCTCCGACATTTCGAGCGAGAAGATTGCAACCGCAACCTTGTATTGGATCGCCGCGTGCTGGGCGATATTCAAGGTCATCGAAGTTTTCCCGATTCCCGGCCTGGCAGCAATAATGATCAGGTCTGACTTCTGGAAGCCGCCGGTCTTCGCATCGAGGTCGTTGAAACCACTGGGCACGCCCGAAATGACGGATGAGTCCTTGTGGATCTGCTCGATCTGATCCCAGGTCGCCTTCAGAATGTCCTTGAGCGCGACGAAGTCCTGGGTGATGCGGCCTTCCGCGATGTTGAAGATGACGCTCTCCGCGGTATCGAGCGCCTGGCTCGCGGGCGTGCTCTCGTCGAAGCCAAGGGCCGTGATCCGTCCGCCGGCGCCGATCAGCTTTCGCTTGGTGGCGCCTTCCTCGACGAGGTGGCCGTAGTACTCGACGTTGGCCGCCGTCGGGACGCCACTCTGGAGCTCGGCGAGGAAGGCCTGGCCGCCGATACGCTCCAGCACGCGCATCGTCTCCAACTCGGCAGCCAACGTGAGCAGATCGATGGGGTCGGCACGGTCGTACAGGTTCAGCGCCGCGCGATACACCTGCGCGTGATGGTCGAGATAAAAGTCCTCCGGACGGAGGAAGTCGGCCACCCGCACGATCGCGTTGCGATCGAGCATCAACGACCCGAGGACCGAGGCTTCCGCCTCGAGGTTGTGCGGCGGCACGCGGCCACCGGCCGCCGGCGGGGCCGGCGTACGTCTCAGGTCAACTGTCAAGCGGAGGCGACCATCAACGGGATACGGGCCGTGACGTCACGGTGCAGTTTGACGTGCGCGGTGCCCGGCCCCATCGCCTTGACCGGCTGCTCGAACTCGATCTTGCGCCGGTCGAGGGTGATCCCATGTTGCTGCTTCAGCGCCGACGCAACGTCCGCGTTGGTCACGGCGCCGAACAGCTTCCCGTCCTTGCCACTTCGGAGTTTCAACACGACCTGCGCGGCTTCGAGCCGCACCGCTAACGCCCGCGCATCGGCCAACTCGCGCTCCTCGCGCTTGGTTTCGGTGGCCTTCTGGCGATCGACCTGTTCCTGGGCGCCGCGGGTCGCCTGCTGGGCCAGCTTTTGCGGGAGCAGGAAGTTGCGCGCATAGCCGTCGGCGACGTCTTTCGTCTCGCCGGCTTTCCCGGTGCCTTTCACGTCCTGGAGTAAGACAACCTTCATATGGCATTCCTCCGGGCGCGGGCGACCACGAGACGTCCACGCCCACGCAGATCGTTCAGTCGCGCCCGCAGGCCCTCGCGCCCGTTGCGCAGGTCCTGGTCGAAAACGCTCGTCCCGAGTGCAATCTGTTCCTGGTGTTCGGCCACCACATCTTTCGGCGCCTTCTCGACGAACACCCGGATCGCCAGCACCGTCAGGGCCACCGCATCCATCTCGCCGAAGATCGGCAACCGCAGCGGCACGTCAACCACCGGGTTGAGGATCAGGGCCATGGCCGCCGCTAGCGCGATCTTGTTGCGCTGCGGGACGCGCGCATCACGGTACAGGCAATAGGTGAGCTTGCCGTAGCGCGGAAGTTCCCGCGCGATTCGCCGGAGCAGCCGAAGACTGAGCAGCATGCTTCCCCTATACCCGCGAGCCTTTGGTCGCGTCGAGCCTGCTCCGACGCATCCGTGGCGACGCAGAGTTTAGCAGAGCATCAGCCTAACCAACCGTTGTGACAGCTGTCTGTCGTGATATCCCCAGGAGCCGGAATACAGGGCCTGTGGAAAGACCCTGAACAACCAGCGAAAGGAAGACGAAACCGAAAGTCAGGGCCAGGATTTCGTCATGGCCGGCCAGGTCCGCCGGGAGCGCCAGCGCCAGGGCAAGTGAGAGGGCGCCCCGCAGGCCACCCCAGACCAGCGCGGCACGCCACGACCAGGGCCAGAGATCACTCCTGGCCAACGTCACCGCGGTGACCATCACGGCTCGAGCCAGTATCACCAGCGCGACCAGCAGCAGCAGGCGGCCGCCGACCCGCATCACCTGATCGAGATGGACCTGCAGGCCGACCAGCAGGAAGACAACGCTCGACATGGCAAAACCAAGCTGGCGCCAGAAGCGATGGACCTGATGATGTGTGGTCGGCTGATACGCACTGCCCAGGATCAACGACAGGGCGATCACCGCCAGCAAACCGCTTGCGCCGATTCGGTCCGCCAGGAGGTAGGACGCGTAGGCGGCGATGACCGTGATGGCGATCTGCACCGGTTTGGGCAGGCTCGCAAGAACCCGGCGCGTCACCAGCCCGAAGCCGGCGCCGACCGCCAGGCCGCCGACCGTCAGTAAGACGAAGAGGCCGAGCGAATCGGGCGGAGCGAGCACCCGACGCTGGACCACAGCGAGCGCGACGACGAAGAGCACAACGGCGACGCCGTCATTGATCAGGCTCTCACCTTCGAGCGCCACCCGTAACCGCTCGGGTGTCCGTAGGCGACGCAGGGCGGCGAACACCGAAACCGGGTCCGTCGCGGCCAGGATGGCGGACAGCAGCAGCGCTTCGTCGGACGGGAAGCCGGTCGCGCGAAGCAGAAGAAAGACGAGGGCGGCTGCCACCATCGCGCCGCCGACTCCAAGCAGCAGGATCCACGGAAGCTCGCGCCGCACTGCCGCGATCCGCAACGAGAAGCCGGCGTCAAAGAGCAGCGGCGGCAAGAAGACGACCAGCACGAGGCTCGGGCTCACCGTGAAGGCTGGGACGACACGCGCGGTGGCGAGCAGGGAACCGGCAAGCAGTAGCAAGAATGGCCACGGCCAGCGGCGCATGGCGGTCACTCGGAAAGGAGTTCGGGATGCGCGTCGAGGTAATCCCAGGCAGCCTGCTTGTCTGACGGCAGCGCGCCGTCGACGATCGCCTCTTCGAGCGCTGACTTGACCCGCTTGATCCACGGACCCGGCGGCTGTCCAAAGCGTTGCATCAGCTCCTCACCGCTGAGCGGCGAACGGATGGCGGCGATGGCGCCGGCATCGAGCCGACGGATGCGCGCCTCGAGGTCGTCGATTTTTTTGACGTCCGGGTAATGGCTGGCACGCATGTCGGCACGCGCCAGCGCCAGCAGCCGTTCCAGCAGGTCACCCGCATCGCGGACCAGGCGGCGCACCGCTTTGTCCTCCCAACCCTGTGGGTCGTACTGGATGGGACGCATGTGCAGGCGAATCAACGTGGTCACGGCGTCGATCAGCTCGCCCGGATAGCGCAGCTGTCGCAGCGCTGGCCCCGCCATGACGGCACCGACCTCCTGGTGGCCGATGAAGGTCGGCTTTCCCTCGCGTAGCTCGTGAACAGCGGGCTTGCCGACGTCGTGCAGTAGCGCAGCCAGTCGCGTGATGAGGTCCGGCGGTGCGAGCGTCGCCGCCAGCAGGGCGTGACCGAACACATCGTGGCTGTGCCATCCACCCTGCTGCATACCCTTGCCCGCCTCGAGCTGGGGAACGATCCGCACCAGCAGCCGGGTCGAATCGAGCAGTTCCAGTCCGCGACCCACCTGGTCCGCGACGAGCAGCTTCGAGAATTCATCGCGGATCCGCTCCATCGACACGGTCGGCGGCTGCAACCGACCGGATTGGTTCCGGATGGCCGCCTCGACCGACGCGTCGAGCGCAAAGTCCAACGTCGCCGCAAAGCGGATCGCGCGCAGCATGCGTAGCGGGTCCTCATCGAAGGTTGACTCAGGTTCGAGCGGCGTCACGATCCGGCGCGACTCGAGGTCGGCGAGCCCGCGCCCGGTGAGATCGAGCACGCTGCCATCCCAATCCATCAACAGGGTGTTGACGGTGAAGTCGCGGCGCATGACATCGTCTTTGAGCGTGCCCGGGCTCACCTGCGGTTTACGGCTCGCTGGATCGTAGGTCTCGACGCGACTGGAAACAAATTCCAGGGCGCGGTGATCGAAGTCGAGATGCGCGGTCCCGAATCGTTCGAAGACTACCGGCGGGTGGAGCTTCATGACCGTGGCGACGTCGGCCGCCAGTTGGATCGCTCCTTTCCCCTCTACCAGGATGTCGACTTCGCGGATCTGAGTTTCCCGGTCTCCACCGAGCAAGCGGTCGCGCACGTAGCCCCCGACCACGAGCGCGCGCACCCCTCGCGTCTTGGCTTGCTCCTGGACCGCAGCGAACGCCGGCTCCCACCCAGGGAGCGCCGGCGGATCAAGCCGGACGGGCATGCCCTGCGCGGAGCCGCGCGAAGTCGACGGCGCCGATCAATCCCGCATCATCACCCAGCGCGGGGCGGACGATCCGAAGCCCGCGACGCGCCGCCTTCCACGAGGACGCGAGCATCGCGCGACGCATCGGTCCCAGCAGCGGCGCCCCCGCTTTGATGACACTGCCGCCGAGCACGATCAGCTGGGGATTAAACAGGTTGACGAGCGTGCCTATCGCAATCCCGAGGTAGGTGCCCGCCGTGTCCAGGATGCTGATCGCCAGCGGATCGCCCGCGCGCGCGGCACGCACGACATCCTCCGCCGACGGTGCTGGCAGTTGGTGAAGCGCGCTCGCGGGGGTTCGCGCGCCCTGCTCACGCGCAGCCCGCGCAATGCCGGTCCCGCTGGCGAGCGCCTCGACGCAGCCACGGTTGCCGCACGTGCAGAGGGGCCCATCCCGCTGCACCACGATGTGGCCGATCTCCCCGGCACTCCCATGCGCCCCGGCATAGAGCTCGCCACGAATCAGCAGCCCGGCGCCAACCCCGGTCGATACCGTGACGTAGATGAGCTCGCTAGCCCCGCGACCGGCACCGCGGCGATGCTCGCCGAGGGCCGCCAGGTGCGCGTCGTGATGGAGGTAGCTACGGATACCGGTGGCGCGCGTGAGGATCCGGTTGAGCGGGACGTTGCGGAACCCGGGCAGGTTGGCGGGACTGATGACGAGGCCGGCCGATGGGTCGACCGGCCCGGGCAGGCCGATTCCCAACGCCCTAACCCGGCGCGCCGGCGTGCCGTCTTCCGCCAGTGCGTCCGCGACCGCCGCCACAATGCGGGCGATGACGTGTTGCCGGCCGCGGGCAGCCTCGGTGGGCCGACGCACGACCGTCCGCAGACGACCGCGGTCGTCCGCGACCGCGACGCGCAGCTGCGTACCGCCGAGATCGATCCCGACCAGTGCCATTGGTATCGCGGCTCAGAATAGACCCGCTATTGCCAGCGCGGTCGAGCCAGCGGCCGCAGGGTCGCCGCGGCCACCGCCGCGCCAACCAGCAGTGCGATGGCGGTGGCGCGGAAGATCAGATGGTATTGGTCGAAAATCGCTTGCTTGACCTTCAGCGTGTAAAAGGCGAACTGGGCTGCGAAATTTGGATTGAGACCAGGCAATGGCGGCAAGAGATGTGCGGTGGCGCGATGAAATTCCCACAGCCCAAAGCCCGCGACCAGCGAGAAGCCGACCAGCATCCCGACGAGTCGCATGACGATCAGGAACGACGCTCCGGCGCCTCGCTCCGCCTCCCCCACCGCGTCTAGCAGCGCCGCGCTGACCGGCGCGATCTCGATGCCGAGCCCGAGCCCGGTGAGAAACAGCTCGCCATCCGCCAGCGTCAGGGGCCCGATGAGGTGCGGCTTGAGCGATCCCTCGGTCCAACCGGACAGCATCAAGAATCCCACGGCCGCCAGGACGAGACCGAGGGCAGCGACCAATCGATAACTTCGCAGCCGGTAGGCGAGCCAACCGCCCAGTAGGGCGCCGATGGGAATGCCAAGCATCAGCCGCACCAGCAACAGCGCCGACCCGCTGGCGTTCATCGAGAAGACCGCGTTGGCGAGCACCGGGATATAGACGAGGGCGACCATCAGACCAGCGCCCGCGATCGCGTTGGTGAGCGCCGACCCACTGAATGACGAATCGCGGAACCGGCGGACGTTGATCAACGGTTGCGACGCGTGCCGCTCGTACCAGACGAACGCCGCAAAGAAGAGCACCGATAGGGGTGCCTGCCAGAGGAAGCCCGCGCCCACCGGGCTCTGCTCTGGATTGGCCGCGTACAGCGCCAGCGTCAAGAGAGCAAGTCCGGCGGTGGCCAACAACGCCCCGACCCAATCGAGCTTCGTGGGACGGCGCTCCTCGCGGCGTGATTGAATTTCGGGCCAGAGCGCCCAAATGATCGCGGCGGCAGCCGGGATATTGAGCCAGAAGATCCAGGTCCAGCCGACGGATGATGCGGTGACGAGTCCGCCCCAGAGCGGCCCCAGGACGCTGCCAATCTCCTGGAGGGCGCTAACGGCGCCCAGCACGGGGCTTCGGTCGCCGGCCGGGTAGAGGTCAGCGGCCAGCGCGAGGACGGCCGGCACCAGCGCGCCCCCACCGGCGCCCTGCAACAGCCGGCCGGTGACGAGCTGGGAGAGTGAAGGCGCGCTTGCCGTGAGAAACGAACCGAAAGCGAAAAGGGCGAGGCAAGCAGCGAAAATCCGGATCCGCCCGAACCGGTCGCTGAGCCCGCCCGCAATCGGCATCACGGCGAGGTAGCCAAGAAGAAAGCCGGTGATGATCGGGGTCGCCTGTTCGGGCCGGTTGACCGCGATGTGAACCGACGTCAGCATCGGCAGCAGGGCGGTCACGACGACGTAGGCGTCGAGGGAGGCGAGGAACAGCCCGGCTCCCGTCAGCGCGAGCAGCGCCGGCCGGTTAACCGAGCGGAGGCGGGCTGACCGAAACGGGGTGATCATGATTGGAGAAATCGAAAACGATCGTCGCCGCCTGTGAGGCATCGAAGAGATTGCCGGTCACGCGCGCGCGCCACAGGTTGTTGCTCGGGGTCTCAATCCAATAGGTGGCGCGGTATGAACCTTGATCGCGAATCAGCGGCAGCAACTGGTGCACCCGCGGCCCTTGTAGGACTCCGTCGACCGGGTAGGTGTCATGTCCGTTGATCTTTTCGCTGTTTCCGCGGTACGGCGCCGTGGTGTCACGCATCGCCGCGAACAACCCGGCCTGTGGATCGAAGAGCAGCCGCGCATCGAAGAACTGGGCAACCTGCGCGGCCGTCAGCTCCTGCCATCCACCCGTGAACGACTTCAGGTAGATCTTGTCCGAATTGAAGATCACCTCGACCTCCAGGAGAACGCCGCCCTCCTTGAGATTCACCTTCGCGTGCAGGTCAGGCGGGTGCGCATCACCCTGGGCGCTTTGTACGGGCTCGGCGGGACCGGTGAAACCGGTGATCTGCATCTGAAAATGAAAGCCCTTCAGGTCGAGCATGCGCTGGCTCGACTGTGTGAGCAAGGTCGCGCCGTCTGGAGGTTGCGGCCCGCAGGCCGTCAGCGCCATCACGAGCGTCAGACCGGCCACTACCACACGGGGCCGCCAAGCCGCGCGCATCAACTCCTCAGGATACGGTCGTCTCCGACCCGGCGCGTGATCTTCTGCGCGTCCATCCACTCGAGCAAGGGAAGAACGTAGCGGCGGCTCGATCCCAGCAGGTCGCGCGCGGCCGCTACCGTCAGCGTCCGATGCTCGGCGAGATGGGCGCGCAGCAACCTGACGGCTTCGTCATGAGCGGATCGGGCAAACACCGTGTCCTCGTTGACGCGCACGACCCGTCCATCGGCGACCAGGTATTGCAGCAGCGCCGGCGTGAGAGGGTGCCGGCGCAGGAGTTCGGCCAACGGCGGAGGGTTGAACGGCTGCGACCCGAGCTCGGCGAGAAAGGCGCCGAGGAGGGTTTCCTGTTCGGTGCTGAGAAATAGCTTGTGGCTGGCCACCGCGACCTCCCCGCCTCGTTCCACGATCCGGCCATCGTCCGCCAGCTGGCCCAGGACCTCGGCGAACAAGTCGGCGGGGATACTGGTCCGGCTGCGGAGTTCTTCTTTGGGCATCCCACGCCGGAGTGGTTGCGCCTCGTGGTAGGCCTCGAGCGAAGTGGTGACGCGCGATTGCAAGCCATCCCATTGATCACGGGCCAACCAGCCCGATGGCATGCGGCGCACGACGCCGCCCTGGGTGAGCGGGGCGAGGACCTCGACCAACTGTCCGCTGGGGACGCCGAGAAAACGAGCGAGCTCGCCATCGCGCAGACCCCAAGGATGCTTGCCCAGCTCGAGCACCGCCGCCGTCGCCGGGTCGGCTCGCTCACGAGCGACGAGATTGCTGATCAGCGCAGGATCGCGACGGCGATGACGGCGCGGCGCATGGTCGACGATGACGCCTCCGGCGACGGTCGCCGCCGGAGACGGGACGCGCAGGATGAAGTGATCGCCGTCCAGCGCCACCAGCGGTCCGGCCGCAAACAGCTGCGCCCATCCGGTTTCTCCGGGTGCGAGCTGGTCGCCTTCGAGCAGGCTGATCTCCACCATCACCTCGGCCGTCTCGTGATACATCAGCAGCCGCTGGCGATGACGCAGCGGTTGGGCGGCACCCGGCAGCACGTGCAGGCGCGCGTCGAGACGCCGGCTCGGAGGGAGGGTTCCGGGTAATGCCAGCACGTCGCCGCGCTGCACCTCCGAATGGTCGAGGCCGCTGAGGTTGACGGCGGTGCGGCTCCCCGGCTGGGCTTCTTCGACCGGTTGGTTGTGCTGCTGCAGCCCGCGGATGCGTACCCGGCGCCCAGCAGGCAACACCGAGACCTCCGCGCCCTGCCGAAGCGGCCCGCCCACCAGGGTTCCCGTCACCACCGTGCCGAAGCCCGACATGGCGAAGGACCGGTCGACCGGCAGCCGAGGACGGCCGACGTCCGGTCGCGCGACGGTGTTGGCGAGCTCGCCGTCAAGCGCCGCCTGAAGCTCGGTCAGCCCCTCGCCGGTGACTGCGGAGGCGACGACGATCGGCGCCTGCTGGAGGGTTGTTCCGGCGAGCAGGCCCGCCACCTCCTCGCGAACCAGCGCGAGCCAGGCATCATCCACAAGGTCCACCTTGGTGAGGACTACGACGCCGTGCTCGATCCCCAACAGATCGATGATGGCGAGGTGCTCGCGCGTCTGCGGTCGCGGACCCTCGTCCGCCGCGATCACGAGCAGTACCGCATCCATGCCGTGCACGCCGGCCAGCATGTTCTTGAGAAATCGCCGATGACCCGGTACGTCGATGATCCCGACCCGGCGACCGCTCGGGAGCGTCATGTAGGCGAAGCCGAGGTCGATCGTCATGCCGCGTCGCTTCTCTTCCTCCAGCCGGTCCGGGTCGATCTGCGTCAGCGCCTTCACCAGCGCCGACTTCCCGTGATCGATGTGGCCGGCGGTGCCGACGACGAAGGACGCGCCACGGACTTCCGTCATGCGAGCGCGGCAACCACCGCGTCCAGGAGGGCATCATCTTCGTCCGGGAGGACGGTTCGCGGGTCGAGCAGCACCCGCTCCTGTTCGATCCGGCCGATGACGGGCGGCTCGTGCTCGCGCAGGCGCTGGAGCAGGCCCGCGGCGCGGCCAGGGTGTGGCGTGATCGCCAGCGCGGTGGTGGGCAGGCGCTCTCCGGGCAGCGAACCTCCGCCCACCGTCGACTCCGCGGGGACGAGCTCCACCGCGATGCCGCGTTCCGCAAGCCGGCCTTGCCAGGCAGTCGCACGGGCCGCCATCACGTCGGCGGACGCGCCGAGCATGTTCCAGATCGGTAGCTCGGCCACCGATTGGGTCAGGTAAAGGTCGAGCGTCGCGGTCAGCGCGGCGACCGTCAGCTTATCGATGCGTACCGCGCGGGCGAGGGGATGCTTCATGACTTTCTCGACCAACTCGGTCCGCCCGAGCAGCAAGCCGGCCTGTGGACCACCCAACAACTTGTCCCCGCTGCAGGCCAGCAGGTCGGTTCCCGCTCCCAGGCTGTCCTGGATCCGCGGTTCCGCCGTGAGTCCATAGACCGCCGTGTCGAGCAGTGAGCCGCTGCCCAGGTCATGCAGCAGGAGCACGCGATGCTGCCTGGCGACACGAGCCAGTGCCTCGACCTCGACACTCTCGGTGAAGCCGAGCACTGTGAAGTTACTGGCGTGCACCTTCAAGATGGCGACCGTTTTTGGCGTAACCGCGGCAGCGTAATCCTGGGGTCGGGTGCGGTTGGTGGTGCCCACCTCGACCAGGCGAGCACCCGACAATCGCATGACGTCGGGCATCCGGAATCCACCACCGATCTCAACGAGCTCTCCACGCCCGACGATGACCTCCTTTCCCTTGGCCAGGGCCGTCAACATCAAGAGCACCGCGGCGGCGCAGTTGTTGACAACCCCGACCGCCTCGGCGCCGGTCAGGTAACGCAGGAGGTCGGCCACCAGGTCGTGACGCCGCCCCCGCCGTCCAGTCCGCGGGTCGAACTCCAGCGTCGAATAGCGACCGGCAATCGCGGCAGCGGCCTGTGCCGCCTTGGCCGCCAGTGGCGCTCGGCCCAGGTTGGTGTGCAGCACCACGCCGGTCGCGTTGATCACCGGACGCAGGAGCGGCCGCCGCAACTCGCCGATGATCGCCTCGATCCGTTCCGCGCGGCCGGCCGGGGCGGCCACCGCCCCCCTGGTGCGCTCCTCATCCAGTGCACGCTGCACCGCGAACAGAACCAGTGCTCGGCCATGGTCCGTGATCAGGGCCTGTGCCTCGGCTTGCTCGAGGACCTGATGGACGCTAGGCAGGGCTCGTAGTGTATCCATGATTAACCCCCAAGTGGAAACGGCGGCATGGCGAGGATGAACCGAATGATGGGCCGGTAGATGTACGCGAGCAGGCTGAATCCAACGAAACCGCCGACGAAGATAACCAGCACGAAGACCAGGAGGATGGCCTGCGCGTTGCGGTCGATCCATATGAAGGGGGCGGGAAACCTCCGCCGGAAAAGGGACGACAGGAAGCTGAAACCATCCAGCGGCGGGATGGGAAGAATGTTGAAGACGGCCAGCACGACATTGAGGACAAAAGCGACCTGGAGCAACCGCCAGGGAGGCGACAGGGGGTCGAAGCTCCCCGAGAGAAGTCCGAGTTTGATGGGGATGGCCAGGACGAACGCGATCAAGAGGTTGGTCACGGGCCCAGCCAGCGCCACGAGCGCGGCGTCGTATCGGCCTCGCATGCGAAAGGGGTTGATCCGCACCGGTTTGGCCCATCCGAAGCCGATCAGGAGAATGGCGATGGTCCCGAGCGGATCGAGATGATGGCTGGGATTAAGCGAGAGGCGTCCATCGAGTCTGGGCGTCTGATCGCCACGGGCCACGGCAACCGCGGCGTGGGCGAACTCATGTCCGATCAGTCCAACAAGCAGCGCTGGAATGAGATATATGGCGTTGACGACAAAGGTGACCGGGTCGCTGAACACGATCCCGTAAGTATCGGCAAAACAAAGAAAGGCTCCGATCGCTCGGAGCCTTTGAACGAATAAAACCCGGCGGTTACGCGGCGGCGGGCTCGGGACGCATGCCAACCGAGACGGTGGACGCAGCCGACTCTTCCGAGTGAACCGCGCTCTTGCCACGGAGGATGCCGCCCTCATCGATGATCAGCGAGCCGACGACGATGTCGCCAAAGACCTTGCCCGTGGCCAGGATCTCGAGGCGCCCCGTCGTGTTCACGTTGCCCTGGATGCTGCCACCCACGACGACGTTGCGGCCACCGACGTTGCCTTTGACCCGGCCGCCTTCGCCCACCGACAGGTCGCCCTCCGTCGTCAGGTCACCGTTCATTTCGCCGTCGAACCGGATGTTGGACGTTGACTGTAGCCGGCCTTCGAGCTTGATCTGGTTACTCAGCACCGTCTCGGCAACGATGGGAGCAGCTTCTCGCGCGGATCTCTTATCGAACACGCAAACCTCCTGGCAAGTTGTTGGACCTTTGTGCCAGAACGGTTACCCGATCGGTTTTCTTGCTTTTCTCTAAAAGGTCACGCCTGGAGCAAACCGCGCAGCACGATCGACCCCACAATCAGCAGGACGAACATGAGGCCGGCCGTGATCGCGATCCGCCGCAGGTCCGACCGGAAGTAGGGCACCCGATCGAGCGGGATGGCGGCGTCCTGCGTGGGCAGCGGCCCGGCCAGCTGACGACCGCGTGTGGCGCGCGGCAGCGGACGAACCGCGGGTGTGCCGGATGGTGAGGGCTGGGGGGCAGAGGCGGCCTGGCTGCTTTCGGCCGGCGCCGACGGCGAAGCCTGCGGGATACCCCCGGGGCGGGCCGCGCGGCCGCTGCCGGACGATCCGCGCTGGGGCTTCCTGAGTTGGTTGCGTTTGTTCTTTCGCGCCATTCGGATCCTGAGCCGAGTGGAGTTTACCGCGAACGTGGAAAAGCGCTTGACACGTCCAACCGGCTGTGGTACAAACTCACCCGGGTACAACATCTAGCGTGTGCCCGAAGCCGCGAGCCAACAAGGGCCAGATCCCTGCAGCCGTCCTGCCATCGCCGCTGCAATGCCCCTCCTCATCTGGTCCTTGTTGTATTTCCAGCCAGAATTGCCGGCGGCCGCTCGGTCCAGACGACCGTTTGGTACTTCGACGCGGCCAGGGCCTCGGCGGCCACCCGCTCATCGGGTCGGAGGCGACCCGGGACCAGGTTGGCGGCGAACTCCTCTCCGAAGGCGTGGGCCAGCGCCCGGGCGATCACGGTGGGCTCGAAGTCGCCCACGTCGTCCAGGCCAGCCACACCGTCTTCGATCCGCCGTGCCGGGCCGTCGGGGAGGCGCAGGCACGCGAGCAGCCGCTCGATCCGCGGTTCGATCAGGATGCTGCCGTGCTGCAGGATCGCCGTCGCTCGACGGACCTGGGCGCTGCCGACGAGCTTGCGGCCGTCGAGCAGGATCTCGTGGGCGGACGGTTGGTCGAAGCAGACCGGACCATGATCCGGGGAGGCTTGCGCGGCGGCCTCGGGCGCTAACACCACCGGCACGCCGAGCCGCTTCAGTCCACATTCCAACGCCAGGCTCAAGCGGTGATAGGACGGCAGCACGCCGCCGTCGTCGCCCAGCAGCCTCAGCGGCAGCGCCACGCTGTAGGTCAGCTCGCGATCGTGCAGGATGGCGCGGCCGCCCGTCGGCCGGCGGACCACGTCGACGCCGAGACGGCGGCAGCTGTCGACGTCCACCACCTCGAAGGCTTGAAAGTAGCCCAGCGAAAGGCAGGGGGGTGCCCACTCGTAGAAGCGAACGGTGGGCGGCGCACTGCCGTCGGCCACGCCGTCGAGCAGGACCTCATCGACCGCCATGTTCCAGGCGCCTCTTGCCGGCGGGTCGAGCAGCAGACGCCAGGTGGCGTCAGACATTGAAGCGGAAAAGGGAGACATCGCCGTCCTTCATGACATAGTCGCGCCCTTCGAGCCGCACCTTCCCGCGTTCCCGGGCCACCGTGTACGATCCCGCCGCGACCAGGTCATCGTAGGCGACGATCTCTGCCTTGATGAAGCCACGTTCGATGTCGCTGTGGATCACGCCGGCGGCCTCGGGCGCTTTCGCCCCCTGACGAACCGTCCAGGCACGGACCTCCGGATCGCCGGCGGTGAGGAAGGTGACGAGGTTCAGCAATCGGTAGGCCGCGTGGATGAAGGTCGGGAGGGCGGCCTCCTTCAGACCCGCGTCCTGGAGGAAGCCCGCGGCCTCGTCATCCGGCAGCTCGCGGATCTCGGCCTCCAGCCGCGCCGAGAGGGCGATGACCTCGGCATTCTCGGCCGTGGCTTCGGCCCGTAAGGCCTGCAGCTCGGGGGTCTCCTTGCCGATCTGGTCCTCTCCGATATTGGCGACGTAGAGCACCGGCTTGGCAGTGAGGAAGGAAAAGCTCTTAAGGAGTTTTGCCTGCTCCGCCTCGAAGCTGAGGGTACGAATCGGTTTGCCCTCGTCGAGGTGGGCGGCCAGACGGTCGAGCAGCTCCAACTCCTCCTTCTCCTTCGCGCCCGCCTTCATCCGCGCGGTGCTGCCAATCTTCTCGCGCCTTTTGTTAACGACGTCGAGGTCCGCCAGCGCCAGCTCGAGGTTCACCATCCCCATGTCACGGCGTGGGTCGAGCTTGCTATCGACGTGTTGAACGTTGGGATCCTGGAACGAGCGGACCACCATCGCCAGCGCGTCGAGATCGCGGATGGTCGACAGAAACTGGTTGCCCATTCCCTCGCCGCGACTGGCTCCGGCCACGAGTCCTGCCACGTCGACAAACTTCATGACAGTCGGCGTGACCTTCTTGGGCTTGTACATCTGCGCCAGCACGTCGAGCCTCTTGTCCGGCACTTCGACCATCGCGGTATTCGGTTCGACCGTGCTGAAGGCGTAGGAGGCAACCCCGGCGCCGGCGCGGGTGAGCGCATTGAACAGCGTGGTCTTGCCGACGTTGGGCAGTCCAACGATGCCGACGCCGAGGGTCATCGCGGGTTACGGAGGCGTACGGGCACGAGGTCCCGCATGAAGACATCGGCCACCGTCTCGGGGCGCTTGATCCATTCCGCTTGGTCGTCCCGCACGAGCACCATCCCTGGCCGCGGAAGCGCGTTGAAGTTGCAGGCTAGACCGTCCTGGTACGCGCCGGTGTCGAGAAACGCGATCGAATCCCCTGGTTCAACCTCCGGCAGAAGCGCCTGCGGAACGATACGGTCCGGCTGGCAGGTGAGCCCAACGATGTCCGCCACGAGCGCACCGGCCCGGTCCGCTTTGTTGGCGACGATCGCCTCCCAGCGGTTATGCTCCCAGACCACGTCCGGAAGGAACATGTCCGATGTATCCGTCTCGACCCAGCGGTGCGGGGTCGGCGTTTGTTGCACCTTGATGTTTCGAACCGTTGCCAGGTGGATACCGGCGTTGCCGTAGATGCCGCGACCAGGCTCGATCTCGAGGCGAATGCCGTGGGGATCGAACTCCCGCGCCCGTAGCGCATCACGCAGACTGCTGGTGACAATTTCGGCATAAATGGAGAGCTCCGGGGCGGGCTCGGCCCGGTCGTGTAAGCGGGACATGCCGCGGCCAAAGGGGTCCCGCGGCACCGGATAGCCGCCACCAAGGTTGAGCTCCGCCGGCGTCCAGCCCTCCCACGCCTCGCGCAGGGTAGCCAGCAGCATGACGTAGGCATCGACGATCGGTGGCCACTGCGCCGTGCCGTTCGTGTGGCGGCCGATGTGGGCGTGGACCCCTGTCAGGTCGACCTCCGGCATGCGTCGAGCTCGACGCCCCAGTTCGAGCACATCGTCGGTCGGGATGCCGGCTTTGTAGAGGCGAGCCGCCTCGGCGATGGAGGTCTCATCCTCGTACCAATCGGTTGGCTGGGTCAGTGCCGAAAAATCCGGCCGGATCCGCAGGCGGATGGAAGCCCGCTTCCCAGAGGCGAATGCCGCCTGCCGAACGAGGTCCAGCTCGGCGGCGCTATCGAGCGTGATGCGTGCGCCGGCCCGGACTGCGGCGTCGATCAGCGCCGCGTCCTTGATCGAGCCGTTGACCGAGATCCGCTCGGGTGGCACCCCGCCTTCGAGCGCCGCATGGAGCTCGCCGGCACCGAAGCTGTCGCAGCCCAGGCCCTCCTGGCTGAGGATCCAGCGGGTCGCCAGCGCAAAATTCGCTTTGATGGAGGCGAGCACCAGGACCGGTCCGTCCCACCGCTGTTCGAACTCGCGGCGGTAGCGGCGCGCGTTGCGCCGGAGCTGGTCCTCGGACATGACATGGATGGGCGTGCCGAAGCGACGCGCGAGCGCGTCTGCGTCACATTCCTCAATGAACAGCCGTCCATCGCGAATCGACAGGCACTCATCGAGGCGCGTCTGCACCGCCATCGGCCACCTCCTGAAACTTGAGCAGACGCCCACGCCGGAGCGTCCGGTGTGGGCAAATGCTATCGGGTCGTACGCGATGTACGTCGGCGATCAGTAGTTGGATGGATCGTCGAGGCTCACCAGATCGTAGGGATTCGAGCGATCCGGGAACAAGTAGGCGAGCTCGTCGGTCGCGTCGCCAGAGTCGGTTGGGTCGTCCGGATCATAGGGGTTGGGTTCGGGAATCATCGTGAAGACCTCCTTATGCGCCGACCGGCTCGGCCACGGGCTGGCCGTTCTCGACGGGACTGTCCGTTTTCGGGCTGAGCATCTTCATCTGGTCCATCACGACCTCGGTGGTATAGCGGCGCAAGCCGTCCTTGCCATCCCATTCGTGGCTGCGAAGCCTGCCCTCGGCGTAGATCAGCTTGCCGCGCGTCAGAAATTCCTGGCAGATCGATGCCAGCCGGTCGAACGCCACCAGCGAGTGATACTGGACATCCTCCTGCCGGTTGCCATCGTCGTCCTTCGAGTAGCTGTTGGTTGCCAGCCGCAACTTGGCAATCGTCAGGCCTTTCGGACTCGTCACGATCTCGGGATCACGGGTTAAGCGACCGACGAGGATCACGCGGTTCACCATTTCATCTCTCCCTTCTACAAGCCCCCACCCTGCCCTCCCCCAGAGGGGGCGGGTTTGTTTGCGCCTCCCCGAGAGGGGGGAGGGTGATTCTCTTGCGCTAGCGACCACCTCCTCTTGACTCGAGGAGTGGGAGGGGATCGACCGGAACGCCGGCGATGCGCACCTCGAAATGCAGGTGCGGTCCGGTACTGTTGCCGGTCGATCCCATCAGCGCGATCGCCTGTCCCGCGGCAACTATGTCGCCCGGTTGAACCAGCGGCCAGTCGAGATGCGCGTACAGCGTGCTGAGCTGTGGGTCGCGCACCACCACGATGTAGAGGCCGTACCCACCGCGCTCCCGGTGCATCGTCACCAGCCCGCCGGTCGCGGCATGGATCGGGGTATCGAGCGGGGCCGCCAGGTCGATGCCGCTGTGGAAGTGCCCGCCGGCGCATGCCGCCGACCAGGGCTCGATCACAACAGTCGTACACCCGAACGGCTGGGTCAGGGTGGCGTGGTCCACGGGCATGAGCAGTGAGCGCACGTGCGCCTGCTGCGCCTGCACGACCACGCCGGCCATCAGCAGCGGAACGGCGACGAGCGCCCCACCGATCGCGAGCAGGGGCCGGCGCCAGGACCAGGCCAGGGCGGCGACACGAGTCGTGGTCAGCACCACTACGCCCTGGACGCCCGGGTGGTGGTACCGATCGCGCCTTTGACAACCTTCTTGGCCAGCCCCTCGCCCAGGTGCTGCGCCTTGCTCTCGAGGTGCGAGGAGGCGTTCATCAGCCCCGGGACTTTGATCATGAGATAGAGCACGGCGACCCCATAGAGCGCCTCAAGCGGGCGCCCCCCAACCTGGTCGGCAAAGAGGCTGGCGAAGCGCAGCACCAGCACCTGTCCAAACTGCATGAAGACAGTGAGCAGGAAGAGGCGCAGCCACGACTGTGCGTAGCGCTTTGTCTCGGGCAGGATCATGCAGATCGAAGCCAGTGGCGCCACGGCCAGCAGCACCGCCAGCAGGGCGAAGCGCACCACATAGGTGAAGGCGACGATGACCAGCATGACGACGATGGCGAGCCGGATCGCGATCTCGAAAAGCGGGAGGCCAAAGCCGTTGTTCAACGGGAACGTCCAGGGCAGCCGCGGGGCGCCACCCGGGAGTGGTTGCGTCCAGACTGCGTGGACCATCGCATTGTTCAGGTCGATCGCCATCTGGCCGAAGAGGAGCGCGAAGTGGCCCATCAGCAGCGCCGCCATCGCCCGCGGCAGGATGACCTTCAGCGTGTAGTGAGCGCGGAAACTGCGCTCCCAGAGGCTGCGCAAGAAGGCCCAGGTGAAGACCAGCAGCAGTAAAAGGTCGGCCATCGCCAGCGTCAGGTGGAACATCGCCTGCAGCGCCGGCTCCTCGCTCAGCGGTCGTGGCGTCAAGGCGGAAAGGTCGTGAGTACTGAGCAAGTAGGTCTCGACCCCGCCGGCGATCGAGTCGCGCACGTCGCTGATCAGGTTGTTGAAGAAGCCGGTGAGCAGCCCGGAAAAGACCTCTAGCACCGCTCACCATCAGGACCGCAACCTTCAACCCGGCTAGTGATTGACCGAATCCACGAGCACGCGCACCAGCAGCCCAGCCATCTCGACGCCGATGGTGCCGAAGACGATCCGGCCTATCCAGCGCTTCGCCTCCATCACGCTGCGCGGCTCGATAGCGATCATCTTCCAGATAAAGGCGCACACGAAGGCCAGGGCTCCAATGCTGCCGGTCAACCCCTGCGCATACCCGGTCCAAACCTCGAGGACATGCTTGAGCTGGTCCATCAGCGCTTCGTTCCCAACTGCTCGTGGATGCGCGCCTCGACATAGGACTCGATGGCGGCGGTCAGTCGCTGCAGGATGCCCCACTGGTCGACCATGAGGTTGCGGTCTTCGCGGCCGAACTTTTGAAAGAGCTCGGGCCCGAGCCCCGGCTTAGCGGATGTCGGCGCCGTGGCCGCGGGTGGCCGCGCCGGCGTCGCCAGCGTCGGGATGACCGGCGGTCCGAGGCTCGGCAGTATCAGCGGCGGCGGACGAAAGGCGGTGCGATGCGGCTGGATCGCCAGATGGATGCCGAGGCCGGTGAAGGCGGCGAGCACGGTGACCTCGCCACCGATGAGGGCGAGTTTCCAGGATGGGCGCATGGAGGACTCCTCGAGAGGGTGGTCGGGCGGCAACGCTGCCCATCCTTACACAATTCCGTGTATTTGTCAAGACGAGTATCGAGGAATTTAGCGGCTTCGGAGTGCCTCCTCCAGGGCTTGTGGGAGCCCGCCGAACTCGAACCGATACCCGGCGGCCTTGGCCTTTTCCGGCACCGCTTTTCTGCCGTCGAGAAGTAACTCGGACATCGCACCGAGTGCCACTCGAAGCAGCGGAGCCGGGGCAGGAAACCACGTCGGACGATGCAGGATCCGGCCGATCTCTTTCGCCACCTCAACCTGCCGGCGGACATCCGTAGCGACCGCGTTGACCGCTCCACTCAGTTGCTCGTTTTCGAGCCCGAATCGATAGAGTCCCACGATGTCGTCGATGTGAATCCAGGTGAACCACTGACGGCCGCTCCCGAGCGGACCGCCGACGAATAACCGAACGGGAAGCGTTAGAAGGTTGAACGCGGGCGCATCCCGACCGAAGACCATTGACGTTCGCATACGAACGACGCGTAGACCAAGTGGCTCCGCCTTTTGGGCGGCGTTTTCCCATTGCAGGCTGAGCCGGGCGAGAAAAGAATCACCAGGCTGACTGTCCTCGGTGACGACCTCGTCGCCGCGGTCCCCGTAGTAGTCGATGCCCGAAGCACTGATGAGCACCGACGGGCGACCTTCGGCGGGCAGGCGCTCGAGCGCCTGCACCAGGGCGGCGGTCGCGGACAGACGGCTGGAAAGCATCTCTGCCATCCGGCGGCGTGTCCATGGCCAGCTGCCGATCGTGGCGCCGGCGAGGTTAACGATGCCCTGCGCACCTGCAAGCTCCTTCACCCAGCCGCCGTCCCCAGAGCGCGCATCCCAGGTTAGATAGCGAACGCCGCTTGGCGGACTCTCCGATTTTGGTTGCCGGCTCAATACGATCACGTCGTGCCCGGCCTTGACAAGGCTGACGGAAAGCCGACGGCCGATATAGCCCGATCCGCCCGCGATCAGAACTTTCATCCTCTAACTATCCTCCCTCTTGCGCGTCAGGGGTTGAAGCTGCGGGTTCGCCGTTCGGTGCGAGCCTGCGTGAGGCTCTGCATCGCCTGCGCGAGGAGCGTGGCGCGGTCGTCCTTGCCGTGCTCGCTGGCCGCAACCCCCGTATCGATGGCGATCCGGACGATGTCGCCATTGGGCGTCGCCGCGTAGGGGTGCTCCTCGAGCGCGGGTCGCAGGCGATCCGACTGCCGCACGGCGACTGCCCGGTCGGCTTCGGGAATCACGAGGCAGAATTGGCCGTCGCGGATGCGCGCCAGCGTGTTCACGCGCCGCGTCTTCGCGCGGACGACGGCGACAAATTCACGCAGGATACGGCCCAGACCGGCCTCGCCGTATTTGCCGCGAAGCACTTCGAACGCCTCGATCTCGAAGGTCACGACGGCCAGGTCGTTGTTGTATCGCGACGCCCGGCTGATCTCCTTGTCGAGCAAGTCGTCGAGGTAGCGACTGCTGTAGGCGCCGGATTGGAGGTCGAGGAGCGCGACCTGCTCCGCTTGCATCAGCTTGCGGCCCATCACCAGCGCGTACAGGCCCTCGGCGACAAAGCTCTCCATCGCGGCCAGCGGTTCCTCGAGGTCGTCGCGGGCACGGTCGAAACCCACCACGATGGCGCCGAAGGTCGCACCGGCCTTCTGGTCGGGGATCGGCACGCCGACGACGCTGCCCACTTTGACGCTGTCGTCGGTGAGGTAGCGTGACCAGGCGCTTTTGGAAATGTCAGGCACGGTCACGGTGCGATCCGCATGCTTGACCCATTCCGCGATGCCTTCGACCAGGCGGCGCTTCGCCTCCACCAGCTGGTCGGGGGACGTCTGGTCGTACGCCGATGCCAGGTCGGAGCCGCTGTCGTCGATCATGAGCACGAGGGCATAGTCGGCGCGCGTCAGGTAGAGCGCCGCGTCGACGACATGCTGGGTCAGCATCTGCGCATTCGACTCGGCGATCTCGGCCTGCAGGCGGCGCAGGGCGTGACCGACGCGTTCCTTCGCCTGCATTTCAGCCAGCAGGTTCAGCCCCACCGAAACCAGCTCGCCGGCGCCGAGGAGGTTCTCGGCGTCGTGTTCCTGGACGGCGTCGGCCGCCTGGATCAAGTCGTCGGGAAAGATCTTGAGACGGAAGGCGAGCTCGGCAAATTCTTCGACCGAATTGGGACCGTGCCGGACCGCCGGGCCGACGACGGCCCCGATCTGGACCTCCTTTTCATTACGCACCGGGGCGATGAAATGTCCGACCCCGGACTTACAGACCCCGATGGTTTCCTCCCCGCGCTTGAGGAAATCGGGATCGTTGTAGAGCGGGCAAGCCTTGCGTTCCTGCAGCAGGCGGCAGTAGCGTGGGTAGTCCTCAACCGCCGTCAGCGGGTGCGCGTCGAGGTCGAACACCTGCAGTCGGAGCCCGGTCGACGCCGCAAAGCGATCCACCATCCGGGCGAACTCCGGACTGCTGACCAGGGCGCCAAGCTCCCCCTCCTGCGGTTCTACCTCCATCAATGCTCTCCGGCCTTTGAAGGCATGGCTCGACCTTCAAGGCAACAACGCTGTAACAGCGGAAAACCTGTCGCGCAGCCCGCGTCCTCGCCTGAGTTCGGACTGTATTCAGGCCCGACCCTCGCCAGGCGGCTCATCCTAGGCTCGATTTTGGCGCTTCATCGGTACACTGGGCACGGTGCTGTCCACCCGCCTCCTGACCAAGCGCTATGGCAGCCTCACGGCCGTGGAGGACCTCGACCTGGAGGTGGGCGCCGGGGAACTGTTCGGCTTCCTCGGCCCCAACGGGGCCGGCAAGACCACCACCATCAAGATGCTCGTCGGGCTGCTGCGGCCGACGAGCGGGAATGCCCGGGTGGCCGGCATCGACATCGCGGCCGAGCCGGAGAAAGCCAAAGCGCTGATCGGCTACGTGCCGGACGCCGCCACCCTCTACGACAAGCTGAGCGCCCGGGAGTTCCTCGAATTCTCCGGCGATCTCTACCATGTCGAGCGGCGTCTTCGCGATCGCCGCATCACGGCGCTGCTGAAGTTATTCGATCTCCATGAGCGGGGCGATGACTTCCTGTCGGGCTATTCGCGCGGCATGCGACAAAAGGTCTCGCTGGCGGCAGCGCTGCTGCACGACCCGCAGGTCTTGTTCCTCGATGAGCCGACCGTCGGGCTCGATCCCCAGAGCGCCCGCCAGATGAAAGACATCCTGCAGGACTTCTGCCGGGAGGGGAAGACGGTCTTTTTTTCCACCCACATTCTGGAAATCGCCGAGCGAATGTGTACCCGGCTGGCCATCATCAATCACGGCCGGCTGGTGGCGATGGGAACCCTGCAAGACCTGCGCCACATGGTCGGCCAGGACGGGCAGTCGCTAGAGCAGATCTTCCTCGAATTGACGGGCAGCCGCGAGGACGACGTCAGCGCGGTGTTGCGTGGCCTCGAAGGCTAGACCCGGCGCGGGCGCGCTGGAAGGTCTGGCGCTCGGCCTGCTGCTCTGGCGCGTCCAGCTGCAGATGTTCATCAACCAGACGATTCGGAGTCGCAATGCCGGGCGGATCGCGGGCACCATTGCCGGCGCGGCCGTGATCCTGCTCGCTTGGTCGTGGGAGGGGTTCATCACCTGGCTGGGCGTGCAGGCTTCGCACCGCGTGCCGGTGCGGATCGACACGGTCCACCTGCTGAGCCTGGCGTTCCTCGCCTATACCGGCGTCCTGGTTTTCAGCAGCCTGATCTTCAGCCTGAACGCGCTGCTGCTCAACCCCGACCTGGATCTCCTGCTGGCTGCGCCGCGCTCGGTGGAGAGCGTGCTCGCCAGCCGGATGGTGGTGCAGCTGCTCCGCCTCTTCCTGCTGAGCCTGCTGTTCACGGCACCGGCTCTGGTGCTGCTCGGGTTCGCGAATCAGAACCCCCTGATTCCGCTCGCCTTCGCCATGCTCTTCCTGCTCTACCCGGTGTTCGTGGTAGTGATCATCTCCCTGATGAGCCTGCTGCTGGTTCGCATCATTCCCGTGGGACGGGGCCGCGAGGTTCTAACCCTGTTTGGTGTCGCGCTCGCCATCGGCATCAACCTGGCCAACTTTCTGTTCAATCCCGCCCTCCGCGATCCCTCGTTCGCCCGCCACCCCGGGGTGGCGCCGTCATTGCCGGACGTCCCTCTGGCCAGCTCAGCGTGGCTCCCATCGGGCTGGGCGGGGCGCAGCGCGGCGGCCGTCCTCAGTGGCGACTGGGCGACCGCCGGCCAGTGGATGTTGCTGCTCCTGGCGGCCTCGGCTGCGATCTTCGCCGCCGGCAGCGTACTGAACGGCCGCCTCTACATGGCTGGATGGATCCAGGCGGTCCCACCTCGCCGGCGCCATGCCACCCCCAGAGTCCGCCGCTTAAAGGGAGCGCTGCCATGGCTGAGCCCGGTGTTGGCCGCGGTCGTGATCAAGGACTGGCGGATGCGCACCCGCGATCTGGCCCAGCTGGTCCGCTTCCTCATGCCCGTCGTCTTCCTCTTCATCATCTTCGGCCTGCGCTTTCCTCGCGTGCTGGGAGCAGTGCGTAGCCTCGGCGATGGACCGCCAGCCGCCATGATCGGCCTGATCCCGGCGTGGATCCTGTTGTTCTCCCTGAGCATCTCCCTCGGCCTATCGGCGGTCAGCCTGGAGGGCAAAAGCATCTGGGTCTACGCGGCCTCGCCCAACAGCACCCTGCGCTTCTTGCAGGCGAAGTGCTGGTCGACCGCCCTGCCGACCGCGTCGCTGGTGGCGCTGGCTGCCCTCGCCGCAGAAATCATCATCCGGCCGGGATGGCTGTGGGCGGTCACGGCCGTGGTGCTCGCGGTCGCCGAGGCGGCCGCGGTCACCACCCTTATGGTCGGGATCGGCGCCGTGTTTGCTCGCTTCGACTGGACTGACGCACGACGGATGATGCACCCGGTCGGCCTTTTCATCGGCATGGGACTGTTCTCCATCGTCAGCGCCGCCAGCGCCCTGCTCCTGGTAATTTCGATCGCGCTGGCCGCGGTGACGAGGTTCCCGCTTTTCACGACATGGCTGGCCGCGATGACCATCGCGGTGGGCGGCGCGGTCGCAATTGCGGCGCTGGGGATCCTCTTCGGGAACGAGCGCCTGCGCGGGCTAGAGGTCGGCTGACTCCTCGGCAACCGGGACGGGCTCCGGCTCTTCCCTCAGCGGCGCCCCGATCCGGTGATGATGCCGGCAGCGCGCCTGGTACGTCGCCGCGCCGCCGATTACGACGAGCGGGCCGTCCGCCGGCGCGGGGACGCCATCCAGCAGGCGCTGCGTGCGACTCGCTTGATGCGATCCACAGCCGGGGTACTGGCAGGAGGCCTGCAGCTTGGTGAGCCGGTCGGCGTAGGCGGCAAGTAGCGGCATCGGTCCGAAGGAACGGGCCAGGAAGTCGAGGTCGAGCCCGGCGACGATCACGTGGCGGCCGCGGTTGGCCAGCTCCTCCGCCAGCACCACGATTTCGGGCCCGAAAAACTGCGCCTCGTCGATGCCAATCACCCGCGTGTCATCGAGCACCTGCGCGGCCAGCGCCGCCACGTCGGGGACCGCAATCGCCGGGAAACGGATCTCGCGATGCGAAGCCACCGCTGCGATCGCATAGCGGTCGTCGAGCGCGGGCTTGAACGCCTGGATGGAGGAGCCGGCGTAGCGTGCCTGGTCGAGCCGGCGAATCAACTCCTGCGTTTTGCCGCTGAACATGCAGCCGCTGATCAGGTCCAGGCTGCCCGAGGGCTCATCGAACCAGATTTCCTGGAAGGCCTGCGCCCGCGGCTCGGCGGTGTGGTGGCGTCGGCACACCGGGAGAAAGCGCTCGGGCGTGCCGTTGACCGCAAAGAATCGCTGCGTTCGGCTGGCCAGGTTGCGGCAGCCGGGCTGCGCGCAGACGCCATCGTCGAGCTTGAGCGCGACGTCGGCGGCGCACATCAACTCGGGCATCGGCCCGGCGGGCCGCCCGGTGTAATCGAGCTCCCAACCGGCAACCACGACATCGACCCGGTGGATGGTGGCCATGTCGTTCAGCACGTCGACCAGGCGGTCATCGTAGAGTTGCGCGTCGTCGACCGTGGCCAGCTTGGTGGCCGGGTCGAGCTGATCCATCAATTGGTTGGCATCTGATGGAGCAGCGAGCCGCTGCATCCGGCGACCTTGCCGTTGTGCGCGCTCGGCTTCGGCCTCGAGCTTCTTGGTCTTGCCCGAGTGCGTCGGACCGCAGTAGACCGTAAGACTGCCGAGGCGCTGGTGCTCGCGATCCTCGCGATACCGTTCGTTGATCATGGCCTCAATCCCGGCGAAACTCGACCTTGGCCTGCTCGACCAGTCCGGGGTCGGCAAGGAGATCCGCGCCCGTCATGGCCAGCGCCTTCGCCGCGTCGACCATTGCTTGATAGCCGCGCGGGGAGCCCGCGGCTTCCAGAAAGGCCTGCGAGTGACCCGGCACCTCGGCCGGTGCAATGCCAATCGTGGGGTGAAGCGCGGGGACGACGTGGCTCACGTTGCCCATATCCGTGGACCCAGCCCCTGCCCAGGGCACACCCTCGACGGGGTCCACGCCAACGTGGCGGAGATTCTCCTCGAAGAGCTTGGCGAGCACGCCATTGTTGCGGAGGTCCACATACGGCTCTTCATCGAACGTCAGCCGCACTTCGCAGCCGGTCGCAAGTGCCGCAGCCTGGAAAATGTTTTTGACCTTCTGCACCAGCTCCTGCATGTAGGCGTCGTCCCGCGCGCGGACCAGGAATTCGCCGCTGGTCCGCTCAGGAATGATGTTGGGGGCGGTGCCCCCCTCCTTGAGAAAGCCATGTAGGCGCGCCCCCTCCTTCACCTGCTGACGCAGCAGGCTGATCCCGTTGTAGGCGAGGACGAAGGCATCGAGCGCGTTTATACCCTTCTCCGGATCCCCCGACGCATGCGCGGCCCGGCCGATGAACGCGAAATGCATGTGGGTGACCGCCAGTGCCCAATGGAGCACCTGGGTGCGCGTGTCCGGATGGAACATCATCGCGGCGTCGACTTCCTGGAAGATGCCGGCACGGATCAGACGAATCTTTCCGCCGCCACCTTCCTCGGCCGGGGTGCCGATGACGAGCACGCGTCCTGGCAGCCGGTCGAGCGCATCGGCCAGCGCGATCCCCGCACCCGCGGAGGCAGTGGCGATCAGGTTGTGGCCGCAGCCGTGGCCCAAGCCACGGAGCGCGTCGTACTCGGACAAAAAGGCGATCGTTGGGCCGGTCCCGTGCCGCCGGCTGGCAACGAAGGCCGTCGGGGTGTTAGCGACGCCGAGCTCGACGCTGAAGCCATGTTTCTTGAGCAGCTCGGCCAGCCAGGCGACCGCCTTGTGCTCTTCGTACCCGATCTCCGGATTGGCGTGGATGTCACGGCCTATCCGTTCCAATTCTGGTCGCAGGACGTCGATCCGGGTGCTGATTTCATCCTTCAGCTGGCTGATGGGCGCCTGAGCTACTGACACGCTGGCCAATAATTGTATGGCGATGGCAGAGCCCTCGAACCTCGAACAGGCGCCGGACGACGAGCTCGCCCGACGAGTTCGCGAAATCATGGCCGAGATGACGCCCCTGGAGGAAGCGCTGGGCCGTTTGCGAGCCCAGATCCAGCAGGTGGTCAGCGAGCAGAAGAAACGCGAACGCTCGCAGCACCTGAAGGCCCGGATGCAGGTCCGAACGACCGTCGCCCAGGGTCAGATGCCGACGTTACAGCAGGTCGCGGAGAGCTCCAACGACCTGGTTCCCCCCGATGCGTCACTGGCCGGCTTGCGATTCTTCCGCGACAGTGGCACTGAGATCGGACTCGGCTACGCGACCGGACGCGAGCCGACGGTCTGGATGACGAACGGCTCCAGCACCGCGGCGGTGAAGACCATCGCGGAGATCCGCTGGCGCTTCCTCGAGGGCTGGGATTTCGGGACGGCGGCGCATCCCGGCGTGCGGATCCACATCCCGAACAGCCGCACAGAAAAGATTCTGGGGCCGTCCGAAGTCTTTGTTCGCTTATGAGATCGCGCATGACCAAGTCCACCCGGGCGATATATAGGAGATGGCGCTCGTTGCTCGAATCACGGGGATAATCGCGGCCATCATCTGGTTTATCGGCGCACCCCTTTTTGCCCTGGCGGGCGTGCCATTTCCGTCGGACGCGCAATACCTCGTCGAAGGCACCATCGCTGTCCTCCTAGGACTCGCTTTGATACCCGTGACGCAGACGATCGGAGGCCCGATCAAATCACGCAAGAAAACCTTCGTCCGATTGAGCGGGCTGGCAGTGTGCGTCGCGCTGTTCGGCTCAGGCGTCATGTCGATCTTGGCGGTCCAGGGTCGGTTTGGCCAAAGTGTTGGCAGAGAGATCGTGGATACCGCGGTCGTTGTCGTCGTAGCCCTTTTTGTTTGGGTCACCGCCGCATCGATCTTTCTACGGGGGCCGTCCACAATCGACCGGTGGCAATTCTGGCTTGGAGTGCTCACAGGGGTCTCGTGTGTCATGCCCGTCATCGGGTCCATCCTGATGTTTTATTTCGCTCAAGGGTTTGTCTTTACCAATGCAACCGTGCTTCCGCTTTTCCTCGTCGACCTCCTCCTCTGGATATCGCTGCCGGCATGGCTGACGGTCGTCGTCGTTGGCTTGCCCAAGACGGCAGCAGCCTAGGAAAGGGCGACTGGTCGGCCGAGTCGGGCAGCAACGGGCGGGCTACCCGGTCGGTGCACACGGACGGCAGGCTCATAGTCGAGCGGACCGCCGTCCAATTGAACTCGCGCATGTTGGACGGTTAGCTGGAAGCGCAGGTGGCGATGGTCGTCGGCCAGTTCCATCTCCGTCACACCCTCGGTGCCCGGGTAGACATCGAAGCTGAGCGGGTCCCAGCTGCGTTCGTTCGCGTACTGGAGGTCCGGACCCATCGGGATGACGGAGCCGGCGCGCACGAGCAGGGGAAGTGTTTCCAGCTCGGCGTCGTACGTGATCCAGCGCGCGCCATCGAATCGCTGATCGGTCCAGAAGTCGTACCAGCCGCCGGCCGGCAGGTAGATGTCGCGCCGGCCGCGCGGCTCGAACATTGGGGCAACTAAAAGATCGGGGCCGAGGAGATATTCGTTGTCGATATGCCACGTCGTCCGATCCGACGGATGGTCGTAGACCAGTGGTCGTGCCAGCGGCACGGCCTCCGGCGCGCGACGCGCCGCCGCATATAAGTAAGGAAGGAGACGGTAGCGGAGCTGCGCGTAACGGCGGAAGATCGAAAGCGCGGGCTCCCCATACGCCCAGGGCTCGCGGGGGGCCGTGTGCCCGTGGGCCCGAGCGTGCGAGAAGAGCAGACCCATCTGTGACCAGCGCACGTAGAGCTCCGGACTCGGAGGGTCGGTGCCGATTGGAATCCCAAAGAAGCCGCCCATATCGAAACTGGCGAAAGCCGCGCCCGACAAGATCCAGCTCAGCGCACCGCGGAGGCTGGCCGCCATGTCGTCAAAGGTGCAGCCTGGATCACCACCCCAGTGAACCGGGTATCGCTGCGACCCGGCATACCCGGAGCGGCCCCAGATCAGGCCATAACCGTGGACGTCCTGCGTCGTTTCGAAAACCGCCCGCTGGTAAAGCAGGGGATACAGGTTGTGTAGCTGCTCGGCGGGCGTGCCGTCGTACGGCACCGCATCATCGGGCATGTCTTCGGCGAAGTCAGTCTTGATCACGGCCACCCCCATCTCGAGCAGCTTGCGGTTCTTCCCTTTGAACCACTCCACGGCACCGGGGTTAGTGAAATCGACGGCCGCGCTGGGTTTGGCAAAGCCGTGGACGAGGGCGAGGCCCCCACCCTGCCCTCCCCCAGAGGGGGAGGGTGAAACGGGCTTGGTCTTCATCAAAAAGCCCCTCCGCTCGCCCTCCGCACACATCTCGGAGTCGAGCGGAACGTAGGGGCTTTCCCACAACGACAACTTGAAGCCGAGCGCTTTGAGCTCGGCGATCATCCCCTTGGGATCCGGGAAGGCCGACTCGTCCCATTCGAGATCGCCATGGTGCCCTTCGTGGTAGCGCATCCAGTAGGGGTCGATATGGATCACATCGCACGGGACTTTTTCCTCTCGCATCCGGCGGGCGACCTCCATCACCTCGGCGCGGTTGCGATAGCCCCAGCGGCTGATCCAGAACCCGAATGACCAGTCGGGTGGGACCCCGGGCGCGCCGGTCAATTGGTGGTAGGAGCGCATGATCGAGGCAATGCCATCGCCCACGATCAGGTAGGCACGCAAGTGATTGGCCCGGGCGGTGGCCTGCCAGGCCGCCACTGACGCCTGGCCGAGGTCGTAGTGCAGGGGCTCGGTCATGTCGAAGAAGACGCCGTAGCCCTCCGAGCTGAGCAAGAACGGGACGTTCTTATATGCGCGGTCACTGCGGACGCCGAAGGCATCGACCGTCCAAGACGCAAACGCCTGGCCGCGACGATCGAGGGCTCCGAAATGCTCGCCGAGGCCAAAGAGTGCCTCGGCCGGCTTGAGCCTAGCGGTCAACCAGCGCAATCCACGGGCATGACCGGTCGGAAAGTGGTGGTAGCCACCGCGAATGTCACGATCGTTTGGCTCGTCGGTTAAGCGGACCGTGCCCGTCGCGTCCTTGAGACGTAACCGGAAGGGCGCACGATCGACCTCGAGGGTCAACCCCGAGGTGGAGATCGACCATCCCTCGCCGTTTTCCACCATCTTCCAATCGGCGGCCGACGGCGCATCGTCGACCAGCAGGCGGGAGGGCCTGGTGGCCCCGGCTCCGAAATGAAGCCGAACGATGTTTGGGGCGACCGGTCGAACCTCGATCTGGATCCCTCCGCCGCGGTCGTCCTCGGCCGCTAGCTCGAGCCCCTTGCCTCGCGCGCGCACGCTGCTGACAGACACGATCGAGCGAGGGTCTCGAGGGACAAAGTCGCTCGCCGGGCGCGCAGGTCGGGCCGCTACCAGCCGCGCTTGATCCACTCGTCCAGGTGCGGCCGCTCCCGGCCGATGGTGGTGGGCTTGCCATGGCCCGGAAGTACCTGGGTCTCGTCCGCTAGGGTGAAGAGCTTGCCGCGGATGCTATCGATGATGGTGGGAAAGCTCGCGTAAGGATTGGCGGTATTCCCCGGCCCGCCGGGAAAGAGCGTGTCGCCCGAGAACAGCTGCTCACCGCCGAGGAAACAGACGCTGCCCGGGGTATGGCCAGGCGTGTGGATCGCGACGAGTTCGTACTCGCCAAAGCGAAAATGCTCACCGTCTTGGACGCGGTGATCGGCCTTGATCGGCATCATCGACTCGTCCGCATCGTGACAGGTGAACTGCGCGTGGGTCTGTTCGCGCACCGGCTGCAGGGCCTGGACGTGATCGGCGTGTCCATGCGTCGTGAGGATGTGACTGACGCGCAGCCCTTCCAGCTCCTTGATGATGCGCGGCGCGTCGTTGGCGGCGTCGATCAGGAGCGCCTCCTTGCTTTTCGGATCACTCAGCACGTAGACATTGTTGTCGTAGGGGCCAACGGAGAAGCTCGTGAGCCGGTACACGGGCTGAGTCTACCGGCCCCCACCGTGCCCTCCCCCGCGAGCGGGGGAGGGAAATCCGACAATGAGTGCGATGGCCCAGGAACGGCGAATCGGCATGCACGTGCGCACCGGACGTGGCCTCGACCAGGCCGCGGACATGATCAAAGCGCTCCAGCTGCAGGCTGTGCAGATTTTCACCGGGAACCCGAGCGCCTGGCGTTCGGCGCCGGTCGATCCGAAGGCCACCGAGCTCTTCAAGTCCGCGCTCGAGGAAATGAATGTGCGCCCGGCAATGGCACACGCGATGTACCTGATCAACCTGGCCTCGCCCAATCCGAACTTTCAAAAGAAGTCGCGCGAGGCGCTGAAGGCGGAATTAGAACGCGCCGAGGGGTACGGCTTGCAATTCGTCGTGACCCACGTTGGCAGCCACATGGGCGACGGCGCCCAGGCCGGCATCGATCGCGTGGTTTCCCAGCTGGACCAGGTGCTGAGCACCGCCGGTGGCTCGGCCACGTGCTTGCTCGAAACCTCGGCCGGCGGCGGCGCCTATGTCGGCGCCAAGTTCGAGGACCTGGCGCAGATCCTCGCCCGGTTGCCGCAGCATGCGGCCCGGCTGGGCGTCTGCCTCGACACCGCGCATGCCTACGCCTCTGGCTACGACGTGGCCGGTGCGGCCGGTATGACCACGACCCTGGAGCAGCTCACCGCCGTCGTTCCCGCTGAGCGGATCCGCGCCTGCCACTGCAACGACACAACCGTGACCCTGGGCGGGAAGGCGGACCGGCACGTCAACATCGGCCAGGGCAACGTGGGGCTCGAAGGCTTCAAGGCATTGCTCCATTTCGATCCGCTGGCCCACTGCGCCTTCGTGCTCGAGACGCCTGGCGAGGAGATGCTGGAAGGGCTCGAGAACCTGAACGCCCTGCGGGCGCTGCGATGAGCGCGCCGATCGAGGCAGTCCTGTTGGACTATGGCCACACCCTGATCTATTTCGATGAGCGGCCGCACTCCGCGCTACTCGGCGCGTACGAAAACGTCAACAGGCTGCTGGCGGACACCCTGGAGCACGAGGTTCCGGGGGCGCAGGTCATGATCGAGAAGGTTTCGCAACGAGTCGACGCGGAGATCCAGCGCGACTATGCCGCTGGCCGGGAGGAGGAAGTCGAGATCGCCGCCATTTACGACGCTGCCCTACGCGACATCGGGCTGGAACTCGATCCTGCGCTGATCGAACGAGTCATGGAACTCGAACAGGAGGGGTGGCTGAACAGCGTGCATGTCGGCCACGACGTGGTTTCTACCCTGGAGGAGCTCCGGCGCCGGGGCCTCCGCCTCGGCATCGTCTCGAACGCGGCCTACCTGCCCCGCCTGATGAAGACGCAGCTGGCCGCGCTCGGCCTGGCGAAGTATTTCACCGGCGTGACCTTCTCTTCCGAGATCGGGGTGCGCAAACCACACGCCGCGATCTACCAGGACGCGCTCGCCAAGGTCGGCGTCGAGCCCTCGAGGACCTTGTTCGTCGGCGATCGGGTCCGCGAGGACGTGCAGGGGCCGAAGTCGTTGGGCATGCGCGCGGTCCTGACCCGCGAATTTCGGCAGGAGGACGACCCGGGCGTCGCGGACTTTGTCATCAAGCGGTTCGGCGAGTTACCCACCGTCCTCAACCGTCTGGCGGCCGGGACGCAAGGGGCCGATACCTATAATGAGTTGACGTCTCGCGAGTAGCGTCGCGGATGGGTTCTGGAGGTAGGTGGGGCGGTGGACTTCCGCGAGTATCTGAAGCGCAAGTGTCGTGAGCAGAACATTTCTCTGCACCGGCTCGCGGTTCGCTGCGACCTGAACCAGATCTACTTCTACCAGGCGGTCAACAAGAACAAGGAAAACCCGCCGCCCTGGGTGCTCCGCCGGGCGGCCCCGCACCTTGGTGTCACGTACGTGGAGTTGTTGATCGCGGCCGGCCACCTGACCGAGGACGACCTGCGCGAATACACCAAAAACCCGCCCGCGCCGACCTCCAAAGAGGGGGAGCGGGCCCGGGAGAAAGTCTCGGTCTAAGCCGCGGTCGTACCGCCACCCGCCACGAAGCTCGAGAAGTGGTAGGTGACGGACCAGGTGAATTGCGTGGTGCTCATGTCGATCTTCATCTGGTGCATGTAGCGGTCGCTGGCGGAGATCCAAACCTCGACCTGGATGCCGGCGTTGGTCAAGGCCGCTTCATCGGCGGGCGTCACGCCGCTCGACGGATCTGCCTTGAGTTGCTCGACGTACTTGCCGGGATCGACCGTCAGGGAGAAGTGATGGACGTCGATGTTGTCCATGGTGATGTCGCCCAGATCATCCGAGGCGCGGAAGGCGTGGGCGAACTCCAGGTTCGCAATCGGATCCATACCGGGTGCGATCTGGCCTTTCGAGTTGCCGGTGACGTCCTTCCAGGCCGGGCCCTGCGAGGGGATCTGGATGTATTCGTGGCCGTTCTCGATCCGCTCATTGACCGCTACGATCACGTAGCCATCGCTGGACGGGACCTCCATCTGGAGGCTGAGGTTCTCTTTGTGCGGATAGATCAAGTCACCTGAGCCGGTGATTTTGACGCCGGCCAGGCCGTTGAGGACCAGGTTGCCGGCCAGCGAGAGGTGGACACTCTTCAAGCCCTGCATGGCGTCAGCGCTTTTGCTGATGACGGGACCGGCATCGAGGGTCGGCGCCGGGGCAGGCTCCTGGCCCGGGAGCACCGAGTTGATGGCGCCACTCTTCCACACCAGGAGGCAGGAAACGATGGCGACCCCAATCGTGATGAGCCGTGCCATCGAGCACGCAACGATGCGTCCCACCCATCCTTGCAGGGAAAAGCGCGGCCCGCCGGAAGGAGGGGTTGGCGATGGATCCGAAGAGGGGGACGGGAATCAGATACGCCGGCGGGCCTAGCCAGCTCGCGGATCATAGCAGCGCCATTCCGCCGCGACACGGCATATACCCGCTTGTCACGCGGCTGTTACATGCTGGCAAGATAGTCGCGTGCAGCGCGTAGTCATGCATGTCGACCTCGATGCCTTCTACGCCTCGGTCGAGCAGCTGCGCCGCCCGGAGCTGCGCGGCAAGCCGGTCATCGTGGGCGGGGCCGGGACACCAGGTGAGCGGGGCGTGGTGGCGGCGGCCTCCTACGAAGCCCGGCCCTTCGGGGTGCGCTCGGCGATGCCGCTCAGCCGGGCCCGACGCCTTTGCCCGAGCGCGATCTTCGTGCCCTGTGACTTCCGCGCCTACCGCGAAGCCTCCAAGTCGGTCTTTGCCATCCTTGATCGCTACTCCCCGATCATCGAGCCGATCGCGCTCGACGAGGCCTACCTGGACCTCACCGGGCAGGAAGCGCTGATGGGGCCACCCGCTGTGGTCGCCCCCCGGCTCCGCGACGAGGTCAAGTCGCGCAGCGGGCTCGACCTCAGCATTGGCGTGGCGACTTGCAAGTTGGTCGCTAAGGTCGCCTCCGAGTTGCGCAAGCCGAGGGGCCTGGTCGTGGTCCGGCCCGGCGACGAGGCTGCCTTCCTCGCCCCTCTGCCGCTTTCCAGGCTACCCGGCTGCGGGCCGGCCACCGCGGTCAAGCTGGAGCGCGTCGGGGTTCGCACCATCGGCGACCTCGCGGCCCTACCCGACCCGTTGCTCGGTGAGCTCTTCGGACAGTACGGGCGCGCGCTTGGCAGCCACGCCCGGGGCATCGATTCGAGTCCGGTGATGCCGCCGGGCGATCCGAAGAGCATCTCGCGGGAGATCACCTTCGACCGTGATGTGAGCGACGCCGGCAAGGTGCGGGAAACGGCACTCGGCCTCTTGCAGGACGTGGGTCATAGTCTCCGGGCGCACGGACTGTCGGCGCGCACGGTTGTGCTCAAGATTCGCTACCAGCCCTTCGATACCCAGTCGCGGCAGGCAACCCTCCCCTCCCCGACGGACCGGGACGACCAACTGGCCGGGGCGCTGCGTCAGCTGCTCGAGACCCAGGTCGCTCCCGGCCGTCCGGTGCGACTGATCGGCGCCGGCGTGAGCAACCTCGAAGCGTGTGCCACACAGCTCAGCCTGCTGGAGAATCGGTCACCGCGGCTGGCGATGCTCGACGCGCAACTCGACGAGCTGCGCGGACGTTTCGGCGATCACGTCATCAGCCGGGGCACTGCCGCGCCATCACATCAGAAGGACGTCCGACGTGATGACCTCGACGCCCTTCGCGGAGACCACGCATGAAGGCCGCCAAGCCCAGCAGCGCGAAGCTGACCCACGTCGGACCCAGCGGCGAAGCCCGCATGGTGGACATTTCCGGAAAACCCGTCACCAACCGCGAAGCACGCGCGCGGGGTTCGGTGAAAATGAGCCCGGCGGCGCTCGACGCCATTGTGCGCGGCAACCTGCCGAAGGGCGAGGTGATCGGCACCGCGCGCATTGCCGGCATCCAGGCGGCGAAACGAACCAGCGAGTTGATCCCCATGTGCCATCCGCTGGCGTTGACCATGGTCGACGTGCTGTGCCGGCCCGATACGGCGCTGCCCGGCATCCGCATCGAGTCGGTGGTCCGCTGCGAGGCCCGCACCGGCGCCGAGATGGAGGCGCTGACGGCGGTGGCCGTTGCGGCCCTGACGATCATCGACATGGCGAAAAGCGTCGACCGCTGGATGACAATCGAGGGAATCGAGCTGGTGGCGAAGCGCGGGGGGAAGAGTGGCGACCTGCGTCGCCCTGATTAGCTCCCGGACTTGATCGCTTTCATCGCCGCGTCGTAAACCTTTTGCATCGGACCGAACGTCTTCGTTTCGTAATCGGCCGGGAGGGTCTCGTTGGGGCTCGACATCGCCTTTAGCGCGGCGTTAGTCGCATCGGTGAATTTCTTGATGCCCGCCGGATCCTTGGCCTGGATCGATTGGATCAGGCTCTCGGTATTGGTCAGGACATCATTGAAGCTGCTCACCTGTTTTGCGATTTGCGGTGCCAGCCCAGGCGCGCCAGACAGCGACATGGCCAGCTCGATTTTCTGCTGGGCATCGGGATAGGGCGCCCCGGCCCCCACCAGGTCGTGCTTGGCCAACGCTGCGCTCATCTGCGCGTAGTCGATCAGCGAATCGAGATAGGGCTGGATCACCTTGGCCTCGTTGACCGCCGCGGTCATCGCCTTGTCGGCCTGCTTGAGCCCGGTGAGCGCGGCGGCAAGGCGCTGGCGTTCGCTGGTGATCTGGGCGCTCTTGGTGGGCGCGCCCCACCTGAGGATGGACAGGCTCTGGTCAGCACCGTTGACCGTCGCCTCGTCGGATTGCACCAGGGTGAGGCCATCGTTGAAGGAGGTCGCCAGCTTGGCGAACTGGGTCTTGAGCGCGGCTGGATCGCTCGAGCTGTTCGACGACCCGATCAGCTGGGCAAACACGGCGTCCACCTTGGCCTGGTGCGAGGCGGCCGTCGTCAGCGATTTGTTGGCGGCCGAGATCTGGCTGGTGGCGACCGCCGGCATGACACCGAAAAGGAGCACCAGCAACACCACCAGGCCGACGCCGACGGTGACGACCTGGCGCTGGTAACGCAGCATCTGGGGTGGCAGGGCAAATGGCAGCGTTAGGGTCTGACCGAAGAGGCGAACCGTCGTGCCGGGGGCCGGGGGGCGCCCCTGGGCCGGGCCGTAACCGGGGTACTGCTGGCCGTAACCAGGCTGCTGAGGGTACCCCGGGTTCTGCCCATATCCCGGCGGGGCATAGGAGGGGTACTGGCCCGGCTGACCTGGCTGGCCGGGTTGGCCGGGATAGCCGCCTTGCTGGCTCGGATACTGCGGCTGCTGCGGGTAGCCCTGCTGGGGATAATTCGGCTGGCCGTAGGGCTGGCCTTGCTGGCCCGGAGCGTAGCCGGGCGGTGCGTAGCCCGCCTGCGGCGGGGGGAGCTGGTTGCGGCAATTGGCGCAGGTCTGGGCGCCCGGCTGGTTCCAGGTTATGCCGCAGTAGGGACACGGAGCCGATTGGTAAGCCTGCATGGTGGCGCCGCCGCGCTACCCATGCAACTGGACGGCCGCGGGAACCTTTCGACGCTAGCGGAGGAGATCGCCGAGCTCTTCGGCGTTACGGACGGCGTAATCCGAGTAGCAGTTGTTGAAGATCGCGTGCACCTTGGTGGCGCCCTTCGCCATCTCCTGGAGCTTGGGCGCCCAGGTCGTCAGCTCGCTCGGCTGGTAGAGGTAGCGAAACTTTTCCGCGGTGCTGATGCCTTTCTTCTCCCAGTTCTCCGCGTTGTGGCCATGAAAACGGATCATGCCGAGCGGCGCGGTGGTGGCGACCACCGGCGGCACGCTGGAGGCGAAGCCCTGCGGCTCGTCGACCACAACGTAGGTGTAGTGGTGGTCCTTGAGAAACTCGATGACGCGCTCGCGCCGAGACTCCTTCATCCACAGCGATTGGCGAAACTCGATTGCGATGCCGAAGTCCGGCAACCATTCCCGCAGGTCTTCCATGAACCGATACGCCGACGGCGATGGAAGGAACCACTTGGGGAATTGGAAGACGATCGCGCCCAGCTTGCCCGCATCGTGAAGCGGTTGCAGCCCCTCGCGGAAGCGATCCCAAACGGCTTCTTTCTCTTTCGGTCCGAGGTCTTTGAAGTAGAGGTTGGCCTTCGAATCGGACGCCTTTTCGCGAAGATCTTTGGGGAGGCGTGCGACCGGAGTTGGATGCTGCGTCAGCAGCGCGTAGGCCTTGGCGTTGAAGGTGAAGTCCTTTGGCGTGCGCGCGACCCAGAGCTCCGCGGTCTTTGCATTGGGGATCGCGTAGAAGGTGCTGTCGACCTCGACCACCGGGAACTTCGACGCGTAGTAGCGGAGTCGCTCCTCCGCCGTCGTCGCGTCCGGGGGATACCAACCGCTCTTGATGAGGGTCGGCTCCGTCCACGAGGAAATGCCAACCTTGATGCGCCCCATCAGCTGGGGCGGTGCGCGGCGGGAGCATCGCTGACCTCTCCGCGCAGCGTGCGCAGGCCGTGCGGCAGCGCTTCCATCACGGCCTCGAGGCTGTCGACCACTCCGCGAGGGCTGCCAGGAAGCGCCAGCACCAGCGTCCGTCCGATGACGCCGGCCAGCGAGCGCGACAGCATCGCGTGCGGTGTTTTGCGCAGACCCGCGGCACGCATGGCTTCGGCAATGCCCGGCACCGGGTAGTCGAGCAACGGCTCGACGGCCTGCGGCGTGACGTCGCGCGGGCCAAGGCCGGTGCCCCCCGTCAGGACGATGAGGTCGGGATCGGTAACACGGAGCCACTCCCGGATCTGACGCTGGATATCGGGCAGCTCATCGCTGACGATGGCTCGCCCGACGACATCCGCGGGGATGCGGGCAAGCGCCTCGCTGATCTTTTCGCCACTCTCATCGATGCGTTCACCGCGCGCCCCTTTGGTGCTCACGGTCAGGACACAGGCGCGGAAGCCCACCTATGAAGTCTAGAAGCCCCCACCCTGCCCTCCCCCGCGAGCGGGGAAGGGTAAGGCGTATCAGCCCTCGGCGCGGTAGGCGGCGTGCGCGGCGATGGTGCGGCAGAAATCCGTGACGGCGCCGCCGACCTCCATCAGGTCGTGATAGCCGAAGGGGACGCAGTGGTCGAACGGCGGAAAGCGAACCACCGCCGAGGCCGGCGGCATATCGGCGTCGTAGAGGGCCAGGACCGGCCGTCCCCGGCCGAGCAGCCAGCCGGCTTCGAAGCCGACGCCCGTGCTGCGCCCCGTCATTTCCATGCAACCGGCATCGGCCTCGAGCAACTCGCGGTGCATCATCTCGGCGATCAGCTCAGGCCGGTCGAAGCCGGGCCGGTAATCGGGATCGGCCACCCGCTCGGCGAGGATGCCGGCCCCGTACTCCCGGAGCGCCCGGTGGGCGAGCTGGATGGCCTCGAGGCTCCGCGGACCCAGTTCGCCGCTGACCGCCCTGCCCAGGTAGACCTTCACGGCAGCACTTTGGGGGCAGGGTTAGGCTTGGGCCGCCAGAGCCCGACCATCAACATCACCATACCGAGCACTGGGTCGAAGGGCAGGACGATGCCCCCGAGTAGCGCAGCGAGCCAGCGCGGCCGAAAGCGCCGCATGGGCGGATTATCCGCTATCGCCGGGCGGTCTGCTTGTCTCGCTGGAGGTTACCGCCTCACTCGGCTCGTCTTCGACGTCCAGGCCGCCGTCGTCATCGTGGTGCTGCTCGTCCGTGTCCGGGTCGCCTTTCTTTCGCCGGGCGGGTCGTTCGGCCGATAACGAGCGCACGTCGAGGCCCTGGCGAAGCAGATGAATGCTCTCAAGCAATGAGAGGCGCTCCACCAGCCAGCCGACCCGGTAATGCACGGCAAACCAGGTCTCATTGGCCGGTGGATGGCGGTGGCGGCGCCGCCAGCGACCGACTGCTTCTTTAAAGGTCGGGGCAAAACCGCCGTCTCCGCCTCCGCGGCGATCGGCCCCCGCATTCGCCGGCACGGACGGATTCTAGTTCCGATCGGCGCTGTAGCTCTGGCTCGCCACCAGTGGCGATAATGACCGGAGTGCGGCTGACCGAGATCATGGCGCTCGCCAACGGCCTCGCCGGCTGTGCCGAGACCCCGCCCGATTCCGAGGTGTACCTGGACGGTGAGGTGCGCCGCGTCTACGTCGGGATCGACATCGACGTGGCCGATTTGCTGCTGGCTCGGACGCTGGGCGTCGACGGGGTTATCGCGCACCACCCAGTCGGTTCACACGCCCGGCTCGGCTTGCCAGCGGTGATCGAACGCCACGTGGCCCAGATGCAGGCGGAGGGCATCCCGGTCAATGTCGCTCACGAATTGATGGTCGCTCGGAAGCAACCGATCGCGCGGGCGCTGCATATGACCAACTACGATCGCGTCGTCGATGCCGCGCGGCGGCTCCAGATGCCTTTGATGAACGTCCACCTGGCCGCCGACATCATCGGACGTAAGTTTTTCACCGACTTCGTCGGGAGGGTTGTCGACGGCCAGGCGACGACTGCCGGCGGCCTGATCGACGAGCTCAAGACCATCCCGGAGATGGAGGCTTCCCTGGTCCGGCCTGAGCTCTGGCTGGGGAGGGCCGAAAACCCGGTGGGACGCTGGATCGTCCAAATAGCCGCCGGAACCAGTGGCGGCGCGGCCATCTATCGTACGTATTATGAGTACGGCATCAGTACCATTCTGGCGATGCACATCGATGACCGGGACCTGCGCGAACTGGAGCAGCTACAACGGCCCGGGGCAAACCTGGTGATCACCGGCCACATGCCGAGCGACTCGATCGGGATGAACCGGGTGATCGCGGCCCTGGAACAGCGCGGACTCGAAGTTATCGCCGGCTCCGGAGTTATAAGGGTTTAGACCACCATCGAGGAGGACCGCTTGGACGCATCACCTCGCGCATACGGCAATGAAGCGGAGCGTCGCTATCACCTCCGACGGCTCGATGACCTGTTGGAGGCGTTGGAGCGGCTGAACCTCGCCGAAGCTAAGGCCCTCCCGGTGGCCGTCAAGGAGCGCATCGAGAAAGAAGGCATCGCAGTCGAAGAAGACACCAACTTCAGCAAGCTGATCGAGCTGGTCTGGGCTCAGCAGGAGAAATACTTGATCGACCTCAAGGCGGACCGCCGCAAAGGCTCGCGTCGGGTGGCTGATGGTGTCGTCGCCTCGCATCGCGTGCTCGACGCCTTTATTCTTGGCCGGCTCAACCTCGCCGGCAAGCGGCGCCGCCGCAATACGGGCTAGAAGAAAACTCAGGCCGCTTTGTAGCGGCTTAGCTCTTGTTCGAGCTGCTGGATGCGAAAGAGCAGCTGATTGATATAGCGCTCGCGGCCCATCAAGCGAGTGTTCATCGAGGCGGTCGCCTGAAGTTGTTCTTTGACACGGTCCCAGCGTCGGACGTTCTGGATCGCGACCGAGGCCTGCTCGGCAAAGGCCTTCAGCTGTTCGAGGTCACCCGCCGGAATGGGATCCAGGTTGTCGCGATAAACGTTCAGCACGCCACTCACTTCGTCGGAGACCTCGACCTCTGAGCGGCTCAACAGGGCGCCGTCGTCGGTCGCATCCTGCTCGCGTAACGACCCGCACAGTACCGAGGCGATCATCGAGAGACCGGCCTTCTCGACGGGCTCGACCATGTTCGGCGGCAGCATCTCCCGCATCGGCGAGACCCACGGCTTGCCGGTTCGCATCACGTCACCGGCCGCAGGCGCACCCCAGGCGATCCGTTGGCTGATGATGACCTCCGCTACACCTTGCGAGCCGGCGACTTCCAGCTCCAGGGTCTTCGGATTGCGCAGTGCCAGCAACGCGGCCGTGCCGCCGATGAGTTCCTTGGCGCTGGAGAGCACGAACTCGACGAGCTGTTTGCTGTCATTCGCCACGGAGAGCTCCCGGGCCTTTCGGACCAGGGTCGTGAGGCGGTCTTCTCGCTGCTTGAGCAGGTCGACCAGTCGCGCGTTGATCAAGGCGTTGGACGCGTCGGTCGCGACCCGCGCCAGGTTGCGCAGGTCGTGCTCGGTGAACGGATCACTCGCCGCACGGGCCAGCGTGAGTACACCCAGGCCTTCTTTGTCGGCGAGCAGGGGCACGGCAATGAAAGACCGAGGCTGATGCTTCGGGTCGGAGGCTTTGAACCGTGCGTCGGACCGGCTGTCGCGGACCAGCACCGGTTCGCGATGTGACAGCGCCCAGCCGGCGATGCCCTCGCCCACTTTGAAGCGTGACATCTCGCTGATCGCGATCGGACTGTTGCGCGCCGCCTCGACCTTGAGCTCTTCCTGCAGATGATCGACGAGCGCGAGCGTCCCACGCTCGAAGCGCACCAGCTCGGACGCGGCATCGAGGACGCCGTCGAGGACGCTGCGCCATTCGACGGAAGACGACAAGCGCTGCGCCGCCTTTATGGTGGCCTGAGAGCTTTTCAACGCCTGCTCGGCCTCGGCCAGTTGGGAACGCGCGACATCCCAGCGCGCTGAAAGAGCGTCGAACTCCAGTTGAACCCGATGGTGCGCGGCCTGATTCTCGAGCGCCCGCTCGAGGTCGGCGCGAAGCCCGTCGCTGGCGCGCTTGACGGCCTCGATCTCGGTCCGCAGCTCGTTGGAGCGCGTCTCGACGGTTTCCTGCTCCACTTTGAGGCCAGCAACCTCGGCGTCACGGGCCGCAATCGTCGCGTGGGCGCTGGCGAGTTCGCCGGCAAGCCGATCGCGTTCGGTGTTCGCCGTGGCCCGGCTCCGGGTGATATCCGACAGGCGGGCGTTCAGGTCCTGGCGCTCGCGATCGAGGGCCTCATAGGCGGTTTGGAGCGTGGCGTGCTTCTCGGCGACCTGCTCGAGCTCCTGGACCCGGCGGGCATGTTGCTCTGCGACCTTCCGCTGTTCGGCGATTTCACCCTCGAGTGCGGTCGCCCGCCCCCGATGCCGACCGAGTTCCTGCTCGGTCTGTTCGAGGAGCTTCTGGTTCCGTTCGAGCACCCGGCCCTGCTGCCGGTGGGCCTTGAGCAACTCGGCGAGATCCAGCCGCAACCGGGCCTGGGTGGTGCCGGCCTCATCCAGCTGGGCCTCCAGGGAGCGCCCTGAGGGCTCGGCGTCGGCGGACCGCCTGGTGGGCGGCGGCGATGATGCCGGGGCGCTCGGCGGGGTGACGCGTGGAGCCGGCGTTTTGGCTGCCGGTGACGGCGCTGGGGCCGCCGGCTTATCGGCCGGCTTCTGCCGTCGCGAAAAAGACCACTTTGACATCCGTCACTCCGCCGTGGCGCGTAGCGCCGCGTCGCCGGCGGCTGCCGACTGCCCCTCGATTACCTGGAGGCCGCTCTTGCCGAAGACCTCGATCGGGAAGTCCTCACCGTTGGCCTTCAGTCGCGGCAGCAACTTGGGCACCACGCCGGTCCAGCGGAAAGCGCCGAGGACGTTGCCCTCTTCGTCGATACCCGTCTGGTCGAAGACGCAGATGTCCTGTAGCTGGATGACGTTGGCGGATATTCCGGTGATCTCTGAGATATGGGTGACGACGCGACGGCCGTCGCGCAGACGGGCCTGCTGCACGAACAACGTAATGCCGCCGACGATCTGCTCGCGGATCGCCTGGAAGGGCAGGTCAGACCCGCCCATGATGACCATGGTCTCGATCCGGTTGAGGGCGTCCTTTGGGCTGTTGGCGTGGACCGTGGTCATGCTGCCGTCGTGGCCGGTGTTCATCGCCTGGAGCATGTCCAGGGTTTCAGCGGCGCGGCATTCACCTACGACGATCCGGTCCGGGCGCATGCGCAGGGCGTTGACGACCAGGTCGCGGATCGCAACCGCGCCGCGGCCTTCGACGTTGGCGCTGCGCGCCTCCAGGGTGACCAGGTTGCGCTGCCTCAGCTGCAGCTCCGCCGTATCCTCGACCGTGACCACACGCTCCGTGTCGGGGATGAAGTTTGAAAGCACATTCAGGGTCGTTGTCTTGCCGGAGCCGGTGCCGCCGCTGACGACCATCGAGATTCGCGACCGCACGCAGGCGCGGATGAAGTCCGCCATCTCTTTGTTGAGCGTCCCGAAGTTGACGAGATCCGAGACCTTGTATGGGACGCGCGAGAACTTTCGGATCGTGATGCTCGAGCCCTGCACGGCCAGCGGCGGGATCACGATGTTGACGCGCGAGCCGTCGGGAAGGCGGGCGTCGACCATGGGCGATGACTCGTCGACCCGGCGACCGATGCGCGCGACGATCCGATCGATGACCCGGCGAAGCTGCCGCTCGTCCTCGAAGACCAGCTCGGACTGCCCGAGGCGGCCGCGGCGCTCGGCGAAGATGGTCTTCGGTCCGTTGACCATGATTTCGCTGACCTCCGGGTCTTCCAACAGGGACTCCAGCGGGCCCAGACCCAGGGTGTCGTGCATGATCAGCTCGGCAAGCTCTTCCCGGTCGTGCTTGGTGAGCTTGAGGTTGGTTTCCTGGCAGTACTCGTCGACCAGCTCGCCGATGCGGCGCTGCACCATGTCGGCGCTCGCGGTATCCGAGTTGCCGCCGAGCGCGCTGATCAGGCGGTCGTGAACGGCCTTCTTGATGCGATCGATATTGGGGACGCGGGCGGCGATGTTTTGGGGCTTGACCGAAAGGCTGGACAAGCTCGGCGGCGCCCCCGGTTCCCCACCCTGGGGCTTCTCGGGAAGCTTGCCTTTGTTGAGCTTGTCAACGAGCAGCATGCGGTCCTCCTGGATTGATCAACACAGCCGTAGCCACGCATCGGGAGCGTAGCCTGCGCCGGCCCCCCGGCTTATCTGCCACTCAGCCCAGCTTTGGGCCGAACGGCGGATACCCGGCGCAAGCGGCTCCGTAAGGGAAACGTGAGTTCGCGGCGATTCCGGCATAAACCAACCGGGCGGTGGCTCAGGAGGCTAACTGGCCTTGCGTTCTGGGAAGCCGTCATCGAGGAGGCCATGCTGGGTCGCCCAGACGGCAGCCTGGGCGCGCGAGCTCAGATTCAGCTTGCTGAGAATGTTCGAGATATGGTGCTTGACCGTCTTGTCGGACAGAAACAGGTCGGCGGCGATCTGCTTGTTGGTCTTACCTTGGGCGGCCAGCCGCAAGACGCGCTTTTCCTGGTCGGAAAGCGCCGCACGTACGACTTCGTCGGAGCTGGCGGCCATCTTCCGGATACGTTCCAGGACCTTGCGGGTGACTTCGGGGTCGAGCAGCGAGCGGCCGTCGGCCACCGAGATGACGGCGTCGATCAGGGCCGACTTATTGATCTCTTTGAGTAAGTAGCCAGAGGCGCCAGCCATGATCGACTCGTAGACAGCATCTTCGTCGGCGAATGACGTCAGCATGATGACTTTGCTGCCCAGGTTGCGTCCCAGGATCTCACGGCAGGCGTCGATGCCGCTGCCGCCAGGCATCCGAACGTCGAGCAGCACCACGTCGGGGCGGAGCAGGGCAGCCTGGTAAACGGCGTCCTGGGGCGAGGCGGCCTCGCCCACCACCCGGATGCGCGGATCGGACTCGAGGATGGTGCGAAGCCCAAGCCGGATCATCTCGTGATCGTCGGCGATCAGCAGGCGAACGGTCCCGGTGGTCATCGGCGGTATGGAAACACCGCCTCCAGGCGGGTGCCGGCGCCGGGCGCGCTTTCCAGCGTCAGCGTGGCGCCGAGCTCGTGCACGCGCTCCTCGATGTTGGGTAGCCCCCGACCACGTTCGATCCCGGGCGCCGGCCGAGCGTCGACGTCGAAGCCCTTGCCGTCGTCTTCGATCACGAGCGTGGCCGACTTATCGCCGAAGTTCAGCGATAAGTTCGCGTGGGTGGCTTCTGCGTGCTTGTAGACGTTGGCGAGGGTCTCCTGGATGATCCGAAATAGCGCGATCGAAATCTCCGGCGAGAGATCTTCGCTGGGAGATGCCCCGATTTCAACTTGGACCGGGATGCCGGTGGCCTCCTGAAAGTGCGTGCACAGGTCGGCCACCCACTGACCGATTTCTTTTTCTTTCATGATGATCGGGCGCAGCTGGTAGATGAAGGTCCGCATCTCAGATAGGACGTGATTCAGCTGCTGGATCGAGCCACTCAGTACCGGCGGCACGGCATCCGGCTGGCTGACCGCCAGGTCGCGCGCATGCTCGAGCTGGAGCCCCAGCGCATAGACGTACTGGACGAGCCCATCGTGCATGTCGCGGGCGATCCGGTTGCGCTCGGTTACAACGGCCATCTCGTTCTGCTGGTCCTGGACGCGGGCTTGCAGCCGGAGCCGCTCCATCCCCAACGCCACCTGGCGCCCGATCTCGTCGAGGAGCTCGAGCTCGGCGGGCGTCAGCCGCTCGGCATCGGCGAAGCCGACGAGCAACGCGGCCGTCATCTGCCCCTGCCAGCGAACCGGGACGGCGGCGACCGCCTGCGCCTCGCTGTGCGACCAGAAAGCGTCGTCGAGCAATGACGGCCGAGTGGTGCGCAACAGCACGAGCGGCCGAACCGACTCCGCGAGTCCGGCCATCAACGGCAGCGCGCCAACGGGCTGGCTGCGAAGCGACTCGAGACCAAAGGCCGGCGGATCCGAGGCATCGAAGGCCGCCTCGATGATCTCGCCTTCCTCGTCGGGAAGGATGACGGCGGCGGCAGTTGCACGCATGGCGAAGGCCACCTGTTTAACGGCCCGCTGCAGCAATTCCGGCGTGGTCACGGCCTCGCTGCCCGCCTGGGCGGTGGCGAGCAGCGCCTCCGCCCGGCGTCGGGAGGCACGCTCGGTTGCGAACAGCCGCGCATGATCGATGGCCACGGCCGCCTGCGTGGCGATGGCCTCGACCAGTTTCTGGTGCTCCGGGCCGAATGGCTCGCGGGCGGCCCGAACCAGCACCAGCGCCCCCAGCAGGTTCTCCTGGGCGCGCAGCGGGGCGGCCAGTACCGTTTTGGACCGGCGCTCCGCACCGGTCACCTTGTAGCGGGCGTCTTTGGACGAATCCTGGATCAGGGCGGTGGCGCCGTGGCGCACCACCCACCCGACCACGCCCTCGCCCACTTTGAAGCTCTTGACTTCTTTGAGCGCGACTGGCACCCCGAGGGCCGCCTTGACGTGGAGCTCGGTGCGCGAGTCGTCGAGCAGAAAGATCGTCGCGGCATCGAAGGCGACCAACGCGTTCATGCGCTCGAGGACGTCTTTCAATGTGCGATCGAGATCCAGTGAGCTGCTCAGCGCGGCGCTGACCTGCGTCAGCAGGCGGTACGATGGCGCCGGCGTCGGACTCCCGCCGGAAATCACCTTGAGCCGGCTCGCGTCCAGCTTGCGCGCCCGCTCGGTCATGCGAGTGCGACGTATCGCAGCCCGCTTTCCAGCGGAGCCACGTCATGAGATCGTCACGAGTTCGACCCTTACGACTCTCTAAGAAGCGCCGGATAGACTGACCCCGTGAGGCGGCGGGGCGGCGCGATCCTTCTTCTTGCTGTCTTGCTGGCCGCATGCGACCCGGTCGCACCCAAGGCCTCCGGGCCGAGCGCGGAATCGGCGCTCGCCCTCATGTTCCAGAACAAATATGCGGCCGCCGCCACCCAGCTGCAGGACTTGATCAAAGCGCATCCCCAGGACGCCAAGGATCACGCGGCCTACGCGCTGGTGCTCAACTACGAAACCAAGCAAACGGCCGCGCTCGACGAGGCCAAGAAAGCCCAGACCATTGCGCCGCACGACGGCTTCGTGCTCACCATCCTGACCCGGGTCGAGGACTGGAACGACGACATCCAGTCGGCGGCGCGGGACGGGGCCGCGGCCGTCAAGGCGGCACCCGAATCGACGCTCGCCCACGCGTTCTATGCCGAAGCCCTTGCGGACGTCGGCCAGTACGCCGATGCCCAGACCCAGCTGACAAAAGGCGCCGCTCTCGCAAAAAAAGGATCCGATTACGACAAGGCGGAGGTCGAGCGCAACTGGGCCAACTACTATCGCGACAAAAAAGACTACCCGCAGGCGCTGGCGCACCTGAAGCTGGCGGCAGGCGCGCAGCCGACCTGGGTCGAACGGCTGCTCGAACTGGCGCGGTTTTCGATCGCCCGCCAGGATCTGACCGGCGCGACCCAGTTCCTCCAGCGGGCCGCGACCCTGTCACCGGACGACGCGGGGCTGCGCGAGCAACTGGGCGAGGTCGCGCTTTTCGCCCAGGACTACGACGTCGCCAAGAGCGCGTACCAGGCGGCGCTGCAACTGCAGCCGCGCAGCGCTCTCGACCTCAAGCTGCTGGGCGACATCGCGGTCGCCCGGGACAAGGATCCGACTACCGCCATCAAGGATGAGCGCGCCGCGATCGCGGCGCAACCGACCGACCAGGAGGCGGGCGCATTCCTCGTCTCCGTGCTTCGCTACCTGAACAAGGACGAGGCCGCCGCCGTAGCGGCGGCCAAGGGGACGGTGGCCCCCAGCGGAGTCGGCGCAGCACCTGCCGCGACCTTCGTCGATCTCGACCAGGCGGCAATCGACCGACAAGCGCTCGCGCTGGCGACCGTGAACCGCTACCGGCGGCTGGCCGGGTTAGGTCCGGTTAGCAGCTCGACCATCATCCACCAGTCGGCACTCGCACACAGCTTCTATACGTTCTTCAATGGCGCGCTCGCCAGCATCCGCGACCTCGGCATTCACAAAGAAGACGCGACAGGCCAGGGCTATGTCGGCGACAACGTGCTGACGCGGGCGCAGCACTTCGGCTACCCGCAGCGGTCGATGGCGGAGGTCATCACACACCGGGCTGACCCCGCGGCCGCGGTGAGCGACTGGATCGACTCCGTGTATCACCGGTTTCCGATCCTTCGTGCTGACCTGCTGGAGCTCGGCTACGGCGACGCCTACCTTGGGCCGATGACGGTCCAGGTGATGGACTTGTCCTATCGCGAGACGACCACCGGGCGCGTCATCCTCTATCCCGCCGATAGCCAGGTCAACGTGCCGACCGCCTTCAACGGCAACGAAATTCCGGATCCCGCACCCAACGCCGCCTACCCGATCGGCTACCCGGTCAGCGCCACCTTCGACCGCAACGCGAAGGTGACGATCACAGCCTTTCACCTGCGCGATCCCTCAGGCACCGAGCTGCCGGGCATCTCACTGCAACCGACCAGCGAAACTGAGAATTCGTTTGCGTTCCTCGCCAACACGCCATTGCAACCGGGCACCACCTATAGCGCCGAATTGACATACACCATCAATGGGATCGCGGGTCGAAAGCTGTGGCACTTTTCGACGACAGCGGGTCCGGCCCCAACCCCGCAATCCCAGACGGCTTCTCAACTGACGCCCTAGCTGGATCTATCCGTCTTAGGCTCACCGCCAGCTGATAAAGAAGGGCTGACTCCAGCCCTTTGCGCCGTTTCCCCCGATCGCCTCGACGCGGACGTAGCCTTCGTTACCGCTGACCTGATACGACCCGGCGCTGGCGTTCACGGCTTTCAGGAGTTGACCGCCGCGGCCGATGAAGCGCAAGGTCGTGCCGGTCGATGCGTCGGCCGTGAGCGTCGTCCCCGAGACCTTCAATCGAGTGAACTCGGCGCCGGTGGACGCGATGAACGCGCCCTGCCGAAGCGAGCTCAGCAGGGAGTCCACGTCTTGTGCCGGCGCGAGCACGTCGATCCAGGCGCGACCGAGCGCGGGGTCCTGCAAGCTCGTCGCGTCATCAGCGGCGAAGCCATAGACACGATTGCCGGCCGACAACAGCCGGTCCCACATCGCGGTCGCGTCCGCCTGACCGGGACTGCTGTCCGCCACCCTCGCGTCATAGATCTCGAGGCCGAACAGGCCGCGGACCCCCAGCACCGTCGCGAGATTCTGCGGTCTCGCCGCGGAGCCGGGCGCCGCCAAGACGGGCAAGCCGCCGTCATGCGCGATCCAATCGATGGTGCCCTGGAGGTCACCGGCAGGCTGCCAGTGGTCTACGCCGACCGCGAGCACTTCGGCAAAGGGATAGGTCGCGTCAACGGTTGGGACCCCGGGGTGGGCCCGATCGCCGTACTCCGACACCCATGTATAGGTGTTCACGTCGCTGATCCCGACGAAGGCATAGCCGTGCGCCGCGTACCAGGCGCCAATCGCTGACGGCAGGTCCTTTCCAACGCCTCTAACGGAGGCGACGTGCAGATTGCCCTTGTACCAGTTGCCGCCAGCCGCATAGGGGTCGACGACGACGAGGCGTTTCGCTGTGACCGTCGACGGCTTCCCGGCCGATAGCCCGAGGTGGTGGCCGAGGACGGCCGAGCCCGCGACCGCCAGGATCACGAGCGCGATCAGCCCGGGGTGCAAACGCTGACCCCAAGCGCGGCCAGTTCCTGACGGATCCTCCTGGCCAGGCTTACGGCGCCGGGGGTGTCGCCATGCACGCACAGGGTTCCAAACGATACGGCAATCCAGCTACCGTCGCTCGCCCGGACTTCACTATCAGTGACCAACGATCGGACCTGTCGGGCCACCTCCTCCGTGTCGGTGAGGACGGCACCGGGCTCGGACCGCGGCAGCAACGTGCCATTCGGCCGGTACCGCCGGTCGGCAAAGGCTTCTGCCGTAAAGGGATGGCGTATTGATCGCGCCGCCTGCTCCATCGCCGATCCGGCGCGGCCTACGAACGGTAGGGCCGGATCGAACGCACGGATGGCCGCAACGATCGCGGCCGCTAATGCTCCGTCCGTTTCGGCCTGGTTGTAGAGCGCGCCGTGCGGCTTCACGTGGTGCAGCGTGGCCCCTTCGGCGCGGGCGATCGCACCGAGCGCGCTGAGTTGGGTTAAAAGGAGCTCCCGGATTTCCTCGCTCGTCAGGTGTTGCGGACGGCGACCGAAACCCTCACGGTCGTTGAAGCCTGGGTGGGCACCGACCGCAACGCCGTTTCGCACCGCCATCGCCACCGTGGTCCGCATTGTCTGTTGGTCGCCCGCGTGAAATCCACAGGCGACGTTGGCAGACGTGACAAGCGGAAGCAGCGCCTCGTCGGTTTCAGGGTCCCCTTCGCCGACGTCAGCGTTCAGATCGAGCGGTCGCACCCGCGGAGACCTTCTCAGGCCTTCGATAGGTCGAAGGATGCCGCCTGGTCTTCTGACGAATCCTTGCCGGCCTCGAAAATGCTCCACCGGAGCACGAGAGATCCCGCAATCGTGCAAACTGCCGCGACGGTCGACAACGATCGCAGGGTGCGGCCGTGATGGCGGCGCGCAACGCCATGAAGCACGAGGGGGAGGAGCGTTCCCCCGCCGACGGCGCCTAGCCAGAAGGGCGCGGCGTACCGGCCGTTCATGAGCGGACGCGCGGTCTTCCCTGACTGCACGAGGTAGCCCGCGAGGACGGCCATCTCGCCAAGCGATGCGGCCGATTCGATGGTCGCGAGCCGGTGAAGCGTTGTTTCGGGCTCGCCACCGCGGGCGGCCTGAACGGTGACGGCGGCCGATCCGCTCGACAACGCCGAAGCCATGAATAAGCCGCCCAACAGTTTGCTCTTCGCCCACAATGGAACGTTGGTCGCGCCCAGGAGCACACCGCTGTAGCCGGCGAGGGTCAGCCCCAGGAGACTGCCGGTTAGTTCGACCAGTCGCCGCGGCACGAGCCGGGCCAGCGCGCGAAGCGGACCGTGAAGCAGGCCGGTGTCGGCAGCGTGCGAGACAGCTCGGGCAAAGGCAAACGGCGTCAGGGCGGTCAACGTCCAGGCGCCGAGGTTCATCGGAGAGAGGGGCTTAAAGATTCTCAACATGTGATGAAACCGGTCCGGTCGCCCGAGATCGGCTATCAACAGGGGTGCACAAGGGACGAGTGCTGCCGCAGCAATGTAGTAGCCATCGGCAGCAATGCGTCTATCGTCGGCCGATCCAAACGTTTGCGCCAGCGAGGCGGTGATGAAGGCGCCGGCTCCGAGCCCACCGAGCCAGAAGTACGCGGGCACCTCCCATGTCCACACCGGACGGCGTACGACCGGGTAGTCGTAATAGCCCCCACCCTGCCCTCCCCCCGAGGGGGAGGGAGCTTTCTGTCCCATCATTGGCGGCCGCCGCGGAGGACTAGGGCCGCGACTATCGCGAAGCCAAACCCGACCGCGGCACTCCAGCCGTACCGTTCCGCCATCGTTTTGCGCGGCAAGCGCGGGACCTCTGGCAAGTTGTAAGTCTCCGGCTTGTCGAGCAACAAGAAGAAGGCATGCAGCGGACCCACCTCCTGTGCCTCTGTGCCTTCGGGCATTCCGTACAACCGCGCCGTCGACTCCCCGCGGGCCTTCAGCTCGCCGAGGCGCTCCCTAGCGCGCCGCTGCAGCTCCTCGACGTCGCCGAACTGGATCGACGCCGTCGGACAGGACTTGGCGCAGGCCGGTGTCATGTCATCTTTCAGCCGGTCGTAGCAGAGCGTGCACTTGTGGGCGGTCCCTACCTCGAAGGTGCTCTCCTTCGGCACGCGGTCGATGACGCCGAAGGGGCAGGCGGGCACGCAGAACCCGCAGCCGTTGCAGATGTCCTGCTGCACATAGACGGTGTCGAATTCGGTACGAACCAGCGCACCTGTCGGGCAAGCCTCCAAGCAGGCCGCGTTGGCGCAGTGCTTACAGACGTCCGACATCATCAGCCAGCGCTGCTCCTGGCGGCTGCCGTTGGCCTTTGCCTGCTCGATGAACTGCACATGCCGCCAGGTGGTGGCGCCCAGGTGCCCGGTGTTGTCATAACTGTTGCCCGTGATGGCGAATCCGTCGGCGGGCAGCTGGTTCCATTGTTTGCAGGCGACTTCGCAGGCCTTGCAGCCGATGCAGAGGCTGGTGTCCGTGAAGAAGCCCTTCGCTTTTTTCGGCGCCGGCGGCTGTTCGAGATTCATCAGCCGCTTGTAGCCGTCGATCATCGCAAGCGGCCCTTTCGAAGGTTGCAGGTGAGGGCCTTGTCTTCCTGGATGTAGACGTTCGGTTCCTCCGAGAGCGCCACCAGGTCATTCGCCATGGCGCCCGTGACCAGCCCTTTGTAGCCCCAGTGATAGGGCAGCCCGACTTCGTGAATGATCTTTCCGTTGTGACGGAAGGGGCGCATCCTCCGGGTCACCAGTGCCTTGCATTCGATCTGGTTGCGCGGTGTCGAGATCACGACCCAATCGAGATTTTCGATGCCCTTCTCGGCCGCCAGCTCGGGACTGATCTCGGCGAACATCTCGGGCATCAGCTCGCTGAGCCAGCTGTTCCAGCGCGACATCGAGCCCGAGGTGTACTGCTCGGTTACGCGGTACGTCGTCACGACATACGGGTACCGCGGGTCGCCGGGTGGACTGATGGCGTTGTCCCTGCGACGAAACCGCTTGGCCACCGGGCTGTCCTGCCGCGGGTAGAGATCATTATTGATCGGTGATTCGAGCGGTTCGTAGTGCGTCGGCAGCGGGCCGTCCTTGAGGCCACTGGGCGCAAACAGCCAGCCGCGACCATCGGCTTTGAGCGTAAAGGGATCGGAGCCGGAATGCCGGTCGATCCCCCTGCCCTGGTCTTTCGCCGGCGTGTCGGGTGCCTTTTTCCGCGCGAAGTCGGGAACGTCGAGCCCGGTCCAACTCCCGGCGCCCGCGTCCCACCAGACGTACTTCTTTCGCTCGGACCAGGGCATGCCGGCCGGGTCCGCGGAAGCGCGGTTATAGAGGATGCGCCGGTTGCCAGGCCAGGCGAAGCCCCACTCGGGGTCGACGTAGTTCCCCGGCGTGCGGTTTCGGCGACGCGCCATGTTCTGACCCGGCGCGGGGAACACCCCGGAGTAGATCCAGACGCCGCACGCTGTCGAGCCGTCATCCTTCAGCCCCTCGTAATCGGCAATCTGCTTGCGATCGGCGACGGTGTAGCCGTTGACTTCCATCAGGACCTTCTCCGCCGACGGCTCGTCCTTGATTCGATACTCCGGGTCGGGACTGTCCGGAAGGTAGTCCCAGGTCAAGCTGCGCAAACCCTCGTCCCGCGGATTGGTCGACTCACGGTAGAGATCTTTCAGCCGCCGGCCGAGGTGATAGAGGAACCAGAGGTCGGATCGGGTGTCATTGGGCGGGTCGACCGCCTTGTCGTGATACTGCAGGAGCCGCTGGGTGTTGGTAAACGTTCCTTCCTTCTCTCCGGGGCCTGCCGTTGGGAACAGGAAGACCTCGGTCTTGATGTCCGCGGGCTTCCATCCTTCGGGCGCGGCGTACCAGAAGGCTGCGGTCTCGGTCTCGTAGAGGTCAAGTGCCACCATCCAGTCGAGTTGGGTGAGCGCCTTACGCTGGAGGCCAGCATGGGGACTCCCGTTCGCGGGATTCTGCCCGAAAACGACAAAGCCTTTCACTGTGCCGTCCGCCATCGCGGCCGAGGTCGTGATGTGGGAGTGATCGCCGGTCAGCTTGGGAATCCATTGGTAGCCGTACTCGTTGGCTCTGGTCGCGGCTTCTCCGTACCACGCCTTCAGCAGCGAGACCATGAATTTCGGCAGGTTCGACCAGTAGCCGCCCCGGACATCTGACTCGCGCATGTACATGTCGAGCGTGTCATCGCCCCTGGCAACGGCCGGGTGCGGGAGGTAGCCGGGCAACAGATCGAACAGCGTGGGCACGTCGGTCGATCCCTGGATCGAGGCGTGGCCGCGCAGCGCCATGATGCCGCCTCCCGGGCGACCGATGTTGCCCAGCAGCAGCTGCAGGATGGTGGCGGCCCGAATGATCTGGGCGCCGTAGCTCTGCTGCGTCCAGCCCACCGCGTAGCAGATCGCGCTCGTCCGCTCGCGCCCGGAATTCTTCGCCAGCACTTCGGCCACTTGCAGGAAGAGCTCTTTCGGCGAGCCGCACACGCGCTCCACCATCTCCGGCGTGTAGCGCGCGTAATGACGCTTAAGGATCTGGAACACGCAGCGCGGGTGCTGCAGGGTCTCGTCACGGGTCGGCTGATTCGTCGGGCCGGCATAGGCCCAGCTGGCGTTGTTATAGCTGCTGGATGGCGCGTCGTATCCAGAGAAGAGGCCGCCGTTGTCTTCGGCATCGACGTAATCGTCGCTGACGATCGTCGACGCGTTGGTGTAAGCACGCACGTATTCATGGAACCAGCGATCGTTCGCCAGCACGTAGTTGATGAGCCCGCCGAGGAAGGCGATGTCACTGCCCGACCGGATCGGCACATAGAGATTCGCCGCGGCCGACGTACGCGTAAACCGTGGATCGACGTGGATGATGGTGGCCCCTTTCTCGCGGGCCTTCATCGGCCAGCGAAAGCCGACCGGGTGGTTCTCGGCCATGTTGCTGCCCATGATCAGGATGGCATCGGCGTTCGCGAGGTCCTGCTGGAAGGTGGTCGCCCCGCCTCGTCCGAAGCTTGTCCCCAGACCGGGGACAGTGGAGCTATGTCATATTCGCGCCTGGTTTTCGATCGAGACGATGCCCAGACCGCCGCTGAAGAGCTTCTTGATCAGGTAGTTCTCTTCGATGTCCATCGTCGCCCCGCCGAGCGTGGCGATCGCCGTCGTCTGGTTGACCAGCTTGCCCTCGGCCGTGCGCTCGACAAAGCTGGTGTCGCGCGTTTCCTTGATGAGCGTGGCGACGCGGTCCATCGCCCACTCGAGCGGCCGGTCCTCCCAATGGTCCGAGTGGGGCGCGCGGTATCGGACCGTGGTCACCCGGTTGGGGTTGACCAGATATTGATAGGTTGAGGCGCCCTTGGGGCACAGCGTGCCTTCGTTGATGGGCGAGGCCGGGTTCCCCTCGATGTCGATGATGCGCTTGTCCTTGACGTAGATCAGCTGGCTGCAACCGACTGCGCAATAGGGACAGACGGAGGCGACCGCCTTGTCTGCGCGGCGAGTGCGGGGTTCCTTTTCGATCGATTCGCGCGACACCGGCTGGGCCAACCTGCGCCTCCTGAACGTCCCCCGCCTTTCCACTCCGGGGCTCGCTATTTAGCCAGTATATGGACGCCCGGATGCCGTGCCAACCGTAACCTGGTGCCGTAGATTAGGGCGATGAAACGTGCAGTCGTCTTGGTGGTGAGCCTGATGCTGCTGGTGGGTGGCCTAACCAGCTGCGGCTACTCCAACGGCTCGGGCTCGGGCGGCACCTCGAGCAGCTCGCGGCCCGGCTACTAGGCGAACCGAGCCGCCGCCGGAGCGGCCGGCGGAGCGCCGTTGAACCTTCTAAGGGGCTTCTCAGCCCGGATTCACACCGCGGCCATAGCCTTACCAATGAACATGGATGACGCCGCGCCGACTCCGTCGCCCGCAACGAGAGCCACGCCGATCTGGCGGCGGCCGGTATCGCGTCGGGCGGTGCTGGCTACCGGCGCAGCCGGCGCCGGGGCAGCCGCGGTCGCGGTGCTCTGGAAAGGCACCGACCTGTCGCAGATCCTCAACCGGGTGCAGGATCTCACCCGCGCCAACCAGGGAGCGCTGAGCGACCCACGCGTTCGTGCCGGGCACCTGCTCCGTCGGGCCGGCTTCGGCGGGACCGCGACAGAGATCGATCGATTCGCCGCGATGACCAGCGCTGCCATGACGCAATCGGTGCTCGACTACCAGCAGACCTCGAACGCAACCCTCGACGGACAGCTCCCCACGCTTGACCTGACCTCGGCCAACGGACCAAGCGCCGGCGCGGTTCAGGCCTGGTGGCTGCAACGCATGGTGCAGACGGCGCGGCCCCTCGAGGAGAAGATGACCCTCTTCTGGCACGGCCTGCTGACCAGCGGCCTCGATAAGGCCGGACCCGCACAGCTGTACACGCAAAACGAGCTATTTCGGAAGATGGCGCTTGCCAACTTCGACGATTTGCTCAAGGCCGTTTCCAAAGACCCGGCGATGATGGTGTACCTCGACACCGAGAACAACCGCAAGGGCAAGCCCAACGAGAACTACGCCCGCGAGCTGATGGAGCTGTTCACCACCGGCATCGGACACTACACCGAGGACGATGTCCGCGAGTCCGCGCGGGCGTTCACCGGCTGGACGCTTCAGGGCGGCAAGCAGCTCCGCTACACGACGGACTCGGTGTTCGTGGCGCGCCTCCACGACAGCGGGCAGAAGACCTTCATGGGCAAGACCGGCAACTTCACCGGCGACGACATCGTGGAGATGCTGGTGCCACTGCGGGCAACTGCCGAGCGCCTCTCCACGCGATTGTTCAGCTTCTTCGCCTACGCGAACCCGGAGCCGGAGATCGTGCGTCACCTTGCCGACACCTTCCAGCAATCGCACTACAGCGTGGGGGCGGTTGTCCGCGAAATCTTTGGCATGGACGCCTTCTATTCAGCGAAGGCCTATCGCGCGCTGGTCAAAAGCCCGGCTGAACTGACGGCCCAGATCCTGCGCGCAACCGGCGCGGATACCCGGGCTTTCCAGGCGGCGGCCAATGCGATGGCACCGATGGGCCAGATGCTCTTTTATCCGCCGAACGTCGCCGGCTGGCCGGGCGGCACGTCGTGGATCAACAGCTCGACGCTGCTCAACCGGATCAACTTCACCAACGCAGCGGCCCGGCGCGCACCGGCCCCGTCAACGGCGCAGACCGCCGATCAGCTAACCGCCACCTTGATCGACGGCAACGTCACGAGCAACACGCGCGATGGCTTGCACGCCTTTGCGGCCGCCCATCCGGACGACCAGGTCGGCCTCCTGTTCATGGGGATGGCGACGCCGGAGTTTCAACTGAACTGATGGAGATGAGCACTCATGTTTAGCCGCCGCGACTTCATGAAGCAGGGCCTGCTGCCGGTGTTTGCCGGGTCGGCGGTGCCGAGCATTTTCGCCAACGGCGTGGCGGCCGCCGCCGCGGACTCGCCCCAGGCGACCCCTAACGGCCGGATCCTCGTGCTCGTTCAGCTGGCGGGCGGCAACGACGGCCTCAACACGCTGATCCCCTTCCAGGATGGGGCCTATCACGACGCCCGGCCGACGCTGCGCCAGGACACCGGCGTGCTGACACTGAACAACCAGCTCGGCCTGCATCCGAATCTCACGGGACTGAAGGCTAGCTGGGACGCGGGGCAGCTGGCGATCGTGCAGGGCGTCGGATATCCGAGCCCCAACCTCTCGCACTTCGCCTCCATGTCGATCTGGGAGACCGCGAGCGTCCAGGGCGGCATCGGCGACGGCTGGCTGGGACGCTACCTCAATTACCTCGACAAGGTCGGCGAGAGCCCGAACCATGCCCTCGAAGGCGTGAGTGCCGGTTCACTGGTGCCGCCGGAGTTGCGCTCGAAGACGCCGGTGACGGCGCTGCAGTCGTTGAACACCTTCCGCCTGCAGCCGGTCAACGAGCATGGCACCCAGGTCGACGTCGAGAACCCGCTCATGAAGTTCTACGGCGCATTCAAGACCGCGGGCCCCGCGCCATTCGGTGCTTTGCTGGATACCACACTGCAAGAAGCGCTGCAAGCGTCCCACGCCTTGCAGGCGACCGATGCGACCTACCAGGCCAAAGCCACCTATCCGGCGAAGAGCCCGATCGCGAGCTCGCTCAAGTTGGTGGCGGAAACGATCGTGTCGGGACTGGGGGTGCGCGTCGCGCACGTCACCCTGGGAGGGTTCGACAACCACGCGCGGGAGAAGCCGGTCCACGACAAGCTGCTGCTCGACCTGGACCAGGCATTGGCCGCCTTCATGCAAGACCTGGTCGGTCACGGCTACGGCGACAAAGTGCTGGTGATGACCTGGTCCGAGTTCGGACGCCGGGTCAAGGAAAATGGCAGCGCCGGGACCGACCATGGTACCGCCGCCCCCATGTTCCTGCTGGGCGCGCCGGTCAAGGGCGGCCTCTACGGCCAGCAGCCGAGCCTGGCCGACCTCGACAACGGGAACTTGAAGTTCACGACCGACTTCCGCTCGGTCTATGCCTCGGTGCTGCAGGGATACCTGAACGCACCAGCGTCGGACCTGCTGGGTGGCAACTACGAGATTCTGCCGCTGTTGAAGGCGTAGACGGCCCCCACCCTGCCCTCCCACGCGAGCGGGGGAGGGAAATGGGAATATGAAGTGTGGCGCTGGCGCCGGAATCGGTCGTCCGACTGAACCTCGGTCACCTCTGGCTGTCTGAGTATCCGCTGGAGATCCCCGTCCACGGGTTCCTGATCAAGCACCCCGGCGGCGCGGGACTGGTCGATACCGGTTACGGCATGCCGTTGGAGCTAATCAAGGATTACCGCCCGGTCAACGCCTCGGTCGCCGAAGCCCTGCGCAAGCACGACGTCGATCCGTCCGACATTCGTTGGGTCATCAACTCGCATCTCCATTTCGACCATTGCGGCCAGAACGCCGTCTTCCCGCAGGCGCCCCTGTACGTGCAACGAGCCGAGTACGAAGGTCGTCACCGGTACGCGGACACGCCCACCGCCTGGCTCGATTACGCGGGCGCGCGCTATGAGCTCGTCGACGGTGAGCGCGAGATCGTGCCCGGCGTCCGCGTGGTCACCACCCCCGGCCACACGCCGGGCCATCAGAGTGTCGAGGTCGATACCAGCGCGGGCCCAGCACTCCTGACCGGCGATGCATGCTGGACCGTCCGTATGTTCGAAGGCGAGGTACCTCGCGAGGGCATGATGGAAGACGACGCCGCCTTCGGCCGATCCCTAGAGAAGCTGCGCGGGCTCAAGCCGGCTGCAGTGCACTTCTGCCACGACAACCGGACCTGGCACCGGAACGTCTGAGAGCCGCACCTTAAAGGCGCCGTGCGAAAGCGCAGCCCTTTCTTTTTGTTGGGCGCCGTGCATCAATTGAGTGTCGGCGCCTTGTGCAATGCGGCTCAGACGGCGCATACAAACGGTGAGCGGAATCTTCGTGCGCTTGCGACATTATCGAAGCCCACCTCGCTTCGCTACGCTTCCCAAAACTCAAGGCGCGGAATTAGCACGCGCATGGAAACGGACTCAGGAGGGAAGCCTTGGCAAACCGGAGATTGGCGAGATGAAAATCGATAGCGGCGATACCGCCTGGGTACTGGCGTCGGCGGCGCTCGTCATGCTGATGACGCCCGCACTCGGGTTCTTCTACGGCGGCCTGGTTCGCCGCAAGAACGTGTTGTCGACCATCATGCACAGCTTTTTCATCCTGTGCCTCATCAGCGTCCAGTGGGTTCTGTGGGGCTATAGTCTCGCCTTCGGACCGGACAAGTTCCACCTGATCGGCGGGTTGGAGTGGATCGGCCTCAACAACGTGGGCTTCACCCCCAATGCCGATTACGCGCCCACCATCCCACATCAGGCTTATATGGTTTTCCAAATGATGTTCGCCGTGATCACGCCGGCGCTGATCAGCGGCGCCTTCGCGGAACGCCAGCGTTTCAAGGCCTTCGTGCTCTTCTCTTTGCTCTGGGCAACCTTCGTCTATGACCCGATCGCGCACTGGGTCTGGGGCGCGGGCGGATGGCTGCACAACCTTGGCGCCCTCGACTTCGCCGGCGGGACGGTCGTGCACATCAGCTCGGGCGTCTCGGCGCTCGTGGCGGCCCTCGTTCTCGGGCGGCGGCTGGGCTTTGGCAAGGAGAAGGTCGAGCCACATGACGCCACCATGACGATCCTCGGCGCCTGTCTGCTCTGGTTCGGCTGGTTCGGCTTCAACGCCGGCAGTGCGGTCACCGCGGGCACGCTGGCGACCAGCGCCTTTGTCGTGACCAATACCGCGACCGCCATGGCGGCGCTTACCTGGATGACGGTCAGCTGGTGGCACAAGCGGCAGCCGAGCGTGCTGGGCGCCGCCGCAGGGGCGGTCGCCGGCCTGGTGGCGATTACGCCCGCCTCCGGGTACGTCAACGTGATGGGCGCGATCGTGATTGGGTTCGGCGCCGGCATCGTCTGCTACGCGGCGATTCAGCTGCGCGAGCGGATCCACGTCGACGATGCGCTCGACGTTTGGGCGGTGCACGGCATCGGCGGCACCTGGGGTGCGTTGGCCACCGGATTGTTCGCCACCGTCGCGATCAACTCGAGTGCGGCGAACGGTCTCTTCTACGGCAACCCGAAGCAGGTCCTGATTCAGCTGGCGGCGATCGGCGCCGCGTGGGGCTGGGCCGCGGTCGGTACCTTCGTCATCCTCAAAGTCGTCAACATCTTCGTTCCGCTTCGCGTTCAGGAAGAGGAGGAACTCCTCGGCCTCGACATCTCGCAACACGGCGAACCCGCGTACGCCCTTTAAGAAGAAGGAGAAAAGACCATGGACGCAACGACCGTCATCGCGATCATCTCGTGCGCGATCGTCCTTGTCGGCTGGCTGGTGCTGCCGCACTCCGCGACCACCGTCAAGCCGGTCGTCGTCAGCGAGGAGGAGCGGGCGCCCGTCTCGGTTTCGGCTTAACGGAACGCACGACCGATAGCTTCGAGGCGGTCTCAGTGCTGAGCGTCAGCCTGCGGGCCGCCCGAAGCTGTATCGTGCGGCCGACCTCGTCGACCTCTTCGATCGTGATCCGCGTCCCGGGGTGCAGACCCCGCTCGTGAAGGTACTGCAGCAGCGGCGGGGCTTCCCGCTGCGCCACTTCTGAGATCCGCGTAATCGTCCCGGTCTCGCCCGGCCGAAGCGCCGAGAGGCGAACCTCACTCGCCCGCATCGTCGAGTGCCCCGGGATCGGATTGCCGTGCGGGCAGGTCTTGGGTCGTCCCAGGCTGCGATAGAGCGTCTCCTCCACCACCTCGGACACGGCGTGCTCAAGCCGCTCGGCCTCGGCATCGGCGGTCACCCAGTCGAGCCCGAGGACGTCGGTCAGCCAGCGCTCCATGATGCGGTGCCGCCGGACGATGGCCGCCGCCGCCGCGTCGCCGCGCGCCGTCAGCTCGATCTCCTTGTGGGCGTTGAGCCGCACCATGCCATCGCGGGTCATCCGCCGAAGCGCCACGGTCACCGTCGGCCGGCTCACCGACAGCCAGTCCGCCAGTCGGGCGCTGCGCACCCGTTCGCCCTCCGCCCGGATGTAATAAATCGCCTCCAGGTAGTGCGCGATCACCTCTGAGGGCTGCCCGGTGCGTGTGTTAGCGTTAACTAATCCTGAGCTTGGCACCTACTAACAATATCTTGTGAGTCACGCCGCTGCTGCGGCGCTGGGTGCGATTGCCGGCGCCACCATCTTCATCGGACTTCCGGTCGGCCGCATTCGCGGCATCTCGAAGACGGTTCAGGGCGTGCTGAACGCCGTCGCCACCGGCGTTCTGCTCTTCCTGCTCTGGGACATCCTCAGCCACGCCGCCGCCCCGGTCGAGACCAGCCTGACCGCCATGCGGCATGGCGATCGCGGCTTCCTGGCACTGGCGGTGATCTTTGCGGCCGGCGTCGGGATCGGCCTCCTGGGCCTCGTCTATTTCAATGCCCGGCTGTTCGGACGAACCAAGCACGCGCCGCCACCCGCCCCCAGGACGCTGGCGATGATGATCGCGACCGGGCTCGGCCTCCACAATCTTTCGGAGGGGTTGGCGATCGGCCAATCGGCCGCCACCGGGGCCGTCGCCTTCGCCGTCGTGCTCGTGATCGGCTTCGCGCTCCACAACGTCACCGAGGGGTTCGGCATCGCGGCGCCGCTGGCAACCGACAGCTCGATGCCGTCCTGGGGCTTTCTCGGAGTCGCCGGGCTGATCGGGGGAGCTCCGACCTTCCTCGGGACCGTGATCGGCTACCTCTTCACCTCCACCTATATTTATGTGCTGTTCCTGGCCCTGGCCGCCGGCGCCCTGTTCTACGTCGTCAACGAAATGTTTCACATCGGCCGCCGATTGAACTCGCCGGCCGCGATGGCATGGGGATTGCTCCTCGGATTCTTGCTCGCCTATAGCACCGATCTCTTCCTGACCTATCTCGCGGCGTAGATAAACTAGTCAGGCCGTGAGCGTCGTTTTCGAACACGCGACCCTGCTCGACTGCACCGGCCGCGATCCCCAACCCGATACCCGAGTGGTCGTTGAGGAGGGACGGATCCGGCGGATCGCTGCATCAGGTGGGCCAGCCGGACCCCGGGACGCCACGGTCGTCGATTGCCAGGGGCGCACGCTGATGCCGGGGCTACTCGATGCCCATGTCCACCTCGCCAGCCTCGACCTTGATCCGGTTGAGGAGGTGGCGCTCGCGCCGGCGGTGATCGCGCTGCGAATCGCCCGCCAGATCGAAGACACGCTGCAGGCCGGTTTCACGACCGTGCGCGACGCCGGCGGTCTCGATTGGGGGTTCAAGGAAGCAGTCCGCCTGGGACTGATCCGCGGGCCACGACTCTTCATCAGCGGGCCATTTCTCTCGCAAACCGGTGGCCATGGCGATAACCAGCGGCCTCGCACCGCCCGCGAACTCTTTCGCGCGGTGCACGGCCTGACCACCGAAACCATCCTCGCCGATGGCGCCGACGAGGTCCGGCGGGCGGCCCGCGAGGCACTCCGGCGCGGCGCCGACCAGATCAAGGTGATGGCGAGCGGTGGCGCCGCGTCGCCGACCGACGAGCTCGACCACGTGCAATTCTCGGTCGACGAGCTGACCGCGGCCGTCGACGTCGCCGGTGCGGTCGGAACCTACGTGCTCGCCCATGCGTACGGACCGCGGGCCATCCAGAACTGCCTGCAGGCGGGCGTCCGCTCCATCGAGCACGGGAACTTCCTGGATGAGGAAACCGCCGACCAGATGCTGAAGAAATCGGACACCTACCTCGTCCCGACCGTCATCACCTACGAACTCATGTCGCGGCTCGAGCCCGGCAATGGGTGGACGGCCGACATGGCACGGAAGATCCGCCAGGGACTCACCGGCGCTTATGACGCGCTCGGGCTCGCCTACGAGAAGGGACTTCGCATTGGATCAGGGTCGGATGTGCTGGCCGACATGCAGGGCGAGAAAGGCAAGGAGATCGCGTGCCAGGCCCGCGTCATGGGCGCGATGAACGCCATGATCGCCGCCACCCGGACCAACGCGGCCCTGATGCGCATCGAAAAGGACACGGGCACTATCGAAGAGGGCAAGCGCGCCGACCTGATCGTGCT